>Ga0075426_10001651_pt1 | contig 15835 bp, 13 predicted proteins | sample SoiMethybrSBSTD5_FD_75304 | JGI IMG/M metagenome (GOLD analysis project Ga0075426, IMG submission 75304) | Bulk soil microbial communities from a Populus tree surrounding site in Tennessee, USA - Soil MetaG P. TD hybrid SBSTD5 | ecosystem: Environmental > Terrestrial > Soil > Tree plantation... | reverse complement strand
CTGCATGTGATCGAAGCGCCGGGCCCAATCGAGGACGCCCTGAACGCGCTCGCCCGGAGCGAGAGCGGCCTCGGTCCGATGCCAGACGCGTCCGTTCTCCTCGCGCGTGTCGGTCACCAGGGCGAAGCCCAGCCGGCCGCGATCGGGGGGCTGCCCTCCCCCGCCGGGATAGAAGGCGGTCTGGTCCAGCTCGGCCCAGAACGCGCCGTCCTGTTCCAGGGATTGCACTACCGTGCCGTCGAATTGGCGGATGAAGGAATCTTCGTGGTAGAGAAGCCGGGTCAAGAGCGGGGCCTCGGGACGATGTCGGCCGGCAGGGATCGGAGGAATAGTAACGCCGCGGCCCGGGGTTCGCAACGGCGGAGCCCGTTCCGGGGCGCTAGCGCGTCAGCGCGACGTTCCGCTGCTCCAGCAGGTCGGCGATCGCCTCGGTCAGCTCGCGAAGCTCGGCCAGGTTCATCTCGAACTGCTCGTCGTGCTCGTAGGCCTTCTCCAGCTCGTGCACCAGACAGTGGAGCCGCTCGATCCGCTCCACGATGTCCCGGTCCAGCCGGCCCACCGTCTCGATCACGTGTTCCGTGAAGGCATGCTGGGCGCGCTCCACCAGCACGATCGACTCGGCGAGGAACTCCAGCTTGCGCGCGTCTCCGTCCAGTTCCTCCAGGAGATCGGAGAAGTCGTCACGGAATTGCTTGCTCTCGATCCTCTCGAGCCGGTGCGCCTCGCCGTTCAAGAGCTCGGCCACGCTCGATCGGAACCGGCGGTCATCCTCATGGCGCAGGGAGGGCTCCTGATAGCCCCGGTACCCCGGGACGTACGGCGCGACATCGACGGTGACGTCCAGCGTTGCGGCCTTTCCCTGACGCGTGCGTGGCATCCGGTGGTCCTCCTCGATTGCAGACTGCAATCCCCGCGGTCCGAATCTCGATGGCGCACGGTTCCGGCGGCAGGTTCCGCGCCGGGCGCGCCACGAACGTCGGGAGCGGTTCTATCTGCTTCCCACGGTCGCGGATCCCACGTTCCGGCGGCCCTCCTCGGCACGCCCACGATCGGGGATCCGTTGCGGGGATTCCGCAACTCCCATGCCACGCGTCGAGCCGGAACGCCTCAGGGGGTCGTGACGCGGACTGCGTAGGGTGTCTGGAGGAGGGGCGAGGAACGAAGCGTCGCTCCCGACGGGCTGATCTCGAGGACGCGATTGGAGCGAAGATCGGTGACCCAGCACGAGCCCGTCCCCGGGTCGATGTCGATCCCGTAGGGCTCGAGCCCCGTGACCGTGGCAAGCGTGACTCCCGCGCGCGAGATGAGGCTCAAGCGCCCCGCGCCCAGACCCGGCGTGCCGCGCTCGCTCATCCAGAGATCGCCGCTCGCCGGATCCACGGCGAGATCGGCCGCGTTCAGCACGGAGGAGCGGATCAGGGTCGCGGAGCTGTCGGCCGGATTGAGGTAGTAGAGACTCCCGACGGCCTCGCGCGTGGCGACCCACGCGCCGCCGACCGCCTCGTCCAGCGCGATCGCGCGAATGGGGCCCTGCCCCAGGGACCAGGTATACGTCAGCACGAGATCCTGCGCGCGGTACCGGAGCACCTGCCCGGACTCGTTTCCGATCCACACCGTGGGATCGTTCGTGCCCGCTTCCACGATCTGCGGGTCGAGCACGCCGGTGATCGTCCGCTGCGGCGCGGGATCGTCCAGGTTGGGCCCGTAGGAGCCCACGCTGCCCGCCGCCAACGAGACGACCCATCCGATCCCCCGGTTGCTCGAGACCGAGAGATCGCCGGGTGCTACGACGTCGATCTCCGCGCCCACCGTCGCGCCGTCCGGAGTCCTGCGAATGACGAAGCCCCCGCTCTCCGCCGCCAGCCAGACCAGGCCGCTCTTTCGATCCAGCTCCATGTCGACGTAGCTCTCCTGGGCCGGCAGCTCGTAGAGGACGTCGCGCCCGTCCGGGCTCAATCTCAGGAACGAGGGACCGCCCGCCGCCAGCACGTAGATCTCGCGCCGGCCCGGCGTCACGGTGTCCGGAGCGCTCACGACGCTGTCCCCCAGCGCCAGATGCGCGACCAGGCGATAGACATACGTGGAGTCGTTCACCACGCTCGAATCCTCCCCCGCGATCGCGGCGGGATTGTAGTCGGCGGTCCCGAGGCTCTGCGGCGCGCCGCCCGGCACCCAGCGCTGAACCCGGTAGCCGGTGATGCCGCGGACGCCGAGCGAGGGCCATCGAAGCTCGACGATGTGGTCGGCCCCGATGGCGTTGAAGCCCACCAGGGAGCCCTGGGTCTGGGCGTTCCGGGGATCCAGCGGGTTGGAGCGCTCGCGGGTGGTGCAGCCGCCCAGGCAGACCGCGGCCAGGATCAGAAGCCGCGCGGCACGGCTCACCGGCCGGAGCCGTTCACGAGGAGCACGAGCCCCCCGGTGAAGAGCGCCTGCCCCACGCCGAGCGAGGCGAGCGAGAGATGATCGTAGCGGACGGCGCGATCGAAGTACGTGTCGAGCACCCGCCGGTCCGAGGACTCGAGGTACCGGTCGTACCAGCGGTCCGCGTCGCGCCGGAGCACCGCCGCGGTGCCGGTGAGCGCGGCTCCGATTCCCACCAGGCCCCACTGCAGCCAGCGCTTGTGGAAGAGCGGCGTCCTCGGAGGAGGGGGCGGAAGCGTCACGGACACCCGGCGCAGGGAGACCGCGACCCGGCCCCCGGATTGCTCGAGCGCGAGAAGCGACTCCCCCGGGAGCACGCTGTCGGCGTGGTCGCGCGCCTCGAGCCGGAAGCGATTCCCTTCCAGGAACGCGGAGCGGAGGGAGAGCGGCGTCTCGCCGAGCAGCGAATCGCGCGCGGCTCCGGTGACGCGGTACACGCGCGCCGGCTCGGGAACGCTCCGGAGCATGACGCTGGGTCTCAGATCCAGGAAGACGTGCGTCACGACCCCGGGCTCGATCTTGGCCAGCGCCTCGTCGGAGGCGGAATCGAACCGGCGCGGATCCTCGCGGAGGGCACGGACGCGGACGGTCTTCGCGGGGATCCAGATCGGCCCCAGCGGCGAGCGCCCCGCCTCCACCTGATCGATCAGGATGAGGAGGCCCGGCGGCGAGGTCTCGACCGTGAGCCCGCCCGCCAGCGAATCGGGCGGGGTCAGGTCGCGCTGGAGATAGGAGCCGGCGAGAAGGTGGGACGGGGACGCGAAAAGGACCGCGGCCGCCAGAGCGGCCGCGTAGCAGACCTTGCGTGCCCCGCCTCCAAAACGGGAACTAGTAGTCGAAGCCCACGTAGAATTCGCGCTCCCAACCCGGCCGGACGGTCTGGAAATCCGTTTGACGAGCCAGATCGTAGCGCAAGACGAAGTATCCGCCCAGGCTCATCCGGAGCCCGAGGCCGAAGCTTCCCCGGGGCCGGGGGATTTTCTCGAACTTCTCCCAGGCGTTTCCGGCGTCCGCGAACACCGCCCCTTCGATCCCGGGCAGCTCGAGGGTCCCGGGACCCAGGACCAGGCGGTCGAAGAGCGGGAAGCGGTACTCCGCGTTCGCCAGGTACATTCTCGTTCCGAAGATGCTCTGGCGGTCGTAGCCGCGCAGGGAGTAGGACCCGCCCAGCGCGAACCGCTCCGGATCCGCGCCCGAGCTCACGCGCGTCTGGACCCGGAGCGCGATCGTCGTCATCTGGCTCATGCGCAGGTAGCGCCTCACGTCGACGCTCGCCATCACGTCCTCGGTGCGGCCATTGTTCCAGTTCGTCGTGAGCGCGCCGGTCAGATTGTACCGTCCGCCGTCCCGGGGGCCCGTCGGGAACCAGAGTGTGTTGTCCCGGATGAGCGAGAGAGAGTGCGTCGTCAGGAATCCGCGCCGCGTGGTTCCGATATCGCGCACCTTCTCGTCGTAATAGGCCTCCGCGGTCCCCTCGATGCGGCTGAAACGCGAGAAGGGGTAGCTGGCGAGGATCGACGCGCCGGCCCGGCGCTCGAAGAACTGCTCCCCGATCGCGTCCTGGTAGTCCGCCGCCGTGTGGAACGCTCCGACGCCGAAGTTCCAGCGGTGCTGGAGATTGATGAACCACGCGCCGCCGTTCATCCGCGAGAGGATGTCGCTCGTCGACTGGGCCGTGTTGCCCAGCTGGAAGTAGAAGAGCCTGTTTCCCAGCAGATCGCTGACCGCGCCCTGCAGGCCCTCGCCGATGTTCTCCGTCGGGGCGACCCCCAGCCCTCCCTGGACCAGATCGAGCCCGTAGCGCGGCTCGTACGGCGCCGGGGTCTGCGTGGAGCGGGCGAGCGTGTCATCCCAGCGCCAGGGCGGGGGCGTGTCGGTCAGGGCGAGCGCGAAGGGATCCACGAGCGTGTCGGGCACCGCCATCTGGTAGATGCCGAACCCGCCGCGGCGAAAGCCGGTGAAGAGAACGCCCTTGCCGTTCGGAAGCCACGAGGGATCCATGGCCGAGCCCAGGAGCCGCTTGAACCGGCCGCCCTGCCCGTTCACGTCCACCGCGTAGAGGTCGTAGCTTCCGTCCCGATCCGAGGCGAAGGCGATCCGGCTCCCGTCGGGAGACCAGCTGGGCGTCTGGTCGGTCCACGCGCCGCACGTGAGGTAGCGGATGGCGAGCGTCTGGACGTCGATCAGGAACAGGTTCTGGTGCCCGTCCGCGCCGTAGCGCGTCCGGTCCGAGGCGAAGCAGATCTGCTTGCCGTCGGGCGACCAGGTGGGATCCAGATCCGTGTAGAAGTCGTTCGTGAGCCGGGTCAGGGCCTTCGTCTCCCGGTCGAAGACGTAGAGATCCATCTGCCCCGAGGGCTTGAGACCGGAGATCGCGATCTTGGTCCCCTCCCGGTTCCAGGCCGGCGAGGAGAGCGCGATGAGGTCGTCCAGGTACTCGCGGATCAGGACCTTCTTCGTGGCGACGTCGTAGATGAAGAGGGCGTCCCGCTCGTTCCACTTCGAGACGAACGCCAGCTCTCCCTTGCGGGAGATGTCGATCCGGCTCTGGAAGGGATGGAAGGACTCGAACTGAGCCGCGCGCTGCCCGCGCACCACCGAGCGGACGTCCTGCTCGCGGCCGCGCCAGGAGGCGCCGTAGATGTTGGTGTATCCGCTCCGCGCGGAGATGAAGAAGTACCGGCATCCGCCGAGCTGGAGCGTGTCCGGAGACGCCACGGGCTTCAGGTTCACGCCCTCCGAGGTCGCCCGCTCCTCGGCCGCGATCGCGAGGGTCATCCGGTCCTTCACCTCGGGGAAATACTTCCGCTTGAGGGAATAGATCCAGTCCTCGGAGAGCCGTCGGGTGGAAACACCCGTCACCCGCTGCATCACCTTCTCGAAGCGGTCGTCCTTGTAGATCTCGGTGTAGAACCTGCGCAAGGCGTCATCGCCGTAGGTCTGCGCGATGTACTCGCAGAGGCTCTGCCCCAGCTTGTAGACCGTGAACGTGCCGTTGTAGCGCCAGAGCTCGGAGATCGCGGGAAGCCGGTCCTCGAGCACCAGGTCGCTCAGGACCATGGTCCCCTGCGCGTCCCACTTGGTGGACCAGTATTCCGCCTGCCCTTCCGAGAACCAGAGCGGCGGCACCACGTACTGGGCCTTCCGGTGCTTCTTGTAGACCTCCTCCATGATGGAGAGCTGAAACACGTGCACCAGCTCGTGGTGGATCACGTGGCGGAATTCGGCAAAGGAGCCGGTGTACGGGAGCACCACGCGCCCTTTCGAGAACTCCGTGAAGCCCTGCACGCCCTCGGGGAGGAAATAGGGGCTGACGTTCGTCTGCTCGAAATGCTGGTGCGAGGAGTAGACGATGAGCGGGATCGACTTCGGGACCTCGTGCTGGAATTTCACCTTGAGGTCCTGGTAGCTGTCCTCGGCGAGGGACAGCGCGAGCCTCGCCAGGGGCTCTTCCTCGGGATAGTAGAAGATCTCGACGTGGTCGCCGCGGAGTGTCAGCCATTGAAACGTGTTGTAGTGCACCTTGTTCTTCCCGAACGCGAACGACTGGGCGTGCGAAGAGGAGGGGGCGCAGCACAACGACGCGATCGCGAGCAGACCGACGAGGAGCTTCATCTTCTTCATTCGGCGTGGCCTCTGGACGAGACCCGCTCGGCGAGACGACTCAAGGTGGGAACCATGGAACAGTATATCAGCATGAGGCGGTCCGGGGAAGAACGAATCGCCCGAAATCGACGAATTCAGAGCGACTTGCCGAAAACACGGGCTCCGGCGACCCAGACGGCTCTGACCCGGACCCGGTGGTAGGTCCCGGGATCGATCCGGAGCAGATCCTGGTCGAATTGGACCAGATCCGCGCCCCACCCGGGCGCGATTCTTCCCAGCGGCGTGCTCCATCCGGCCAGCCGGTTCGGCTCCTCGAGGTGGGCCCGGAGCGCCGGCGCCAGGCCGAGCCGCTGCTCGGGGTGGAACGCCAGCGACTCGGGCTCGCCTCCCGCGCGGCGCAGGAGCGCGGCCTGGAGCGTGAGGAGCGGGCCGGGGCGGTCGAAGGGAGCGTCGGAGCCGAAGGCGAGCCGGGCGCCCGCGCGGAGCAGCGACCGGTAGGCGTAGGAGCGGACGGTGCGCTCGCCCCACTTGCGCTTGGCCACGTCGCGATCCGTGACTTGGTGGATGGGCTGAACCGATGCGAGTACGCCAAGCGCCTTGAACCGGGGAAGATCCTCTTCCCGTGCCAGTTGAATGTGTTCGACCCGGGGTTGGGCCGGAAAGGGGCCCCCGCGTCGGATAGAGCCCTCGATCGCATCGAGCGCGTTCCTCACCGCTCTGTCGCCGATCGCGTGGATCGCGACGGTGAGGCCGGCCTTCCGGGCGCGCGCGCACCGATCCTCGAGCTCGGACCGGGAGATGACCTCCGTTCCGGTGCTCGTATCATCTTCATACTCGTCCTCCAGGAGGGCGGTTCCCGATCCCAGCGTCCCGTCCGCGAAAAACTTCACGCCGCCCACGCGGAGGCGATCGGTTCCCCATCCGGTCCGCACCTCCAGCGACTCCGCGGCCTCCAGCTTCGCCGCGGCCACCGAGAGGAGAATGCGAAACGGGAGGCGGCCCCGGTCGGAGAGCTCCTGGGCCGCGCTCCAGATGTCGGTCCGGTCGAAGTCGTGCGCGCCCGTGATCCCGAGGGAGTGCGCCTTCGCGATCGCGCGCGCCAGATCCTGGGCCGGCTCGCGCCGGTTGGGAACCACGCGGCGGAGCAAGGAGGCCGCCATTTCCACCAGCACTCCGGTCGGCGTTCCCGACGCGTCGCGCTCCACGGTCGCGCCCGGGGGATCGGCCGTGCGCGCGTCGATCCCGGCGGCCCGGAGCGCCATGGAGTTTCCCCAGACGGAATGGCCGTCGATCGCGTGGAGGACGAGCGGCCGGTCGGAGAGTGCTCGGTCCAGGGTCGCGCGGCGCTTGAGCTCGCGGGGCCAGTCGCGCGGGACCCATCCGCGGAGCCGGATCCAGTCCCTTTCCCGGGCGGTGGCGCAGGCCGCCCGCACCGCCTCGTCCAGGCCCGCGGGTGTCTGGGTCTTGAGCCATACGTCGCTCACCGCGCGGATCCAGGTCAGGAGATGGACGTGGGCGTCGACGAACCCCGGCGTGAGGGTGCCGCCGCGGAGGTTCACCCTTCGCACCCCGCGGGGCGCCGCGCGGCGCAGGCGCTCGAGGGGCCCGACCGCCTGGATGCGGTCGCCGCATACGAGGACCGCTTCGGTGGAGCGGGCGGGGGCCGCGGCGCGGGGCGCGTCCAGGATGCGCCCGCCGTGGAAGAGCCAGCCTTGCTCGCGCTTCGCCGTCATTTCCGACTCACCTCCTCCGCCACCCATGCGAGGTACCCGGGGTGTCCTCCCACGATGTCGAGAACGAGGATCTCGGGCACCTGGTCGGGGTGGGTCTCCGCGATTCGCCGCACCGCGTCCCGCGAACGCGCGGCGGTCGTCTTGCCCTGGAGGAGCGTGCTCGCGCCCGTCTCCTCGCGGCCCCGCCAGAAGTAGAAGGCCCGCGCCCCCGGCACCGTCGTGGCGCACGCCAGGACCCGCTCCCGCACCAGGAGGCGCGCGGCCCGCTCGGCCTGGGCGCGCCTCGGGTACGTCGCGAGGATCAGGACAGCGCGGACGGCCCGGCTACCGCGCGGCCTGCGCCGTTCGGCCATGGGCCCCTCCTCCCAGGCGCTCCTCCAGCGCCCGATCGATCCGATCCGCGGTGCGCTCCCAGGAGAATTCGCGAATCCTGGCGGCGCCCTGCGAGGCGAGCGCGCTGCGGCGCGCGGGATCACGGAGCAGAGGCGTGATCGCCCGCGCGAGCGCCCACGCCCAGCGCCAACGGCTCACCGCGGCGGTCACATCGTGGATCGCGAAATCCTCCGTGCCGCTCCGGGTGCACACCACCGCGGTCCCGCTGGCCATGGCCTCCGCCGCGGTGTTACACCAGCCCGCGCGCCGCTCCGCGCTCACGAAGAGATCCGCCTCGCGGTAGAGGTCCGCCAAGCCTTGTTGTGTGGGATTCAGCACCCAGCGGTGCGGAACGCGGAGGGCGCGCGGGAGCGCCGGGGCCGCGCCGTCCGGCGGCGCGTCGAAGAGGGTGAGCGCGACCGGTACCCCGGCGCTCGCCGAGGCGTGCTCGATCGCGCGCACGGCCTCCCACGTCCCTTTGCGCCGCCGGGAGAGCCGGCCGTACACGAGTGTGCGGACCGGGCGGTCCGCCGCCCCCGGCGTCCTCGGATCCGGCGCGGCAGGCCGAAACCATGAAAGGTTCACTCCGCCCGCCGCGTCCTCCGCCGTGACCCCCCTTCGCGCGAGATAACGGCGCATCCCCGCCGAATTGGCGAGCACGAGATCGGCCGCGCGGATCGCCTGCCGTTCCCCCGAGGCTCGTTCCAGCACGGAATAGTAGACGCGGAGCGCGCCGGGCGCCCGGCAGCCGAGGAAGAGCTCCGGGTCGGGCGAGATCACGACGTCCCATCCACCGAGCGGCAGCTCGGGCAACGGGAGGATCGAGCCGGAGAAGGGCACCCAGGGCCGCGCGCCGGCTCCATCGGGGACGAAGATCGCCACCTCGCGGCCGCGCCGGAACCAGACCTCTCCCAATTCCAGGAATCGGCGGATTCCGCCGTACACGCCGAGGTGCGGAAGGGCCAATGCGATGCGTTGGGGGGCCATCGGATCGCGGAGTTTACATTTGCCCTAAGCGGACCGGGTGCACTAAATTGCGGAGCTATGGCCACGAGCGGCGATCGGACGTGCGCGGACTGGCTCCGGTACATCACTTCCCTCCCCGGAGTCCCCGGACAGGAGGAGTCCACCGCCCGCGAGCTGATGAAGGCATTCCGCACCGTCGCCGATCGCGTCGAGCGCGACCGCATGGGGAGCGTCTACGCCTGGATCGACGGCACGGCGCCCCAGCCCCGTCCCCGCGCCCTTCTCGCCGCGCACATGGACAAGATCGGATTCCTCGTCCGCGCGGTCGAGCCCGGGGGATATCTGAGGCTCACCGAGGTGGGCGGATTCGACAGCCGCACCCTGCCCGGGAAAGAGGTGACGGTGCACTCGAGCCCGCCCATGGCCGCGGTCTTCGCGACCCGGCCGCCCCATCTCCAGAAGAAGGGCGAGTCCGAGCGCTCCCTTCCGCTCGAGGAGCTCTACCTCGACACCGGACGCCCCGAGCGCGAGGTGCTCCGGAAGGTTCCGGTCGGAACCATGGTGACCCTGCGCCAGTCCCCCGTCGAGCTCCTCGGGGACCGGCTGGCGGCGCCCGGCATGGACGATCGCGCCGGCATCGTGGTGATGCTTCGCGCGCTCGAGCTCCTGCGCTCCCGCCGCCCCGCATGGGACGTGGTCGCCGTGGCCACCGTCGAGGAGGAATTCGGCGTCATCTGCCTCGGGGCGAGGACCGCCGCGGAGAACCTGTCCCCGGATCTCGGGATCGCGATCGACGTGAGCCACGGCGACATGCCGGGCGCACGGGAGGGGGACACCGTCCCTTTGGGAAGCGGGCCCGCGCTCTCGATCGGCGGGAACATCCACCCGCTCATCCTGGAAGACCTGAAGCGCTCCGCGAAGGCGCTCTCGATGCCCTACCGGATGGAGGCCTGCCCGACCGGCTCGGGCACCGATGCCATGGACATCCAGATCGCGAGCTCCGGAATCCCGACCGCGGTGATCGGCATCCCGTGCCGCTACATGCACACGGGCGTCGAGACCATCGAGCCGCGCGACGTGGACCGGTGCGCGCATCTCCTGGGTCACTATCTCTCCCAGCTCTCGCCCGAGTGGCGGGCCGTCGAGGTGCTGAAGTGAGCCAGAACGGCGCCCCCAAGTTCCGCGAGGACATCCTCGAGAGCATCTCCAACGCGCCCGGCGTGAGCGGCGGCGAGGAGGCGGTGCGCGCCATCCTCGCCGAGCACGCGCGCGACCGGGTCGACTCCCTCGAGGTGGATCCCATGGGAAGCCTCGTGGCGCGGCTCGCGCCGGCCCCCGGCGCGAAGAAGGGCCCGCACGTGATGCTCTGCGCGCACATGGACGAGGTGGGGCTGATGGTGACCGCGATCGAGAAAGAAGGGCGGCTTCGGTTCCGCCGGGTGGGCGGCATCGATCCGCGCATCCTTCCCGGGCAGGTGTTCCGGATCGGGGTGGCGGGAACGCGGGCGGTGGTGGGCGCGCTTCCGCCGCACCTCGTGCCCCGGGCCGAGCGCGACCGGGTGACCGCCCCCGACGATCTCTACCTCGACATCGGCGCCCGCTCGCGGGAGGAAGCCGAGGAGCGCGTGCCGGTCGGATCCTACGCGGTCTTCGACACCACCTACGAAGCCTGGGGCATGACGCGCAAGGGGAAGGCCTTCGACGACCGCGCGGGATGCGCCATCCTGGCGAGCCTCATCCAGCGCCGTCCTCCGGTGCCGGTCACCGCGGTCTGGAGCGTGCAGGAAGAGGTGGGTCTTCGCGGCGCCGCCGCCGCGGCCCGGCGCGTCCAGCCCGACCTCGCGATCGTGCTCGAGGGCACGGCCTCGGGCGAGGCGCCCGGCGCGCCGCCCGACGAGCAGTACCCCTACATGGGCCGCGGGCCCGCGCTCACCGTGCAGGACCGCTCGCTCATGGTGCACGCGCGCCTCCTCGACGTGATCGAAGCGACGGCCCAGCGCCACCGGGTCCCGACGCAATGGAAGCGCCCCGGCGTGGGCGGCACCGACGCCGGGCGCATCGCGATCTCGGGGTCGGGCGTGCCCTCGGCGGTGGTCTCGGTGGTGTGCCGGTACATCCACGCGCCCGCCGCGTTTCTCGACATCCGCGACGCGCAGCGCGCGGTCACCCTGATCTGGAACACCCTGGAAACCCTGCGAAAGGAGTGGCCGTGAGCCCTCGCCCCTCGCCCCTCGAGTCGTTGCTCCCCGCGCTGAGCGGGGCCTACGGGCCCCCGGGCCGCGAGGGCGGCATCCGTACTGCCCTGAAGCGCGCCATCCGCGGCCTGGGATCGGTCCGCGAGGACGCCCTCGGGAACGTGCACCTCCACGTGCCCGCGAAGGGCCCGCGCCTTCTCCTCACCGCCCACATGGACGCCCCCGGCGTCATCGTGACGCGCGTCGAAGCCTCCGGCCTCGCGCGCCTTTCCATCCTGGGACCCATGTCGGCCGCCGATTGGATCGGCGCGGTGGTGAGCCTGAACGGGAACGGCGACCCGTCCCGCGGCGTCGTCGGATGGGACCGTCCCAAAGAGTCGAAGGACGGCCGCGAGATCGAGCCCGAATCCCTCTACCTGGAGACCGGCCTCGGCACGAAGCAGGCGTCGAAGCGGATCCCGGTGGGCGCCGTGGGAGCGCTCCTCGACCGCGCGGAGAAGCTGGGCGACCTCTGGTGCGGCGGGAACCTGGACAACCGGGCGGGATGCGCGGCCCTCGTGGCGGCGCTTCGCGGCGCGCGCGGGCTCCGGTGCGATCTCCACGTGGTGTTCAGCGCGCAATCGGACCTCGGCGCGCGGGGCGCTGCGACCAGCGCGTTCGGCATCGATCCCGACGTGGCCGTGGTATTGGACGTGGCGTTCGTGGGAGAATCCCGGGGCGGCGACATCGCTCTCGGGAACGGCCCCTGCCTCGGGCTCAAGGAGGAGGGCTTCCTGCCCCATCCGGCCGCGCTGGATCTGGTGAAGCGCGCGGCCAAGACGGCCCGCGTGGCGCACCAGTGGCTCATCCGGGAATCGGCCGGGAGCGACGCCCGCGCGGTGCGCGCCGCGCGCTCGGGTGTGCCGACCGCGCTCGTGGCGATTCCGGCCCGGAAAACAGGCGGCCCGAGGGTCCTCCTGAACGCCGGCGATCTCGAGCAGACCGTGAAGCTGGTGCGCACCATCGTGACGACTCCCTACACGGGAGAGAAAGGCCCGAGATGAACGTCTCCTCGCGAGGACAGAAGGCCCAGGCCTCCCCCATTCGCCGCCTCGCTCCCTACGCGGACGCCGCGGTCCGCGGAGGCGCCAAGGTCTACTACCTGAACATCGGCCAGCCCGACATCCCCACCCCCGAGATCGTGATGGAGCGCCTCCGGAGCTACCCCGGGAAATACGTCCCGTACAGCCCGTCCGCGGGCATCCCGGAGTTCGTCGAGGGCATGTCGCGGTACTACGCGCAGCACGGCCTCGAGGTGAAGCCCGCGGAGATGATCACCACGGTCGGCGGAAGCGAGGCGCTGCAGTTCGCGTTCTGGGCGCTCTTCAATCCCGGCGACGAGGTGATCCTCTTCGAGCCCTTCTACACCAACTACGCGACCATGGCCCTCCTGGCGGGCGTCGAGGTGAAGCCCATCCCGTGCGACTCCCGCACGGGATATCACTTGCCTCCGATCGAGGCCATCGAGCGCGCGGCCGGGCCGCGCACGAAGGGAATTCTCCTGTGCGCGCCCTCCAACCCCACCGGCACCGCGTACACCGCCGCGGAGGTGGATGCGATCTGCGACCTGGCGAAGCGCCTGGACCTCTGGATCATCACCGACGAGGCCTACCGTGAATTCATCTACGACGGCACGAAGCACGAGAGCCCGATGACCCGGCCGGCCGTGGCCGAGCGCACGGTGCTCGTGGATTCGATCTCGAAGCGCCTCAACATGTGCGGCGCGCGGGTGGGAACCCTGGTCTCGAAGAACGCCGGCGTGCGCGATGCGGCGTTGAAGTTCGCCCAGGCCCGCCTGAGCCCGCCGACCCTGGGCCAGTGGGCGGGCGCGGTGCTGGATCAGGTTCCCGCGTCCTACACGCAGGGGGTGGTGGCCGAGTACCGCAAGCGCCGCGACCTGGTTCTCGAGGGGCTGGCCGCCATCCCGGGCGCCTTCGCGCGGAAGCCCGAGGGCGCGTTCTATCTCATGGCGGAGCTTCCGGTGGCCGACGCCGAGGACTTCGTGATCTGGATGCTCAAGGAGTACCGCAAAGGGAATGCCACGGTGATGGTCGCGCCGGGCGACGGCTTCTACGCCACCCCGGGCCGCGGGAAGAACGAGATCCGCTTCGCCTACGTGCTCGAGACGGACGCGCTCCGGAAGTCGATGGACATCCTGCGCGGCGCGCTCGAGGCGTATCCGGTCAAGGTCGCCCGGTAGGGGGCGCCGCCCGGAGAATCCCGTTCGGGGGGTTGGGGTCCCCCAGCGAATCCGTCACGAAGCAGCTGAAGTCGCCCGCGAGCGCCAGCGCCAGGGTCGCCGCCACCGCGAGAGCGATGGAAAGGACCGCCCGGGCCGTCTTCGGCCTCGGAGGCCTCCCGAACTCCCGGTCGAGCGCGCCGTGGATCACGATCGCGAGCATGGGGATGCTTTCCAGGGCCACGCTGTGGGCGACGGTCTCGAGGCCCGGATCCATCGCCCGCCCCATGCACGAGCCGAAGTGCTCGTACGCTCTCTTGCCGCCCCATCCTCCGGAGTACTCGCGGAGTCGCTCCACCACGGTGACCTCGCGCGCCGGGAGCACGTCGGTGGCCGGGACGGTCACGCTCCCCAGGCCGAGGGGGCCCAGCTTCTCGGGGAGGTAGGCCAGGTAGGACGCCTGGAACGCCTTGATGCGCCTGCGGTCGGGCATGCTGCCGAACAGAGTCCGCCGCGTGAAGTACACGACCAGCTCCCGCTCGAGCAGGTAGGCGCTCATGTAGGCCATGGCCTCGAAGCGGATCCGGCGCTCGTCCTCGGCGGTCCATGCGCCCGGCTTCTGCCCCTGCTCTTTGGCCGCGGCCTCGGCGGCTCTCCGGTAGGTGCTCGAGAGCCACTCGACGTATCCGGTCTCCCGGATGCCCTCGACGGCTCGATCCAGCGTTGCTCTGGCGGTCCGGTCCATGTCGATCACGAGAAGAGCGCCTGCACTCCGTGCTTCGCCGCTTCGATCCATTGCCCGGGGAAGAGCCCCACGCCCAGCGTCGCGAGCGCCGTGACGAGAAGGGCCAGTCCGATCGCGGCGGGCACCCGGATCGGAGGGAGCACCTCGCCGGGCTCGCGCATGTACATGAGCACCAGGAGGCGCAGGTAGTAAAAGATCGAGATCGCGCTGTTCAGCACCCCGATGACCGCGAGCCAGATGTGTCCCGTGTGCACCGCGGCCCCGAACAGCGAGAGCTTACCCACAAAGCCTACCGTAGGCGGAATCCCCGATAAAGAAATCATGAAGAGGGAGAGCGCCGCTCCGATGAGCGGGTAGCGGAATCCTACGCCCGCGTAGTCCCGCAGCTCATCCCCTCCTCCGCCCTTGTGCTCGAGCAGGATCACCACCGCGAAGGCCCCTAAGTTCATGGCCGTGTATGCGATGAGATAGAAGACGGAGGCGACCCCCCCGTCGTTCCCTCCCGCCACCAGCCCGATCAGGACGTACCCCGAGTGGGCAATGCTGGAATAGGCCAGCATCCGCTTCACGTTCGTCTGCGCGATGGCGGCGATGTTCCCCACGGTCATCGTGAGCGCCGCGACCACGGAGAGGAGCATGTTCCAGTCGCTGTGGATGGGGCCGAACGCCACGAAGAAGGTGCGCAGGAACGCGGCGAACGCCGCGGCCTTGGGCCCCGCCGACATGAACGCCGTGATCGGCGTGGGCGCGCCTTCGTACACGTCGGGGGTCCACATGTGGAACGGCACCAGGGCCACCTTGAAGGCGAACCCGATCAGGATCATCGCCATGCCGGCCAGGAGAAGGCCGGCCGGGAGCGTCCCCTCCGCGTTCGTGAGGACGTCGGCGATCCGGCCCAGGTTCGTTGTGCCCGTCGCCCCGTAGGTGAGGGCGATCCCGTAGAGGAGGATGGCGGAAGCGAAGGCCCCCAGCAGGAAGTACTTCATCGCCGCTTCGTTGCTGGTGTCCGAATCGCGGCGGTACCCGGCCAGGATGTAGAGCGAGATGGAGAGGACCTCGATCCCGAGGAAGAGCGTGATCAGATCCAGGGCCGAGGCCAGGAGCATCATCCCGGAGGTGCAGAAGAGAATCAGGGCGTAATACTCCCCCTGCTCCACCCGCTCCGAGCGGAGAAAGGGCTCGGAGAGCAGGATGGTGACGAACGAGCTCGCCAGGAACAGAAGGTTGAACAGGGTCGAGAGGTCGTCCAGCACCACCATGTTCGAGTAGCCGCGCTGCGACTGCCCCCACTGCCCCAGCGCGACCACGAACGCCCAGGCGATGCCCGCCAGGGCCATGTAGGCGGTCCAATGCTTCTTGGTGTGCGGGAGGATCAGGTCCGCGATCAGGATGAGGAACCCCGCGCCGCACACGATGAGAAGCGGCTGGATCATCCCCATCGGGGCGTCGACCTGGATCCAGGGGGTCACGGACGATCCTCCGGGGCCGCGGCGGGCGCGGTCGACGCCGGCAGGAGAAGCGGCGCGGATCCCATCGAGATGGTGTGCGACTGGGCACGCGCCAGAAGCTCCGAGACCGA
>Ga0075426_10001650_pt1 | contig 15836 bp, 15 predicted proteins | sample SoiMethybrSBSTD5_FD_75304 | JGI IMG/M metagenome (GOLD analysis project Ga0075426, IMG submission 75304) | Bulk soil microbial communities from a Populus tree surrounding site in Tennessee, USA - Soil MetaG P. TD hybrid SBSTD5 | ecosystem: Environmental > Terrestrial > Soil > Tree plantation... | reverse complement strand
CGACATCACCGGCCATCCGCGCCGCGCCGCGACGGCGGCGAGCGCTTCGTCGGGATCGACCGCCACAGGACGCGTGACGCCCTCGAGCAGCGGCAGATCGTTGTGGGAGTCGCTGTAGAACGTGGTCTCCTCGAAATCGCGGAGATTATGGCCAAGCCCGGCGAGCCATTGGCGGAGGCGCTCGAGCTTGCCTTCGCGAAAGCACGGCGTACCTGCGACACGGCCGGTGAAGCGTCCGTCGCGTATCTCGGGCTCCGTCGCGATGAGGTGCTTCACCTCGAACGCCCGAGCGATGGGCGCCGTCACGAAGCTGTTAGTGGCTGTGATGATGGCGCAGAGCTCGCCCGCCGTTAGATGACGTCGCACCAGCGCCCGGGCTGCCGGGGTGATCATCGGCAGTATGCGAAGCCGCATGAATTCAGCGTGCCAGCGTTGCAGGTCGGCGGGTGCATGGGCCGCGAGCGGGCGCAAGGCGAAGCCCAGATATTCGTGAATATCAAGGCTGCCGGCGAGGTATTGCTCGTAATAGGCGCGGTTCTGCGCTTCGTACGATTGGCGCTCGAGCACCCCGTGGTCGACCAGGAACTGGCCCCATTCATAGTCGCTGTCGCCGCTGAGCAGCGTGTTGTCGAGGTCGAAGAGCGCCAGGCGCATGGGAGCGCCCGGAGTTTAGCTGCGATGCAAAGGCTCAGAACCGGCGCTGCACGCCGATGCGGAAGTCCTGCAGGCGGAAGAGGCCTGTTGGGTCGCGGGATTGAGACTCGGCGCTAAGCGCCCAGTCGGGGGAGAGCCAGTAGCGCCCGAACAGCGACAAAGGGCGCGGTTCGAGCTCGGACTCGCGCAAATTGGCGTACGACATGCTGAAGCTGCCCCTCTCGCCGAACGCATAGGACCAGCGCATGCGCGGGGTCGGTGCGAAGCCGTACGCATCGCGCCACTGGTAGGCAGCGAAGCCGAAACGGTCGTATTCCGGTGCGAGCCAGCTGCGGGCGAAGGTCGGGTCGAGGCCCGGCTCGCCGCGCTCAGGCAGGCGCAAGCCCGACTGTGCCAGCGCCGGCATGGCGCTGACGAGTCCGGCGATGAGGCAGATGCGGCCGAGCGCGAGCATGGAATCAATCTACTCAGCGGCCGCTCGCCTGTCCACCAAGAATTTCCTGCGCGAGTGCCTCGCGAACCAGCGGCAATGTGAGCGCGCGCTGCCGCATTAGTGAATAGCGATCAAGTACTTCCATGACGGCGTCGAGACTCGCCATATCGCGCGGCAGGCGCGTGAGGAGATACCCGGCGACTTCGTCAGAAAGCAACAAACCGCGCGCCCCGGCCAAGGATTTCAGGTGGCACGCCTTGTCGCTGTCGTTCAGTGGCAGAAGTTGATAGACGAGGCCCCAGGCAAGCCGACTCTTGAGATCCGGGCGCAGCGCTAGGTTGGCCGGCGGCTGATCACCGGAAGCGAGTACTGCCGGACCGCCTTCGCGCGCCTCGTTGATCGCCACGAACAGCGCTCGCTGCTCGCTCGCGCCAAGGCGCTGCACATCGTCGGCGACGACGAGCGCGGGATTTGCACGAGCCGCCGCCGCGAGCAGGTGGCTGCGCCCGCTGCCCGTCTCGCCCCAAAGGTAAAGGATGCGCTCCCCGAGTGTGCCGGCCGCGAGCGCCCGCACGCGCGCGAGCGCTTCGGCATTGGGCCCAGCGACAAAATTGTCGAACGCGGGCTCCAGGCGAGGCGAGATCGCGAGGGGGAGCTGCTGCATCACGTAGAATTTTGGACTCTAGCATGGCGAACGGCCTTTCCTACCGCGACGCCGGCGTCGACATCGAGGCGGGCGATGCGCTGGTCGAGGCCATCAAGCCTTACGCGCGCAAGACGTTGCGCCCGGAAGTGCTTGCCGGCATCGGCGGCTTCGGCGCCTTGTGCGAGATCCCGCAGAACTATCGCCGCCCGGTGCTGGTCTCGGGCACCGACGGCGTCGGCACGAAGCTGAAGCTGGCGCTGGCCCTCCAGCGCCACGACACCATCGGCATCGATCTCGTTGGCATGTGTGCGAACGACGTGGTAGTGCAGGGCGCCGAGCCGCTCTTCTTCCTCGACTACTACGTTTGCGAACGGCTGGACGTGCGCATTGCCACCGAGGTGGTGAAGGGAATCGCCGTGGGATGCGAAATGGCTGGCTGCGCGCTGGTCGGCGGCGAAACCGCGGAGCACCCGAAGGCGTTCACCCCGGGGGAGTACGACCTCGCGGGCTTCTGCGTCGGCGTGGTCGAGAAGGAGCGCATCATCGACGGGCGCACGATCCTTCCGGGTGACGTGGTGCTCGGCCTCGCCTCGAGCGGCGCCCATTCCAATGGCTATTCCCTCATCCGTCGCATCATCGGCGACGACCATCTCAGCCCTGAGCTCGCCGATTCGCTGATGGAGCCGACGCGGATCTACGTAAAAGCGCTGCTCAAGCTTGCCGCCGCAGTGCCGGTGAAGGGGCTTGCGCATATCACGGGCGGCGGTCTCGTCGGCAATGTGCCGCGCATCCTGCCCCATGGCACGCAGGCGACCATCAGGAAATCGAGCTGGCCGCGCCCGCAGATTTTCAAGTGGCTGCAGCAAGCGGGCAACGTGGCGGAGGATGAGATGTTTCGCGTCTTCAACTGCGGCATTGGCATGGTGGTGGTAGTCGCCGCAGACCACGCACAGAGCGCGGCGGCGCTGCTCAAGCGGGAGGGCGAGCTGGTCTACGAGATCGGCCGCATCGAAGCCGCGACCGGCGAGCCGCAGGCAACGATCGTCTAGCCTGCGGCGGTACTCGCAGGATCTACTTCAGGTCGTTCCAGCGCTTCATTGCCGCCTCATAGCGCTTGCGCGCCGTCTCGACTTCCTGCTCGAGAATCGCCTGACGGGCGAAGTAGTTCTGGTTAGGGCGGCTGCCGCCAGCAGCGCTGCCGGTGCGCTCGCCGGGCTGCGATTCGACGCCTTCGTCGCGGCGCTTCACGGCTTGCTGGTATTCGTTGTAGGCAGCGCGCGCCTCTTCGTACGCCTTATCGAGTTCGACGCTGCGATTCTGCGCGGCGACGCTCGTCGCGACGAGGAGGAGCAAGGCGAGCACGAGCCGTTTCATCGAGGCCTTTCCGGTAGAATTTTTTGACATGGGGCGGCCGCGTTTCGTTCACCTGAGGATGCACAGCGAGTACTCGGTGAGCGACGGCATAGTCCGGATCGAGGACGCGGTGAAGCGCGCGGCCGCCGATCACATGCCGGCGCTCGCCCTCACCGATTCCGGCAACCTCTTCGGGCTGGTGAAGTTCTACGGCGCTGCCCGCGCGGCCGGAATAAAGCCGATCATCGGCGCCGACTGCTGGATCGAGAATCCGGCCGAGCGCGACAAGCCGGCACGGCTGCTGCTCCTCTGTACCTCGCGCTCCGGTTATCGCCGGCTGTGCGAGCTGGTTTCGCGCGCGTGGCTCGAAAACCAGCACCGTGCTCGCGCGCTGATCGATCCGGCTTGGCTGCAACAGTCGACCGAGGGGCTGCTCGCCCTCTCGGGCTTCCTGGACGGCGAGCTCGCCGCGCCCCTCCTTTCGGACCATGGCGAGAGCGCCGAGCGGATCGCGCGCCGCTGGGCCGAGCTCTTCCCTGGCCGCTACTACGTCGAGATCCAGCGCGCTGGCCAGGCGAGCGGCGAGGCGCTGCTTGCGCGCTCGGTGGCGCTGGCGAGCCGCCTGCGACTGCCAGTCGTCGCCACCCACCCGGTGCAGTTCCTCGAAGCGAGCGACTTCAAGGCGCACGAGGCGCGCGTCTGCATCGCGCAAGGCTATCTTCTGGGCGACCAGCGCCGGCCGAGGCTGTTCACGCCCGAGCAGTATTTCAAGTCGCAGGAGGAAATGGCGCGGCTTTTTGCCGATGCGCCGCAGGCGCTCGAGAACGCGGTCGAGATCGCACGCCGCTGTAATCTCGATATCGAGCTTGGCAGGACGCGCTTGCCGGCCTTCCCGACGCCTGAAGGCGTAACGCTTGACCAGCACCTGCGCAATGAGGCGCGCGCGGGTCTGGCGCGCCGCGCGGCGCAGCTCGGCCTGCGCGATGAGACGGCCGAGCGCTATCGCAGCCGCCTCGAGTTCGAAATCCAGACCATCGTGCAGATGGGCTTTGCCGGCTACTTCCTGATCGTGGCCGACTTCATCAACTGGGCCAAGCAGAACGGCGTGCCGGTCGGCCCCGGCCGCGGCTCGGGCGCAGGTTCGCTCGTCGCCTATTCCCTCGGCATCACCGACCTCGATCCGCTGCGCTACGACCTCCTGTTCGAGCGCTTCTTGAATCCGGAGCGCGTGTCGATGCCGGACTTCGATATCGACTTCTGCCAGGACGGGCGCGACCGCGTGATCGATTACGTGCGACGCAAGTACGGCGCCGAAAGCGTGTCGCAGATCGCTACCTTCGGCACGATGGCGGCGCGCGCCGTGGTGCGCGACGTCGGCCGCGTGCTCGACCTTGGCTACAACTTCTGCGACCAGATCGCCAAGCTGATTCCGGTGCAGCCGGGCAAGAACGTGACGCTCGACGACGCGCGCAAGGTCGAGCCGCTGCTCGCTGAACGCGAGAAGCACGAGGACGAGGTGCGCGAGCTGCTCGAGCTCGGCGAGAAGCTCGAGGGGCTGGTGAGGAACGTCGGCATGCACGCCGGCGGCGTGCTGATCGCTCCCGGGCGCCTGATCGACTATTGCCCGCTGTACGCCGCCGAGGGCACGAATCACGTTATCTCGCAGCTCGATAAGGACGATGTCGAGGCGGTCGGCCTGGTCAAGTTCGATTTCCTGGGCCTCACCACGCTCACCATCCTCGACTGGGCCGAGCGCTCGGTACGCGAGATGGGGCAGCCGGATTTTGCGCTGGCGCGCATTGCGCTCGATGACGCGGCGACCTATCAGCTGCTGTCCGCGGGCAATACAACTGCCGTATTCCAGCTGGAGTCACGCGGCATGCGGGATCTCATCCGGCGCGCGCGCCCGGACCGCTTCGAGGACGTGATCGCCCTGGTCGCGCTGTATCGACCGGGGCCGATGGATCTGATCCCGGATTTCATTGCGCGCAAGCATGGCGAGCAGCGCGTCGACTACCTCGATCCGCGTCTTGAGCCGATCCTCGGACCGACCTACGGCATCATGGTGTACCAGGAACAGGTGATGCAGATCGCCCAGGTCATCGGCGGCTATACGCTGGGCGCTGCTGACCTTCTGCGCCGCGCCATGGGCAAGAAAAAGCCCGAGGAGATGGCCCAGCAGCGCGACGTATTCATTGCCGGCGCGGAAAAGAACCGCCTTGCGCGTGCCAAGGCGAGCCAGCTTTTCGATCTGATGGAGAAATTCGCGGGCTACGGCTTCAACAAGTCGCACGCGGCGGCGTACGCGCTCCTCGCCTATCAAACTGCATACATGAAGGCGCATCACCGCGCGGCGTTCCTTGCTGCGAACTTGTCCGCGGTGATGGACGACACCGAGAAGGTGCGGCAGTTCTACGAGGACGCCATTGCCAACGGCCTCACCATCCTGCCGCCTGACATCAATGCCTCGCAGTTCCGGTTCGTGCCGGTCGACGCCGAGCACATCCGCTACGGTTTGGGTGCGGTACGCGGCACCGGTAAAGCTGCGATTCAGGCGATCGTGCAGGCGCGCAGCGAGGCGCCCTTCACGGATCTGTTCGACTTCTGCCGGCGCGTCGACAAGCGGCATCTCAACCGGCGCGTGGTGGAAGCGCTGGTACGCGCGGGCGCTTTCGATACCGTCGACGCGGAGCGTGCGCGCCTGCTCGCTACGGTCGGTCGGGCGCTGGAGGCGGCGGAGCAGGCGGAGCGCGCCGCAGCGCAGTCGAGTCTCTTTGCGGAGGCCGAAGTGCCGCGCGGCGGGCGCGACGCCTATGTGGAGGGCGAGCCCTGGGACGCGCGGCGCAAGCTGCTCGAGGAAAAGGCGGCGCTCGGCTTTTCCATCTCGGGACACTTGTTCTCCATCTATGAGCGCGAGCTTGCTGGCTTCCCCCGCAGCCCGCTCTCGCGCCTTGCGCCGGGCGAGCGGGTGTGGATGGCGGGGGTGGTGGCGCAGGCGCGCATGCAGATGACGCGCCGCGGCCGCATGATGGTGCTGACGCTCGACGATGCCACGGCGCAGGTTGAGATCACCGTCTTCAGCGAGCTTTTCGAAAAATGCCGCGATCGCATCAGAGAAGATGCGTTGCTCGTCGTTGCCGGCAAGGTACAGCGTGACGAATTCTCTGGCGGGCTGCGCGTGAGCGCCGACGAATTGCTCGACCTCCAGGCTTTGCGCACGCGCTTTGCCGCCCGGTTGCGTATCGCGATGAACGGGCAGGCGGACGCCAAGCGTTTGCAGCAGGTGCTGGCGCCGTACCGGGCTAATGGTCCGGCGACTTGCCAGGTCGTGGTGGCTTACTGCAATGCCGCCGCGGCCTGTGAAGTCGCGCTCGGCGAGACCTGGCGCGTGCGCCCGGAGTCGGAGCTCCTGGCGGAGCTCGGCGCCTGGCTCACACCCGAAAACGTACAGCTGCTCTACGGCGCCGCTGCCTAGCTGTCGAAATGTACATCGCAAACTTCTCGCGTGAGCACGCTACGCTGGTGTCGATACCAGGCATTCACCAACCGCCCGCTGGGATCGAAGCGCCGTTTGTGTGCCATGAACTCCTCGAGCTGCGGATAGCAGGCTTGTAGCTGGGCGCGCGTCGCATCTGGAGTGCAGGCGATGTGGAAACTGCCGCCGAGCGCAATGGCGGCGTCGATCAGCTCGTGGCGCAGCTGCGACGCACGCACCGCCGCGCCGACGTCGTTTGCCGGCAGAAAGCCGGCTTTCACCTCCGCATAGTCGCGCCGCGCCCAGCGCAGAAACGTATCCTCTTCTCGTGCGGTCTGGCGCACCACCAGGCTCTGCAGCGGCACGCGCCAGTCATTGCAGCGAGCGTGGATCTCCTTCCTGAAATCGCCGAGCGTGCTCGGCGGCAGCAGGAGCTCGAGGGTGTGGCTGGCGGCCTGTGGGCGCAGCGTGATTTCCTCGGGAGCGCTCGCGCGCTCCACGGCGCGCGCCAGGCTGGCGAGCTGCAGGGTCACGCTGTAGAGGGTGCCGAAAAGCCCTTGGCCGCCCACCGTCAGGGCGAACAGCTCGGCGTCCCGCTCACGGCTCACGCGACGCAGTTCGCCTTCGGGCGTCACGAGCGCCATGCAGGCGACATGCGCGACGGCCGGAGTGCCGTCCGGTCCGGCCGCGTTTCGCGCAATGCTTTCGCCGACGGTCGGCATGGTCGTGCGCACTCGCGCTCGCGCGTCCCCGGGGCGCAGTTCGGCGGCGATCGTCTGCCAGGGCGTCGCTGCCTGCACTTCCAGAAGCCCGTGCATAGCGTCCAGCCGCAAGATTCGATCTAGGCGGGCCTCCGGCAGCGTTCTGCCGCTACGCACGGCGTCGCACAGCTCAATTGCCGATATCGGTTTCATGTGCCCTCCTCTGATGGCTCGCGCCACGCTGCGCGCGTCGCTGCCGCGGCGCAAGGCCGACGTACGAAGTATCGAAATCTGATACCGTGCGTCGCATGGCGCTCAAGACCCGCCTCGTCGAAGCGCTCAAGGTCTGTCTGCGCGCGCGCGGCATGACCTACGCCGCGCTCGCGAAGAAGCTCGGCGTTTCGGAGCCCACCGTGAAGCGCATGTTCTCACGCGGCAGCTTCACGCTCGATCGCATCGAGCGGATCCTCGAGGCGGTCGAGCTCGACTTGCAGGAGCTCGCGCGGCTGGCGCGCGACGGCTCGCCGGCGCCGGCCGAGCTGACGAACGACCAGGAAGCTGCGCTCGCGCGCGACGAGCGGCTGTTCTCGGTGTTCTGGCTGATCCAGAACCAATGGTCGTTCGCCGAGATCCTCGCGGCCTTCGCCATTTCGCGTGCCGAGCTCACCGGCGCGTACGCGCGGCTGGAACGCCTGAAGTTGATTCGCTGGGGCCCGGGCGAGCGAGCGCGGCTCACGGTGCGGCGCGATTTTCGCTGGCGCGATGGCGGCCCGGTCAAGAAGACTTACGGTCCTCGGGTGATGAGCGAGTTTCTCGCCGCGCGCTTCAAGCAGCCGCTGGAATTTCTGCGCTTCGAGTCGCGCGTTATGTCACCGGAGTCCGCTGCCGTGCTCAAGCGCCGCCTCGAGCGCGTAGCGATGGAATTCAACGAGCTCGCGGAGGTCGATTCTTCAGTACCGAGCGGCCGGCGCATCGGCGTCGCGCTGCTCGCCGCGTGCCGGCCCTGGGAGTTCTCCGTCGTCAATGCGCTCAAGCGCCGCTAAGCGCTAGGCCAGATGTCGAAGGCGCAGTAGGAACGGTCGAACGGCGGTTCCGGAGCCGTTTCCGCAAGGCTGTCGACGCGCGCGGCGCGCGGGCCGTGCCGTGCCCAGTGCACCAGCGTTTCTACGGCATGCGCGTCACCCTGCAGCAGGGCCTCGACACTGCCATCGGCGCAGTTACGCACCCAGCCGAAGACGCCGAGGCGCTCGGCTTCTGCGCGCAACGCGTAGCGAAATCCGACACCCTGCACGCGGCCGCTCACGCGGATCTGGCGCGTCCTCATGTGGGCACCCGGAGCGCATGTTAAGCTCGACACGGTGCAAACATAAGCACCAAACATAAGCACAACGGGGGAGATTTAAATGCGCATTGGTTTGCTCGTCGTAGCGGCGCTCGCCTTGATCGGATTCCTGGTCGTGGCGGTGGTCTTGCCGCAGATGGCCGGCGCCGAGGCGAAGGACGCGGCGCAGGCGCTGATCGCGGGCGCTCAACCCGCGCAGCAGCAGGTCAGCATCGTCGCGGAGAAAGGCGGCGGCCTTGGCGGTGCCGGCAAAGGGGTGAAGATCGCTCCGAGGATCGATCCGAAACATGGCGAAATGAAGTGGATCGTCGCCGAGGATGGCGCGATCCGCGGCTGGAACGAGAAGAATGCGCTTGAAGTGGCGCTTACACCGAGCGTTCAGTCGGGCAAGGTCAGCTGGAACTGCAAAGGCTATCCGGTGAGCGCGATGCCGGTCGCCTGCGGCGGCCGCTAGCGGCCACGTCTTAGTAGCGCGCGCGCCGCCACCAAGCCGCAGACTGCGGCTCCCACGACCACCAGCCAATCGCGCCGACGCCAGCGGCCCGACGGTGGGCGCGGAATCGACTTGATTGCCTGCGTCGCTGTCTGCGGCGCCGCCACGCCGGTCAGCGACGCGAGCCGCTGCGTCGCCTCTGCGGAATCAAACGAGGCGGCGAGGCCGCGCGCCGGGGCGGGCGCCCCCTCCTCGGCGACGCGATCCGCTTCTCGCGTCCTTGCAACCGACTGCGCAAGCACGATGGTCTTGTGGCTGGAATCGACGAGCTTCGGCTGCGGGGGATTCGCGGCGGGAGCCGCCGGGGGGAGGGTGGAGTGCAGCTCGCCCGTGGCGCCGGCGAGCTGGCGCTCGCAGTCGCGCAGGTCGCGCGCCACCTCGGCCGCGTCCTGATAGCGCTCCTCGAGCGGCTTCGCCAGCATCTTGGCGATGATGTAGTCCGCGAGCTGCGGTACGCCGTCGTTCACGCTGCTCGGCGCCGGTGGCACAAAGTTCACGATCTGGTACATCAGCGCGGTGACATTCTCGCCGTTGAACGGTGCCGCGCCGCAGAGCATCTCGTAGAGGATCACGCCGAGCGAAAAAATGTCCGAGCGATGGTCGGCGCGCTTGCCGATGACCTGCTCGGGCGACATGTACTTCGGTGAGCCGAGCAGCATGCCGGTCTGCGTCAGATCCCCCGTACCGCGCATGCGGGCGATACCGAAATCGGTGATTTTCACCGGCCCGTTCGCGACCACCATGATGTTCGCGGGTTTGATGTCGCGGTGGACCACGCCGCGCTGGTGTGCAAAGGCCAGGCCCTCGGCCACCTGTGCGCCGATCGAGAGTGCCTGGGATACGCGCAATGGCCGACCCTCGCCGATCAGCGTGCGCAGCTCCACCCCTTCGATGTACTCCATCGCCATGAACACCACATCGCCGGCTTTGCCGACGTCGTGGATGGTGACGATGTTCGGGTGGTTGAGCCCGCCCGCGGCGCGCGCTTCCTGGTAGAAGCGCTGCTCGTACTTATCGGCGTGCTCGCGCTCGAGGCTGATGTTGACGGTCTTCACCGCCACCGGACGTTCGAGCACCGAGTCGAGCGCCTTGTACACCACCCCCATGGCGCCGCGGCCGAGTTCCGACTGGATGACGTAGCGGCCGAGTTGCGCAGGCTCCATGCCGGGCCTTCTAGCGCCCGGCCTTCACCGCCCGGAAGACCGGCCCCCACACCGGATGGCCCGCCTCCGCCGGCTCGAGTTCAAGCGCCGGGTCCGCGGCAAGCGCCTTGCGGAACTCATCGCGGCACTCGCGCTCGCGCTGCGCCGCGCAGTGGATGAAGGCGAGATGCTTGTGGGCGCTGGCGCGTTCCTTGTCGCCCAGACCCTGCCGCAGCGCGCCTTCGAAGCTCTTGGCCGACTCGTCGTAGTCGCCGGCTTCGTACTGTTGGAGCGCGTTCTTGAACGGCGATGCCGCCTTGAGCGATGCGAACACCGGCCCCCAGACGGGATGACCGGCCTCGGCCGGCAAAAGCTCGAGCTGCGGGTCGGCGCGCAGTGCCCGCCGGAACTCCTCGCGACAGGCGCGCTCGCGCTGCGCCGCGCAGTTGATGAACGCGAGGTGCTTGTGCGCGTTGGCGCTATCGCTGTCGTTCAAGCCGAGCTCGAGTGCGGTCTGCAGGGTACGGGCCGCGTCCGCATACTGACCGCTATCGTACTGGCGCAAGCCGAGCCTGAGCGCGCTGCTGCCGTTGGCCGGCTGAAAGAGCTCGCGCAGCTGATCGCGTAGATCGCGCATCGGTTGCGTGCTGCACCCCGCCAGTGCCACCAGCGCCCCGACGGCGATCAGGACGCCGGCTCTCATCGGAAGCGATGCCGGATCCTCACTGCTTCGCCGGCTTTCACTTGCACCTGCTGGACGTGTGCCGGAAAGGTGGAATTGCGGATCTCGACGGTGTGCGCGCCGGGCGCTACTTCCAGCACGCGCAGCGGCGGGCTGACACCGCGGCTGTGCCCGTCGACCAACACTTCGCCCCACGGCGCAACGGCGAGCTCCACGCGCGCATTGCCGCCGCCGAGACCTGTCGGTTGCCTTTCAAGCCGCGCCAGTTTCTTGGCAAGCGGCGCTTCCACCTTGGGCCCGGTATCCACGGCCGCTGCCGCCGCCGGCAGCGCGGAAACGCTTGCCGCGGGCTTCGCTGGCGGCGTCGCCGGTTCAAGCAGCGCTCGGGCGCCGACCCCACCCGCGAGAATCGTCAGGAACAGCACGCCGGCGGCGAGCAGCGCCGATCGCCGCAGGCCCAAGGGCCCATTCCTCGCAAGCCAGCCGGCCGGGGTCTCGCCGTCAAGTGACTGCGTTTCGGTCTCGGACAGCCGCCGGCTCGCCGGTGTACCGCCCACCACGGAGTAAACATCGTGCTCGCGTACGTGCTTGTCGGTGCGCGCGCCCTCGTGATGAAAGAGGCTCGCGTAGTCGCGCGACAGGCACGACACCACCTCGTAGAACGAGCGCGACACGAGGAGCTGTCCGGGACGGGCGAAGCTCATCACGCGTTGGGCGACGTTGATGCCATCGCCGATGATGTTGAGCTGGCCGTTCAGGTCCTTCACCAGGCGCACTGGACCGAGGTTCACCCCCAGGCGCACGGCCAGGGCGCCGGCGCCGTCGCGCACCGCCATGGAAGCGAAGAGCGCATCTTCCGGGTCGCCCATGAATGTCACCGCGGCACCGTCGCCGGTATCGAGAATGATGCGGTCGCGCGCCGGCACCGGCTCAAGCGACTTCGTGAGCACGCGATTGAATTCCTGCTTTAGCTGCAGCTGCTCGGACACCGGCTTCTTCGAATACTCGACGATGTCGAGGAACAACACGCTGCAGACGAGCGTGCGGCCGGAGCTCTCCATCGGCCTATTCTATTTCACGCGCATTCCGGGGCTCGCCCCGGGGTCCGGCGAAACGAGAAATATGCCCGAGCCCGCGCCCGAGGCGGCGAGCACCATGCCTTCGGAAACACCGAATTTCATCTTCCGGGCCTCCAGGTTCGCAACCAGCACGGTGAGACGGCCTTCCAGCTTCTCGGGCGCGTACGCTGACCTGATGCCGGCGAAAACGGTGCGCGTCCCGTCGCCGAGGTCCAGCGTCAGCTTCAAAAGTTTGTCAGCGCCCTCGACCCGCTCGGCGCGCGTGATGCGCACCACGCGCAAGTCGAGCTTGCTGAACTCGTCGATGCTGATGGTATGCGCCGTGGCGCTCACCGGCGCTGCGGCCGGCGCCTCGAAGAGCTGCTCGAGCTGTTTTTGCTCGACGCGCCCGAGAAGGTGTCGGTATTCGTTGATGCGGTGCCCGGCGGCGAGCCGCGAGGCCGCATCGCGCCAGCCGAGCGGCGCCACGCCGAGAAAAGCCTCGGCCTGCGCCGCGGTTTGCGGCAGAACCGGCTTCAGGTAGATCGTCAGCAGCCGGAACAGGTTCAGCGCCACCGAGCACACCTCGCGCAACTCGGACTCGCCGTCGGTGCGCTTCGCGAGCTCCCAGGGCTTGCGCTCGTCGACGTACTGGTTCGCCAGATCGGCGAGCCGCATCACTTCGCGCAGCGCCTTGCCGAATTCGCGCTCGTCATAGAGCGCGGCGATCGGCGCCGCTTTTGCCTTGAATTCGGCGAGCAGCGGCGCGGCGCCGGGCTCGCCCAGCGCGCCGCCAAACCGGCGGTTGATGAACACCGCGGCGCGGCTCGCGATGTTCACGTACTTGCCGACGAGGTCGCTGTTCACCCGGGCGATGAAATCCTCGGGGTTGAAGTCGAAGTCTTCGACGTTGCCATTGAGCTTTGCCGCGATGTAATAGCGCAGCCACTCCGGGTTCATGCCGAGCTCGAGGTAGCGCAGCGGGCTGATGCCGGTGCCGCGCGATTTCGACATCTTGTCGCCCGACACCGTGATGAAGCCGTGCACGTACACGTGGTCGGGGGGCTTGTAGCCCGAGAATTCCAGCATCGCCGGCCAGAAGAGGGTGTGGAAGTAGATGATGTCCTTGCCGATGAAGTGCACCATCTGGGTGTCGCGGCCCGGCTTCACGAACTGGTCGAAGTCGAGCCCCTGCTTCTGGCAGTAGTTCTTGAGGCTTGCGAAGTAGCCGATCGGCGCGTCGAGCCACACGTACAGGTACTTCTCTTCCGCAATATCGGGCACGCGGATGCCGAAGTAGGGCGGATCGCGCGAGATGTCCCAGTCGGAAAGCGCCTCGTCGCCCGCGCCCTCGAGCCACTCCTTCGCCTTGTTGATGACCTGCGGCTGAAGCCGCCCCGGCGTCTCGATCCAGCGCCTGAGGAACGCCTTGCATTTCGAGTCCGACAGGCGGAAGAAAAAATGCTCGGAAGATTTGAGCACGGGTTTCGCGCCGGAGAGCACGGAATAGGGATTGCGCAGCTCGGTCGCGGAATAGACGCTCGAGCAGTTCTCGCACGCGTCGCCATACTGGTCCTTCGCGCCGCAGTTGGGGCACTCGCCCTTGATGTAGCGGTCGGCGAGAAACATGCCCTTCACCGGGTCGTAGAACTGCTCGACCGGCTTGCTGTAGATGAGCCCCGCAGCCTTCAGCTTGCGGAAGAGGTCCTGGGAGAGCTGGCTGTTCTCCGGTGAGTGCGTCGAATGCCAGTTGTCGTAGGAGAGGTGAAAGCCTTCCAGGTAGCGGCGACGGCCGCGCGCGATCTCGCCGACGAAGGCTTCCGGCGTCTTGCCGGCCTTCTCGGCGGCGAGCATGATCGGCGCGCCGTGCGCATCGTCCGCACCGACGAAGTGCACTACGTGCCCCTGCATGCGCTGGAAGCGCACCCAGATGTCGGCCTGGATGTACTCCATGATGTGGCCGATATGGAAGGGCGCGTTGGCGTAGGGCAGCGCCGTCGTGACGAAGAGCGTGCGCGCGGGCATCTTCAGGCGGAAAAAGGGAAATTCTAGCGGCGATTAGGTACACTTAAGCGCTTTCCCCGCCATGCCGCTTAGCGAAGCGCAAGTCCAGTCGGTTCTCCGCAGCCTCGTCGACCCGAACACCGGGAAGGACTTCGTTGCCACGCGCTCGGTGCGCAATCTCAAGCTCTCCGGCGACGACGTGTCACTCGAGATCGAACTGGGCTATCCCGGCCGCAGCCAGCACGAGCCGATCCGCCGGCAGGTGGTGCAGGCGCTCAAGCAGGCCGGTGCCGGCGCGGTATCGTTGACCGTGAGCTCGCGGGTGGTGCCCCATGCCGTGCAGCGGGGCGTGAAGCTTGTGCCGGGCATCAAAAACATCATCGCCGTCGCCTCCGGCAAGGGCGGCGTCGGCAAATCCACCACCGCGGTGAACCTCGCGCTCGCCCTCGCCGCCGAGGGTGCTTCGGTCGGCGTGCTCGACGCGGACATCTATGGCCCCTCGCAGCCCATGATGCTCGGCATAGCTGGGCGCCCGGAGTCCAGGGACGGCAAGAGCCTCGAGCCAATGGAAGGCCACGGGCTGCAGGCGATTTCGATCGGCTTTCTGATCGACATCGACACGCCGATGGTCTGGCGCGGGCCGATGGTGACGCAGGCCCTCGAGCAACTGCTGAAGGACACGCGCTGGCGGGACATTGATTACCTGGTGGTCGACCTTCCGCCCGGCACGGGCGACATCCAGCTGACCCTCGCGCAGAAAGTGCCGGTCACCGGCGCCCTGATTGTCACCACGCCGCAGGACATCGCGCTCATCGATGCGAGAAAGGGCCTGAAGATGTTCGAGAAGGTCGGCATCCCGATCCTCGGCGTGGTGGAGAACATGTCCTATCACGTCTGCCCGAGCTGCGGACACCGCAGCCACATCTTCGGTGTCGGCGGCGCCGAGCGCATGTGCCGCGAGTACGGCACGGAGCTCCTTGGCCAGCTGCCGCTTGACGAAGCGATCCGCGTGCAAGCCGATTCGGGCAAGCCGACCGTGGTCGCCGATCCCGACGGCGCCTCCGCGGAAATCTATCGCCGCATCGCGCGCCGCTGCGCCGTCAAGATCGCGGAGCTGCAGCGCGACATGAGCGCCAAGTTTCCGAACATTGTGGTCCAGAACACGTGAGCGCCCGCAGTGTCGATTAAAGCGGATCGCTGGATCCGGCGGATGGCCGCGGAGCACCGCATGATCGAGCCGTTCGAGCCGGGTCAGGTCAAGCAGGTGGCAGGGCGGCGCGTCGTGTCCTATGGCACCTCGAGCTACGGCTATGACATCCGCTGCGCGGCCGAATTCAAGATCTTCACCAATATCAACTCGACCATCGTCGATCCGAAGGCCTTCGACGAAAAGAACTTCGTCGACTATCGCGGCGAGGTCTGCATCATCCCGCCGAACTCGTTCGCGCTCGCGCGCACGGTGGAATATTTCCGCATTCCGCGCAACGTTCTGACCATCTGCCTGGGCAAATCCACCTACGCGCGCTGCGGCATCATCGTCAACGTCACGCCGCTCGAGCCGGAGTGGGAGGGCCATGTGACGCTGGAGTTCTCCAACACCACACCACTGCCCGCGCGCGTCTACGCCAATGAAGGCGTGGCGCAGGTGATCTTCATCGAGTCCGACGAACCCTGCGAGACCTCCTACCGCGAGCGCGGCGGCAAGTACCAGGGCCAAAAAGGCGTGACCTTGCCGCGCATTTAGTTCGCCGGTTTTGGCCGGCCACTACAGGTTGTGGTTGGCCCTCCCCGGACACCCCATTAGGACCGTAAAAATCTTTGTTGGAGCCCTTGACTCCCGGGGGGTCATCCCT
>Ga0075426_10001649_pt1 | contig 15845 bp, 10 predicted proteins | sample SoiMethybrSBSTD5_FD_75304 | JGI IMG/M metagenome (GOLD analysis project Ga0075426, IMG submission 75304) | Bulk soil microbial communities from a Populus tree surrounding site in Tennessee, USA - Soil MetaG P. TD hybrid SBSTD5 | ecosystem: Environmental > Terrestrial > Soil > Tree plantation... | reverse complement strand
CAATCGCGTGTTTGGCGATGTGGTGGGACGCACGGGCGAGGAGTCGAATTTGACCCCTTGGGCACCGGAGGTCGACATCTACGAGACCGAAAATGAATTGGTGGTCAAGGCGGACCTGCCGGATGTGAATCCGCAGGACCTGGACATCCGCGTGGAGAACAACATCCTCACGATTCGCGGCGAACGCAAGTTCGACGATAAGGCGAACGAGGACAACTACCTGCGCATCGAACGCAGCTATGGCTCGTTCAGCCGGAGCTTTTCGCTGGCGAACTCAGTGAAGTCGGAGGGCATCAAGGCCGATTATCAGAATGGCGTGCTGACACTCAGCATACCGAAGCGCGAGGAAGCGAAGCCCAAGCAGATCAAGGTGAATGTGACAACGCATCTGATGGGAACGCATGCAATGGCGGCGGTGGCTGGGGCTCGCTAAAGAAACCCCGGACCGAAGACGAAGCAGCAAGGGAGCTGGCGATGTCGCCAGCTCCTTTTTCATCAGAAGGGACGGCCTGCGCGATTTGAAATAACCCGGGAATGGCAGAATAGGCACGGTTACGGGACAAGTCAGCACTGCAATTATGTCGGGTTAGCAGATGTTGAGTGCGGGGTTACCGGGAATTTCAAGCTGTGTCGATTTCGGGGTTTTCGCCACGAGCCAATTCGACAGTCATCCGGTAGCCGCTGCCGATTGATCGAAAGACTTAACAGCCATGTCCTCGTCGTCCATGATGTCGAAAACGGTATACAACCTTGTAATCTGCATCACGTCCTGAACCTTATTCGTGAGGTTGAGCAGCTTCAGTTCTCCCTGCTGCTTTCGCACGCTCGTGAAAGCACTGACCAGATGGCCCAAGCCTGAGCTGTCGATGTAATTGACATTGGCAAGATTGAATAGAATCTTCTTGTGTCCCTTGCTTAACAGGTCGCAAACCAGGTCGCGCAGTGCAGCGCTCTCTTCGCCGAGCACAATCCGGCCGCTGATGTCCACAATGGTGACGCCACTTACTTGTCGGGTGATTGTAGTCATGTGCATTGGCAACCTCCTAAGGCGCTTTAATGCTCGAAGACTTTGCCCTTACAGCAGCGCATGATGCTCTGGTCAGTCTTCCAGTAGCCCCACATTAGCAAATCGTGGTTTGGCGGTCGAGAAATCCCTTCCACCCCAATCGTAACAATTGATTGTTCTGATTGGTCCTCGCGTTCCTTGGCCGTTAAGCAGATAAACGCGGTTACCGAACAAAAATGACCCAGCGCTGACGCGCTGGGCTAATTTGTGGCGCGCCTGCGCCGCGGCTCAAAGCATAGCGGCGTCAAGCCGCCGCACTCCTAAACGAAATGGGCGCAGCAATGCTGCGCCCCTGCAAGGAAAAGACGCAGGCGGGGCATCAGGCGGTGGCGGGTTTGGGTTGATGCGCTTTGGCAGGGCCCAAATCCGGCAGGAATGCTGTCAGGATGCCGATTGCCGGGAGATACGCGCAAACGTGGTAGACGAAATCGATGCTGGTGCGATCGGCGAGTTTGCCGAGCGCCGCCGAGCCGACGCCACCCAGACCGAACGCCAATCCGAAAAACAGACCGGAGACCATGCCAATTCTTCCGGGCATCAGCTCCTGCCCGTAGACCAGGATCGCGGAGAACGCGGAGGCGAGGATTAATCCGATGATCACGCTGAGAATGCTGGTCCAGAATAAATTCGCATAAGGCAAAATCAGCGTAAAAGGAAGCACGCCAAGAATGGACCACCAGATGACCAGCTTGCGGCCGAGCTTGTCGCCCACGGGCCCACCGAAATAGGTTCCGACAGCCACCGCGCCAAGGAAAAGAGCGAGGTGGAGCTGCGCACTCTGCACCGAAAGATGGAAGCGGCTCATCAGATAGAAGGTGTAATAGCTGATGAGGCTGGCGAGATAGAAGAATTTGGAGAACATCAGCGCCACCAGGACCGCAAGACTGAGAGCGATTTTTTTCGCGGACAGTTGCGAGCCATGAACAGCATGCGGCGCCGCAGCCCACCCTACAGTGTCAGCGGCGACGGATTTGGGCCGATCGAAATGATGCGTCTTCGCCCACAATCCGATTCTTGCCAGCAACATCATCGCCAACAGAGCCAAAAGCGAAAACCAGGCGATGCGCGGCTGGCGATTGCGGAGAACAAAGGCGGCCAACAGCGGTCCGAGAGACGTTCCCGCATTGCCGCCGACCTGAAACAGCGATTGCGCCATGCCGTGTTGTCCCCCGGATGCCAGGCGTGCCACACGGGAGGACTCCGGGTGAAAGATTGCTGAACCAATGCCCACCAGCGCAGCCGCGCCAAGAACTGCGCCGTACGTCGGCGCAGTCGCGAAGAACAACAGACCGAGAATCGTGACTCCCATACCAGCGGCAAGGGAATAGGGCTGTGGACGCCTATCTGTGTACATGCCAACGAGCGGCTGCAAGATGGAAGACGTAAATTGTGAAGTGAGCGCGATCACTCCTACTTGGCCGAGATTGAGGCGCAAAGCATCCTTCAGGAGTGGGTAGACGGCGGGGATCAGAGACTGCACCGTGTCGTTCAGCAAATGGCAAAAGCTGATGGAAAGAAGGATCGGAAAGACGGCCTTTGCGGCGGCCTGGACAGGGGCATGCTCCTGGAGCGTCCCCACATTAGCTTCTGTGGCCATTTATGCCTGAGGCTCTCCAAGCGCTTTTGGGTGATTTCGAGACATGAGTTTTATCTGGCGGCGGAGGCGAGACGGCGAGTCACGTAGTCGGAAACGTAGGCATCGAAAAGCTCGAGCAGTCGCTGGCACACTGGTCTGGGGGCAGGAACGGGGTGGCCGGCGACTTCGCCCACGCTAATCAAATTGCGGTTCGTCGAAGTAATGAAAACTTCTTCAGCGGAGTAGAGATCCTCAGTACGCAGTGTCTGTTCGACGACAGAAAGTCCGGCTTCCGGCGCAATCTCCAAAAGAATGCCGCGTGTAATGCCTTCCAGGCAGCCGGAACTGAGCGGCGGCGTAAGAATCTTCCCGTCCTTTACGGCAAAAATATTTGCTGACGTGCATTCGGCCACTTCGCCGCGTTCATTGAGCATCACCACTTCGTCGAAACCTTCTTTATTCGCTTCGGCGATGGACCACACATTGTTGAGCCACGAAATGGTCTTTACTCCCGCTAGCGGAGAAGCAGCGTGGCGGCCGTGGGCACGCAAACCCAGGCGCACGATTTCGTGGTGTTCCGCCAGACCGGCGCTGTAAATGATGAGATCGACCTGCGGACGCTGTTCGTTGCTTTGCCAGAAGCCGACGGAATTGTAGACAAGATAAATGCGCGCGCAGCCCTCCGTGACTTTGTTGGCGCGAATCACTTCGTGAAGATGCACGCGGATTTTTGCGCCTGTGTGCACCATGGGCAGGCGGATCATGCCCGCGTCTTTTTCCAGGCGGCGCCAGTGCCGCTCATACGCGAAAGCTTCGCCACGGGAGATGCGCACGGTGGTGAAGATGCCCCAGCCGCAAATGAGCCCGGCCTGGCCGGGAGAGAGGCGAACTTTCTCGACGGGGAAAAGGCTCTCGTTGTGGAAAATGAACGGGTGAATCACTCTTGCGCCTCGGTCTCGGGGACAAAAAAACTGCAAAGAATATTGTAACCGAAGTTGCGGAAGATTGGGGGGAACTGGAAGAGGGCAGCCGCGCATCCAACCCGAAACCGGGCAACGCCATCGAAGAAAGAAAGGCTGATGCCTGGCGCAACTCGATGGTTTTGAGGCGACTTTGCGAGAACTTCGTTGAGTTTCGGTCGTAAGTAACTTAAAGGAACCTCGCGAGCTAAGAACTTGAATGCAAATAAAACAAACGCCGTAAGCTAAAGGCAGGCTCGTCGTGAACTCCGGGAGACCAGGGTCCTACAAGAATCTTTCGGGCCGAAACCCCCAGTACTCGGTCTTTGCTTACCGCGCGGTATTGCGGCTAAGCGCGTGTTTGCTCCTTCTCTTCGCATATCCCACTTTGGCGCAATCCCAGCAAGCCCCGGATCCGCCGGGAACAGATGCAACGCGAGAGCAGCCGGTCCGGCCGGGAACGATTAGCGGAACCGTCGTGGATCGAACGGGAGCGGTGATTGCGGGAGCGCGCGTGAAACTCGTGCGCGAGGATCCTTCCTTGGGCCAAGAGGTTGTGTCCGACAGCGACGGGCAATTTTATTTTGGCGGCATCACGCCCGGACCCTTCCAGCTCACGGTGACGTCGCCCGGTTTCACCATGCAGACCTCTTCTGGAACAATGCGTTCGGGGGAAGACTGCATTGTGCCTCCGGTCGAGATGACCGTTTCTGAGGCGGTCAGCGAAGTAAAGGTTTCGCTCACTCCCGTGGAAGAAGCCGAAGCGGAAATCAAGGATGAGGAGAAGCAGCGCGTCCTTGGAGTGATTCCGAATTTTTACGTCACTTACAATCCCGCGGCGGTGCACCTCAACCCTAGGCAAAAGTTCGAGCTGGCATGGAAGGCCACGGTGGATCCCGTCAACTTTGGCCTGACCGCGGCGATTGCGGGAATCCAGCAGGCGGCCAATCAGTTCAGCGGGTACGGGCAGGGCGCACAAGGCTACGGAAAGAGATTTGGAGCGGCGTACGCGGATTCGGTGAGCTTCACGTTTATCGGCAGCGCGATCTTGCCGTCGCTCTTGAAACAGGATCCACGCTATTTTTACAAAGGCACCGGAACGCGCCGCTCACGGATTTTCTACGCCATCGCCAACGCCGTGATTTGCAAGGGCGATAACGGACACTGGCAGGCGAATTACTCGGGTCTCCTTGGGAGCCTGGCAGCCGGCGGCATCTCGAATCTCTACTATCCCGCGACGGACCGCTATACGACCGTGACATTTGAAAACACGCTCATTGCGATTGGTTCGACGGCTGCCAACAACATCCTGCAAGAGTTTGTCATCCGCAAATTGACCCGCAACGCTCCAACGTACACTGCAGTTGCCAAACCCTGACCACGAAAGCGTTCCATGAGGGCGTCAGTAAATCCTGAACATCCTGCTATCTGAACTAAACCTCCCTTTTCTTATCTCGATCTTCAGTTAGAGCAATGCTTCACTCGGCCGGAAGGAGGATTTTTAGTCGGCGGCCAGCTGATATCACGCTCAAATGAAAAGAGGGCGGACCGAAGTCCGCCCTCGTGGAAGCAAGAATGGCAGGTGGCTAGAAGAGCAGCTTCAAAGCGAACTGCATCTGACGCGAGGAGCCGAAGTCACCGGTGGGGAAGCGGGTGCTCTGAATCTTGCCAAATGAACCGCTGGTCACAGTAAGGACCGGGTTGCCGAAGTTCGGATGGTTTAGCAGATCGAACATCTCGGATCGGAACTGAAGGTTGAATCGTTCCGTGATCTTTGTATTCTTGGTGACCGAGAAGTCTGTATTTAGGAAGCCGGGGCCGGTGATGGCATCGCGGCCGAGACTGCCGGGGTGGCAAGTGCCTGGCACGACAGGATACGTTCTGCCTCCCGGTGTTGTGGGTACGCTGCTAAACGTGCACGGTACAGCAAAAGCCGCGCCGGAAGTCGAGGCGCAGTCTGGAATTGCTGGTGCGCCACCCTGAGGCGTTCCATTAAATGGCTGGCACACCGTATGGTTGTTGAAGTACTGCGAGGGGCTCCCCGTACCAGAAACGCGTTGGAGTAAATCCGGACGGACGGTCAAAGAGATTCCTGGTCCGGGGCCAATGGCCAACGACGGGTTAAGCGGGCTGCCGGTTTGCGCCTGCTGAGTCACGCCGAACTGCCATCCGGAGACGAGGCGATTTGCTTTGAAAGGCAGTTCGTAGAAGCCGCTCAGAACCACGCGGTGACGAACGTCAAATTCGGAAAGCCCGTAATCGCCGCGCGGGTTGTAGGCGTTCTGAATGACGAGAGATTCTCCCGTCGAGAGGGAGTTGTAGTCGAGGGATTTGGAAAAAGTGTAGGAACCCTGGAACTGTAGTCCCCGGGAGAAATGCTTGTTGATGGTGGCCCAAAGCGCATTGTAGTGGGAGTTTCCTGCGCTGTTTATCTGCCCGCCGCCACTGAAATTGCCCAATGGGCAGCCCGATGCGCATTGCGATGGGAACACAGGACTGGTTGCAGGAAGCGTAGGGAACGGGCGAGTCGTTCCGTAGAAGCCATTGGTGACGAATGGCTGGTTGACGTTTTCCGCGAGTTGCAGGTGGGTGCCTTTAACGCCTACGTAAGCCACTTCCACGCCCAGAGTGGAGCTGAGCTGGCGCTGAATGGTCAAGTTCCAGTCCTGTGCGTATGCATTGTCGAAGTTTGGGTTGATAGCAAAGGGCCCCAGGGGAATGCCGGTTCCCGCGGGAAACGGATTTTCCAGCGTGATGCTGTTGGTCGAGGAACCAAGCTGGAGAGGAACGGCGAACAGCGGATTGGAGCTTAGCCCAGTGATGATGTTGGTGGTCGGCGACTGAGTCATGATGGCATAAGCGGCGCGAATCGAAGTTTTGCCGCTCTTGAAGGGATCCCAGGCAAAACCAATTCGCGGTTGGAAATTCTTGTTATTCGTGTGATAGGGCTGAGGGGCCGAGACTAAAGTGCCGTTGGCAGTGTCGAAATTCGTGAAGCGCCCATTGGCTTCCGAAGGCGTGGAGTTCCAGGCGTAGCGAAGCCCGATGTTCAAAGTGAAATTGGGTTTCCACTTGAAGCTGTCCTGCGCAAAGACATCGTAGGCGGGCTGCAAATTCTTGTCATTCCCCGATCCGAGTTGATCCGTGAAAGCATTTCCACTATCCGCCAGGAAATTCGCCATGGTGGTATAGGTAAAGCTCCCAATATTCTCGGCAATGTTGTTGTTATAGGCCCGGCGGATTTCTCCTCCAAAGGCGAACGTGTGCCTGCCCTTGAGCCAACTCAGTGTGTCGTTCAAAACGGCGGTCGTGTCTCCACGGCCTTGGGGCTCACCCGTTGGACCACCGAATCCCAAGGCGCCCGCGACATTGATAAACGGTAAGCCGCTGGCGACGGGCGAACCTGCCGGCATGGCGATATTGAATTTGGCAGGGTCTAAAAAGCCATTGGGAGTAAAGGTCAGGTGAATGCGGTTGAACCCGAGGCGCACCGTATTGGCCAAGGTTGGGCCAAAGGTGTGGTCCTCACTTAGGGTTCCCAAGTGGCGGAAGCCGTCGCGCGTGTCGCCGAACCCCGGAATGTTCGCTCCAATCGCACCACCAGCTGTGGGTTCTTCGCGAAGGTCTTTCTGGACCACGTAATAGCCATGGATACGATCCTGCGCGCGCAGGTCGAAGTCAAAGTCCGCAGAGCCTTGGTTCAAATTCACATTAGCGAGCGCCCCTCCCGTGAATCCGGTCCAGTCTGCTTGAGCCGCAGATGCGTCGGAAGCCTGATGGAAATTAGCGGTTGGGAGAAGGGTTATCAGGCTGGCCACCGCGGGGGAAGTGACAGTTGCGATCTGGTTCTGGCTCGGCACTGTGCTCGTGACAGTCAAGCTCTGGTGCTGGCGCAAACCCTCATAGGCAAGAAAGAAGAAAGCCTTGTTCTTTTTTATCGGCCCACCAAACGCAGCCCCGAACTCGTTGCGCTTGAAGGAGGCCTGCGGGTTCGGAACAGTATTGAAGAAGTTGCGGGCATCGAGATCGTTGTTGCGGATGAACTCGAAGGCTTCGCCGTGATACGAGTTCGTGCCGGAACGAGTCGCCATGTTGACGATGGCGCCGGAGTTTCGCCCGTACTCGGCGGGAAAAGCGGAATTGTCGATTTTGAATTCGGCGAGGGTGTCAATCGGCGGCTGAAACGTAATCTGGTTTTGGACCGGGTCGTTCAAGTTGATGCCGTTGACCAGCCAGTTGGTGGTGTCCTCGCGCTGGCCCGCGGTATTGATACCGAACGAACCCTGTCCTCGAAGCGGAGCCGAGAGGAAGCCGTTGGCAGGTGGAGTGATGGTACCGGGTGTCAACAAGCTCAGGTCCGTGAAGTGACGCCCGTTGAGGGGGATATCCTGGACATACTTGTCGTTGATGACCTGACCCATACTGTTCGTAGTGGTGTCGAGGATCACGGCGTCAGCGGAGATCTCGACAGACGCGGAGGCCTCGCCAACTTTGAGCTGGACATTTTGCGTGACGGTAGTGGCCACCGGGAGCTCGAGGTCCGTGACAAATGCTTTTTGAAAACCTGAAGCTGTAACCTCAATGCGATACTTGCCAATGGGCAGAGATGGGAAAAGATATGCGCCGGCGCTGTCCGACTGCGTGCTTGACGCGACACTCGTAGCCTGATTGATCGCCGTGACTTTGGCATTGGCGACCGCTGCCCCGGTAGCATCGGTAATCGTGCCGATCAGGCTGGCACTGGATTGAGCCATCGCGGGAATCACCAAGGTGCAAAGAATAAGCGCGGAAAAGAAAACCCGGACGCCCACATTTTGAAGCGACAACCTGTCTGCAACGGATCGCATAGCGCTGCTCCTCCTGGAGTCAAACAGACTCATCAGATGAAAGTGACCACTCTCAACCGATTCCGTGGTTTGCTGGAAGAGCGGCGCCGCGGAACAAGCACGGTTTCCCTGGAAATAACTGTTGAAAAATGAGGCCCATCCCTTCGAGTACACACGGCCTCGCGTTGAGGTTGGCAATCCGGGTACCAGAAAGCTGCGGAAACGTGAGGCCTGAGGAACATTCCCAATATCAATGAGTTATCGGATGACTTCCCGAAACTTGATCGATAAGAGAAATATCAAGAGTTCGGATTGCTCCAGGAATTTGAAGGCGCCTACCAAATACAGAAGGCACACGAATTTGGTGCGACGGTGCCCGCCAGGTTCTTTTTCTTGGGGGTCGTTGGCGACTCGGGGTGAATACCTGAGCTTCCTGGATTGCCGCGGTTTCACGCGGATAACGCGGATTTGCTTTCCGGGATTCTCAGGCCATTCGTTTGAACGCTGCACGCCTTACAGGCCGAATGGCGAAGGATTAGAAATGTTGCACAGTGGGAACTACGACTAGCGAGGGCAACTGGCGGGGAGCAGGAGGATCTGACCTTCGTGAATGAGATTGACGTTGGGAAGATCCGGATTCGCTTGGGCGATGCAGGACCACGCTGTCCCGCGATGCAATTGCGATTGTGCGATGGTCCAGAGTGTGTCGCCGTGGTGGACGGTGTACTTCGCGGGAGCACGAGGAGGAGCGACGGAAGCGGGAACGACAACTTGAGAACCGACTTCGAGAAGGTCGGGATTACGAAGAGCGGGATTGAGAGAGAGCAGTTCCTGCCAGCGGTGTCCGTCGCCGAGGCGTGCGGCTGCGAACTTCCAAAGGGAATCGCCGGGTTGGACGGTGACGATCGTCAGTTCGCCCACGACAGGTCTAGTAGGAGAGGGCGCGACTCGCGCAATTGTCGGACCCGGAAGCAAGCGAGGAGCACGCGGCGCGGGAGTGAGCGCGGGAGGCGCAGCCGAGAAAGCGTTCGGAGCAACCGAAGGCGCTGGCAAAACGCGCGGCCGTTCGAAGGGGGACCGCTTGACGAACGGCCGCAACGGTGCGACCACTCGCGGAGCAGGGTTGACCACTGTTGGAGGCACAGGGACAGCAGGAGGAACCAAGGGCTGGGCCAGCGCCTTGGGCGACGCGAGCACGGGTGCGTCCGCGAAAGGAAGATGAAATTCCGCGGAGCGCTGAAGGTGTTGCGATTGTTTTTCTTTCCGCAGGCGGCGGGCGACGTCGCCGAGCGGAACGTTTTCGGAATTTGTCGAAGGCGCTGCCGCATCAACAGCAGGCGCGGTGGCGGAGGCGTTTACGTCTTGAGCTACGGCAGAGCCGGCGACCGTCTCTTGCGGTTGCCGAGTGCTGGCTGGAGCGGGTGGCTGTTGGTTTTTGCGCGCTTCTAACTCAGGGCGATCTTCCGGCGTAAGGATGTGGTCGCGCTTCAGGTCTTCAGCGGTGTAAACGTGTTTGGATTTTTTCTGCCGACTTTCTTTGCGGGCGCGTTCCTGACGAGCGGCGTCTGCAACGCCTTGGTCTTTTTGATCTTCTTTCTGACTTTGGGTTTGATCCTGAGCCCGATCTTGTTGACCCTGGGCGAAGCACGGAGCCGTCCCGGCAACCGCGAAGGCAAAAATCAGGGGAGCGCAAACACAAATCCGCTGAGAGCCGGAAGGGGACTTAACGGCAGTCAAGCAACTGACCCGGGCTGGAGCGTCGAGATCAGAACTTGCCATGCAAAACCGACCGAGGACGGGGGACAACGCCTGGAGAAGAGTATAACCAAAAAGAAGGTTCTCGAATACAAGAATTTTTTCCAGGGGCGGCCCTGCCGGGGGCGGGTTACGGCCTCCCTGGTGTGAAGAATTAGGTTGCGTTTGTATGCCCTCGGAGAGAGCCCCTTTCCTTCGATGCCGCAGGGAACCAGGATTATTTTTCGGCGACGAGGAGTTGCGACTTGTGATATGAAGCGCGCTGGAAGAGCAGCTTGAGAGGAATCGGAACGTGAACCTGAACCTCAATTTGAAGACGAAGAGTGCGGCGTTACTGATGGTGATGCTCAGTTCTTGCGTTTGCGCCGCCGCGCAAGAGAAGGCGCAGGACCGGAGAAAATTTTTGGATCCGTCGACGCCGGTCAGTGATGACCCGCGGCGAATTCCGGTGAAGCCTGGACCTCAGGGACCGGACCGCGTTTTGGTTTTGCGCGGGGGAAGAATCTTTGACGGAACGGGAGCGGCGACGCACGAAGGGACGCTGGTCATCGAGCGCAACAAGATTTCGAAAATTTTGCCGGCGTCGTCGACGGACTGGCCGAAGAATGCCGAAGTCGTGGATGCTTCAGGCAAAACAATTCTTCCCGGACTGATCGACCTGCACACGCACCTGACATATCCTTTGACCGAAGCAGATATGCTTCATGCACCGAGCGAAGCCGACGCAACGCTGCGCGCCGTGGAAAAGCTCCGCTACTTTTTAGAGAGCGGCATCACCAGCGTGCGCGACGTCGGCTCGCAAGGCGATGTGACCTTTCGTTTGAAAGAGTGGGTGCGCGACAACCGGCTCGCGGGGCCACGAGTTTTTCCAGCGGGACAATTCATCACCGCGGAGGGAGGGCACTCAACGGAAAACACTCCCGACGAATGGATCAAAGAAATGGGCGCGACGCGAATCGCGACAGGTCCCGACGATTGGCGGCTTGCGGTGCGCGAACAATTTCATAAAGGCGCGGACGTTATCAAGCTGGGAAGTCATTTCTCGTACGAGGAAATCAGGGCAGCGGTGCAGGAGGCGCACGAGTTGGGATTGAAGGTTACGGTGGACTCGGAGACGTTTTACATTCAGCGAGCAGTGGAAGCGGGAGCAGACACCATCGAGCATCCGTTGCCAAGAACGGACGAGACGATTCAGTTGATGGCGAAGAAAGGTGTCGCTGCCGACCCGACACTGATTCCGTATCAAATTATTTTTGACGAGTGGGGCGGATACTTCGGCTCGACGTCGCGGCGATTCACTTTTTCGAACGATGCCAACCTGGAGATGCTTCGCAGGCTGAAGCGAGCGGGGATCAAGTGCGGTGTGGGGACGGACCTGATTCTTCATTGGTATCGCTACATGCCGGGGCCGTACATTCGCGAGCTGAAGAATTTCGTGGCGGCCGGATGGAGCGTTCCGGAGGCCCTAATTGCGGCGACGAAAACCAATTCAGAGATTCTGGACATGGACGACCGGCTTGGAACGCTGGTGCCGGGGAAGTTGGCGGACGTGCTGGTGGTCGACGGGCGACCCGACGAGAACTTGGACGATTTGGCCAAGGTCGATCTGGTGATCCGCAATGGGTACACGGTTGTGCAGGGAGGAAAGGCGGCGATCCAAAGACACACAGTCGCGCCGCCACAAAAGAAGGCTCCGTAAGCGGTTCAGTATAAACGCCGCATAATCAGTAGGATAGGCGTGATGTCCTAGCCGGGTTTACGGGCCATCAACGGCAAAAGCCGCTCGACCTTAATTTATTGTGCCGAGCTTGACCTTCGGGAAAGCCTCGTAAATAAGGACTTAGCCTGTTTTTTTTCCACTGGCGCTGATAATTCGCATTTGACAGAGCACGTCATCTTCCTTATACTCTCTTGTTTGTCAGGGATGTTACTAACCTGAGTGGGGCGGTTCCGGATGTTTTGGAACCGTTGAGTTGGAAGGATTATCTTCGGTCCCGGAACAAGCAAGACGGAATGGGACGGAAGAGCGGCCGGAATGGGGCGCCTGCCCCGCAAAGCCGAGTAAGCCTCTCCGAACTGATACCAAGAGAAGAGTTCTTGCTCTTGGAGTGCGTACGGAGTTTCTTGCTGGTTGTTCCTCCGGATTCGCAGTAGACCTTTCAGCAGAAGCGCACGCTCTCGCGTAGTGTTGTCTGCGCGCCCGGCGAGAGCCCGCGAAGTTTTGCGCGCGCAAGAGTTTTGGCCGCGGTGTGGCCGAAAAAAGAGGGAAGACTGTGCCGACGTTTTCGCAACTGGTTCGCATGGGCCGTGAAGAGGTCATCAGCAAAACGAAGTCGCCTGCACTGATGGGCTGCCCGGAAAAGCGCGGCGTGTGCATTCGCGTGTACACGCAAACGCCGAAGAAGCCGAACTCCGCGCTGCGCAAAGTGGCGCGCGTGCGCTTGACGAATGCCGTAGAAGTGACGACGTACATTCCGGGCATCGGCCACAATTTGCAAGAGCACTCGATCGTGCTGGTGCGCGGAGGCCGCGTGAAGGATTTGCCGGGAGTACGCTATCACATCGTGCGCGGAACGCTCGACGCCGCGGGCGTGGAGAACCGCAAGCAGGGGCGGTCGAAGTACGGCGCGAAGCGGCCGAAAGCGGCGCAGGCAAAATAAGAGTTTCGAGGATTTGAAGGAGCGATAGAGAGCAATGCCACGCAAAGGATTAGTTTCGCGGAGAGTCCAGGCTACCGACCCGGTCTACGGCAATGACCTGGTAGAGAAGTTCATCTGCTCGATGATGTGGGAAGGAAAGAAGAGCACGGCGCAGCGCGTGTTTTACGGCGCTATGGACCAGGTGGCGAAGAAAAGCAACGACGACGCGCTGAAGATTTTCAAGAAGGCCGTGGAAAACGTGAAGCCCGTGCTGGAAGTCAAGACGCGGCGCGTGGGCGGCGCGAACTACCAAGTGCCAGTCGAAGTGAACCCGTTTCGCAGGCAGTCGCTGGCGATTCGCTGGCTGCTGCAATATTCGCGGGAGCGCGCGGGCAAGACCATGGTGGACAAGTTGGCCGATGAACTGATCGACGCAGCCAATGCGCGCGGCGGGGCCATCAAGAAGAAGGAAGATGTGCACCGCATGGCGGAAGCGAACAAGGCGTTCGCGCACTACCGCTGGTAAGGAATCGCTAAGGGATTGGTGAAGATTGTGAGCGAAGCAGTCGCAACTCGAACAGGAGAGAAGAAGGTCGTCTCAGGGACCATGGTAAGAGCGTTCAAACTCGAGGACACCCGCAACATCGGGATCATGGCGCACATCGACGCCGGGAAGACCACGTCGACCGAACGCATCCTTTTCTATACGGGTGTGACCTACAAAATCGGTTCTGTGGACGAAGGCACGGCCACCATGGACTGGATGGAGCAGGAGCGCGAGCGCGGCATCACCATTACCAGCGCGGCGACCACTGCTGCCTGGGACCGCTTCGGGAAGAAATACCGCGTCAATATTATTGATACTCCCGGCCACGTGGACTTTACCGTGGAAGTCGAGCGTTCGCTGCGCGTGCTGGACGGCGCGGTATGCGTGTTCGATTCCGTCGCGGGCGTGCAACCGCAGTCGGAAACGGTCTGGCGCCAGGCCGACAAGTATCGTGTTCCGCGTATCTGTTTCGTGAACAAGATGGACCGCATGGGCGCCGATTTCGACCACGTCATCGGCACCATCCGCAAGCGCCTAGGAGCCCACCCCGTTCCCCTCCAGTTTCCCCTCGGTCGTGAAGATAATTTCATAGGGGTTATCGATTTTCTGGAAGAGAAAGTGATTGTTTGGCTGGAAGAGACTTTGGGCGCGAAGTTCGAAGTATTCACGGTGGAAAAGCTCTGGGACAAGTCCTTCGTGGATTCCCGCCCGGATGTGGCGGCCGCTCTCAAGGCTTCCGCGATCGACAAGAAATTCTACGAAGAGCACCGCAACAAAGTTGTTGAGTACATCGCCGAGCATGACGACGAAGTGATTGACAAGTATTTGACCGAGGGAACGCTCACCCTGGAAGAGATGCGTAAGTCCATTCGCAAATCGACTCTCTCGCTGAAGATTGTGCCGGTGCTGGCGGGCTCCGCGTTCAAGAACAAGGGTATTCAGCCGCTGCTCGATGCGGTGGTGGATTATCTGCCTTCCCCGGTGGACGTTCCGCCGGTCGAGGGTCTGAGCCCGGCCAACGACGAACCCGAACTGCGACTGGCCCGTGACGATCAGCCTTTCGCGGCGCTGGCCTTCAAGATTATGTCCGACCCGTTTGTCGGGCATGTGACTTACATTCGCGTATATTCCGGCGTGTTGAAGTCGGGAAGTTACGTGTTGAACTCCGGCAAAGGCTCGCGCGAGCGCATTAGCCGTTTGCTGCAGATGCACGCCAATAAGCGCGAAGAGATTGATGAGGTGTATGCCGGCGACATTTGCGCCTGCGTGGGCTTGAAGAACGTGAATACCGGCGACACCCTCTGCGACGAAAACAAGCCCATCATCCTCGAGAACATCGATTTCCCTACGCCGGTGATTTCCGTGGCCATCGAGCCAAAGACCAAAGCCGACCAGGACAAGCTGGGCGTGGCCTTGCAACGCCTGGCGCAGGAAGACCCGACCTTCCGCGTCTCCACCGAACCGGACACCGGCCAGACGCTGATTTCCGGAATGGGCGAATTGCACCTGGAAATCATCGTGGACCGCATGCTGCGCGAATACAGCGTGCAGGCCAACGTGGGCCGGCCGCAGGTGGCCTACCGCGAAACGATCCGCAAGAAGGCCACCGCCGAAGGCAAGTACATCAAGCAGACCGGCGGCCGCGGACAGTATGGACATTGCGAAATCGAGTTGCATCCGATACCCAGCTCTAGCCACGAAAACATGAAAGAAATGTCCGTGGACGATCTGGACGCGCTGGCCAAACAAATCGTCGGAGGTCCCGCAGGGAAGTGGAAGTTTGACAAAGAGCACCGCTTCCTGTTCATCGACAAGATCGTTGGCGGTTCGATCCCGCGCGAATTCATCGCGCCGATTGAAGCGGGCATTCGCGAAGCGCTGGACAACGGCATTCTGGCGGGCTTCACCATGGTGGACGTCGCAGCGGTATTGATCGACGGTAGCTCCCACGACGTGGACAGCTCGGAAATGGCCTTCAAGATTGCCGGCTCGATGGCCTTCAAGGAAGCGTGCCACAAAGCCGCGCCGGTTCTTCTCGAGCCGATCATGAAAGTGGAAGTGGTTACGCCCGAAGAGTACATGCAGCAGGTTTTCGGTGACCTGAATGCACGGCGCTCGGCGATCCAGGGGACGGAAAACCGCGCGGGCAGCAACGTGATTCGAGTGGAAGTGCCGCTCTCACAGATGTTCGGCTACGCCACGGATTTGCGTAGCCGCACGCAGGGACGCGCCACATTCACGATGCATTTTTCGCACTACGCGGAATTGCCGAATAATCTGGCCGACGAGATCATCAAGAAAGCTCGCGGGGGAAAGTAGTTTCAGGGTACGCAGGATTTTGTAGGACTTCGACTGAGGAGCAGAGGACGAACATGGCGAAGGAGAAATTCGAGCGCAGCAAGCCGCACGTGAACATTGGGACGATCGGGCACATCGATCATGGCAAAACGACGCTGACGGCGGCGATCACCAAGGTG
>Ga0075426_10001648_pt1 | contig 15856 bp, 17 predicted proteins | sample SoiMethybrSBSTD5_FD_75304 | JGI IMG/M metagenome (GOLD analysis project Ga0075426, IMG submission 75304) | Bulk soil microbial communities from a Populus tree surrounding site in Tennessee, USA - Soil MetaG P. TD hybrid SBSTD5 | ecosystem: Environmental > Terrestrial > Soil > Tree plantation... | reverse complement strand
CTGGTGGACTTCAAGGAGCACCTCGCCGGCTTCCGCAAGGGCGACCGCCTCAAGGTCCGCGGCGGGTACCGCACCCGCACCTTCACCGCCAAGGACGGCGAGGAAAAGACCGCCCGCGAGGTCGTCGTCACCGCCGCCGCCCTCATCCCGAAGAAGGTCCGCGCCGAGGCCGCCTGATCCGACCTGGGCTCCGGGAGGCCCGCCTCCCGGAGCCCGCTCTCACTTCCGAGGAGGAATCCGTCATGACCGATCAGTCCGATCTCCCGCCCGATTTCCCCCGCCTTTCTCCCGAGCGCATCGCAGCGCTCCGCACCAAGGTTAAAGAGCATCTTCGCCAGCGCGCCGAGCAACGCGCCGCCCACCCACCAATCCCCGTCGTCTACGACGAGACCTTCTTCCAGGTCACGGCCTGGCTCGACAGCCTCAGCCACACCGACCGCTGGGACGATGACTGACCTCACACGATGAAGAAGCACAAGAGGAGGGTTTCCGGGGTGGGCGAAGAGAAGGCGGATGTCCCGCCTTCTCCCGCTTGCAAGGAGACGTCATGAAGCTCACCCCCAAGGCCCAGGAGGTCGCCGCCCAGATCCTCGACGCGTTCAAGTCCGGTGCCGTTCCCAAGGCGCTCGCCGTCACCTTCCTCGCCCGCAACCATGTTTCCCCTTGCTCCCGGTGGAGCTGGCGCAACCGCCTCATCGTCGCCCTCCGCGGCCACGCCGACGCCCGAGGCTTCCGCCAGTGGCAGGAGGTCGGCCGCCGCGTCCGCGCCGGTGAGCACGCCCTTTTGATCCTCGGCCCCTGCCATGTCAAGGACAACCGCCGCTCTCGAGAGACGGACGAGACCTCTTCCGACGAGCCCGGAATGAAGCTCGTCGGCTTCCGCTGCATCCCGGTCTTCGGCTACGACCAGACCGAGGGCGAGCCCCTGCCCGAGCTCGAGAAGGCCTCGGCCTTCCTCGAGACGCTTCCGCTCTTCGAGGTCGCCCATTCGTGGGGGCTCGTCGTCAAGGCGGTCGTTCCGGGCGGACGGCTCGGCTACTACCGCTCTGGAATCGAGATCGGGCTCGCCGTCGAGAACTTCGCGACCTGGACGCATGAGCTGGTCCACGCCGCGGATGACCGCATGGGAAATCTCACCCGCAGCGGCGGCCAGAGGCTCGACAACGAGGTCGTCGCCGAGCTGGGCGGGGCGATCCTCCTCGAATGTTTGGGCTACACGGTCGATAGCGACCGCGGCGGAGCGTACAAGAACATCGAGCTCTACTGCCAGAAGCACGAGCGCGACCTGTTCGCGGTCTGCAGCGAGCTTCTCGATCGCACCTGCGCCGCGGTCGACCTCATCCTGAAGACCGCCGAGGAGCTGAACGCCCGGCAGGAGGCGGCGTGAGCGGTCCCTCCGCGGCCTAGGCAAACGGCAGGCTCTCGATCCGATAGCCGCGCGCGCGGAACACCCGCCGCAGCATCGCCGCTGCCGCGGTCGCATGGGGGCGGGGCACTTCCTGCGCGCATTCCGTCTCGGCGACGAGCTGAGCCGACACCCGCCGGGCGATGTCGAGCGCAGCGTGCGCGGCCATAAACGTCTCCGCGATCTCCGCGAAGAGCTGCGGCACTTCGGCGGCCCGCCCGGACTCGATGAGCAGGACCGCCAGGTCGAGCGAGCAGAGGAGGCTCTCGCAAAGGCTGAGCTCTGCGATCAGGTTGCGCCGCGCGGCGATCAGGAGCTGCTCGGCCTCTTCCCGCTGGCCGAGCTGGGTCCAGATCCTCCCTTCGAGCCAGCAGATCCTGACCTGCTCGCGATCATCGCGCACCTGGGCATATTGGCGCCAGGTCTCGCTGAGAATCGTCATCGCCCGGCTCGTCTCCCCGATCTCCGTATAGGCCAGCGCGAGGCCGAGCCCGGCGCGCACGGCGAGCCAGGGCGCGCCGCGGGATCGAGGGCTCCCCTCCCGCGTTGCAGGAGGCGGATCGCCATGTCGGCCCGGTTCTGTTCCAACCGGAGGAGGCCGCAGAGCACCAGCGAAGCGCCCTCTTCTTGCGGCAGGCAGCGCTCGCCGAAGGCGCGGGCCGCCTGGCGGAGCATCCCCGCGGCCTCGTCGAGCCGGCCCTGCTCCCAGCGGACGAGACCCAGGACCCGACAAAACTCTCCGCGGACGCACGAGTCCAACGGCCAGGCGAGAAAGTAGGTGGCTCCGCACAGGGCCTTCTCGGCCAGGGCAAGGTTGCCCAACAGGCGGTAGGCGTTGGCCTTGACGATGGAGGCTCGAGCGCACTCGACCGTCTCGGCCGTCTCGGATGATTCCTCCTGCACGAAGCGGCCGGCGAGCTCCAGCGCGAGATCCGCCAGCGCCACTGCGCGTTCCGGGTCCCCGATTTGCGCCTCCTGGCTCGCCTCCAGCAGGTCGGACGCCCGGAGCCTCGGCTCCTCCAGAAGGGCCTTCACCCGCAGGCCTCGCGGCCGGCTCAAGAGATCTCCAAGGAGGGCCTCGCTCTCCGCCTTCCGGCGCGCCGCCTGGTCGACCATCCACGGGACTTTCGCGTGCAGACGGCCGAACATCTCTTCGTAGGCCGGGAGGGGCTCCCCTGCCTCCTCGGCCTTCTGGAGTCTTTGGATCGCCCACTCCCGACAGTCCGGACAGGTAGCAGATGGAGCAGGACCGAGTCCTGCTGCTGGGGGAGGTCGGAAAGCAGGGACCGGATCGCTTCCTCGTGCTGAGTGGCGCTCAAGATCCGGGCTCCTGCGGCGCCCCCTTCGGTCTCCACTCCACGATCAGGTCCTTCAGCTCTGTGAGGGCCGGATCGATCCTGTCGGCGACGATGCAGCGCAGGCTGGAGGCCAGGAGCGCGGCGCCGGCCTCCGGTCCTTCGTTTTCCGGTGGATCGGAACCCGGAGACAAGGTCGTCGCCACCGTCACCAGGAAGTGGCGCGCTCCGGACACGATGGCAGACAGAGCTTCAAGTGTCTCGACAGTTGATGCATCGACTTCCGCCGGCATCTCAATGTCCCTCCTCATGGCAGTTGAGCAGCAGCCCAGGTCACGAAGGAGCCTCCGCGCCAGGGCGTCCCCAAAGGTCATGAGGCGACTATAGACCACCTTATGTGGTTAATCAATACCCGTTTACGATGCGTCAAAACACCCTGTAGCGCTTCACGCACGGTGATAGGATTCCAATCCATGACGCCGGAGGAACGGGCGGTTGTGGTCGGGTTGCGCGAGACGATCCGAGAGCGAACCTCGCTCCGGGGCGCGCGCCGTGGCATCAGCCTCCGGGAGCTCGATCGCCTCATCGGGAAAGAAGGCCAGGGCTGGGCGAGCAAGTTCCTGCGCGAGACCGAAGAATTCCCCGGCGTGCCCTCTCTGGGCACCATCCTGTCTGTTCTAAGCGCCCTTCATGTCGAGCCGGTCGACTTCTTCGGTCGTGTCTTTCCCCCGAACCGTCCTGAGCGCGCGCGGCGGGAGATCGCTGCGTTCCTCGAAAAGGCAGGCGTCGAAGTGCCCGAGAGCATCGAACAGCTCATCGACAGGAGGATTCAGGAACACCTCGCTCCCCTCGTCAGGCAGGAGCTGGCCAAGCTCAAGGGGCAGTCTTAGCGGCGCCGGCAGCGGAGACGTGACGCCACGTCTCGAAAGAGGTCGGCAGCGAGATGATGGTCCGTCCCCGCTGAGCGAAGCATTCGTGCAAGGCTCGCGCGGCTACCAATGCCCATCGAGTCGAAGAGCGGGATGATCTCGTCCACAATGCCAGGAAGCAGCATGTAGCGCCTGCGGATCGCGAGAAGGATTCCGAGCTCAAGGAGGATGCTTGCCGCCTCGTAGGGCAGACCGCGCGAAATAGCCTCGTCGGCGGCCGAGCGGAACTCGCGCTCCGCGAAGAGATCCATCTCGGCCGTGCCGAAGGCTGCTGCGGCCTGTGCATAGACCCAACGCCGGCGCAGAAGCATGATCGGGTCAGCCGCTCGCCGAAATAATGGTTCAGTGGCCTGCAGGGTCGCGAAAGCCGCCTCCGGCTGCCCCATGTCGATCAGGAACCGCGCGCCGTTCTGCCGAGCGACCAGGAGAAGCTGAGGATCCGCCGCTCCATCGATCAGCTCCAGCGCATCGTTCGTCTCGGCAAGGGCCGACACAAAATCGCCGGCATCGCTGAAGATGATGGCGGACTGGCATAGCGCCGACGCGTGCGCATGCGCTTCGCCACACTGGGCTCGATACCGCAAGACGTCGTCAATCAAACCGCGCGCCTCTGCTAGACGCGCCTGCCGCAAGCGCAGCGAGGCCAAGCACTCGGCCCATCGCAGCTTGGCGGCGATGCTCGCCCCCAACACGAATTCAGCGGCCTTTGAAAACGCCTTGTCGGCCGAGCGGAGGGCTCCGCGCACCATCAATCCTGAAGCGAACTGAGTCCAGGCTTCGGCAAGCAACTGCCTGTCCGGAGGAGAACAGCGCTCAGCCGAAAGGACACCAAGGAGCGCGATGCGCGCCATCTCGAAGGGATCCGAATAGCGGATCATGTGCGAGCGGTCGAGGAGCGCTCGGCAGACCCCTGACGTCCAGTATCGCCGGACGTTGCGCACGAGATTCTGGCGCGCCGCGGTAGGCCGCGCCAGCAACTCCTCAATCACGTCCGGGACCGCAGTTGGTTTCACCTTCATAGGCACTTGGCAAAATCATAGGGCCAAGCGCAGCGGCGGCGCAAATCCCGCGTATCGCGCCGCCGCCAGCGATGTAGCCACGACTACGGCCTGCAACCGCTCCCGTTGGGATCGATGGCACTTCCACAGTCACCCTGGACCGAAGGGACATTGGAGCCCCCCCCACTAGGCGCGACAGGAGTGGGTGGGGAGTCGACCCGAAAGATGGCTTCAACCCGTTGGACCGCGCTCCGCAGCCAGAGCTCGAAGTTGGCCACAATGTCATACGAGCGCGCGGGCTCGGCCCTGGGCTGCTCGCCAGCGCGAGCCAAGGGTGGAAAACTGAGGGTGGAGATCAGGACGAGGATAAGGACGGCGAGGCGGCCGGTGCGCATGCGAAAGATCCTCCGTTTCTGGGCTCCGGCCCGGGAGTGAGCCGGGGCCTACCAGGACAAAATGACGAACTGCAATATAAGGTGCTGCAAGTATGCCACCGCCGGGACCACGTAGGTAGTTCCCGGGGACCTCGAAGACTACCAGCTCCGCTGCTCTTCAGAGCCCGATCTTCGTGCCTGGGCGGGATGCCTTCCAATTAAACTACGTCTGTAGTATAAAGACCGGGAAAGGAGACGACCTCACCCTATGCGCACCGTCAACCAGGTCACCCTGCTCGGCCACTGTGGCAAGCACCCTGACGTCAACGCCAAGAGAAACCGCCTCCGCTTCAGTCTCGCCACCGTCCACCGCTTCAAACGGGACGGCTCCGACTCCTACGAAGAGCAGACCGACTGGCACGAGATCGTCGTCTTCGGCCAGAAGATGATCGGCTTCCTCGCCAAGAGCCTCACCAAAGGCCATCCCGTCTTCGTCCAGGGCCGGCTGCGCTCCTTCGAGGTCACCCACAAGGACAAGACCTTGCGCTGCTGGGAAGTCATCGCCGAGGAGGTCGTCCCCCTGCCGAAGACTCCTCGGCCGGCGCACGAGGCCGGCGAGGCCGAAGGACAAGAGACGTGACCCCATGGTCGGCATCAGCCTTCACACTCACGTCGGCCTGGACGCCCCGGCCCGCGTCACGGTCACTCTCGTCCTGCCGCCCACGCCCGGCATCCTCGTCTCTCCTCCCGACGGACCGCCCAAGTACCTCGATCTTCCTTCCATCGCCCGGCTCGTCCTCGACTTCGGTGACGATCCTTCTGCCACCTCCCCGCCGCCGGCTCTTGTCCCCTGAGCCCGCCGCTGGCCGACTATCGCGCGCGAAAGTCCTTGCCTCTGCGCGCCGGCGACCGGGTGACTTTCGCGCGCGAAAGTCCTCGCCGTCGATGATGGTCCCCCTTCCCCGTCCTCAGCTCCTTTTCCTTGAGCCCGCCGCTCCTCTCCCCCTCGCCACAGTCCTCCCCGACCGCGCACGCCGGCGACGGGTCAAGGTCGCGAAGCGCCGCAGGGAAACCTTGACGCGCCGCAGAGTCGTGCGCGGTACCCTCGCGCAGCGAGGGGGGAGCCTTGCCCTCCGGGACCCGGCCGCTTTTCCTTCGTGCGACGTCGTCGCTCCTCGCGCCCTGACTCTCTCGCCGGACTGGCCGGAGACCCTTCTCCTCCCGGGCCGACTTTCGCGCGCGAAAGTCTTTACCTCTGTGCCTCGCCTGCAAGATGACTTTCGCGCGCGAAAGTCCTTGCCCGCGGCGACTGCTTCTCCACGTCGAGTAAGGGGTTTCCTCGCCTCGATCGGCTGCGCATCGTCTCTCCTCCGGGATGCCTTTTCCTCCGGCCCGCGTCCTGGTGCTCCCGGCTCTCGTTGACCCATGATCGACCTTTGTGGCCATCCATCCGTGAAGACAACCGCGCAGAGGAGCCAGCTATGTTTTCGCGCGCCAAAAACCCCGGCGCGCGAAAACGGCTGGCGCTCACTGGGTTCGCGACAGCAGCCGTGCTCACTCGGTTCGCACGACTCAAACCGCTGAGATCCACTGTCATGTCCAAAGGCGGCCGCCCTCGCAAAGACACCCTCCGCCTTCGGGCGATCCGCGTGTCCGTCCGTTTCTCCCCGGCCGAGCACCGCCAGCTCCGTCTTCTGGCAGCGGTTCACCAGGTCCCTTTGTACACCTACCTCAGGTCGACGGCGCTCTCGCTTCCACTCCCACCACCCGTGCCCACCATCAACGAGGCCACCTACCGCGAGCTCTGCCGCATCGGCTCCAACGTCAACCAGATCGCTCACCTCGCCCACATCGGCCAGGGCTACCCGGGCGCCCTCTCGACGTTCCGCACCCTGTCCGACCTCCTCCTCTCGATCAAGGCTGCCCTTCGCCCGCCGCGACCGCGATGATCATGATCCACAGCATCCGCAAAGGCGCCGGCTTCGGCGGCGTCCTCAAGTACGTCTCCGATCCGAACAAGGGCTACCTTCTGGGCGGCAGCTACGCGCCCGAAACTTCCGCGCGCGAAATCGCCGCCGACATGGGGCGCCACGGCCACGAACGCTCCTCGAAGCCGGTCTTCCACGCCTCCTTGAATCTCCCTCCCGGCGAGCGCCTCGACGATGCTCAGTGGCTCCGCGCGGCCTCCCAGTACCTGGAGGGACTCGGCTACTCCGACGTCCCGTTCGTCGTCTACCGCCACACTGATCGCGAGCACGACCACATCCACATCGTCGCGTCCCGGGTCACCTACGGCGGCAAGCTGGTCTCCGACTCCAACGATCGCGACCGCGGCATGACGATCTGCCGCGAGCTCGAGAAGCTCTACCAGCTCTCCGCGCCGAAGCCTCGAATCTCCGAGCCCACTCTCAAGCCGGAGGAGCTGCACGGCGTCAAGGCCAAGGGCGAGGAGCACCTCAAGTCGACGCTTCGCTTGGCCATCCAACAAAGCGCAGAGGGCCGCCCCACCCTGTCGGCGTTCATGGAGCGCCTCGAGCAGCGGGGCGTCGCCGTCAGGCTCAACCAGACCTCCAAGGGGACGATCCGTGGCATCTCGTTCGAGATCGAGGGCACCGCGTTCGCCGGCTCGAGCCTGGGCCGCGAATTCTCTTGGGCGAATCTCCAACGGACCTACGGCATCGTCCTGGATTCTCCCACGCTGCGGACGGCGCCCGCCCCGCAGCTTACCCCGTCGCCATGGAGCGCCGAGGCTCTGGACAAGCTGCAGTCGCTCCTTCAGGAGACTCCCTCCCGCACCGCTCAGCGCGCCGCCCACGCTCTCCGGTCAGAGGGGGCCGCCGCCCTCTCCGATGTCGCCAACGCCTCCGCGCTGGCGCACGAGGCCGTCCCTCTCGTCCGTTTCCCGGCGAGTGAGAAGGCCCCGTTCCCCACTGCTCGGCGGGCCTCGATCTTCACCGGCATCGTCGACGATCCACGCGCGGCTCTCGCCCTCGCTGACACCCTTGCCGGCTCGCCTGATCCGGCGCAATCGGCCTCCGCAAGGCTTCTCCTCCGTCACTTCGCCACGGCCGCCGCGGCGGACTCGCCCTCGCCGGAGATGTTCTTCGAGCGCCTGCGGGCAGCCGGGATCGCCCTGGACCGCAGCCGGCCTGAGCCCGCGCTCTTGATCGGCCAGCAATCCGTTCCTCTCGACCGTTTCAGAGGTACTCTCGATGCCACCCTCCTCGCTCCCGGATACGCAGACCCTGGTCCACCGCTTCCTGGAAGCCCTCGCGACCGCCGAGACTTCGCTGACCTCCTTGAGCACCTCGGTCTCGCAGCTCGACCAGCTCACCCAGCTTCTGGCCTCGACGACGCCCCAGCTCACCGAGCTGGTTCCGCTGCCGCGGGACCTGATGCAGGCCGCCGACCGCCTGGCCCAGGTCCTGCGACCCAGCACGCGGCGGACTTGGCTTCAGGCGACTTCGGTCTCCCTCGCGGCGTGCGTGGTGACGGTCGTCGCTTTGACCTGCCTGCGTCCGCAATGGATGCTCAGACCGGACCAGGCCCGTCAACTGTGGCTCGGCGAGAGCATCGAGCGCCTCTACCAGGAGATGCCGGCCTCCCGCCGCTCCCGGCTGCTCGAGCTGCTCGACTCCAGCAGCTCGCGATCGCTCAGCTCGAAGCCCTAGGCACCTCGCGGTTCGATCTCCGGCTTGACGGTCAGGATGGGGCGCGGACGTTCCGCGGGCTTACTCTCAGGGAAGTCACCTCCACCTTGGAACGGCTCCCATCGCCCGCGCCCGCCGTTTTGGTTCGGCCGGCCCAGGGCTCGCCGGTTCAGTTTGTCGGGGTGGCTTCCGCCGAGGCGGTCCGTTCGGCGGCCCAGCGCGGTTTCGAGCCCGCGATTCTCCAGTCGGTGTCCTCCGACCGCTTTGCCGTCTGGGTTCGGCACGCCCCCGTGGATCCTCAGCAGCTCCCTGTCCTCCAGAGGGCTGCTCGACTCGCTTACGGAGTGCCTCCCGAGGGACCGCTGCGGACCTTCGGCCCTCTCGAGACCGGCGGGAACCAGCTCTATGTTTCCGCCCAGCCCTACAGCCGCGCCTCCCATCTGGCGGAGTCCCTTACGGCGACCCGGCGCGCGGCCGACAAGCTGGTGGACGCCCAACTGAAGGCGCACCGCGTGCCCCCTCTTGGCCCGTCACCCAAGATCCGCGGTCCAAGGAGACCGGGTAAGACCGTCGACCAAGCTTGGCTTCGGCAAGCCGTGGCCAGGCGTGTCCCACCGCGGGTTCTCTTCCATGTTCTCGCGCGCGCCGGAACCCCCTCACAGGCTTCGGCTGCGCTTCGTGCCCGCCACGCGCTCTCGACTCTCGCCGCGGCGACGCCCAAGGCCCAGCTCGTGGCGGTCGCCCGCTCTTTCTCTCTCCCCACGTCCTACCTCCAGGTCCTGATCAAGGCTGTTCGCATCGTCCGCCACTTCCTATGACAGACCCCGAACCGCTCTCCCTCCGATCCAGGCTCAAGCACGCAGGCAGGCTCGTCGCGTTCGCGATGGCTTTGCTCGGATTGGCGGATGTTCTGGGGTTTCTGTGCAGCCGCTATATCCGCGTCAATCTCTCCCCCTCCCTCCCCCTGGGTCTCTACCGACCGGTGCCCCTGCCTCTAGCTCGCAATCGCCTCGTCTCAGCCTGTCTGCCGCCGAGCATCGCCCGACTTGGCCGCGCTCGCTCCTACCTCCCTCCCGGCCCGTGCCCGGGAGATTCCGCCCCCGTCCTCAAATATCTTGCCGCGCTCCCTGGCGACATCGTCGAAGTGTCGCACTCCGGCGTCGCCGTCGACGACCGTCCCCTGCGCCACTCCTTCGGCTGCCGCGTCGACTCCAGAGGACGAGGCCTTCATCCTGTGCCACCTGGACGCTACCGTCTCCGAGGCTGCTACTGGCTCGCTGCTCCGCACCCTAAGAGCTGGGACAGTCGATACTTCGGATGCGTCCCGCGGGAGTCCCTGCGCAAGGTTGTGACGCCGTGGCTGACGACGTCTCCCCCGTCGCCGATTGGCGACTTTCGCGCGCGAAACTCCCCCAGGAGGGATTCGAGACACTGCTTGGTTCTCGAAGGCGTCCGAAAGGGGCTGTTCTCACGCTGTTTCCCCGAGGAGACGATCCGATGATCGGCGGTCAAGCAGCGCTTATGGCAGGACGAGGAAGGAAGGCACTGTGTGGCCCGATGTCGCCAGCGGCGGCGCAAAGGATTCCGCTCGCTTCAAATTTCATATATCTTAACTATTGGTCCGCGGCGTTCCCAGGCGCCCTGAAGTGACCCGGCCCTGGAACCTGCCAGCGCCGTCCTTGTTCTGTGTGACCGTCGGCGTGCCGCGCTTCGAGTCGTCGGGGCCTTCGACGGGGCGGTCAGCCACAGATCAGGCTGGGTCGGGGTGACGCTTTGCTTCCCAGTCTCCGGACATGCGTCCTCCGGCCGGCCAACGGGCCGGCACCTTGGAGCGCGCCTCGCTCGGCATAGTCGTCAAGCGCCCGCCGAAGAATTTCTTCGGTCGCGACCTCCCGAAGGTGAGTGTATATCGATGCTCAGGGAATCTACGACTCATGATGCGAGAAGCGAAAACATGCGGCGGATACGTAGCCGGGATTCTAAGCCCGAGTTGATTATCCGCAAACTACTTTTTGCTCAAGGCTACCGCTACCGGTTACACTCTAAGAAACTACCAGGAAGCCCGGACATCGTGTTCCCTGGTCGCAAAAAAGTGTTATTCATGGCTGCTTTTGGCATAGCCATATGGGCTGTCGTTTGGCGCACAAACCTCTCACCAATCGGTCCTACTGGACATCAAAACTCCGCCGGAATGCCGAACGCGACCACAGAGTCTGGCAGCATTGGCGCAAAATGGCTGGGACTCATTTGTAGTCTGGAAGTGTGAAGTTGGTAACCTAACCGATCTTGAGCCACGCCTTCGCTCTTTCCTTGAAGGCGCAGAAAAATAAACCTGCTAGATGTTCTGGAAAATTTCTTAACGCCCAATGGGGACAGCTATCAAAAGCAGGCCTTAGATCGCTTCGTTCTGAGTCGCGCTCGCAACTGCCGCGCGGAGTTCATTGTCGATTCTCCTTGGGAGCCGCGCGATCGTAGATCGCCGCGCCCCGTGTCTTTGGCATCGTGCCGAGACCGCCGCCCTCCGTGACCGTGGGCGCCGGGAACCAGTGCCGTCCGCTTGCAGAACGAGCAGACCGGGGCACTTCGACCAGCACGCGCACGACAGTTGCGAGCGCTGCACCCGACTCGGGGCCGAAAAGCACGATGGCCGTGGCCACCTCCAGCTCGAAGAAGTTGCTGGCACCGATCAGCGCTCCTGGCGCCGCCACGTCGTGTGCGACCGTTGAGCCACCTGCGTCGGCTCAACGGTTGACCGGCGACAGCGTCACGCCTAGGCCCGACTTAGCGAAGTCGAAGACCACCGGCTGCTGGTAGGTCGCCGGCGTTCGGCGCCGGCCCAGAAAACCGTCGCGGCTGCCTCGTCCGTTGGCCACGCTGCCGCGCGCGTCGCCCTCGCGAAACAGCCGCGGCACCTCCTGCTCCGCGTAGGCTAGCCACTCGCCGAGGGCCACCGCGCCGTCCGGGGGCTGGAAGTCGGCTTCACCGTCCTCGAGACCACGGCGGGTCAACGCGTAGGTCAGGACACCGTTCTTGAGGTCGCTGCGCTCGAACGCCGCTTCCTTGGCCTTGCTCGCGGCGAGTACGCGCATACCCTTGTCGTAAGCGAGCTGTCCCAACCCGCGGCTTCCCATCGGTCCCGGCTTGAAGTCACCTGGCTGCAGAGCGGCTTCGGATTGGCACGCGTCGACAATCAAAAGCAGCTCGCCGGCGTCCACTTCGCGCAGCCAGGCCGAGAGCTGATCGCCTGGTCAGCGTGACCGCATCGAGCGCTGGGGTCACCGCCTGGGGCTGGTCGGTTTCGGCGAGCACGAAGTGAAAGGCACCTTGTCTGTCGGTGTAGCCGTGGCTCGACAGGGCCAGAATCACCAGGTCTTCGGGCGCCGCAGGCTCGAGGTCGGCGAGCGCGTCGAAGGGCGCCGGTGCAGCGGGGCTGGCGTTCCGGCCGGCCAGGCGATCGAGCACCGCGTGCAACGCAGCCGAGGTCGCCGGGCCCTCGAGTTTCCCGAGCCCCTCCTGGTCGGGGACCAGCACCACGGGATGAACCGCGGAAATCCGCGCCCGATCCAGCCGCGCAACGACCGTGGCGGCGAGGTCGCGCGCATCATTAGCGGCGTAGTTCAGGTCCCAGGCGGGGCTGCTCGCCGTCCGGTTGACGCCAACCGTGACCACATAGGCCTTCCCCTTCCGGGCGCGCAGCGCGATGGGCAACGGCTCTCGCCTGGTGGCTATGGCACTCCTCACCCGGTCGACGTTAAATGCATAGGCGCTCACGTCGCCGAGGGACGGAAGGCGCGGGACCTGCACTTGGAAGCTCAGGCGTCTGCCGCCATCCGCGTTTACCTCCAGGTGAGTCAGCCGGCGCCAGCTCGCCCGCTCCGCATCCTGGTCGCCGGCGGCCCGTCGCGCCTCCTGCCACGCAATGCCTTCGGCAGGCGCCCATCCGACCAGCTGGCCGTTGCGAAAGAGCCGCAGGTCGTAGGGATCGGCACACCGCGTCTGGTCCTGGCCACTGGCACGGCACCCGCGCGCCACGGTGATCGTCACGCGCGCTCGGCCCGCCTCGGCATCGATCCACTCGACATCGTCGATGGCGACCGTCGGCTGCACGCGGTTGAGCCCCGCCAACGACGACCCCACCGCGCGAGGATTGTTCCCGGCGAGGATGCGCGGCAGCAGCCGCGGCTCGAAGAAGTCGCGCGCAAAGACCTCCGGCGCGAGGGGGGTCAGGGGATCGTCGGGAAAGACCCAGTGCAGGCCGTGCAACCCCTCGATGTCGTTGGTGTCGAACTGGCCGCTGGCGGGGGCGATGACCGCCCAGCTCTCGGGCGACAGATAGACAAGCCGGGCCAAGTCTTTGCCCGCGCGGACCGTGTCCGTGCCCGGAACCGGGAGCCGCTCGCCTCCCGACCAGTCGACGAGTGCAATGGTGCCGTCGTTGTTCGCGATGGCTGCCGTCGTCCCGCCGGCCAGCGGTGCGCTGGCGTAGACCCCCGCTCCATCGACCGAGAGCTTGGCCATCACCTTTCCCGTTTGGCTGTCGATCAACAGTGCCGCGTGAGTGCCCAGCTGAATGCTACGCTTGCCGATACCCGAGTTAATCAGGATGTTCTTGCCGTCGGGCGAGAAATGAGCGTTGCTCGCTCCCTCCAGCTCGAAGGCCACGCGCCGTCGGCGGACGCCGCTCGCGGCGTCCCAGATGCAGGCAACATTGTCACCGGCGGTGAGGATCTGGTCCCCGGTCGCGGACCAGTCGACGAGCTCCATCTCGCAATCCTTGTCTGACAGGGTGCGCACCAAGGTCCCGCGGTCAAGGTCCAGCAGCCATGCCTTATCACCAATGGTGCCGGCGATCGCTCGCCGACCGTCGGGACTGATTGCAATGGCCATGACGCCGTCAGGGAGTATGAAGGACCTGAGCTGTCGACCGGTAGCGACGTCCCAGAGGAAGGCGAGGGCGCCGAAGCCGTGGCTCACCATGCGGTCCCCCTTGGCGGAGAGGGAGACGCCCTCGAACTGCGCCTGCTCGTAGTCGAAGGAGCCCGCCAGCTCGGCGGTCCCGTCGAGCGACCAGAGACGCGGCACCGAACCGGGCGCCGTGGCGCACACGATCCCGGTCGAGGAGACGGCGAGTCCTTTCGAGCCGAAGACCTCCGGCATCGCCTTCACCTCCTTGCCGCTCTCGGGATCGAAGACCTGAATCGCGGCGCCGCCAGTTACAGCGAAGCGGCCGTCCCAGGTCCAGCCCACCGAGCGGCCGGCATACCCGTCGCGCCCCCGCAGCGACCGCAACCGTTCTCCGGTCGCCAAGTCCCACACCCAATCGGAGTTGCCGGTGTCCGAGGTCAGTAGCAAGCGGCCATCACGAGAGACAGCGAGATCTTCGATGGCCATGTCGTTGCTAAGCTGGCGGACGAGGTGCCCGCTGGGCACATCGAACTGGAGGACATCGGCGCCACTGGCGGTCAACAGCCAAGCGGCTCCCGGCCCGAACGCTACGGGGCCAGTCCCACGCAGCTTGAGGACTAGATTGCCGTTGGCGTCCCAGAGGAAGGTGCCGTCGTCCTCGCCCTCGCTCCACTCTTGCGAGGTGGCGATGTAGGTCCCCTGCGCGGCCGCGGCAACAAAGCGGACCTTCCGCTGATGGCGGAGCCGTCGCAGCTCGGTGCCGGCGTCGATGTCCCAAATCCGCGCCGTGCCGTCGTCGCTGCCAGAGATCACCAGCCGGGTGCCCTCGATCCAGGCTACCGCGTTGACGGGACCAGTATGGCCGATGAGCTCGTGCGTGCGGCGCCGGGACTTCACATCCCACACCCGGACCATGCCCTCTTCGTCACCGGTGACGATGGTGCCGCCGTCGGAGGAGATCGCGCAGCTGAGCAGCCGCGTTCCAGTGGCCCGTAGCGGGGAGTGTCGTGTCCGCGCCGGGATCGACCACACCTCAACGCTTTTCTCGTCGTCGGCTGCCGCCAGGGCCGGCGAGATGTCCACACGGCCGATCGTTGATCTTCATAAGATCTCCTCTCCGGCTCAGATCCGCGCGAGCGGCGTCAGCAATCGTGTTTTTGGCACGTGCCGCTCGGTTGACAAATCGACTGACAATAGGGATCGTAGCTGCACCTGCATCCGCCGTCCGAGTAGCACTCCGGGCGCTCGTTCTGATCGCAGCACTTGTTCGTCCCGTCTTTTTTCTTGTAGGAGCCACCGCAAGCGCCGGTGTAGATCACCCTGCGGTCGTCATTGTCGTCCTGCAGGAAGGCGGACGCAGCGAGCGGAGTGGGAGCGCACAGGGCGGGCCCCGCGACCTGTGGCTTGAAGGCGAGCTCTCCCGCGACGCAGGGGCCTCCGCTGGCCGGGTTCGAGAGAATGAGCTGCGTTGTCATCATCAGAGCCAGTGTCCACATACATTCCTCCTTATGGGGATTGCGCCGCAAGCCTGTTCGTCCTGGCTCGCGCGCTTGCAGGAATAGACGGACAGGGCGTCCGATTTTCCACAACATCTGGACCATGTTCCGGTGCACTCCAGCGGCGCTACGCCAGCGGCTGGCAAGGGCGAATGCTCTCCCTTAGTAGCGGGAGCCGAGAAGCACCGCCCGTGCCGCGTGGCCAGGCATTAAGGCTCCCGCCCCCGGTCGCCCCAAAGGCCTCGAACACCCCCCAGGAGTAAACCGCTAGATCATCGTCAGCGGACGCCGCGTTGACCTGCCTTCGCCCACAGTGGGTGCTCAGCTCGGACTAGGCCCGTCAACTGCGGCTCGGCCAGAGCATCGAGCGCCTCTACCAGGAGATGCCGGCCACCCACCGCTCCCGGCTTCTCGAGCTGCTGGACACCACCAGCACGCGATCACTCAGCTCAAAGCCCTAGAGTCTTCGCGCTTCGATCTTCGGCTCCACGGCCAGGATGGGCCGCGAACGGTTCGCGGGCTCACTCTCGGGGAAGTCGTCTCCACCTTCGAGCGCCTTCCCTCGCCCTCCGTTTTCGTTCGCCCAGCCCAGAGCTCGCCGGTTCAGTTTGTCGGGGTGGTCTCCGCGCAGGCCGTCCGTTCGGCGGCCCGGCGCGGTTTCGAGCCGGCGATCCTCCAGTCATCGTCCACCGACCGCTTCGCCGTCTGGGTCCGGCATGCGCCCGTGTATCCCGAACAGCTCCCCGTCCTTCAGAGGGCCGCTCAGCTCGCCTACGGACTGTCTCCCGAGGGTCCGCTGCGGGC
>Ga0075426_10001646_pt1 | contig 15858 bp, 9 predicted proteins | sample SoiMethybrSBSTD5_FD_75304 | JGI IMG/M metagenome (GOLD analysis project Ga0075426, IMG submission 75304) | Bulk soil microbial communities from a Populus tree surrounding site in Tennessee, USA - Soil MetaG P. TD hybrid SBSTD5 | ecosystem: Environmental > Terrestrial > Soil > Tree plantation... | reverse complement strand
CCGGCGAGACCTGGACGTGCCAACGTAAACGTCATGCGGCCGTCTTCTTTGGGATATGTTTTTTCCAGCTCCGCGCCGATCGAGTTCAGATCGTCGACTGCCTGGGCGGGAGTGACTCCAGCCTTTAAATGCCCCAGAACCATCAACAGTTCACGCTTCCCGCGCTCGTTCAGAAGGTTCGCTCCTTCCACCTGTTCCTGGTTCACCAGCGGTACCCAGAAATCGGGAAAGACAAACAACAAGGTGCCGCGGAAGTCAGCCGGCGCAACCCCGAGAATGGTGAAAGGGTGCTTATTCAGTTGCACGACTCGACCGACGACGCCGCGATCATCCTGAAAATGTGTGTGCCAATAGGCGTAGGTGAGCACGATGTACGGAGCGCTGTTCGGCCCACGCTCATCTGCCGAGTGGAAGAAGCGGCCGAGATACGGCTGAATGCCCAAGGCGGCGAAGTAATTTCCCGTCACTTCCATGATCCACACCGAGCTCGGATTGCCTCCCGTGTCCAGCCCGGCGATAGCGAGGTTGTAAGCTGCAAGCGATTCAAAGCTGCGGTTGCGGTCGCGTAGATCTTCGTAATCGGGATAGGAATGATTTACTGCTTTGTCTGGCCCGCGCTCGATCGCATAAAGACTTTGCGCATGCGGCACTTTCACCGGACGCAGGATGAGAGCGTTCAACACGCCGAACACCACGGCGTTTGCCCCGATCGCCAAAGCCAGAGTCAGGACCGCGGTGATGGTGAATCCGGGCGAATTACGCAGCTTGCGAAGACTCAGCCGCACATCGTGTGTGAAACTGTCGATAAAATTGGCGCCCAGTGCGTCGTAGCTGTCCTCCGCGATTTTTTCCAATCCGCCGAACTCGATTCGCGCACGGCGTTCTGCCTCAGCCCGGTCCATGCCGGAGCGCTCAAGATCATCAGCGCGGTGTTGGATGTGCGCGCGAAGTTCTTCTTCCATGTCGTCCGCGAGCTCGGAGCGCCGGAAGAGCTTACGGCCCATAGAGCGAAGGTAGGCCAGCAAGCTCATACTTCTTCCGGTTGGGCGGCAAGAGCACTGGCAATGGCCCCGGCAAGGCGGTTCCAGCCTTCAGTCTCTGCACGCAAACGCTTGCGGCCGGCCACCGTCAGCTCGTAGAACTTGGCGCGACGATTGTTCTCTGATGTGCCCCAGCTGGCTTTCAGCAGGTCCTGCTTCACCAGACGGAACAATGCCGGATAGAGCGCTCCCTGCTCGATCAGCAGCGCTTTCCCGGAGATTTGCCCTATGCGCAACAGAATTCCGTAGCCATGCAGCGGCCCCAGCGAAACTGCCTTGAGGATCAGCAGATCGAGTGTGCCGGGAAGAAGCTGGGCCTGATCATTCATGCGCTCTCCTAAGTTGATTAGGAGTTTAGCGCTCTCTCCCCTAAGCTGTCAAGGAGAAGGCCGAGTGGGCCCGAATTCGGCGCAAGCCAGTCGCATAGCGTACGATTCTGAGCCGCGAGGCATCACAGGTACCGATGAGTAGTGGCACAACGAAGCCAGAGGTGGCAGATGGCAGCCGAGTCACGGTAATATTATCCGCCAATGCCCCGTGAAGCTATTGCCGATCCGCGTCAGGAGATTCTTCGCACCGCTGCCCGCCTTTTTCAGCAGCAGGGATACGACGGTACCTCCATGAACGATGTCGCCGCCGCTCTCAAGCTAAGCAAGGGCGGCCTCTATCACCACTTCCAGAGCAAAGACGAAATCCTCTTCGACCTGATGAGCCATGCCATGGACATCACCGAAGAGCGCGTGCTCAACCCGGTCCGGGCGATCGCGGACCCGGAGGAGCGCCTGCGCACGCTGATCCGCCGCCATATTGCGGTGGTCCTGAGCGAGCGGGACCGCGAGATCACGGTGATGCTGCACGAGAACCATCCGCTCTCGCCGCCGCTGCGCAAGCGCATTAACGCGCGCAAGAAAGACTACGTCCATTTTGTGGAGAACCTGATCGCTGACGTCCACCGTACCCGCCGCTCAAGCGCAATCGTGACCCCGCGCGCCGCCGCCTTCGCTTTGCTGGGAATGATCAACTGGATTTACCAGTGGTACCGCCCGGATGGCAGCCTGCAGGAAGAGAACATCGTGCAACAGTACACGGAAATATTCTTCCAGGGCGCGCTGGCATGAGCCAGGTGTTTGAAGTTGGACCGTTGCTCCACCAAATCACCTGCGGCCACCCTTATCATGAGTTTCTCCGCGTCCCCGCCTTGAGCGCAGGCGTTTACGTTCTTTCCGCCGGAGCTACCGATCGCCAGCGGCCACACCAGCAGGACGAAATATATTATGTAGTTCGCGGCAAGGCGAAGATGCGGCTAGGAGTAGAGGATTGCTCGATTCAAGAGGGAAGCGTGATATTTGTCGAGCCCGGCCTCGAGCATCGTTTCTTCGACATCGAGGAGGAGTTGGTGTTGCTGGTTGTGTTTGCGCCGGCAGAGACCAGTTAAGCCCCTGAGTGTTTCACGGGGAAGACTGGGGACGTAATTGTCCTGGCCCCAATCAGGAGGTTCCTCACCACTCAAAAGGGGCGCGAATGGCAGAATCAGTGAGCTTGGCATCGTGACGACAGGAAATCAAAAAATCGATAACTAAAGGGCGCAGGGATGCTCGTATCAGCTATTTCCGCAAACTGGCTGTACAAAGGTTCGTTTTTCGAATCACGCTGCGGTTTGAGGATTTATCTCGTTGTTACCGGAATTGTTCTTGCGCTTTGGATGGTGGTTCAGGTAAAGAACTGGATTCACAAATCGCAAGGCAAGTAAGGAGACCGAGAACCGTTAGATTTTCGCAACACTTGTTGCCAACTCGCTCCCCAACAGTGACCTCGGAAACAAGATTGCATTAAATTCCGCGCCGATCAGGATGACCAGCGAGATCATGTACATCCACACCAGCAGGGCGATGGCAACGCCCAGCGATCCGTAGATGACACTGTAGTTGGCGTAGTTCTGCACGTACCAGCCAAAGAGCATGGTCACGACGAACCACAGTCCGGTGGCGAGGGTGGCGCCGGGAAGCACGCTGTGCCACGGCTGGGTGCGCGGCACGGCGTTGTGATAGATGAGCGCGATGACACTTACGCTGGTGGTGATTGCGATCAGCCAGCGGAGGAACATCCACATCAAATAAATGTAGGGGCTGAACTCGTGCCCGATGTGAAACAGAATGCGGGTTTCAATGCGATTGCCGAACGCCACCAGGATTGTGGCGAAGCTTAGTGGAATCCCGGCGAGGACGACCAGCGAAAGAGCGACCAGGCGTTCCTTCACCAATCCCCAGATTTTTGGCAGTTCGTAGCAACGACGGAAGCCTTCCATCCAGGAAATCATTACGCCGGAAGCCAGCCACAGCGTAAGCACGGAAGTGGTGACCAGCAGTCCAACCGAGCGTCCAGTGCTGCCGTGAAGATACGCCTGCGCCGCCGTGCTGCCGGCGGGAAGGATCTTCGCCAGGGCGTCTGAAATTTCGAGCAGGAATGCCTGGGTGTTTCTCCGGGCAGCGAGGACCGATCCAAGAACAAGCAAAGTGGGGAAGAACGTAAGAATCGATGAATATGCGGAGGCTTTGGCAATGGCGAAGGCGTCGTGTTGAAACGCCCGCCACACCGCTCTGCGCAGCAGACTGAGAAAGGGAAAGAGCAACGGTGACAGAGTAGAGTCGTCAGGCGCTTCAAGCAAGCGCAGACTCGGAAGAGGTTCCTCAGCTTGCACTCGTTGTGGGTTAGCGTGCATGGATTGCGGTGGTCTAGTGCCTCCTAAACATCGTTCGATGCGTCAGTTCCCAAAGGGCAGCGACCAGTAGAGCAGGAACCACGGGCCAAGCCCAGAGCAGCAACTGAAAAACCCACATCGGAGGGGGAGAGTGGCCCACCCACCCGACCGAGAAGTCCGCGCCGCGGAAAAACGCGACAGCCCACAATCCCGTGATAATGGCCCATCCTATCCCAAATACTTTTGCGAAATGAATGAACATGTCCATTCCACCTCACAAAGCAAAAGGGCGGATTGCTCCGCCCTTTATGCCGTCCCGAATTACTCCGCTGTGAGTTCCTCGGTCTCGCCTTCCGTCCGCATGAGTTCGAGCGCGCGCTCGGCCTCTTCGTAGGCCTGCGAAACTTCTTCCTGTACCTTGGCGGCAGCCTCTTCCATCTCCGGCGAGAGGCGCACGTTGCGGTAATATTCCATGCCGGTTCCGGCAGGAATCAGGCGTCCCACAATCACGTTTTCCTTCAGACCGCGCAAATGGTCCACCTTGCCTTGAATCGATGCTTCGGTGAGCACTCGCGTTGTCTCCTGGAACGACGCCGCCGAGATGAACGAATCGGTGGCCAGTGACGCTTTGGTGATACCGAGCAGCAACGGCCTGCCGGTTGCCGGCTTGCCGCCGTCACGGATCACGCGCTCATTCTCCTCGCGGAAGCGGAACTTATCCACTTGCTCCTCGAGCAGGAACGCGGTGTCGCCTACGTCCTCGACCCGCACCCAGCGCATCATCTGGCGAACGATCACCTCGATGTGCTTGTCGGAGATATTCACGCCCTGCAGCCGGTAAACTTCCTGAATTTCGTTCACCAGATACGCCTGCAGTTCTTTTTCTCCCAGCACGGCGAGAATGTCGTGCGGGTTCAGCGGACCGTCCATGAGCGGCTCGCCCGCTTTTACTCGCTCGCCTTCCTGCACGTTGATGTGGACGCCACGCGGAACTGAGTATTCCTTCTCGGTTCCATTGTCGGCCTGCACATAAAGTTTGCGCTGACCTTTAGCGATTTCACCGAACTTCACCACGCCATCGATCTCGCTGATGATTGCGGTTTCGTGCGGCTTGCGCGCTTCGAACAGTTCGACCACGCGCGGCAGACCTCCGGTGATGTCCTTGGTCCGCGTAGTTTCACGCGGAATCTTGGCCAGCACATCTCCCGGAAATACCGTGTCGCTTTCAACCACCATCAGGTGGGCCCGCGAAGGCATGAGGTAACGCTTGCTGCTCTTGCCTTTGATCACGATGGCCGGCTGGCGCTTCTCGTCGGGCGATTCGCCCACCACGTGACGCGACAGGCCGGTGACTTCGTCGACTTCTTCGTGCAGCGTGACCCCTTCCTGCAGGTCTTTGAATTGCACGGTTCCGCCGATTTCGGTCAGGATCGCGAAGGTGTACGGGTCCCACTCGACCATGGTCTGTCCGAGTTGAACGTGATCACCCTCGTTGACCTTGACCTTGGCGCCGTAAAGGACCGAGTAGCGCTCGCGCTCGCGGTTCTTGTCGTCGACCACGGCAATCGATCCCTGGCGGTTCATCACCACCAGATCGCCGGCTTTCGACTTCACCGTCTGCAACCCGATGAATTTGACCGCACCATTTGTCTTGGCTTCCAGGCGCGACTGCTCGGAGACTCGCGATGCCGTACCGCCGATGTGGAAGGTACGCATGGTGAGCTGCGTTCCCGGCTCGCCGATAGACTGCGCGGCGATGACTCCAGTGGCTTCGCCCAGTTCGACCAGGCGTCCAGAGGCCAGGTTGCGGCCGTAGCACATTACGCAGACCCCGCGCTTCGATTCGCAAGTGAGCACGGAACGGATCTTCACCCGCTCAATGCCTACAGCCTGAATCGCACTCGCCAGGTCTTCGGTGATTTCGTTGTTGATGTCAACGATCACGTTGCCGTCGTAGTCTTTGATTTTTTCGAGCGACACGCGGCCCACAATTCGGTCACGCAGCGGTTCGATAATTTCGCCGGCTTCGACGATTCCCGAGACGTAAATTCCGTCAACCGTTCCGCAATCGTATTCGCTGATGATTACGTCCTGAGCAACGTCAACCAGGCGGCGCGTCAGATAACCTGAATCGGCGGTCTTAAGCGCAGTGTCGGCCAGTCCTTTACGCGCGCCGTGGGTCGAGATGAAGTACTGCAACACCGTCAATCCTTCGCGGAAGTTGGCAGTAATTGGCGTCTCGATGATTTCGCCCGATGGTTTTGCCATCAAGCCGCGCATTCCGGAGAGCTGGCGAATCTGCTGTTTCGATCCGCGGGCGCCGGAGTCGGCCATGATGTAAATCGGGTTGATCAAGCCTTCCTTATCGCGCTGCTGCATCTGGCTGAACATTTCGTCGGAAACTTTCTCCGTGATCGCCGACCAGATTTCAATGACCTTGTTCTTGCGCTCGCCATCGGTAATCGCGCCGTCCAGATACTGCTGTTGAACGCTGACGACTTGTTTTTCTGCGTCCTTCACCAGCGTCTTCTTGTTGTCGGGAATGACCATGTCGTCAATTCCAATCGACAATCCGGCGCGAGTCGCGAAACGGAAACCAAGTTCCTTGACCTCGTCGAGCATCTTGACGGTCATCTCCAGGCCGTACTTCAGGTAGCAGAAGCTGACCAGCTGGCCGATACCTTTCTTCTTCAGCAGGCCGTTGATGTACGGCATGCCCTCGGGAAGGTGATCGTTCAGAATTGCCCGGCCCACGGTCGTGTTCAGGAACGAGCGGTCGTACATCACCGGATCGGTGTGCACGATGTCCTGATCGTCGTAGGCGGTGGTCAGGTCGATCACTTCGCCGGTATAACGCAGACGAATGGGCGAGAGCGTTTCGACTTCGCCCGCATGCAGCGCCAGCAGCACTTCGTCGATATTGGCGAACGCGCGTCCTTCACCCTTGGCGCCAGGTTTGCCTTTCGTCAGGTAATAAAGCCCAAGCACCATGTCCTGCGTGGGCACGGTGATTGGCTGACCCGATGCCGGCGAGAGAATGTTGTGCGACGAAAGCATCAGCACGCTGGCTTCGACCTGCGCTTCCGGAGACAGCGGAATATGCACCGCCATTTGGTCGCCATCGAAGTCGGCGTTAAATGCCGTGCACACCAGCGGGTGGATCTTGATGGCCTTGCCTTCCACCAGCACCGGCTCGAACGCCTGAATGCCCAGACGGTGAAGCGTGGGAGCGCGGTTCAAGAGCACTGGATGGTCTTTGATGACCTCTTCCAGGATGTCCCAAACAATCGAGTCCTGCTGCTCGACCATTTCTTTGGCCTGCTTGATGGTCGTGCAGTGGCCGGTTTGCTCCAGACGGTGATAGATGAATGGCTTAAACAGTTCGAGCGCCATCTTCTTCGGCAAACCGCACTGGTGCAGCTTCAGTTCCGGGCCGACCACGATGACGGAACGTCCCGAGTAGTCAACGCGCTTGCCCAGCAGGTTCTGACGGAAGCGTCCCTGCTTGCCCTTCAGCGTGTCAGAGAGCGACTTCAGCGGACGGTTGTTGGCGCCACGCAGCACGCGTCCACGGCGGCCGTTGTCGAACAATGCGTCTACCGCTTCCTGCAGCATGCGCTTTTCGTTGCGTACGATGACTTCCGGCGCGTGCAGGTCCATCAGCTTCTTCAACCGGTTATTGCGGTTGATGACGCGACGGTAAAGGTCATTCAGATCAGAAGTTGCGAAACGCCCGCCGTCGAGAGGAACCAGCGGCCGCAGCTCCGGTGGGATGACCGGAATCACATCCAGGATCATCCAGTTCGGCTTGTTGCCGCTCTTACGAAATGCCTCGACAACTTTCAGCCGCTTGGCGTACTTCAGCTTCTTCTGCAGCGAGCTTTCGTGCTTCATCTTCTCGCGCAGTTCGCTCGAGAGCGAGTCAACCTCAACCCGCTTGAGCAATTCTTTAATCGCTTCCGCGCCCATCTGCGCGCGAAATCCAGCCGGACGATACTGCTGGTCGAGTTCGCGGTACTTGGCCTCGTCCTTAATGACTTCGTGGTCTTTCACCGGCGCGTCGCCGGGCTCGACCACCACGTAGGCTTCGAAGTAAAGAATCGCTTCCAGATCGCGCAGAGAAATATCCAGCAAGTGGCCGATGCGGCTGGGCAATCCTTTGAAGAACCACACGTGCGAGCACGGAGATGCCAGCTCAATGTGGCCGAGGCGCTCGCGGCGGACTTTCGAAAGTGTTACTTCCACGCCGCATTTGTCGCAGATCACGCCGCGGTGCTTCATGCGCTTGTACTTGCCGCACAGGCACTCCCAGTCGGTGACCGGGCCGAAAATGCGGGCGCAGAACAGGCCGTCGCGCTCCGGTTTAAAAGTGCGGTAGTTAATTGTCTCGGGCTTCGTCACCTCGCCATGCGACCAGCTCCGGATCTTCTCGGGAGAGGCCAGGCTGATGCGAATCGCGTCGAAGTCAGCAATCGGGTTTGCCAGGTCAAATGGGCTCGAACGGAACAAGATTTCCTCCACTCCTGCGGCGATTTCGCTGCCGCCCGCGGCCCCGTAAAACCGGTCAAAACTTTCCGGGTGCCCCGCCCTTCTCGCGTTGTTTGCGAGAGGGTGGGGATTTTGACCTCAACTTGGTTGAGAGCGCGGGAGCTTAACGCCCTCAGCCATTTCCTTCAAAAAATTTTTACCTCAGTCCATGTGGCCCCGGACGCCCTCGTCCGGGGTGGCGAGCAACGCTCGCCTGTGCCGAGCTTCTCTCGGCCGGACAGGTGAGGGCACCCGTCCCTACATGGCCATTGCTAATCTGCTTCCATCAGCACGCCACGAGACTTCTGCGCCAAGGCGAACCCGTCACCCCCCGCCGTGCTGACCACCGGCTTCCTCTCGCCGGCTTTGATCAGCTCGACATCCAGACAGAGTGACTGCAACTCGCGAATCAGCACATTGAACGACTCCGGCACGCCCGGCTCCATGGCAGCTTCGCCCTTGACGATGGCCTCATAAATCTTGGTGCGGCCATAAACGTCGTCAGACTTCGCCGTCAAGAGCTCCTGCAGGATGAACGCTGCACCGTAAGCTTCCAGCGCCCAAACTTCCATTTCTCCGAAGCGCTGCCCGCCGAACTGCGCCTTACCACCCAATGGCTGCTGGGTGATGAGCGAGTACGGTCCGATGGAACGGGCGTGAATCTTGTCGTCCACCAGGTGCGACAGCTTCAACATGTAGATGTAGCCGACGGTGACCGGCTGTTCGAAGCGTTCGCCGTTCATGCCGTCATACAGCCACGTCTTGCCAGACTCCGGCAGCCCTGCGCTCTTGAGAAGCGCCTTTATCTCGTGCTCGCGCGAGCCGTCGAACACCGGGGATCCGGTGAACACGCCACGCGTAAGCGTTTCCGCTACCGCGGCCAGTTCATCGTCCGGAACTTCGGCGATCTCCTGCTCCAGGGTCGTGCCCTTGAACAGCGTCTTCAGTTCACGGCGAATCGCTTCCTCGCGGGAGTTTTCTTTCAGCAGCTTGGCAATCTTGCCGCCCAATTCGTGCCCCGCCCAGCCGAGGTGGGTCTCAAGAATCTGACCGACGTTCATACGGGAGGGAACGCCCAGCGGATTGAGCACAATTTCCACCGGGGTGCCGTCTTCCAGATACGGCATATCTTCATCCGGCAGAATTCGCGCGATCACGCCCTTGTTGCCGTGACGGCCGGCCATCTTGTCGCCAACGCTCAGCTTGCGTTTCATGGCGATGTAGACTTTGACCAGCTTGATCACGCCCGGCGACAGCTCGTCGCCCTTGGTCAGCTTGTCTTTTCTCTCGTTGACGATCTTCTTCAGAACGTCGATCTGGCGCGAGGTCATCTCTTCGATCTCGTCTATCTGCTCATTCACTCGCGGATCTTTGTCGTTGTACTTGATACGCTTCAGGTTCCGCGTGGAGATACGCTCGATAGTGTCGCGATCGACCATTGCCCCCTTGGTCAGCAGGCGCTTGTTGGTGCGCTCGTCGTGCAGATCGGCCTGCACTTCTTTTCCGCCAAGAATGTTCTCCAGACGCTTCAGCCGCTCGTCGGTAAGAATTCGGATCTCGTCGGAAAGGTTCTTTTCGAGCTTTGCAATCTGCGTCGCCTCAATTGCCTTCGCCCGCTCGTCTTTCTCCTGGCCTTTGCGGGAGAAAATCTTCACATCCACGATCACGCCTTCAATTCCCGGCGGGCAGTAGAGTGAAGCGTCGCGAACGTCTCCGGCTTTTTCGCCGAAGATGGCACGCAGCAACTTTTCTTCCGGCGTCAGTTGAGTCTCACCTTTGGGTGTAACCTTGCCGACCAGAATGTCGCCCTGCTTCACCGAAGCGCCGATGCGGATTACGCCGGCCTCGTCCAAATTGCGCAGCATGGATTCGCTGACATTCGGAATATCGCGCGTGACTTCTTCCGGCCCGAGCTTGGTGTCGCGCGACTCGATCTCGAACTCCTCGATGTGCACCGAGGTGTAGTAATCGTCCTTCACCAATTTCTCCGAGACCAGAATCGCGTCTTCGAAGTTGTAGCCGCGCCATGGCATGAACGCGACCAGCACGTTGCGTCCTAGAGCCAGCTCGCCGTGATCGGTGCAAGGCCCGTCGGCAATCACTTGACCTTTGGTTACGCGTTGGCCTTTCAGAACCACTGGCTTTTGGTTGATGCAGGTGTTCTGGTTCGAGCGCTTGAACTTCGTGAGCTGATAGATGTCGCTGCCCACCTCGCGCGACAGCTGTCCAGGATGGTGCTCGCCCTCGACGCGCACGATAATGCGCTCCGAGTCGACCGAGTCAATCACGCCGTTGCGCCGCGCCAGGACCACTGCGCCGGAGTCGCGGGCCGTGACCCCTTCCATTCCCGTGCCAACGATTGGCGCTTCCGCGCGAAGCAGTGGGACGGATTGCCGTTGCATGTTCGCGCCCATCAGTGCCCGGTTGGCGTCGTCGTGCTCAAGGAATGGCACGAGAGACGCAGCCACGGAAACCAGCTGCTTGGGGCTGACGTCCACGTAATCAACTTCGTCCTTGCTGACCAGCACGAAGTTACCCGCCTTACGAGCATTGACCAGGTCGCCGACAATGCGGCCCTTCTCGTCCAATTCGATATTTGCCTGCGCGATGACGTGCTTGTCTTCTTCCCACGCAGACAGGTAGAAGGAAAACGGCTCGAGTTCTGCGGGCCGCTTCTTGCGGTCCTTCAGTTCGGCGTTGACCTTCTCGGCTTCGGATTTCTCGATGTGATCTCCGGCCTTGTAATCGCCGTCGCCGGCATTCACTACGCTCACGTAATCAACCACCCGGGCGTTCTTCACCCGGCGGTACGGCGACTCAATGAATCCGTAGTCATTAATCCGTGCATAGCAGCTCAATGACGAGATCAGTCCGATGTTCGGACCTTCCGGAGTCTCAATCGGGCAGATGCGGCCGTAGTGCGTCGGGTGAACGTCGCGGACTTCGAATCCGGCGCGCTCACGTGACAGGCCGCCCGGCCCAAGCGCCGAAAGCCGCCGCTTGTGCGTGATTTCCGAAAGCGGATTGGTCTGGTCCATGAACTGCGATAGCTGCGATGACCCGAAGAACTCGCGGATTGCCGCCATCACCGGTTTCGCGTTAACCAGGTCGTGCGGCATGGCCGTCGACATCTCCTGGTACACGCTCATCTTTTCTTTGATTGCGCGTTCCATTCGCACCAGGCCGATGCGGAACTGGTTCTCGAGCAGTTCGCCAACCGCGCGAACGCGGCGATTGCCCAGGTGGTCGATGTCATCCACCGAGCCGATGTTCTTGCGCAGTTTCAGCAGGTACTTGATGGTGGCATAAAAATCGTCAGGATCGAGCGTGCGCTTGTCGAGCGTGGTCGCGTCGCTGTTCTCAAACAGCTTGATGTTGAACTTCAGCCGGCCTACGCGCGAGAAATCATATTTCCGCGGGTCGAAGAACATCCCGTGGAAAAGAGCAGTCGCGGTGTCAAGGGTCGGCGGATCACCCGGACGCAGCTTGCGGTAGATTTCGATCAGCGCTTCTTGCGGGGTCTTTACCGAGTCACGGCGCAGGGTCTGGCTGATTACCGTGCCCACGTCGTCGCGCTCGGGGAAGAACAGGTTCATCTCCACCACGCCCGAGTCGAGGATCTTCGACACTTTGTCGGCAGTCACCTCAGTGTTGGCTTCGAGCATGACTTCGCCGGAAGTCGTGTCCACCACATCAGCGGCAGCCCACGCGCCTTCAAGATCGCTTATGTCAACCTCGATTTCGCTAATCTTCGCCTTCTGGATTTCCTTCAGCGTGGCCGCGTTGATCTTCCGGCCCGAGTGCGCGATCTCGTCCCCGGATTTCGACTTGATGCTGTGCGCCAGCTTCATGCCGATCAGGTTGGTTGCTTTCTCGCTCGAGGGATCAAGCGTCCAGTAGAGCTTCTTGTCGCGAACGACAAGACGATCCACCGTGTAGAACGTGCGCAAAATGTCTTCGCTCGAACGCAGGCCGAGAGCGCGCAGGAAAATCGTGCCCAGGAATTTGCGCTTGCGGTCGATACGCACATACAGCACGTTCTTCTGGTCGTACTCGAACTCAACCCACGAGCCGCGATAGGGAATGATCTTGCCCAGGAAATAGGTGCGATTGTTCGCCGTCTCGAAGAACACGCCCGGCGAACGGTGCAACTGGCTGACGATCACGCGCTCGGTCCCGTTCACAATGAACGTGCCGTTCTGCGTCATCAAGGGAACATCGCCAAAGAAAACTTCCTGCTCTTTGATATCTCGAATCGAGCGGTTCCCAGTCTCCGCGTCTTTATCGAAAATCGTCAGACGCATGGTGACCTTGAGCGGCGCAGAATACGTCATGCCGCGCTCTTCGCACTCAGCCACGTCATACTTCAGCTGCAAGCCGACCGGGTCGCCGCACTTGTTGCAAAAGTCCGGCGTGTTGGCGTTGTACGTTCCGCACTTATGGCAGAGCACGTCGCCTGGATGAAACGGATCGGTGATCACCGTCGATCCGCAGTTCTTACAAGTGGTGCGCAGGTGATGCAGGCCCTTCAAGTGGCCGCACTTGCACTCCCAGTTGCCGATCGCGTAATCGACGAACTCAAGCTGAGAGACGTTGCGGAAGTCGGTGATGGGAAATACCGACTGAAACACCGACTGCAATCCGCCGTCGTCGCGCTCGCTGGGCAGGCGGTCCATTTGCAGGAAGCGCTCATACGAACGCTTCTGCACTTCGATCAGGTTCGGAATCTGAATGGTGGCTGGAATCTTGGAAAAATCAAAACGATGACGGAATCCGTTCTTCTTTGACATTCGGAGTAACTCCCAAACTTTTCTGCGCAGCCTGGGGCTGCGTCACAGCAGATACGCGGGGCGGGAACTGCAGCTTACAAATTGCAGCAACCATTCAGCCGGCTTGACTGAATGCTGAGTGCTGGCTGGTAGATCTTTCTTTACGTGCGCACGAAAGCGCGCCCGCAGGGACAGCATGTCCCTCAGGCGCCGCGTAGAGCGCATGGCCAATTAAGTTGTGTCTTTGTCGCGCCAGTATGCCTGTTCCCGTCCCGCCGCCCGCAGGACAGTCTGCTAATCCGTTTAGTGCAGCCTCTTTCCGCTTCCCTGGGTCAATTCGCGCAGAGTCTGCTCACTTGGATGAAAGTGGGAAGCGGTGCCGATAGTGACAATAATAGCACTGCTACCGGCACTTTGCCAAGTAGTGGTCGAAAAATTGCTTACGAAGTAGAACCTGTTAAAAACAAATGATTTAGCGAGCGTGTGCGGCGGACACCATCGCCCGCCCAACCCTGCCGCAATGACCGAGGTCACACGTTAATCACTATTTCACTTCGACGGTCGCACCGGCGTCCGTGAACTTCTTCTTGATCGTCTCGGCTTCTTCTTTCGTGACGCCTTCCTTTATCGCCTTAGGCGCGCCGTCGACCAGGTCCTTCGCTTCCTTCAAGCCCAGGCTGGTGACTTCCCGGACGGCCTTGATCACGTTGATCTTGTTAGCGCCGACCTCTTTCAGGACAACGGTGAACTCGGTCTGGGCCTCAGCCGCCGGGGCCGCCGCTGCTGCTCCTGCACCACCAGCAACCATCACCGGGGCCGCCGCCGCTGCCGAGACGCCAAGGCGTGATTCCAGTTTCTTCACCAGTTCTGCCGCATCCAGCAACGACAGCCCAACGATCTGATCTTCTAATTGCTGCAAGTCTGCCATATCAATTCTCCAGTTATCAGATGATTTGGTAATTGGGTAATTTTGAAATTGGGTGATTTAAAAGCCGCTGGGACAGCGGAGTTTTCAACACCCAACTCTCTATCATCCAATTCAGGGCTTTCGCCCATTTTTTCTCTCGTTATCCGTGGGCAAGTCTCCAGTGCGCTTTGTCCTGACCTCACGCCAGACAACGTGATTTTCAGACTCGCGCAACCCTTGGCACTGATAACTAAAACTCAGCTATTAGCTCTTAGCCTTTTGCTGTTAGCGTGATTCCCTCGCCTCAGCCGGTTTGGCTAAAAGCTAAGAGCTAACAGCTAAAAGCTGGCTTCAAGCAAACTTTTCTTTCTCCACTCCCTGATTGATCACCACAGCGATATCGCGTCCCACAGCATTCATCACCGTGACCAGGCGCTGCGCTGGCGCGCTCATCAGGAACAGAAGCTTCGAATAAATTTCTTCCTTCGACGGCATGGTGGCCAGCGCTTGAATCTCTTTAATCGAGATCACGCGGCCTTCAACCACGCCCGTCTTAAAAGCAAAATCCGGATTATCTTTGGCGTATTTCGCCAGCGCCTTCGCCAGCGCGACCGGGTCGCCCTCAGTGTAGGCAATCGAAGTCACGCCCGACAAGTCCTTCAGAGCGCTTTCGACCTTGGTGCCCTTGGCCGCGCGCTCTGCCAGCGTGTTCTTCACCACGGCATATTTCGCGCCGGAGCTGCGCAGCACTTTGCGCAATTCATAATCCTGCGCCACCGTCAGCTTGGTGTATGTAGTGACAATTACCGTGGAAACCTTCTGCAAATCTTTCCCCAGTTTGTCGACCTGCTCAACTTTTCTCGCTCGAGTAACCGCCATAATCAGTCCTCTTCAAAATCTCATGTGGCAAAATCTCATGTGGCGCGGGCGCCCTCGCCCGCGAAAACCTGCTCGGGCATTCGCCCTCGCGTTCGATCTGTTGCTTTGCTCACCCGGCACTCACGTGCCGGGCTATCTATATGCCGCCCCTTTCGGGGCTGGTGCAATTTGCCAAACCGACCGCTACTGCCAAACTCTTGTCATTCCGAACCGCATCAGCGGTGAGGAATCTGCTTTACTGCAAACCCCACTCGGACAAGCATGTCCGAGCCACACGATCTATACCTTCGCAGCCGTCTCAATCGGCGTAGTATCCAGCGCGATCCCTGGCCCCATCGTCGAGCTCAAATAGCAGCCCTTGATGTATTTTCCCTTGGCAACCGAAGGCTTCGCCTTGATCACGCTGGTAATCAGAGTGGTCGCGTTATCGATGAGCTTGTCGGGTGTAAAAGAAATCTTGCCGACTGGAACGTGCACCAGCGCGGTTTTGTCAGTACGGAATTCGACTTTACCGGCTTTAACTTCCTGCACCGCGCGCGCGACGTCGAAGGTTACCGTTCCTGTCTTGGGATTGGGCATCAGCCCCTTCGGGCCCAGCACTTTTCCCAGCCGTCCGACTGATTTCATCATGTCCGGGGTTGCAATCAGTGCGTCGAAGTCGGTCCAGTTTTCTTTGGTGATCTTCTCGACCATGTCTTCGCCGCCGACGAAATCCGCGCCAGCCTGCTGCGCCTCGCGCTGTTTTTCGCCTGATGCAATCACCAAGACCTTCTTCGACTTCCCCAGACCGTGAGGCAGCACCACCGTGCCGCGCACCATCTGATCCGCGTGCTTGGGATCGACTCCCAGACGCATGGTGACTTCTACCGTCTCGTCGAATTTTGCGAACTTTACTTTTTGAAGAAGAGGTACAGCGTCTGCCAGCGTGTAAGCACGCTGCTCGACCGCCTTCCTCGCCTTTTCGATATTTTTCCCTGCTTTTTTCATTTGCTCTCCGTCTTCCACCGCTGAACATTGTTCCGATCCGCCGTGGTGTTT
>Ga0075426_10001645_pt1 | contig 15860 bp, 20 predicted proteins | sample SoiMethybrSBSTD5_FD_75304 | JGI IMG/M metagenome (GOLD analysis project Ga0075426, IMG submission 75304) | Bulk soil microbial communities from a Populus tree surrounding site in Tennessee, USA - Soil MetaG P. TD hybrid SBSTD5 | ecosystem: Environmental > Terrestrial > Soil > Tree plantation... | reverse complement strand
ACCGGTGAGCGGTTGATCTTCCGATCCACCGCGGAGTCATCGAAAGGGCAGCTGTTCCAGGCCGAGCTGATCGCGCAGCCAGGGTCCTACGTGGTCCGTTCCCACTGGCACCCGACTCAGGAAGAGCGCTTCGTGGTCCTCGAGGGAACCTACGGATACAGGATCGGCGCTCACAGCGGGGTCGCCCGTCCGGGCGAAACGGTCGTCTGTCCGGTCGGCGTGCCGCACAGCCAGTGGAACGCCGGCTCGGGAGTGATGCGGATCTACTACGAGCACCGGCCCGCCCTCGAGTCCGCCGAGCTGTTCTTCGAGACCTACTTCGGGCTCAGCCGCGACGGCAAGCTCCTGCCTTCCGGCGACATGCGCCTCTTGCAGGCCGCGGTGCTGCTGACCGAGGTGTCCGACTTCATCCGGATCACGACCCCTCCGCTACTTGTGCAGCAACTTGGATTTCCTTTGCTCGCGGCGGTCGCCAGGCGGCGCGGCTACCGCGCGCGCTATCCCGACTATTCGAGCTCGACGCAGAGTGCGTCGGAGGGCCGGGCGTGATCGACGACCCGGTCCTCGTCGAGGATTGGCATCCGGTCGCTCGCCTGCAAGACCTTGCCGGCGGTGGACCTCTCGCGGTGCGCCTCCTTGGTGAGGACCTCGTTGTCTGGCGCTCGGGAGAAGAGTTTTTCGCCTGGCGCGACCTCTGCGTCCATCGCGGGACGCGACTTTCGCTGGGTCGCGTCGAAGGCGGGCGCCTCGAGTGCCCGTACCACGGATGGACCTACGGCACTGACGGCTGCTGCGTCCTGATGCCGGCACACCCCGATCAGACGCCGCCCGCCAGGGCGCGAGTCGCGACTTACCACGCGAAGGCGAGGCACGGGTTGGTGTGGGCGACGCTGGGCAGCGGCGCGGCCGAGATCCCGACCTTCGAGCTGATGGAAGCCGCGTCGCATCAGATACTGGCAGCGGGGCCGTACCGCGTGCGGGCGAGCGGGCCCCGCGTGGTCGAGAACTTTCTCGACGTCGGCCATTTTCCGTTCGTGCACGAGGGCGTTCTGGGCGACCGCGCTCGACCCGAGATCGAGGATTACGAGGCGCAGGTGCTGTCGGATGGGGTGCTGGCTACCGGTGTCAAGGTCTACCAGCCCGACCCGTACGCCACCGGCCAGGGATCGACGGTCACCTATACCTACCGCGTGCACCGACCGCTTTCGGCTTCGTTCATCAAGCACGGCGAGCACTCGTTCGGAATGCTCCTTTCGGTCACGCCGCACGACGCGGTCGACAGCACCGCCTGGATGTGGATGGCCATGGACTATGAGCCGACTTCGGAGATGGTCGACTTCCAGGATCGGATCTTCGCCCAGGACCGGCCGATCCTCGAGTCCCAGCGGCCCGAGCTCCTACCCCTCGACCTCCAGACCGAGCTCCACCTGCGAAGCGACCGGACGGCGATCGCCTACCGGCGCTGGCTGAAGCAGCTCGGCGTTCGAACCGGAGCCTACTGATCCCCCAACTCAATCGCTGAACAGATTCAGTTAACGCGAGAAAGCGCCGCGAGCCCGATGGCAGAATGCTCGCCACCACGAAAAAAAGGCCTTCGGCGCTGGGGTCCCTGGTCAGGTTTGGGCTGCTCGCCCTGGTGCCCGTCGTCGCCCTCGGATTCGTGCTCGCCCGCGAGGTCAACCTGGACCTTCAGCAGCGGTACCTGGACTCCTCCCGCACGAGTGCGACCCTGATCACCCAGGTCGGCGTCCAGCCGTTGCTCAACGCCGAGCAGGTGCTGCACGGGTTGAGCGCGGCCGATGTCAGCCAGATCGACGAGAAGCTGCAGGGCGCGTCGGTGAGCAACGAGGTGCGCAGGATCAAGGTGTGGAATCGCGCGGGAACGATCGTCTACTCCGACAACCACCTGCTGATCGGTAGGACGTTCAATATCGACACCGACCTCGACGAAGCGCTGCACGGCGAGGCGAGCGCAAGCATCACCGACGGCCACGACGAGGAGAACTCTGGTGACGATCTGGCCGGGCCTTTGATCCAGGTCTATGTACCGCTGGTGTTCAGCGGCAACTCATCCCCGAGCGGCGCATTCGAGCTCTACCTTCCCTACGCGCCGGTGCAGGCCGCGATCGACCGCGAGTCGAACCAGCTGTACCTCCTGCTGGCCGTCGGGTTGACCCTGTTTTACGCGTCGATGTTTCCGGTCGCACTGCTCGCCGACCGCTGGCGGCGCCGTGCCGAGCACACCGCGATGGCCAACCTTGCCTTGCTCGAGCGCCTGAACCGGCTGAAGAGCGGGTTCCTCGTCCGCATCAGCCACCAGTTCCGAACCGCCCTGGTCGGGATCGAGGGCTTCAGCGAGGTCATCCGTGATTCCGAGCGACTCGACATCGACGAGGTGAAGGCATTCGCCAGCGACATCTACAACGACGCCGAGAGACTGGACCGCGCCTTCAACGACATGCTCGAGCTCGACGAGATGGAGACCGGTCGCGTTGCGCTGCAGATGTCGCGCGTGGACCTGAACCAGCTGATCAACCGCACTGTCCAGGAGGTGCGGGGTCAGGATCCAAACCACACGGTGGTGACGAAGCTCGACCCCTCAGCGCTCCCCGTGACATGTGACGAGAAAAGGCTCACGCAGGTCATGCACAACCTCCTGGGCAATGCCACCAGATACTCGCGTCCGGGAACTGAGGTTGCGGTGAGCACGTGGGCGGCGGGCGACTCGGTCGAGGTGATCGTCAGAGATCATGGTCCTGGCATGCCCTCCGACTTCGACCGCACCCTGTTCGCGGGGCAGACCAACGGGGCCGGCGACACCGGGCTCGGCCTACCCATCGCGCGCCAGATCATCGAGATGCATGGCGGCCGCATCTGGTTCGACAGCACCACCGGGGTTGGCACGGAGTTTCACTTCACGCTGCCTCTCAAGGGCCGAGCGAGTCGAGAGATGAAGGCGGTCACGGCGGTCTGACCCGCGACCCACCCGGCGCATCAAAGCGCCGGCCGGCGCCCGCTCCAGGGGCGCGCCTGCTCGAGCTCGGCGGCGAGCCCGAGGATCACGGCTTCACCTCGCGGCGGACCGACCAGCTGAACGCCGATCGGGAGCCCGGCCGAGTCGACGCCGAGCGGCCGCGCGCGCCTGCTCGAGCGCAACCTCTGGCGTGGTCAGAACGTAAGCGTTGAGCACCGGATTGATTTTTTCGATCCGATCGAGATATGCCTGCGTCAGCTCGACGGACGTGACCTCGCGGCGACGAATTCGATCGGCCTGGTGAAGCGCCGGAGCAAACAGGTCCACGGCCTTAATAGTGCCGTGGCTCGTAGCCCGGCTTCCACTGCGCGACGAAGCCGGGGTTGCGGGTCTTGATCTCGTCCCACGTCGCGTCGGGCATTGCCTGCTCGAGCAGCTTGCGCATGCGGCAGTTGGGGCATATACCGAAGCGCCTGCCGGCCCAAGCGCCGCAACCGGTTTTGCATGGCTCCAGCTGGTGGTGGCACGCAAAGCAGAGCACCTGCAGGTTGTCCTCGCCGTCAGCACCACCCCGGAGCACGGGCAAGCGGTGGTGGACCTCCAGCACGCGGTCGGCCGCCGTGGCACCGCACACTTCACAGGCCCCGCCGCGCGCCGCGATCAAGGCGCGCCGCCGGGACGTCGTCAGCGCCTTGACACCTGCGCGCAGGTTGTTCCCAGTGCGCATCCGGTCGCGGAGGCTGCGTTCACCCACGAACGTCGCGAAGCCACCGACTCGACCGGCGGAGCAGGATCCACACAGCACGACCAGGTTGGCGGAGCTGCAACCAGCGACCTCGTCCACCTTGAACACATACAGAACCCAGGGCCACTCCAGGCCACAGGCCTCACATGCCCCGGCGCACCTGCGCTCGAGCGCTGCGCGGACCCCGGGTGCAAGCCGTACCGCTCCAAACATGCGTTTGGGACGTGGAAATCGTAATGCCTACTCGGACCGGTGTACGTCGGGGCTGCGAGAAATTTGCCCCACCGGCCGGCCGTCAGTCGACGCGGTCGACCTTGACCCCACGCCAGAAGGCGACTCGATCTCTCACCATCTCGGCCTCCTTGCTCGGCTCCGGATAGAACCAGGCCGCGTCCTTGTTGATCGTCCCGTCCACGAGCACGTCGTAGTAGCTGGCCACGCCTTTCCAGTGGCAGGTGGTGTGAGCGTCACTGGGCCGCAGGAATTCGGGCCGCACGTCGGCGATGGGAAAGTACTGGTTGCCCTCGACCCCGGTCGTATCGGCGCTTTCGGCGATGACTGTGCCGTTCCACGTTGCTCGGTATCTGGTGCTTGACATGACAACAGGAATCGGCGCCACGAGCCCTGTCTTCCATCTGCTGCGCTGGAGCGGTTTGTGGAGGGAAGCTAACCCTTGAACGGCGAGGGCGCGCCTGGCGGCAGGTAAGGCGCCGGGTTCACGGGCTTCTGGTTGATCCGCAGCTCGAAGTGAAGGTGCGGACCCGTCGAGTTGCCTGTCGACCCCTCGAGTCCGACCGGGGTCCCTTGCGAGACGGTCTGGCCCACCTTGACCAGCGCGGTGGAGAGGTGGCCATACAGCGTGTCCAGGCCTCCGGCATGGACGATCACGACGAAGATGCCGTAGCCGCTGCCGCTGTTCCCTACCGCCGCGACCACGCCGTCGTCCGCCGCGAAAACGGGTGAGCCGAACGGCTCGACCAGGTCGATCCCGGTGTGGAAGTGCGGGTAGCTGCCGTACGGCGGCTCGAACCAGTACGGGCTGGGGCCGAACGGCTGCGAGATCTGCGCTTGCGGCTCCGGCCAGATGAAGCGGTACTGCGTGGAGTGGCCGCTGCTGGTCGGAATCTGTCCGACGTTGTTGGACTGGGCCCAGAGCTGGACCTGCGTCCACACCGCCTGCATCGCCGCCGCGATGATCGCGTCCTGCTGCTGCTGCAGCCAGTCGGCGACCTGCTGCGCGAGCTGCGTGGACTGAGTGTTGAGCCTGGCGAGCTCCGAGCGCGTCTCCCAGATCTTCTGCTGGAGCTCCTCCATCGAAGCTTGCTCCTGCGCCTGGAGCGCCTGCAGCTCCGCCAGCTCCGTGTTGAGCTTGTTGCGCTGCTTGACCTGTTCCTCCCTCGCCGCCTCTTCCTTCTCACGCACCTCCTGAAGGTCGGCCAGGTCGCTCTTCAGCGAGTTCTTGATCACGCCCGCTCGCGCGCCGGCGACGTTGAGGTCCGCGATCCTGGTGATCAGGTCGCTCAAGCTCTGCGCCTCGGCGACCTGGACCAGCACCGATCCAGGCGAGACGTAGATCGCGCGCGCCAGCTCGCGCAGCTGCGCTCGTTCAGCTTCGATGCGGTCGGCGAGGATCGCTTCGCGGCGTTTCGCCTCCGCGATCTGCCGGTCGAGGTCGGCGATCTTCTCGACAACCTCGGCAATCTTGCCCCTGAGCACCTGCTGCTGAGCCGCGTTGTCTTCGAGCGATTGCTGGAGCTGCTGCTGGGCAGCCATCGCGTCGGCAAGGTTGCTGCCGAGCTGAGCACGAATCTGATCGATCACCGCGAGCTGCTGCTGGGGGTCCGATGGGCTCGAGTCCGCTGAGGCGCCGATCCGGTCGGCGCTGAGAACGACCAGCGCAAGCGCGAATGCGATCAGGGCCGCTTTCACGACTCCATATGCCTCCGCAGGCTGATCAACGACGACCCGGAGCCGAGTGCCAGGCCCATCGCGACGACCAGCAGGGCGGCGAGGCCCGCGACCGAGATGGTGACGCCGGGCGCAAACTGCGTGAAGGTCCCCGGCGCAGCGTTGGAACCGGCGGCGGCGAGGCCGAACGTGACGAGGCCGGCGACCAGGCCGGCCAGTGCTCCGGTGATCGCGCCCTCGATGACGAACGGCCCGCGCACCATCCACCGGGGTGCGCCGACGAGCTGCATGATCGTGATCTCGTCCCGCCGGGCGTGGATCGCGGCCTTGATGCTGTTCATCGTCACCGTGACCGCGATGAACCCGAGCAGGCTCAGAAACGCGAAGCCCGCGACCGCGGCGCCAAACAGCACGACCTGGATTCGCTGGTAAGCGCCCTTGTCGTAGGACGTCGGATACGAGGAATCGACGGCGACGTCGTAGCGCGCCAGGGAATCGATCCCCTCCACATCTTCGATGTGCTTGACGTGGACGTCGAGGCTCGCGGGGAACGGATTGCTCTCCGTGGAGTCGGCGAGCTGCGGAAGGCCTGGAATCCGCTGGGCCCGCGCGAGCGCGTCATCTTTGGTCGTGTAGCTGACAGACGCGACGCGGGCATCAGCCTCGAGCCGGTTCCAGAGCATCATCACGTCCCTCGGCGTCGCCTGGTCGCGCAGGTAGACATGGAGAAGTGAGGCCTGGCTCGCTTCGATGTCGGCGAGGTTGTGCAGCGCGAAACCGGTCAGGCCGACGAGCCCTGACATCAGCAGGAGGAGCGTCATCGACCCGAGAGCCGGCGCGGTTCCGCCGATGTTTCGGGCCCAGCTCCGGGCGGCGCCCTGGAACATGTAACGGACGAGGTTCGCGACCACGGTCTGGATCACGCGCCGGCGCGGAAAACGCCCCTTCACGACGACGCCAGCCAAGCCATCCTCCCCGTCTGCCCCGCCGGTTGGTCGCGGACCAGGCGACCGTGCACGAGCGTCAGCACCCGCCGCTGGAGCCGGGTCACGATCTCGACGTTGTGGGTCGCGACCAGCACCGAGGTGCCCCAGGCCGCGATGTCCTCGAAGAGGTCCATCAGCTCCCAGGCCGTGTCCTGGTCGAGGTTGCCGGTGGGCTCGTCGGCGATCAGGAGCGAAGGCTGCGCGACCACGGCCCGGGCCACGGCGACGCGTTGCTGCTGGCCGCCGGAGAGCTGGTTCGGAAATGCGTCCGCCCGCTCGCCGAGACCCACCGCTTCGAGCGCGTCCAGCGAGCGTTCCCTAGCCTCTTCGTCAGAGATGCGAAGGTCGCCCACCTGCAGGCCGAACGCCACGTTCTCGAGGGCTGTCAGACGCGGGAGCAGCTTGTAGTCCTGGAAGACCACGCCAACCTGTCGCCGTAGCTCGGCGACCCGTGACGCCTTGATCTCGTGCGCCGGGATCCCGGCGACGCAGACCGTGCCCCGGGTCGGCCGGATCTCGCGGTTGATCAGCTTCAGGAGCGTCGACTTGCCGGCGCCGCTCGGGCCGACCAGGAAGGTCAGCTCGCCCGGGAGCAGGGTGAGATTGACGTCATCGAGGGCAAGCCGGGACCCGTAAGACCGGCTGACTCCCGCGAACTCCACGATTGGGCGCACGTTGACCAGTGGGCGCACTTATCCGTTCGGGTAAACGGGGATCTCCGAATTACCTTGCTGGGGGCCGCGTGGGCCTGTCGGCGTGATGCAACCGATGTCAGATTTAGGGTGTTGTAACTGACACGGTGGCCGGGGGATCAGCCGGGTGAAAACCCTTGGTGTCGTACGCGGCAGCGCTCTTTATGTCGGCGCGCTTATCGGTCCGGGCCTCCTCCTCATTCCAGCACTGGCCGTGCAGGCGGCAGGGCCGGCCTCGATCCTGGCCTGGGGCGCCCTGCTCATCCTTTCGGCGCCGCTGGCGGTGACCTTTGCGGCGCTCGGCGTCCGGTACCCCGTGGCCGGTGGCGTGTCTGCCTATGTTCGTGCCGGATTCGGAGACGCGGCAGCCGCAGTTGCCGGCGCCTGGTTCGTGGCAGCCGTTGTGCTGGGTGGACCGGCGGTCGCTCTGATCGGCGGGTACTACGTGGCCGACCTGATCGGAGGTGGCGTCGGCGTCGCGCTGGCTGCGGCCTTTCTCATGTACGCGACGGTGCTGGTCGCCAACGCCCTCGGGCTCCGCCTCTCGTCCGCGTTCCAGCTGGCTCTGTCGGCCACCCTCGTCGTCGTCCTGGCGGTGGCAATCGCCGCCGCGCTGCCGTCGCAAGCGGGCCACAACTGGACGCCGTTCGCCCCGTATGGATGGTGGGCGGTCGGAACGGCGGCCAACATCCTGGTGTGGCTGTTTGTGGGATGGGAGGGGGTCGCCCAGCTCGCGGGCGAATTCCGCCAGCCGGGCCGCGATCTGCCCCGCGCGATCGCGATTGCCTTCGGCGTGGTCACGATCCTCTATATATCCCTGGCCGTGGTCACGATCGGCGTCTCGGGCAACTCTATGTCCCGAGTTCCTCTCGCCGATCTCGTCTCGGTCGGCTTCGGCCAGGCTGGCCGCGACCTCACAGCGCTGCTCGCGGTGGCCCTGACCATGGGCACCATGAACGTCTACACGGGGGGCAGCGCCAAGCTCGCCGATTCACTGGCCGAGGCGGGCGCGCTCCCCGCGTGGCTCGGCGGCAGCCGGCGCGACATTCCCCTTCGCCCTCTGGCGCTGTTTGCCTCGTCGGGCCTCGTGCTTCTGGGATTGCTGGCAGCCGGCGTGATCAACGCGACGGACCTCGTCCGCGCAACGTCGAGCCTGTTTGTCTGTGTCTACGTGCTCAGCATCGCCTCAGCGGTGAAGATTCTTCGGGGTCGCGACCGCGCGATGGCCATCGCGGCCGTGGTCATGGTTGCGCTGATCGCGGCGTTCTCGAGCTGGTACATCCTCGTCCCTGCAGTCGTAGCCGTCCTGTCCCTGCTGCAGTGGGCACGGCACGCAAAACGGGCAACAACGAGCGTGGAGCGTCCAGAACAGGCATAGCCAACCGCAGGGGCGATTTGCGAATCGAAACGTCGGGCGGTAGGTCAAACTGCCTGACTCGAGCCAGCTCGTGAACGCAATGTCCCGCGCCTCCCCCACCTCACGTCCCCCACTGTGGCTTGCCATGGCGGCCGTCGCCGCGTTCTGGGCCGCGACCTACGACGTCGCGACATGGCTGGTCCAGTTCGCGCGCCAGCCGATCCATCCAGATTTCAGGATCTTCTACGTCGCGGCCGAGGCCGGCGTCAGGTACGGCTGGCCGAGCATCTACGACCTGGCGAAGCTGCGAGCTTTGTCGGCATCGTTTCCGGCCGGCCAGACCTACATCAACGAGCAGCTGCCCTACATCAACCCTCCACTCCTGGCGTGGCTCATAGCTCCTTTGACCGCCTTGCCGGTACCGATCGCATTCGCGCTCTGGAGCGCCCTGTCCCTGGCCGCGCTGGTTTGGGCCTGGCAGATCGCCGCTCCGTTCGCGGGGCTGCGCAAGGCTGCGCTGCTGCTGGTCGCGCTGGCGTTGTGGCCCGTCCTCGACGCGTTCTACTTCGGCCAGCCGTCTCTGATCGTGCTCGCCTTGGTCGCCGCAGCCTGGTGGTTCTGCTTGCGGAATCAGCCGCTAGGCGCCGGCGCGGCGCTGGCCGTGGCGACGGGGCTCAAGCCCCACGTCGTGATCCTGGTTCCGTTCGCGCTCGCGGCCGCCGGTCACTACCGGGTATTTCTCGCCTGGGCCGGCGCTTGCGTCGTCCTGGCCGCCGCATTCGTGGTCACGCTCGGTGCTGACGGGCTGAGCAACTGGTGGCAGGTGTTGCAGTACGGCCAGACCGACACCGGCCAGTCGCGCTACACGCTCGCCTTCATCGTGGGAACCGGACCGATCTCGTACGGGCTGGAGCTTCTCCAGGGGGCGGCCGCGCTCGTCATCGCCCGGCGCGGAAGAGCCGACCTCAACGTCGTGCTCGCTGCGGGCCTGGTCGGGTCGCTGGCGCTTGCATTTCACCTCCACCAGTACGACTACGTCGGACTCGTGCTGGCCGCATGGCTGATTCTGCGCACCTCACCGCCGCTGTGGCACCGACTGTGGCTCCTCCTCGGCGTCGCTTCGATGCAGGCGCTGAGTGTCGGTCAGCCCGTCCCTCAGTTGATGTGGGATGCGGGGTGGCTTGTCATCCTCGGACTTGCCACGTCGGCGCGGCCCCTAACCGAACTCGCAGTCGACGATCACCTTGTTCAGCGCGCGCTCTAGAACCGCGAGCTCGCGGTCGTCGAGGCGCGACACGAAGTACCGCGCCACGCCGCGCAGATGAACCGGCATCGTCTCTTGCAATCGGTCCAGGCCGGCCCGCGTCAGACCCACCGTCACACCTCGCCCGTCGCGCTCGGCGTCGCTGCGCCGCACCAGGCCCTCACGCGCGAGCTTGTCGATGCGCCGGGTCAGGCCTGACCGCGAGCTGTAGGCCCTCCCCGCCAGCTCGCTCATCCGGAGCAGTCCACCTGCGGTCGCCAGCTGGGCCAGCACGTCGAAATCGCCCAGCGTCAGCCCGGTTTCCTCTGCGATCTCGAGCTCGAGCTGCCGGACCAGCGTGGCGTGGGCGCGCAACAGCGTCTCCCAGGCCGCGATGCCTCGCCTACCTGGCACCGCTCTCCGTACCAGGCGATCGACAACGCCGGCCACGTCGCGCTCCGACACTACTTGCGGTTGCAACTAAATCCCTCGTACAGTGCTTGCAGTTGCAACTATAAGGAGTTGGACTGTGCCCCTCCCAAGGATTTCGTCCGGACTGGTCGTCGAGTAACTTTCAACTGTGGCAATGTGGCCTGCGCTCCCCTACGACGAGTGGCGCGACACGCGAAACACCCTGCACATGTACGTGCAGGTGATCGGCAAGTTGCGGCTCGCTTTGAGCCCGTTTGAACCGCAGTGGGGGCACGTGCCGTTCTACCTCACGGCGCGCGGACTCACGACGTCGACCATTCCCGTGGGCGACAGAGCCATCGACGCCGAATTCGAGCTGACCACGCACGAGCTGGTTCTGCGGAGCAGCGACGGCGGAACGGAAAGGCGGCCGCTGGGCGGAGCAGTCGCCGAGTTCTATGCGGACGTGCTGCGAATGCTTGGGCGACTGGACGTCGATGTCACGATCTCGGTCCTGCCATCCGAGGTCAGCGACCCGATTCCCTTTCCGGATGACCATGCACACGGCACGTATGTGGAGGAGCATGCGGCACGCTTCTTCAGGGTGCTCTCGCTGGTCGACGCGGTGATGAAAGAGCATCGCGCGCGCTTTCGAGGCCGCACCACCCCGGTGCAGTTCTACTGGGGAACGTTCGACCTGGCGCTCACTCGCTACTCCGGTCGAGCGGTCGAGCCGCCCCTGGATCGAGGCATCATTGCGCGATTGGGTGGCGACGCCGAAGCCATCTGCTGCGGCTGGTGGCCGGGTGACGAGCGCGTGCCGTACCCAGCGTTCTTCGCCTATGGCTACCCCGCTCCCGCGGGCATCAGCAGCTTCTCCGTCAAGCCGCAGGCGGCGGCATGGAGCGAGAGCGCCGGAGAGTTTCTGCTTCCGTACGACGCCGTCCGCTCGGCGGCGGATCCGCGCGGCGCCATACACGACTTTCTCGACAGCACTTACGCTGTTGCGGCGGAGCTGCTGAAATGGGACGCGGACCTGCGGATGACCAGATGAGTGCGGCGTGCCGGCACCTCGACCACATCCACGACGTCGCGCCTTCTGGACCAGGGTGCGTGGAGTGCGTGGCCGCCGGGCGGCACGATTGGGTGCACCTTCGCGTGTGCCAGGAATGCGGCCATGTCGGCTGCTGCGACCAGTCTCCCGGCCGCCACGCCACCAAGCACAATCGCGCATCCTCCCACCCGATCATCCGCTCCTACGAACCAGGCGAGGACTGGTACTACTGCTACGTCGAAGACCTGGGATTCGAGCTCGAAGGGGCTCCGCCGGCTCCGTCGCACCCGTAGCTGGAATAGCCTGCAAGTAGTTGCAATTGCAACTACTCGTGATAGATCAAATCCAGCCTCTAATCGACGAATCGACGGCTCGGAAGTTCGGCCGTCCTCGGGCCAAGGAGCACCTGGATCGAGCCGCGGTCGCCCTGGAAGCGAACGGATTCACGGTCCTGAGGGCGGCGAATGCGGCCGAGGCCAAACAGCTCGTGCTCGACCTCATTCCTGATGGATCGCACGTGCACCACGGCGCATCGCAGACGCTCGAGAAGACTGGCATCATCGCGGCGATCGCAGAAGCCGGCCGTTTCGAGGCCCTGCGCCCACGAATTCTGAGCATGGATCGAAAAACGCAATCCGAAGAGATCCGCAAGCTTGCCGCCGCCCCGGACGTGATGCTGGGCAGCGTTCACGCCGTGACCGAGACGGGCTCGTTGCTTGTGGCCTCGATGGGTGGAAGTCAGCTCGGGCCCTACGCCTCCGGCGCGGCTCGGGTGATCCTCGTCGTGGGCGCGCAGAAGCTCGTGTCGGATGTCGAAGAAGGCCTGGCTCGCATCGCCGAGTACGCATACCCTCTCGAAGACGCGCGTGCCCAGGCGGCGTACGGTGTCCACAGCGGGGTGAACAAGGTCCTCATCCTCAACCGCGAGATAAGTCCAGGCCGAATCACGGTCGTCCTGGTCGATGAGGCCATAGGGTTCTAGCCGGAAGGAGGCTGCGATGCGGGCAAGGATCAATGAGATACCGCCGGCGGAAGAGGCCACGTGGGGTGCGGTCCTGGCGATCCTGATCAAGACGCACCCGAACGAGCTGACCTACCACTGGACGGCCAACCGGAAAGGCGAACCGGACACCTACTCGGTGATCGACATCACCGAGCCCGGCGAGGACGTGGAGGAGATGCGGGCCGAGATCTCGGCGATCGTCGATCTCGTCAACGACGTGGCGAGGCGCGATCCCATGGACAAGATGGTCCGGGTGGACATGGGCCTGGTGGAGGTCCTGGTCGACTGACCCGTTCGGCGCTTCGGGGACGCTAGTGCGGAAGCCGCGCGCGGCGGAGGTCGACGCGCTCGCCGCGAAACGGCACCCCTTCACGACGCAACAGCGCGATCTGGCGCGCGCCCATCGCGGCGCTTCCATCTGCTCGCACGACGCGATACCACGGCATCCGGTCTTGCGAAGTGGAGAGGACGCGACCCACCAGGCGAGGCGCGTGGGGGTCGATGTCCCCGTAGGTGCAGACAAATCCCGCGGGGATCGCGCGGATCCGCTCGACGATGCGCGCGACGCGGGACTCGTCGGACGAGGAGCTCGTCACCACGGCGAGGATATCAATCGACGGAGCGGGAGTCGCGTTTGGGAGTGACGATCGACTGCGGGATCACCGGCGCGGCCCTGGTCTGGGTGACCTCATGAACCACTCCGTGAAGGAGCGGCATCGCCAGCCCTTGTCGAACTCCAGCACCCAGAGGTTGTGGTATTCGCGCACCAGCTTGCGCTGGGATCTGTCAGCGAAATAGCGGCTGACCCCGACCGCAATGACCTTTCTGCCGTGCACGAGCAGAGGCCGGTACTCACCCGAGTAGGTTCCCGGCTTGTCTCGATTCCTGAGCCAGGCCTCCACGATCGCGTCACGCCCACGCGCCACGTCGCCACCCTCATCCCACGGGTGCCACCGATACTCGGCATCAACGGCGAAGAGGTCGCCGATCGCCGCCGGGTCGTACGTCTCCCAGGCGCGGCTGTAGGCGTTCAGCCAGCGCTGAGCGCTCGCTTCGCTCGGTCTTCGGACGGGCATTTAGGCCGCAATCATCCGAGCGCAGCCTTGCCTTTGTACCGATACGTCAGAGCGATGATCCCGGTTCCGAAGGTCTTCGTCTCTGCGAGCGTGTACAGCGTCGGAGTGAGACCCGGGTCGAAAAGCCGCTTGCCTCGGCCGACGATGATCGGGTGGACGAACAGCTGGTACTCGTCGATCAGCCCAGCTTCCGCCAGGCCGTTGACCACCTGCGCGCTCCCGACGATGAGGACGTCTCCGCCATTCCCCTCCTTCAGCTTTGCGACGCCCGCGGGAATCTCGTTGATCGCCTCCGCGGGACCCCAGGCCAGTGTCTTCAACGTCCGGGTCACGACATACTTGGGGAGCTCGTTGATGCGCTTCGCGAACGGGTCATCGTCGCCCTGGGTCGGCCAGAATCCGGCGAACTCCTCGTAGGTCACCCGGCCCAGGAGCAGCCCTCCCGCCGTTTCGTAGGCATCCAGGCAGTAGGCGGCAGCGTCATCGCCGAAGAGCTCGTTCGGAAACTGCCACTTGTCCGGCGCTTCCATGACTCCGTCCAGGGTTATGAACGTCTGCGCGACAAGCTTTCGCATCTGCATTTCCTCCGTGGGGATCGAGCTTGCGGGCGTACCACCCTGCGCCGCTTACAAACCAGACCGTCTGGTAGCTCAAAACTAATCGCATGCGTCGGGGGGCCGAGACTCAGGCGAGTGGCGTGTCTCTCAGCCCGAGCTCGGTGCGGAGCTCGGTCGACCGGCGTTCGGCCTCGCCGGCCTCCTCAGTGCGGCCGAGGCTGCTCAAAACCTTGCTGCGATCGTGCAGCGCCCGCGCCAGCGCCGGCCGCGCCTCCATCTCGTCGAAGAGCTCGACCGCGCGGTCCAGGTCGGCCAGCGCGGCCGCCAGGTCAGAATTCGGCTTAGCCGCGTAAGTCCGGCCGCGCCCCCACAGCGTCTGGGCCTCGCCATAGCGGTCGTTCATCCCGCGTGCAGCGGCGAGAGACTCGTTCCACTGCTCGACGCCTCCGGGCATGTCCCCGAGGAGGGCTCGGGCCGAGCCGAGAAGTCCCTGGAGCAGCGTCCGCATCGGCGCCATGCTCGTCACCCGAGCGAGCTCACTGCCACGCTCCAGCGGGACCTTTGCGCCGGTCGCGTCGTCCTGGGCGAGGCTCGCGGCGCCGAACATGACGTTGGAGGCCACGACGCACGCGTACGCGCCCATGTCCTCGGCCCGCGCTGCGCAATCTCGAGCCTGGGCCATGGCCTTGTCGAGCTCACCGCGTTCGAGGTCGAGCGCCGCTTGCGCGATCTCGACGTCCACCTGCGCGATCGGATCGCCGTTCGCCGCGAAACGCATGCCGCGCGCGATGGTCTGCTCGGCCGCGGCGAATTCACCCAGGCGTGCGTAGGCGAGCGCGAGAAAGTCGGACACGATGGCCATGGACACCACGTCACCCGTCGTCTCGATGGCGTTGAGCGCCTCGCTCATCTCGCGGGCCCCCTGGCGAAGCTTTCCGGTGAAGGCCACGTAGGAACCCATGAGCGCTTTGGGGAGGGCGGCGGACGTGGCGTCGTTCAGCGCCACCCCGATCTGAATCGCTCGGTCCAGCGCGTGCTTAAGCGACGGGCTCGTGTCCGGCACCTCGCCCCGCTGCCGCCGCAGGAAGGCGAGCCAGAAGTACGCCTCGGCCACGAGGCGAGGGTCGGCGCGATCTTCATCCTCGAGTACCGCGCCCAGCTGGTCGATGTCGGTCGCCCCTTCCGAATACGTCCACCCTGCCCTGGCGCTGCCGACAGCTGCGCGCAGCCTCAGGTCGAAATGCGAGGCATCCGACAGCGCAAGGGCCCGCGTGAAGAACGCGATCGCCTCGTGATTGGCGAAGTGCTCCAGCGCCTGCTCTCCTGCAATCACGAGATGGGCAGCCGCGCGGTCCGAATCGCCGGCCTGCTCGAAATGCATGCCGACCACCGCGGCGAGCTCGCGCTCGCGGCCTGGGTGCAACGCAAGGATCGTCTCCGCGGCTGCGCGATGCAGTGACCGGCGCTCCTGTTTCAGGAGCGAGGCGTAAGCCGCGTCCTGCACCAGCGCGTGGCGGAACAGGTACTCGAGCTCAGGCTGGAGCGCCGCGATCTCGATGAGACCGCTGGCTTCGAGCGTGCCCAGGTCGGATCTGGCCGTCATGGTGTCCTCGGTTCCAGCAGCCGCTCGAGAACCGTCACCCCAAACTGACGGCCGATCACCGACGCCACCCGCAGCGTGCGCCTGCTCTCCTGGGGCAGCCTGTCGATTCGCGCGAGCAGCAGGCCGTGGATCGTGTCGGGAATCTCGATGCTCGCCACGCGCTCGTTCGCGACCCAATGGTCGCCCTCTTGCACGATGGCGCCGCGGTCGATCAGCATCCGGATGACCTCCTCGACGAAAAATGGATTTCC
>Ga0075426_10001644_pt1 | contig 15861 bp, 19 predicted proteins | sample SoiMethybrSBSTD5_FD_75304 | JGI IMG/M metagenome (GOLD analysis project Ga0075426, IMG submission 75304) | Bulk soil microbial communities from a Populus tree surrounding site in Tennessee, USA - Soil MetaG P. TD hybrid SBSTD5 | ecosystem: Environmental > Terrestrial > Soil > Tree plantation... | reverse complement strand
GAGGAGAACCCGGCCCTGGGGTGGCGGGCGATCCGGCTCGGGCTCGATCGTCCGGGCCTGCTGCGCAGCCAGGTGCGGGCGTTGCTGCGCGCGGCGGCGGGACGCGAGCTGCGCGTCATGTTCCCGATGGTCGCCGCGGTTCATGAATTCGACGACGCCAAGGCCCTGGTCGAACGCGAGCTCACGCATCTGCGCCGGCACGGCCACCGGCTGCCCGAGCGGGTCGCCATCGGGACCATGCTCGAGGTGCCCTCGCTGCTGTTCCAGCTCGACGAGCTGCTCGACCGGGTGGATTTCCTCTCGGTGGGCTCGAACGACCTCGTGCAGTTCTTCTACGCGGTCGACCGCGGCAATGCGCGCGTGTCGGCCCGCTTCGACGAGCTCTCCCCGCCGGTGCTGCGCGCGCTGAAGATGATCGCCGACCGCGCCAAGGCGCATGGCAAATCCGCGACGCTGTGCGGCGAGCTCGCCTCGACGCCCCTCGGCGCGCTGGCGCTGGTCGGGCTCGGCTATCGCTCGCTCTCCCTCGTCCCGTCGGCGGTCGGCCCGGTGAAGGCACTGCTGCTCGAGCTCGATGCCGCGAAGGCCGAGACGCTGCTCGGCTCGCTGATCAACAAGATGGATGGGTCAGGCTCGATCCGCGACAAGCTCGCCGCCTTCGCGACGGCGGAAGGCCTGCCGGCCTAGCCGGTCCCGCGAACAGGTCGCATTTTTCACGGCGAACCGCTATCTCGTGGATGCCGGACATCGCCCAAGAGCATTTTCCCGTGACGACGCTGCCCGAAGCCAAGCTCGACGCCCTGCTCGCCCGCCACGCCATGGTGGAGGCCGAGCTCGCGCGTCAGATCGCGCCCGAGACCTTCGTCAAGCTGTCGCGCGAGCTCGCCGAGATCACGCCCGTGGTCGACCGGGTGAAGGCGTATCGCGCCGTCGACGCGGAAATCGCCGGCCTCGACTCGATGATCGCCGATCCCGATCCCGAGATGCGGGCGATCGCGGCGGCGGAAAAGCCCGAGCTCGAGGCGCGGCGTGAGGCGCTGGCGCACGAGATACGGCTTGCGCTCATCCCCAAGGACGCGATGGACGAGCGAAACGTAATGCTGGAAATCCGCGCCGGCACGGGCGGCGACGAGGCCGCGCTGTTCGCCGGCGATCTCCTGCGCATGTACGAGCGCTACGCCGCGACCCAGGGCTGGCAGGCCGAGCTCATCTCGGCGAGCGACGGCCCGATGGGCGGCTACAAGGAAGCGATCGCGGAAATCCGCGGTCGCGGCGCGTTCGCCAAGCTCAAGTTCGAGTCGGGCGTGCACCGCGTGCAGCGCGTCCCGGCGACCGAAGGTTCGGGGCGCATCCACACGTCCGCCGCCACGGTGGCGGTGTTGCCGGAAGCCGAGGACGTCGATGTCGCCATCAACGACACGGATCTGCGCATCGACACCATGCGGTCGGGCGGTGCCGGCGGGCAGCATGTCAACAAGACCGAATCGGCCGTGCGCGTGACGCACATCCCCTCCGGCATCGTCGTGGTGATGCAGGAGGAACGCTCGCAGCACCGCAACCGCGCGAAGGCGATGGCCCTGCTGCGCGCCAAGCTGTACGACGCCGAACGGAGCAAGCGCGACGCCGAGCGCGCCGCCGAGCGGCGCGGCCAGGTTGGCTCGGGCGATCGCTCCGAGCGCATCCGCACCTATAACTTTCCCCAAGGCCGCGTCACCGACCATCGCATCAACCTGACGCTCTACAAGCTCCCGCAGGTGATCGAGGGCGAGGCGCTGGGCGAGATCATCGATGCCTTGACCACCGAGCATCAGGCGGCGCTGCTCGCGGCCGAGAGCGGGAGCGCATGAGCGGGACCACAATAGCGGAGGCGATGGAGACCGCGGACGCGTCCCGGCTGGTGCCGGGACTTACGGTCGCGCAAGCGCGGCGCGCGCTTGCGGAACAATTCCGCCGCTGCGGCCTGGAGAGCCCGGAGCTCGATGCTAGGCTGCTGGTCGGGCACGCGCTCGGGCTCGATCATCGTGGGCTCACCCTCGAATTCGAACGCGCGCTGACGACTGGCGAAACCGAGATGCTGGCGGGCGCCACGACACGCCGCCTCGCGCACGAGCCGGTGGCGCGGATTGTTGGCACCAAGGAGTTCTGGAGCCTGCCGCTCGCGGTCGACCCTGCCGTCCTGGTTCCACGGCCGGAGACCGAGACCGTGGTGGAGGCCGCCCTCGCGGTCACCGCGGAAACCCCACCGGCGCGGATTGCCGATCTCGGAACCGGATCAGGCGCGATTCTCCTGGCGCTCCTGTCCGAGCTGCCGGGCGCGGTGGGCGTCGGAACCGATCGCGACCCGCGCGCGCTGGCGCTTGCCCGCGCCAACGCGATTCGGCTCGGCTTGGCCGGCCGTGCGGCGTTCGTGCTGTGCGATTTCGGCGCGGCGCTCGCCGGCCAATGCGGCCTCGTGGTGTCCAACCCGCCCTATATCCCGACCGAGGCGATCGCGACCCTCGCGCCCGAGGTGCGCCAGTATGACCCGCGGCCTGCACTCGACGGCGGCTGCGATGGGCTCGCGGCCTATCGCGCGATCGCGGCGGACGCGGCACGGCTGCTCGCGCCCGGTGGATGGCTGGCGGTCGAGATCGGCGTCGATCAGGCGGACACGGTCGCAGCGCTGTTCCGCCGGCAAGGCCTCGCAGTGCCCGGCGAACCGCGTTTCGACCTCGCCGGCCGCCCGCGCGTGGTGCTCGCCCGGCGCGCAGTTTGAGGCTCCGCCCCCTCCCGCGACAAAGCCGGCCGGGGCAAAAAAGGCAAAAAAACCCCTTGGCTTATGCCCCCGGAACGACTACGTTCTGGGTACGAAACGACCCAAGTTGTGTCGGCACGCCCCTGATGCCCCGAGCAAAGCTCCGTGAGGCAGGCGGCGAGCGGGGCGAACAGCGAAACCAGACGATACGCTTCACGGTTCGCCGGCTTGAGGTCGAATGCTTCATCGGCTAGGCGCAAGCGAGAGTCCCGAGGGATTCGCGCGGCGCGGGATGAAAGGCGGGCGAACGCCGCGGCATCGTTGCGGAGCTGAGCACACCGGGCGGGCCCGGTGCCGAACGCGGAATTGCGAGGCACGGCTCCCGATAACAATCGCTGGGTAAATTTGGCCATCGCAATAACACAGTCGACACGTCGATGAACCAACGCCTCGGAAGTCTGCGGCCTGGGAGGGGTCGACAGGGACGCGAGACCGGTCATCTTTCGTGCCCGTCGCCGGATGATGCGGGGCAGCATGTCGGTCGCGGTGTGAGTTTTCAGTCCATTGGCGGCGTGACGCCGTCGCAAAGCAGGGGTTGGCGAACAAGCGAGCCATGAGAAACGGTCAGAACAAACGCATGCGGGGGCGTAACCGCAAGAGTCACAATCCGTTGACCCGGGTCTACGAGTCGAACGGGCCGGACATCAAGATTCGCGGAACGGCGTCGCATGTGGCGGAGAAGTACGTGCAGCTTGCCCGCGACGCGCAGGCGTCAGGCGACCCCGTGGCGGCGGAAAATTACTATCAGCACGCTGAACACTATTTCCGCTTGATCGCGGCGGTGCAGGAGCAGTTCCGGCAGAACCAGCCGAATTTCTATCGCCCCGAGAGCACCGGCAACGACACGCACGGCGGCAACGACGCGCAGGACGAAACGTTCGACGAGGGCGACGAAGACGGCGCGACGCAGCCGGCGCATGCGGGCGGCGACCAGCCGCCGCAGTTCGGCACCCGGGATCCCCAGCCCTACCTGCCGCGCGATGCCCAGTTCTACTCCCCCCGCGGCGGCGAGCAGCAATATGGCGGCCGACCGCAGCAGGGCGGCGGCGAGCGTCACTACCGCGGCGGTGATGACGGCAATGTCGATCGCTTGCCATCATTCATCACTGGCGGCGGCGGCGGCCAGCCGCAGCAGCAGCACCAGGGCATGGCGGGCAATCCGGGCCAGCAGGGCCACGGCGGCCAGAACGGCTACGACAACCAGGGCGGCGACCGCTTCCATCGCCGCCGTCGACGGCACCGGGGTCCGCGCAACGACATGGCGCCGCGCCCCATGGAGACCGACGACGTCCAGGGCCCGCAGGGCGACTGAACCTTCCAAGCAGGCGCAGGCGGATCGGGTGCGCGGCTGCGGCTGCAGCGCTCAGCCCGTGCGGTTCGTCGAGGGCGTGAGCACCGGCTCGAGCACCGGGGCGAGGCCGGGCACCAGCTGACGTTTCTCCCGGCGGGCCGGGAGCGCGCGATAGACCTGCTTGGTCGCCTCGACGATATGCACGCCCGCAAATGGCGCCGAGATGGTCGCACCGGCACGCTCCCAGGCGACCGCAGCGCGCAGGAACCAGCCGCGAGACACCGGGGGCAGATAGAGCGCCTCACCCCATGAGGTGGGCGTGAACCACGTCTCGCGCAGAAGCTGGGTAATCTGCGAACGCGAATAGGGCCGGCCATGGCCGAACGGCGTGGTGTCGATGCGGGCCCACAGGCCGCGCCGGTTCGGGACCACGGCGAGAAGCCTGCCGCCGGACGCCAGCACCCGCCAGACCTCGCGCAGAAGCGTCGGCGCGTCGTGCGACATTTCCAGCGCATGAACGAGCAACATCCGGTCGACCGACGAGTCGGGCAGCGGCAGCTCATATTCGTCCACGAGGGCGGTGAGCGTCGGGGTGGCGGATGGCCATTTCACCACGCCCTGCACCGCCGGCATGAAGGCGAGGCAGCGCTCCGCCTCCTCGCGAAAGAGTCCGAGATAGGGCGTCGGATAGCCGACCCCCACCACGCACTGCCCGCGCGTATCCGACCACAGCGCCCGGATGCCGCGGCCGACGAAGCGGCGCGCCACAGTCCCGAGGCGCTGGGCGTAAAAGCCGCGCAGATCGACGACGTCGTACGTCATGGCCGAAAGGTAGCACGAAGGCGTTAGCGTGTTGCGCCACACGGCGCGAAAGCGGATGATTGCTTAATCAAATGTTGGAACCAAGTGCCATGACCGCCGAGACCCGTCTGTTTCGCTGCCTGCAGGACAATTTCGGAGTCCTCGTTCACGACCCTGCGACCGGGGCGACCGCCGCCATCGACGCCCCCGAGGCGGCGCCGGTGGAGGCCGCACTGCGTGAGACGGGATGGCGGCTCAGCGACATTCTCGTCACCCATCATCACGCCGATCACACCGGCGGCATCGCGGAGCTCAAGGCGCGCCACCGCTGTCGCGTCACGGCGCCGCGCAACGAGGCGGCGCGCATTCCTGATGTCGATGCCACTGTCGGCGAAGGCGATCAGGTCAAGGTCGGTAACCTCACGGCGCGCGTGATCGAGACGCCCGGCCACACGGCCGGTCACATCACATACGTATTCGATGCGGACCGTCTCGCGTTCGTGGGCGACACGCTGTTCTCGATCGGCTGCGGCCGTGTGATCGAGGGCACGCCCGAGATGATGTGGAATTCTCTGCTCAAGCTGCGCGCGCTCCCCGACGACACGGACATCTTTTGCGGCCACGAATACACCATGGCCAACATCCGCTTCGCGCTCACGATCGAGCCGGACAACGAGGACCTGCGCGCACGCGCCGAGGAGGCGAAGCGCGAGGTCGCCGCCGGCCGGGCGACCATTCCGACCACGATCGGCGAGGAGAAGCGGGCGAACGTGTTTCTGCGCGCAGACGTGCCGGCGGTCGCGCAAGCGGTCGGCCTCGCCGGCCGGCCGGCCGCGGACGTGTTCGCGGAAGTGCGGGCGCGCAAGAACCGGTTCTGAGCCTCGGCGTCGGGACGCGAGCCGTGCTCACCGCCGCCGAGGTCATCCGCCTCCTCGAGCTCAGACCGCATCCGGAAGGCGGGCACTTTCGCGAGACCTTCCGCGATCCGCGCACGGTCGATGACGGGCGCGCAGCCTCGACCGCGATCTACTTCCTGCTCGCCCGCGGCGAGCGCTCGCACTGGCACCGCATCGACGCCGCCGAAGCCTGGCATTGGCACGCCGGCGCGCCGCTGGTGCTCGCGATCGCCGCGGGTGATGCCGGGCCGGTCACGCGGGTCAGGCTCGGTGCCGATCTCGCGGCCGGCGAACGGCCGCAGATGATCGTGCCGGCGCGGGCGTGGCAGTCGGCCGAAAGCCGGGGGGACTGGACCCTGGTCGGTTGCACAGTTTCGCCAGGATTCGACTTCGCCCGATTCGAGCTCGCATCGCCCGGATGGAACCCGGGCTGAAGGAACTCGCCGCCGCAGCGCAACCCGTCGCGGCCTCCTGCGTTGTTTAGGCGTCAAATCCATCAGGAGGCCGTTATGCGAACGACCCTAGCAGCCGCCGCGCTGCTCATGAGCTTTTTTGCCGTGCCGGCCAGTGCGCCGGCCCAGACGGTCGGGGTTGCGCCCGACAGGATCACAGTGGACGAAGCGCGCGACGTTGCCGGGATGAACGGCGTGGTCGACGTCCGCAAGATCGAGTTCTACGACGGCGCCTGGCACGTCGAGGGCCGGGACGTCGTGGGCAAGCACGTCGAGATGACGATCGATCCGCGCAGCGGCACGATCGCGCACCTTGAGCGGTACGACTAAACTGACTGTCTGGTGAGTGCAAAGAGCGGGCCGGGAGTTTCCCGACCCGCTCTTTCGTTGTGCCTATCCGGGCATTCTCACATCGTCACAATATCACTCACTTCATCGCTCACATCATCACCTGGCCGCCGTTCGCCGAGAGGGTCGAGCCGGTGATGAAGCCGGCGTCGTCGGAGGCGAGGAAGACGACGCAGCGCGCAATGTCCTCCGGCTCTCCGAGCCGCCCGGCCGGGATGAGCGGCAGGATCGATTTCTCCAGCACGTCCTTCGGCACCGCCTGCACCATCTCGGTGTTGATGTATCCGGGACAGATCGCGTTGACGGTGATGCCCGCGCGCGCGTTCTCCTGCGCGAGCGCCTTGGTGAAGCCGATCTCGCCCGCCTTGGCGGCCGAGTAGTTCGACTGGCCCATCTGCCCCTTCTGGCCGTTGATGGACGAGATGTTGACCACCCGTCCGAACTTGCGCGTGCGCATGCCTTCGATGACGGGCCGGCACATGTTGAACAGCGAGTTGAGGTTGGTGTTGATGACGGCGGTCCACTGCTCCGGCTTCATGCGATGGAACATGGTGTCGCGGGTGATGCCGGCATTGTTGACCAGGATGTCGACTGGTCCGAGATCGGCTTCGACCTGCTTCAACCCCGCCACGCAGGCGTCATAGGAGGAGACGTCCCACTTGTAGACCGGGATGCCGGTCTCGCTCTTGAATTTCTGCGCCGCCTCGTCGTTGCCGCCGTAATTGGCCGCAACCGTGCACCCGGCCTGCTTCAACGCCTTGGAGATCGCGGCGCCGATGCCGCGCGTTCCGCCGGTGACCACTGCCACGCGGGCCATGCTGCTGTCCTCCCTGTCTGGCGAGACCTCAACGTACGAGGACGAACGATCGTCCGTCCTCGCCGTTCCATGCTCGTCTTTTATCTTTCAACACACATCGCGATGCCCATGCCGCCGCCGATGCAAAGCGTGGCCAGGCCCTTCTTGGCGTTCCGCTTCTGCATCTCGTGGAGCAGGGTGACGAGCACGCGCGCGCCCGATGCGCCGATCGGGTGACCGAGCGCGATCGCGCCGCCATTGACATTGACCTTGCCGGTGTCCCAGCCAAGATCCTTATTCACCGCGCAGGCCTGTGCCGCAAACGCCTCGTTCGCCTCGATCAGATCGAGGTCCTCGATCTTCCAGCCCGCCTTCTTGAGCGCGGAGCGCGAGGCCGGGATCGGCCCGGTGCCCATGATCGCCGGATCGACGCCGGCATGCGCCCAGGACACGATGCGCGCGAGTGGTGTCTTGCCGAGCTTCTTTGCCTCGCTCGCCTTCATCAGCACGACGGCGGCCGCGCCGTCATTGATGCCGGAGGCATTCGCCGCGGTGACTGTGCCTTCCTTGTCGAAGGCCGGACGCAGTTTTGCGATCGAGTCCATCGTCACGCCCGCCTTCGGATATTCGTCGGTGTCGACGACGATGTCGCCCTTGCGCGTCTTGATGGTCACGGGGGTGATCTCGTCCTTGAAGCGGCCGGACTTCATCGCCGCCTCGGCCTTGTTCTGCGATTTGACCGCGAACTCGTCCTGTTGCGACCGCGTGATCTGCCACTGCTTGGCGACGTTCTCGGCCGTGGTGCCCATGTGATAGCCGTTGAAGGCGTCCCACAGGCCGTCCTTGATCATCGTGTCGATCATCTCGTAGTTGCCCATCTTCACGCCGTTGCGGAGATGCGCGCAGTGCGGCGCCATGCTCATGGACTCCTGGCCGCCCGCGACCACGACGTCGGAATCGCCGTTGACGATCGCTTGATAGCCGAGCGCGACGGCGCGCAGGCCCGATCCGCACAGCTGGTTCACGCCCCAGGCCGGGCTCTCGACCGGAATGCCGGCGGCGATCGACGCCTGCCGGGCGGGGTTCTGCCCCTGCCCGGCGGTCAGGATCTGGCCCATGATGACCTCGGAGACCCGGCCACCTTCGACGCTTGCCCGCTCCAGCGCGGCCTTGATCGCGATCTTGCCGAGCTCATGCGCCGGCAGATTGGCGAACGCCCCATTGAACGCGCCTACCGGAGTGCGCGCCGCCGAGACGATGACGATGTCGTCCTGCATTTACCAAGCTCCTCGTGTTGGGGGTGAGCCGCGCCGACCGCAAGATCCGCCGCCACCGCCGCCCCGATTTGGGGCGGTCCCGACTTCCCCGCTGGCCTTGTTTCGCATCCTCGACAGCCCGCCGGACTGTGTCAACGTTACTACCGCTTCAACCATATGGGGATTGTCCGCGGTTTGATCCATGTCGATCGGCGTGTGGGCGGCCGGCGGTAACCGCATCTCAGAAAAAGGCAGTAACCTCATGTCAGAAAAAGGATAGCCGGGCTCGCGGAAACCGCCTATTTTTGCAGTTCAGACCCGCCGGGCCCGCCGGCGCGGCAGACAGAGCGACCCGCCCCATGGCGAAACCCGACGATCCGGTCATCATCAAGAAATACGCGAACCGGCGGCTCTACAATACCGGCACCAGTACGTATGTGACGCTCGAGGATCTCGCCTCGATGGTGAAGGCGGGCGAGGATTTCGTCGTGTACGACGCCAAGACCGGCGAAGACATCACACGATCGGTGCTGACCCAGATCATCTTCGAGCAGGAGAACAAGGAAGGGCAGAACCTGCTGCCGATCACCTTCCTGCGCCAGCTCATCCGCTTCTATGGCGACAGCATGCAGATGCTGGTCCCGCGCTATCTCGAAGTCTCGATCGACACGCTCGCGCGCGAGCAGGGCAAATTCCGCGACCAGATGGCGCAGGCGTTCGGGGTGAGCGGTTTTGGCCCGCTCGAGGACATGGCCCGACGCAACATGGAGATGTTCGAGCGCGCGTTCGCGATGTTCGCGCCGTTCCCGCGCCGCGAGGCGCAGCCAGGCACACCGGGCCCCGAGGCCGGCAAGACGCCTCCGCCCGAAGGCGGCGAGATCGACGATCTCAAGAAGCAGATGGACGAGATGCAGCGCCGTCTCGACCGCCTGACCGACAAGGGCAAATAATCCACCTCAGCGCGATGGCGTTGGGCCGCGCCGCTCTGGCGTGCCCACGGGCGACTGCGCGCGTGTAGCCGGCGGTCGCAAACGGCGTCTCAATTCGGGCCGCGATCACGCCTCGACGCGAACCCGTCCGACGCCAAGCTCGGGCGTGCGGAGCGCAATCGCGGTCCATCTCGCGAGAAAATCCTGAACACTGTGGAAACCCACGCCTGCGCGTTGTGGTTAACAGGCGGTTGCGGCACGCTCGCGCGCGGCACGCTCCTTGCGACGCTTGGAGCGACCGAACCGGGTCTGTGCCGGTTCGAAACAGGGTTCGGCCATGACGCTGGTCACCGCCATCCGAAGCTCGATCGCCGCCGCCGTTGCGGGACCCGCCGCACGCGACGAGGGATCCGGCGCATCGGCGGAAGCGACCGCGCCGGCCCGCGCGCTGATCCCGCTGCAGCCGATCGCGCCAACCGAGCCAGCCCTGCGGGGGCGTCCGCAGGCGGGCTTTCTCGCCCATCTGATTGCGACCGAGCGCAAGCTGCCGCAGACCCGCGAGCGCCGGCGCGCCGAGCCCGCCGATGCGATCGCGGCCTACACGGTGGCCGGCACCGAGATGGCGTGGGCCGGGCGTCGCGTCTTCCGCCTTACCTGACCGGCCCCACGTCAATAGCCGAGCGCGCAGCCGTCCTTGCGATGGTCGGAGGCGCCGATCAGCACGCCGCGCTCCCAGTCGATGCGGATCGCCTGTCCGCCGCCGAGCGGCAGTGGGCGAAGCTTCACATCATGGCCACGCTCGCGCAGGCCCGCGACTGCGGCCGCCGATACGCCACGCTCGACCTCGATGGTCTCTCCGGCGAAGAAGAAGCGCGGGAATTCGAGCGCCTCCTGCAGGTCCATCCGATAGTCCATCGTGTTCACGACGAACTGCGCATGGCCCATGGCCTGATACGCCGCGCCCATGACGCCGAACGAGATTTCGCAGCGTCCGTCCCGCGTGGCGAGCGCCGGAATGAGCGTGTGCAACGGCCGCTTGGACGGACCGACCGAATTGGGATGCGACGGATCGACGACGAAGCCTGAGCCCCGGTTGTGCAGCAGGACGCCGGTGGTCTCGGTCGCGATGCGCACGCCGAACTCGCGAAAGACCGAGTTGATCAGGGTCACGGCGGTGCGATCGCGATCCACCACGCTCACCAGCACCGTGTGGGTGCCGGGCGTCGGCGCCGGCGGCAGCGGCACGCGCTTGCGAAGGTCGATGCGCCCGGCGAGGTCGCGCGCGAACGCCTTGTCGAGCAGTGCCGCGACGGGGACGCGCATGTGCGCCGGATCCGCAATGTGCGTGTCGCGCACCGCATAGGCGAGGCGCGCGGCCTCGAGCTGGAGATGCAGCCGCTCGGGGCTTGCCGGGTCGAGGGCCGCGAGATCGAACCGCTCGAGGATGTTGAGGATCAAGAGCGCCACCAGCCCCTGCCCGTTCGGCGGCAGCTCGACAATGTCGAGACCGCGATAATCGGTGCTGATGGGGGCGGTGACGTCGCCATGGTGGCTGGCGAAATCATCGCGGGTGAGGAACGCGCCGCGGGGCGCAAGCGTCGCCACGATCTCGGCGGCGGCGGGACCCTCGTAGAAGGCTTTGGGTCCGTTCGCCGCGACGGCGCGCAGCGTCGCGGCCAGTGCCGGGTATTTCATGATGTCGCCAACGGCGGGCGCGCTGCCATTGCGAAGAAAGTGACGCGCAGCGCCCGGATCCCGCACCAGCGCGTCGGCGAAGAGCGACCAGTCGTAGGCAACGCGCGGCGCGACCGGTGTGCCCTGCTCGGCGAAGCGGATCGCGGGTTGAAGTGCGCGATCGAGCCCGAAGCGGCCATGCGCACGCAGGATCGCGTCCCAGGCTTCGAGGGCGCCCGGGACCGTGACGGCATGGACCGAATCGGCGTCGATCTCGGTCACGCCTTGGGCGAGCAGCGCCTCTGCGCTCGCCGCAGCGCCGGCGCGGCCGCAGCCGTTGTAGCCCCAGATCGGAGCCCCGGGCTTGGCGACAAGGCAAAAGCAGTCGCCGCCGATCCCGGTCATCTGCGGCTCGAGCACGCCGAGCGCCGCGACCGCGGCCACGGCAGCGTCCGCCGCGGTGCCGCCCGCCCGCAGCGTCTCGAGCGCCGTGACGCTCGCGAGCGGATGTGAGGTCGCGACCATTCCTTCGGTGGCGAACACCGGCGAGCGGCCGGGCAGATGGAAGTCGCGCATGCTGGGATGTCCGGGGACGTCAGACCTGGGCGTTGGACTTGGGCGTTAGACTTGGGCGTTAGACTTGGACGTTAGACCTGGGCGTTCACGGGGGGCGCGACCGCGTCGGCGCTCTCGACCGTGACGGGGCGCGGTGCGACGCGGATCATGGTGAAGCCCCCGACCACGTCGACGAAGCTGATGACGAGGAGCAGGAAGAAGGTGCCAGACGCCGCTTCCTTGACCAGCAGGAACTCGGCCGTCATGCCGATGAAGAGCAGCGTCGAGAGCAGGTGGTCGATGATGCTGCGGGAGTTGATCCGCATCGCCTTGATCATCTCGAACCACAACACGACCGCCGCGAACGCGATCAAGAGCTCGCCCGGCGTGCATGACCAGTCGGCGCCCGACATCAATTGGACGCGGATGATCTCCTGCGACCAGGTGATGCCGGGGAGCAGGAAGGCAATCATGTTGTAGATCGCGAACGGGATGATGAGCAGCGGAAATCCGACCAGAAACATCCCACTCTCCCTGGCGCGGCCGCCGCTGCCAACGGGCGCCGATCAGGGCGCCCCGCGACGGAGCGGGCCGGCTGCGCGCGACCGCACGGCACTGGCGCGTGTCACGGCCGAGACCACAGGCGCCGGCCGGGCGTCAGACCTCGGTCTTCGGCTTGAGCACCTGGCGGCCGCGATACATGCCGGTCTTGAGATCGATATGGTGCGGGCGACGCAGCTCGCCGGAGTCCTTGTCCTCGACGTAGGTCGGCCGCTTCAGCGCATCGGCAGAGCGGCGCATGCCCCGGCGAGACGGCGAGGTCTTTTTTCGCGGCACAGCCATGGCGTTGTTCTCCTTAACGAATTTCTGAGGCGCCAGGCGCCCGCGGATCTCGACGGTTCGGAAGCCGGGCTTATAGAGGATGCCGCGGGCCGAGGCTAGTGTCCCGGCCGGCCCTGCGGACCCGGGCGCGCACGCAGGCGTCGAGGCCAGGCATGGCCGCCATCCGGCCCTGGTAAAGCCCGGCGAGCCGGCGCAGGGCCGGCGCCGGCGAACGGGCATCGCGCCGGTGCGGATTGGGCAGCACGGCCGCGAGCAGCGCCGCCTCGCGCGAATCGAGATACAGGGCCGGCCGGTTGAAGGCGCGTCGTGCCCCCGCTTCGGCCCCGAACTCGCCGTTCGGCCCCCATTCCGCGATATTTAGGTAGATTTCCATCACCCGCCGCTTGGGCAGCACGAGGTCGAGCCAGAGCGCGAGCGGGAATTCGAGCACCTTGCGCACATAGCTGCGCCCCTGCCAGAGAAACAGGTTCTTGGCGACCTGCTGGGTGATGGTCGAGCCGCCCCGGACATCGGCGAGATCGTCCACATCATCGATGCCGCCGATCACGCCGCGCAGCTCAGCGAGATCGACCCCATGATGGCTGCAGAAACGGTTGTCCTCGGCGGCGATGACGGCGAGCGGAACCGCCGGCGCGATCCGGCCGATCGGCGTCCAGATGCGCTCGACGCGGGCGCCGGTCGCCCAGCGCCAGAGCATCAGCGTGGAGACCGGATCGACGAACCGATAGAACGGCGCCAGCACATAGGGAAGCACGATCGCGACCGCGAGAACGAAGAACGCGACGCGCACGGCCGGCCGCTTGCTGAAATCGGATCGGCTTGGCAAAGGAATCGACGCTCCGTCGTGCGTGGCTTGCACGCACCTCGGTGGGGGTTGCCGGCGGTCGCCGCCGGCGCCCATCATAGGGCCGGAACCGCTCATCGACAAAAATGTGAGGAGGCGCGCATGCGGGGGATTGTCATCGGCCTGGGGCTCTTATTGATGATGATGCTGCCGGCGCGCGCCGACGACGCGGCGGATCGCGCCGCCATCGTCGGCACCTGGAAGCTCGTTTCCGTCAATTACGAGGATCAGGAGACCAAGGCGGTGACGCCGGTCTATGGCGAGCACCCCAGGGGCTATCAGATCGCGACACCGGAGGGCCGCTGGCTTGCGCTCGTGACCGCCGAAGGGCGCAAAGTGCCGCAGACCGATGCCGACCGCGCGCAGGCGCTGCGTACCATGATCTCCTATGCGGGCCGCTACCGCGTGGCGGACGGCAAGGTGACCACCAAGGTCGAGGTGGCCTGGAACGAGGCCTGGGTCGGCGGAGAGCAGACGCGCTTCATCCGTTTCGAAGGCGACCTCCTGCACATCGAGAGCCCGCCGATGCCGCACCCCAATCTCGCCGGGAAGGTGGTCCGGGTGATCGTGACCTGGCAGCGCGACCAATGAGTCCCGACGCGAAGAGCGCACGCAGTCCGTCCAAGACCTCGACCTCGCAGAGTGCCCACCGGCGGCTGCCGCGCGTCCTGCGGATCGTGCGGGCGCGACCGCGGCTTTTCATCGCTGCGGCGCTCGGCACCGTGGTCGGCGTGGCGCTGCCGGCCGAATGGCGGCCGGTGATGCGCGTCCTCATCGGCTGGGACACCTGCGTCGCGATCTATCTGGCGCTCGCCTTGCAGGCGATGGCCGATTGCGACATCGCCCGCATGCGCCGGCGCGCGGCACAGCTCGACGAGGACCGCATCGCCTTCCTGGTGCTCCCCGCTCTCGCAGCGCTCGCGAGTCTCGGCGCCATCGTGGCAGAGCTCGGCGCCAAGGATGCCGCGCACGCGCCCGCTCATCTCGCCCTCGCCCTGGCAACGATCATACTGTCCTGGGCCTTCACCCACACGATCTTCGCGCTGCATTACGCGCACGAATTCTACATCGAGGCGCGGGCCGAGGATGGGGGGCTCGCCTTCCCGGGCAAGCAGCAGCCGGACTATTGGGACTTTCTCTACTTCTCGCTCGTCATCGGCATGACGTCGCAGGTCTCCGATGTGGCGGTGACGGCACAATCCGTGCGCCGCACCGTGGCGGCGCATGGCGTGGTGTCGTTCTTCTTCAATGCGACGCTGCTGGCCCTGATGGTCAACATCGCAGCCGGCGCGCTGGCGGGGTGAGACGCGCATCCGTTGACGATGCAGGCCGTGACGGAGAGCGCCTCGACTCCGGAACAGCACGCCCCCGCTATGCGGCAGCCTCGCGCGCCGTGTCCGGTTTGATATCGCTCGCAGGCTGCTCGGACGGATATCGGTAAGATCCGAACCGGAGAACCAAAACGGCAACCGACAACAGCAAGATTGCTCCGGTGACAACGAGTATGTCCGACCCGGTCCGATGTTCCGCGCTGACAAGTTCGATCAACACGCGGCCCAACGCGGTGATTGCGACATAGATCAAGTATCGCACGGGGAGCCTCGTGGTCTTGAAATAGATGCCGATCATCGCGCCGAGCTCCAAATAGATGAACAGCAACAGGATGTCCGACAAGTCCGCCCTTCCCTGGCTCACCATGCCTACGAAGACGGCGGCCGCAGACCAGACTGTCGTCGCGCCGATTGCAAACAAGGCCAAGTGATGAAAGGCGTCGACCAGGAACGTTCCCACCGCGTCTGCGATCGCCTCCATGTCGTGGTGCAGGCCGGCCGCCAATCGCTCGATTTTGCGTACTGCTTCTGACATTGGAAATGTTCCCCGAGCGCATCATCTCACATGAGAGCGTAGTCGCGTTGCGCCGGATTGCGACGCGACGCGCCTCCGTCCGGACTCCACATGCGACGCGGATCGTTACTCCGCCGCAGTCCTTCGTGCCCCACCCGCGCCGTAACGGCGCTCGATGTAGTCGATCACCATGGCCTTGAAGTCGGCCGCAAGCGTCGGACCGCGCAAGGTCGCCGCCTTCTTGCCGTCGATGAAGACCGGCGCGGTCGGCTGCTCGCCGGTGCCGGGCAGCGAGATGCCGATGTCGGCGTGCTTGCTCTCGCCCGGGCCGTTGACGATGCAGCCCATCACGGCGACGTTGAGCGCCTCCACGCCCGGATAGCGCGTCTTCCACTCCGGCATCGAGTCGCGGATGAAGGTCTGGATGTCGCCGGCAAGCTCCTGGAAGGTGGTCGACGTCGTGCGGCCGCAGCCCGGACAGGCGGCGACGAGCGGCACGAACACGCGAAAGCCCATGGTCTGCAGGATCTCCTGCGC
>Ga0075426_10001643_pt1 | contig 15863 bp, 14 predicted proteins | sample SoiMethybrSBSTD5_FD_75304 | JGI IMG/M metagenome (GOLD analysis project Ga0075426, IMG submission 75304) | Bulk soil microbial communities from a Populus tree surrounding site in Tennessee, USA - Soil MetaG P. TD hybrid SBSTD5 | ecosystem: Environmental > Terrestrial > Soil > Tree plantation... | reverse complement strand
AGCGTCGTCCCGCTCTTTCTACAGCAAATCGCGCGTGGCCAAAACCTCTCTGTCACGCACAAAGAGGTGACGCGCTATTTCCTTACGATGGGCGAAACCGTGAATCTGATCTTTCGCGTGGCTTCCCTGGCTGCGGGTGACGGCCTCTTTCTTCCGGAAATGGGCCAGCCCGTGAGAATTCACGCCATCGCCGAACGTCTTCTGCAATTGGCCGATTCCGACGCCCCTCGAAATCTCGCCATTGAATTTACCGGCCTCCGCCCGGGCGACAAACTCTCTGAAGATTTGCTCTCGCCATCGGAATCCCGCGAACCGACTTCCCTGCCTGGCATTCACAGAATCTCAAGCCCATTCATCGCCGGCTCAACAATCGACGCCGCATTCGAACGACTTGCATCGCAAACCCGTAATCTCTCCACTGTCCTCGAAACCATCAGAGAGATTGTTCCTGAGTACGAACCTAGCGCCGCGCTGATTGAACGCACACCGCTCGCCGTCACGAAATCCGCGCATCATGACTGACTCGCGCCGGAAAATTGCCGTCGTTACGACTTCGCGTGCAGACTACAGCCATTTATATTGGCCGCTCCGCGCGCTCTCCGAACACTCTCTCGTCGATCTGCAACTCATCGTCCTCGGCGCACATCTCTCGCCCGAATTCGGCGCCACCATCCGCGAAATCGAAAAGGACGGCTTCCCAATCGCCGCGCGCATCGAATGCCTGCTCAGCTCGGACTCCGACATCGGCATGGCCAAAACAATCGGCGTCGCGGCGCTGAGCCTCGCCGATCATCTCGGCGCACTTCGCCCCGATCTTCTCCTCCTCATCGCCGACCGCTACGAAATGCTTGCGCCGGCTTCCGTTGCCCTGGCCCTCCGCATTCCCATCGCGCATATCGAAGGAGGTGAAATCAGCGAAGGCGCCATCGACGACGCTGTTCGCAACGCGCTCACCAAATTGGCTCACATTCATTTCACATCCACCTTCGCTGCCCGCGACCGCGTCATCTCCATGGGCGAAGAACCAAGTCGCGTTCATCGCGCCGGAGCGCCCTCGCTCGATCACTTGAAAAAATCCAAGCTCCTCACGCGGGACCAGCTGGCCGAACAACTTTCACTCAACCTCGACATTCCCAGCGCCGTCGTCGCCTATCACCCCGTCACACTTGCGAACGACACGCTCGAAGAGGCGGATGCGCTATTCACAGCACTCGAACAACTTCCTGAACAGCTCCTATTCTGTTATCCCAATGCTGACGCCGGCAGCCGCGCGCTCATCGATCGCACAAAATCTTTTCTCAATGCCCGCGGGAATGGCCGCGTCTTCGTCAATCTCGACGCAGTCACTTACTGGAGCCTTCTCCGCGAAGCGACTTTTTTCCTCGGCAATTCCAGCAGCGGCATCATGGAAACCCCTTCGTTTGCATTGCCCACAGTCAACATCGGCATTCGCCAACAAGGCCGCGAACGCGCGCGCAACATCTTGGACGCGGCGGCAAACAGCGAAGCTATCCTCAACGCCGTATCAACGGCTCGCAGCAACGCGTTTCGCCAGTCGCTCGAAGGAATGGCCAATCCTTACGGCGACGGCAGCGCCGCCGAGAAAATTACCGGCGTCCTCACTACGGTTCCGCTCGGCACATCGCTCCTCATCAAGCGCGCCGTTTCTTAGAAAAATGAGAATCCCTCTTTCGGCCCCGGACATTACCGACGCGGAAATCGCCGCCGTGACGCAAGTTCTCCGCAGCGGCCGGCTCAGCCTTGGCCCGCAGCTCGACGCCTTCGAATCTGCAATTGCCCAGTACACTGGCGCCCAACACGCCGTTGGCGTTTCGTCCGGCACGGCCGGGCTTCATCTCGCGATTCGCGCGCTCGGCCTCAAGGAAGGCGACGAGGTTATTCTTCCCTCCTTCACCTTCATCGCCGCCGCGAACGTCCTGCTCTACGAGCGGATCACACCGGTATTCGCCGACGTCGAGGCGGCGACTCTGAATCTCGATCCTTCGCTAGTTGAATCCGCCATCACTCCGCGCACTCGGGCCCTTCTCGTAGTGCACACCTTCGGCACACCGGCGCCGCTCGACGAGCTAAGAGCCATCGCTCACCGCCATAATTTGCTTTTGCTGGAAGACGCCTGCGAAGCGCTCGGCGCCGAATATAGCGGCAGGAAAGTTGGTTCGCTCGCGGATGCAGGTGTTTTCGCGTTCTATCCCAATAAACAAATCACCACTGCTGAAGGCGGAGTATTCGTCACGCAAAACGAATCGCTCGCCGCGCGAGTTCGCTCGCTCCGCAACCACGGCCGCACCGAATCCGCCGACTGGCTGCAGCACGTCGAACTCGGCTACAACTATCGCCTATCCGAACTTCACGCTGCGCTCGGTGTCGCGCAAATGCGCCGCATCGACGCGATTCTCGCGCGCCGCGAAAAAATCGCACGCGGCTACACGGAGCGGCTATCCGGCACGGCCGGCGTCACGCTGCCGCCGCTTGACCTGCCCAATCGCCGTATCAGTTGGTTTGTCTACGTAGTTCGCTTGGCAGAAAAATATTCGCAAGAAGATCGCGATCGCATTGTCAAACAAATGGCCTCGCAAGGTATCGGCGTCGGCCGCTATTTCGCGCCAATCCATCTTCAACCGCAATATCGCCGGCTAAATCACTCGCCGCTTCCCGTAACGGAAGCTGTCGGCGCACGCACTATCGCGCTGCCCTTCTTCAACCAAATCACCGAAGCACAACTCGACGAAGTCGCCGAAACGCTTCGGACACTTCTCTAAGCCTCGGTCGAATTTCCTACTTCGGCTCAAACACCAGCGGCAAACCGTTCTTCGTATTGCCTATTACCACGATCTTCGTATTCTGGCTCGACGCCAGTTTTTCCGTAGCCTCAATTCCCTTCCACTCCAGCAATTGCGGACTGATTCCCTGCGCCACGATCTTCTGGAAATCCGCAATGCCCTTCGCCTCAATGCTCTTCCGGTCCGCTTCCTGTTTCTCTTTCTGCAAAATGAAGCTCATCCGCAGCGCATCTTGCTCCGCTTGCTGTTTCGCCTCAATCGACGCCTTCAGCAGCGGCGGCAACTGAACGTCCCGAAGCAGTACGTCCTCGACAATCACGCCACGTGGCGCGAGCTTTGAAACTAGGTCATCTTTGATCTGCTGCTGAACCAATTCGCGCCCGTTCGTATACAGATCGTTGGCAGAATGCGAAGCCGTCGTTCCGCGAATCGCCGACCGCAACTCCGGTTCTACGATTTTCTCGGCATAATCGATACCGATCGTACGCAGCACCTGCGCCGCTTTATCGCGGTCCAGCCGGAACAGGAGCGACGTGTCGAGCGAAAGCGTCAGCCCTTCTTTCGACGGCACGCTCGCGCTCTCTTTCCTCGATTGCGTCTGTACCGTCATCTTCTCCACGGACTTCAGCGGATTGATCAGGTGAATTCCCTCAGGCAACACATCTCCCGTCACGCGGCCAAACAGTGTCAGAACTCCCACATGCCCCGTCGGAATCGAAGTCGTGGACGCCATCAAAAGAATGAACACCACAACGACAGCCACTATCGTCAAAAATCGCGATTTCAGTGCGCTTAAATTCGGCATCCCCGGCTTCCCTCCGCCAAAACTGAATTCCACATTTGCCATATACCCCTCCACTCTCTAGTACGCGCCGCGCGTAGGTCCGTTTCCTGCCAGCCATCTTACGTGCCGCTTTTCCACACTGCAACCCTACCACTACATCTTGTAGTGCTTTCCTCTTGACACCAAAGGCGCTCCGGCGCAAAATCCCCGCCATTGCAGTCATCTTGCCGCCTATGGGGAACCCCGCACTGGGAAGGCGGCCACCGGAGAAAAAATATGCAATATCTGCCCGGTTGGACCGTGCAATGCATCAATCCGGAATGTTCCGCCCGTGGTCATTGGCTTCGCGCCCATCTTTCCGGCCCCAACGCCGGCCTCGAGTTCTGCCCCAGCTGCGGTTGCTCCCTGCAAGCCGTTCCGCCGCCGCTCGGTCCCCGTTTCCGCATGCGCCCGCGCCCCCTAGCCGCGCGTCCGCCCCTGCGTCCGCGTCCTCGCTGACGCAAACCAACTGCCGTAAACATGCTCGCTCGCGGTAGGCGCGGGAACTTTTCCCGCCGCTCGGCCTCTATTGAAGAGCTGCCAATCAAAGCCGTACAACCCACAGTCCCGCGCAGCATTGAGGCGTCTATGCTCGAATCACAACCGTCACGTTCGTTGATGAAACGCTTGCTGCTCGTCACGGCCAGCGTCATTGGAATAGTCTTGGTTTGCGTCTTCGCTGCGCAGCTATCGGTTCAACAGATGTTTCGCGGAATCGCATCCTCGCGCGCGACTGGTCTGGCGGCCTGGAATATCTTTCCCTCGTTCAATGACTCCAACCGTGATTCTCAAAATCCGAGCATTTCCCGAAGCGCCGAATTGCAGAGCCGTACAACGAATTTCGAAAACAGCAGCGCAAGGCTTTACCAGGTAGTTGCGGAACATCACGGTGATTTTGAAGACCTGCGCACCGAAAGTCGCTCGCGCGAAGGGAGGGCGCTAGCCGCGGTCTTTACCGTCCCGGCAAGCGAATTAGACGCAACGATGGATGAACTAAGCGCCCTGGGAAGGGTACAGCGTATTTCAGTGGCGAGTGAAGATTCAACCGTTAAGACGGCGCGTACAAAACGTCGTGCAGACGGGGCCAAGAGCAATCTCGCTCGCCTGCAGTCTCTCCAGCGCGAACATAAAGCCGGGATTCAAGACGCCCTTGCTCTTCAAAAAGAAATTGCGAAGGCAACCGACGATCTGGCGCAAATAGAAAACGAACAGCAGAATCTGCTTTCGACAGTTTCCCGCGCGTCCGTGCATTTTGCGCTGATCGAGGAATACAAGGCAAAGCTCGATGTGGATGTCTCAGGGGCCATGCTGCAACTGCGGAACTCTCTCGTCGAAGGCATCGGCGCAATTGTTTCCACTTTGGCATCCTTTCTCGCAGCTCTATTGGAGTATGGTCTGCCGATTGGCTTCTGGGCCGCTATGTTGTATTACCCAGTGCGATTTGCGTGGCAGAAAATCCAGAGGTTCCGCGTGAACCAGCGCGCAACGGCGCCGGCAAGCTGAGAGGCTGGCATGGGCGCGCTCCAGTGCTGGCCTGTTGGCTAAAGGAAAGCTGCTTCGGTTCAGCCGTTAGCCGTGGATTTGCGGTCATGTTTCCGTCTTTTGTTCATTGCTAACCCTCCTATACAATTCCCTCATGTGTTTTCCCAAGTTCGCTTTTGTCCTTGTGGTCTATTTCTCAACGACCAGTCTTTCGCTCTTCACACCCGGCGCTCTCTCCCAGGTTGCGCCGCCCGCTCCGGCAACTCCGCAGATGGACTCTTATCCCGACAACGTTGGCGGCCTAAAGCATTTGGTCAAAGACATTATGAAGGCGCAACAGGAAAGCGACATCGCCCGCGCAGGCGTTCTACTCAACAGCTTCGTAATTCCCAACTACGAAAAGTGGTATCAGGAGAATTTTGATGAGGGCGCCACGGCGCGCGTCCTTCCTTCCTACCAGAACCTCGAGAAATCCCTCGCTTCTCAGATCGCCACCTTTCTTCTCAACGCACAGTCAGAGGGTCTCAAGGACGTCGAAGTTTTCCGCTTCGACAAGAATTGCGACGACAATGCCAGCGAACAGACATTTAATACGCTGGACGCCCGTCTCAAACAGTTCCCGTTATACGAACTGCGAATGTTCCAAGGCAATCAGTTCAAACGTCTTTTCGCGTTCGCGTACATTGACGGCGGATTTCGTTTCGTTCTGACGCCTGATTTCTCGCAAGCGCCTCTCCGTGGAGGCGGACCGTCGGGAACCAATCCAGGTGGCGCACAGAAAATCTCCGTCGTAAAGCAAGGCGGCGCAGTCACGGCCGCTTCCTTAATCAACAGAGTTCAGCCGGTCTATCCCGAAGTCGCAAGGCAAGAGCGGCTGTCCGGCACCGTACGATTGCACGCAATCATCGACAAAGAGGGAAACATTAAGGAACTCCGCGTAATTTCCGGTCGCTGTTCGCTTGCCCGGGCTTCCGTGGACGCCGTTCGTAGGTGGCGTTATCGCCCCACGCTTCTTTTGGGCCAGCCAGTCGAGGTCGATACAACCATCGACGTCATTTTTGCGCTGTCAAACTGATGGATTCACACTATGGAGTGGGCGTCTCTACAAGTCGCGGAGGATAATCAAACATGGCATTTTTGGATCTCTTCAGGTCTTCGAAGAAGCCCGGACCGGATGAATCGGTTCTAATCCAACTTCGCAAGGTGGGCTCGAAGTTGGACCTGCCGCATAACATTGAATTTTTCCTTTATTTCCCAAGCCAAGCTATCGGTCAGAAGGCAGCGGAGAAGATCCGAGCGATGGGTTTCGAGGTCACAGTAAATCGCGCCGCCCAAGGCGATTCGTGGCTATGCTTGGCAACCAAGCGCATGACTCCGGACTTACTGGCGCTGCAAGAAATCCGCGAGGCTTTCACCGCGTTGACGGATGAAATCGGCGGCGAGTACGACGGTTGGGGCACCGAGGTAGCGAGCTAGGCTGGTATAACTTCAGGCTTCCACCAGCCCCTTTTCCACCATTTCTTCATCGCTCAGCCACAAGTCCGGAATATTCGCCGAACCAAATCGAAGAATATCTTCCAGCGCCCCGCGCACTTCGCTCATGCGGAAGTCCACGCCGATTTTCTCCAGCAAATCGATCAACGCTTCCGCGCCTTCCGCCATCGCTGGCTTCGGCAAAGCGCCCTGCATGTCCAGCTTGTGATAGGTAACGACGTAAATGGCCGAGGGTCCCGCGCCATGTCGTACGATGCGCAAAAACCCTTTCGTTTTTTGGGTAACAGATAACGGATTGGCTGCCAGTGCTGTTCGGGTTGCGTGTGCGCTCATTCAGTCGCTCGCGTCTCCTTTTTTTTCACTGGTTCAGCTGCATCCGCTCGTGCTCCCGCAGTTTTCGCACTTATAGCAAGCGCCGTTCGGCACCATCAGCATTCCGCATTCGCTGCACGTCGGCGCGCCTTCGTGTGCGTTGGTCATCGCCGTCGAACTCGATGGCTTCACAGCCGGTGGCATCATCAATGGCATTGACGCAACCGCCGGCGCCATCGCCGTTCCTGCCGCTCCCGCTTCCACCGGAGATGAGCCATTCAGCTTCAGGTAGTCCGCCGAAATAAACCTTCCGCCCAGCCAGCGCGCGATGTAATCCAGCACCGACGAAACAAACCGCACATTCGGATTCGAAGTAATCCCGCTCGGTTCAAACCGCGTGTTCACCAGTTTGTCCACGAATACTTTCAGCGGCACGCCGTATTGCAGGCCCAGCGAAATCGTCAGCGCCAGTCCGTCCATCACTCCCGAAAGCGTCGAGCCTTCCTTCGACATCTTGATGAAGATCTCGCCCGGCCGCCCGTCCTCGTACATGCCGACCGTGATGTAGCCCTCGTGCCCGCTCACGCTGAACTTGTGCGTTACGGAAGCCCGTTCGTAGGGCATCTTCTCTCGCTGCGCGCGCGCAAACAATTCGCGCTGCATCGGCAGAATGTCCTGCGCCGTAATTTCCGCTTTCTTCTCTTCTTTCTTTCCCGCATTCAACGGTTGCGATTTCTTCGAATTGTCCCGGTAGACCGCCACGGCCTTCAACCCCAGCTTCCATGATTCGATGTACGCATTCGAAATATCTTCAATCGTCGAATCTTCCGGCATGTTGATCGTCTTCGAAATCGCGCCGGAAAGGAACGGTTGTGCCGCCGCCATCATCCGTACATGGCCGGTCCACGCAATCGATCGTCCGCCTGGAGCCGCCAGCGAGCAATCGAACACCGGCAGGTGCTCCGCCTTGAAGTGTGGCGCCCCCTCCACTTTGCTTTCCTTATCGATGTACGAAACGATTTCGCTCGTCTCTTCCGGCGTGTAGCCCAGCTTCATCAACGCCGCCGGCACTGTGTTGTTCACAATCTTGATCAAGCCGCCGCCCACCAGCTTCTTGTATTTCACCAGCGCCAGGTCCGGCTCGATGCCCGTCGTGTCGCAATCCATCATGAAGCCGATCGTTCCCGTCGGCGCCAGCACGGTCACTTGCGAATTCTTGAAGCCAAACTTTTCGCCATGCGTCAGCGCGTTATCCCACGATTCTTGCGCCGCCATGTACAGGTCGCCCTGCACGTGGTCCGGCTGAATCCCGCGCATCGCCTCGCGGTGCATGCGGATCACGTCAATCATCGGTTCGCGATTCGCCGCATAGCCAGGGAACGGCCCCATCTTTTCCGCAATGCGCGCCGACTGCGCGTACGCTTCGCCGCACATCAGCGCCGTGATCGCTCCCGCCACGTCGCGCCCTTCATCGGAATCGTACGGCCGCGCCATGGACATCAGCAGCGCGCCCAGATTCGCATAGCCCAATCCCAGCGGACGGAAGTCGTGCGAATTCTTCTCGATCTTCGGCGTCGGATAGCTCGCGTAGTCCACCAGAATTTCCTGCGCCGTAATCGTCACGTCCACCGCGTGCTTGAACGCCGTCACGTCAAACTGCCCGCTCGTATTCACATACTTCATCAGGTTCAGCGAAGCCAGGTTGCACGCCGTATCGTCCAGGAACATGTACTCCGAGCACGGATTCGACGCGTTGATCCGCGCCGTCGTCTTGCACGTGTGCCAGCGGTTCACCGTCGTGTCGTACTGCATGCCCGGATCGCCGCACTGCCACGTCGATTCGGAAATCTTAAACATCAGGTCGCGCGCGCGCAGCTTTTCGTTCGGCTGCCCATCATTGACGTTCTTCGTCCACCAATCCTTATCCTCAATCACTGCGCGCATGAAGTCGTCTGTCACGCGCACCGAGTGATTCGCATTCTGGAAGAAAATCGACGTGTACGCGTCGCCGTCAATCGCCGCGTTGTAGCCCTGTTCGATCAGCACGTGCGCTTTGCGCTCTTCCTTCGTCTTGCACTCGATGAATTCCACGATGTCCGGATGATCGATGTTTAGGATCACCATCTTCGCCGCGCGCCGCGTCTTTCCGCCGCTCTTGATTACGCCCGCGAAAGCGTCGAAGCCCTTCATAAAACTCACCGGACCGCTCGCAATGCCGCCGCCGCTCAGCGTCTCCCTACTCCCGCGCAGCGTCGAAAAATTCGTTCCCGTGCCCGATCCCCACTTGAACAGCATTCCTTCCGTCTTCGCCAAATCCATGATCGAGCCCATGTCGTCTCTCACGGAATTAATGAAGCACGCCGAGCATTGCGGTTTCGCCTGCACGCCCACGTTGAACCATACCGGCGAATTGAACGCCATCTTCTGCTCCACCAGCAGGTGGCACAGCTCATCCTTGAACGCATCGCGCGACGCTTTGTCCGCGAAATAGCCGCCTTCTTCGCCCCACTTCACAATCGTATTCACGACGCGCCCGATTAGTTGGCGCACCGATCCCTCTCGCTCGCTCGTCCCCGGTTTTCCGTGAAAATATTTGCTGGCGACTATGTTGGTCGCCGTCTGCGACCAGCTCTTCGGCACTTCCACATCGTCCTGGCGGAAAATCGTCACGCCTTTTTCGTTGCCAATCAGCGCCGAGCGCTTTTCCCATTCGACCGCGTCGAATGGCGAAATCTTTCCATCGGTAAAGAACCGCTCAAACACGAGTCCTGTTCGAACGCCTGCCGCCATCTCAGCGGCCGCCTTCGTCTCTAGTGTCTTTCCATTCAGTGCCGGCTTCACTGTTGCCATCCGTTCCTCCACGTACAGGCCCCTCGACTTAGAAGGAACCCTTTTATTTTACTCCTCCGCGCGCCGCGGAGAACTTCTGCATCCAAAATCAAACTTCCTGCGTCAAATACTCCAGAATCAGGTTCTCGCAGAAGCCGCCCGCTAAAAAACCAGACGCGACCACGCTCCTGCCAGCCTCAGTTCCCTGAGACGACAAAAGCAATGCCCTGCCATTGGCCGCCTTCCAAGTCACAGCCTCACAGCAGGTTCGCTGCTCCGCAAATGCCAGTGCGAAGCTTCTACTTCGCGCTCGTTTTTTTCGCTTAAAACCCGGGCCGGTTTCGTGGGTTTTGTCGCACGGACCTAGCAGTATCCCCGACTGGGTCCGTCTGGCGCTTCCACGTTCCCCCGAATCTGGATTCGCAGTATCGGCGCATGCAAAATATCTGTCAAGAGAAAAACGCTAAATGTGGATGACTTTTTCGTACTCCGTCTATATCTAGTGGTGCCCTTTCTCTTCGCATCAGGCTCGCGTTTTCAAATTTCTTCTCCGTGCCCCTCGCGCTAAACTCTTTGCATCCAATCTCCTATGAAACATTCCTTCTCACGCGCTCTGTTTTTTTTCTCTCTCCTCGCCGCCATTCCCGCTTCCGCGCCGTCTCAAAATAATCCTTCTACCACCATCTCCCCTATCCCTCTCGGTGAAAAACTGAAACTCTCCGGTGTCCCCAACGCTGGAAAAATCAACGATTCTCTTTTTCGCGGCGCGCAGCCGAGTTCCGAAGGCATCGCGGAACTCAAAAAACTCGGCATCACTACCATCGTCGATCTTCGCGGCGAAGATCCAGACAAAATCAAATGGGAGCAGCAGCAAGCCGAATCCGCCGGCATGCGTTTCGTAAACATTCCCGTCAGCGGCTGGTCTCCTCCTGCCAACGATCAGGTCGCGCAATTTCTTTCGCTATTCAAAAATCACAACGACAAAATTTTCGTTCATTGCAAGTTCGGCGACGATCGTACCGGCGTCTTCGTCGCCGCCTATCGCATGGCTCACGATCGTTGGCTCCCCCACCAGGCCATCAAGGAAATGTATTTCTTCGGTTTCAACGGTTTCTGGCATCCCGCCATGAAGTCCTATATCGACGATTTCCCCGAGAAATTAAAGACCGCCCCCGCGCTCGCGCCGTTCGAAAAGTTCATGTAGCTCGTCCCGCTTCAGTCCTCGACCCTCAAGCTAAGATTAGTGTTTTCTTATATTTACAGAGAAAAGGTCCTGGTACTGCTGTACCCCCGCAACAGGACTTCCGCTTCATTTTCACCAACATTTCCTTTTCCTATCCTCACTATTGCAACACTCTCTCTCGGTTTCCGGAAAGGGCCGCCGTGAAAGTTGGCCGTTACGAAATTCTCGACACCGTCGGCGCCGGCGCCTTCAGCCGCGTCGTTCGCGCCCATGATCCCTTCATCGGCCGCATCGTCGCCGTCAAGATTTTCCCGCCGGAAATCGCCAAAGGCGAAGCCCGCGAGAAGTTTTTCCAGGAAGCGCGTGTCATCGGACAAATCTCTCACCCCTGCGTTCTCGCCCTGCATGACATGGGTATCGACGAAGTGTCGCAAACTCCTTACCTGGTCATGGAATTTGTGGATGGCCAGCCGCTTGATCGCATTCTGGAAAAAGGTGCGGTCCCGTTTCCCCGCGCGTGCGCTTGGATTGGCGACATTGCTGTTGCACTCGGCGTCGCACATCGCAAGGGAGTCATTCACGGCGACGTCAAGCCCGCAAATATTCTCATCACCGTAGACGGCCGCGTGAAGCTTTCTGACTTCGGTATGGCTCGCGTCGCCAGCCGCGACACCGGCGGCAGCCCGCTCCTCGGCACGCCCGCTTACTGGTGCCCCGAACAAATCATGGGCCGCCCGCAGGACGCTCGCTCCGACATTTTCTCTTTGGGTGGCGTTCTCTACGAAATGCTGACCGGCTCGAGCCCGTTCCATGCCGAATCGATTCAAGCCGTCTGCACGCGCGTGCTCTCGTCGACTCCGCTTCCGCCCTCGCGCACAAATTCCAGCGTCCCGGCCGCGCTCGACGAAATCGTTGCCAAATGTCTTACGAAAGACCCTGCGCTTCGTCTCTCATCCTGCGAGGCGCTTGCCGAAGCGCTCTACCCGCTCGCTCGCCGCAAGGTCGTCGTTCAGCCTTCTCAACCTGTGCAACAGCAGCAGCAAACGTCATCTCTTCGCGACCGCGCTGTGCGCCTGCTGCGTTCCGCTTAATTACGCGCCGGATTTTTTCACTTCAATTCCGCCATTCGTCGTCGCAAGTCTTAGCTCGCGACCGCCTGCTCCCACCGTGCCGGAAATTACCTTCATTCCAAAACTTCCCACGACGGTGATCGGAAAATCCGTCCGGATACTCCCGTTCGTCGTCGCGGCATGTAGTTGGAATCCAGCCGGCCCGGGCAGCGAAACTGTAATTCCACCGTTCGTCGTCGCCAACTCCAACTCACCTTGCCAATCCGCTTTGCCCATCGAAACCGCGAGGTGCCCGTTTGTGGTATGGCCCGAAGCCCATTCGCTCGTTTCCAGGTCCACGCTTCCGTTTGTCGTATTGGCGTGCACCACGCTCTTCAGATCGCGTCCGCGAACGTCTCCATTCGTCGTGTCCATCTTCAAATTCACGCCGCGCGGGGCTTTTACCGAGAATGTTATCTTCGCCCGCGAGTTGTGCCAAAAATTCCCGGATTCTGAATCCACACCGCCGCGATGGCACCGCCCGGGCTCTGCCTTCCGCGCATACACCGCGCAAATCGTCACGCCATCCGAATACTCCACAACCTCGATGAATGGCTCCTGTTCGTCGCTGTGTCCGCTTCGCCTCGCGTCCACCTGCGCCGCTTCATCCGTGGCGCCGCTCGCCTCAATCTCCCCGTTGCGACCTATAATCTCCAGCGTCTTCCCGGCCGCAAGCTTCGCTTGCCAGTGAAAATTATCCTGCGTGAACACCGTTCGCTTTTCTTGTGCTTGGGCGGCGCTCCCACCTATTGCCAACACCGCCAAACCAACAATCACCATCCGCAAAACTCTACCAACTGCCCCTGCGCCAAAGTTGTTGCTCATGAGATCCACTCCTTTATTCGCTCACCGAAACTCGTATTTCGTTCTATTCGTGCCAATCCGCCGACCCGGATCAAAGCAAGTTGGCTTTATGCTTCTGACGCTTTAGCACGCCATTTCGTCTGACGCGCGCCACGAGCCTCGCGCAAATCCTACGAATGTCATCCCGGAGTAGCCCGGCTTTTGCGCTTGCCCCGAGGCGAAGCCGAGGGGTGCACGCGGTCTCTGCGTGCCGGGCTACGGAGTGGAGGGATCTTGGCACGCTCTATACCCATCCATCCCCCGCTGTGACCAATCCACTCACTTCGCCGCGGCATGATGATCGTAGCTCAGCACTCGCGTGATCTTCCACGCTCCATCCTTGTACTGCCATAGGTGCACGAAGCGCCCTTCGCCCACGCCTTCCGTATCCTCATGCCCCGGATGATGGAACCGGTGCACGCCCATTTCAATCGCTCCATAGCCCTTCATGTAAAACACCTGCAAAGTCCCGGGCACCAGCTCTCGCGTCACTTTGCCACATATATTCTTCTTCACGCTCTCGGTCAACGCCGCTCTGCCCAGCGTTACGCCGCCCTGATCGTGATAAAACTCCACGTTTTCCGTGAAGTAGCTCGCAAATTTCTCCAGATCGCACTTGTTGTAAGCGTCAAAAACGCCGGCATCCAGCGTCGTAATCGCTTTGTCCAGTTCCGCCTGCGACTGGATCTTCTCCAATGGCGGCACGTCCTGCGCGCCCGCCACTAACCCGAATAGCGCCAGTCCAAGCAGCGACAGCCCTACCCTCAACGCGCGCGCGATCCGGTTCATCACACACCCCTTACCAGGATTCGTCCACCACCCGAATCTACGCACCCTTCTCACTAAATGTTCCCCGATATTTCTCTCAGCCGTTGTAAAGGCCGCCTTCTTATCCCGAGCGAAGCCGAGGGGCCGAGGCGGGCTCTTCGTGTTTTGTAGTCCAGCGGCGGCTTTCCGAAGCCCTTATCTGCGCCAGTATTTCGGAGCGAAGCCGAGAGACTGAGTGGGGACTAACCCCAAAACCGTGCTCCGATCCATTCGAATGTTTCCAGTATAGTAATTTACCTTGACAGATAACTCTTCTATCATTCTCCGTGAACTTCGCTCTTCCGTCGCTCCGTGGGGCAGTCCGCCCACATCTTTCGTCCCCGTGGCCTCGCGTTTCCGCTAACCGCCCTGCAATCAACCAGTTCCACTCATTATCGGATAACTATAACCGAATCAACAGCTTGCGCACTCTTTGCACAAACCGGCGTTGCAAAATCCCGTCTAACCACATTCTTTTCTTGAGGTTGCGCACTCTTGCGAAAACAATGGGGGGTGGCACCTTCGATTTCGCGAAAGATACGTCGGGTAGAGGTTTATTTGGTGACCGTTCTGGCTTACTCGTACCGCAAGGCTTCGACTGGATCGAGCCGCGACGCCTTCATGGCCGGCCATACGCCAAAGATCAGCCCGATGGTCACGCTCACGATGATGCCCGTCGCTGCGGCCCACATCGGCACGATGCCGGACCAACCTAGCGTCGCTCGAATCAGGAACACCAGGCCATTCACCAGAATCAGTGCCAGCACGCCCCCGGCCCCGGTCAACGTCATCGCTTCCAGCAGGAATTGCCAGGTAATGTCGCCGCTGCGCGCGCCGATGGCCTTGCGAATTCCGATTTCGCGCGTCCGCTCCGTCACGCTCACCAGCATGATGTTCATCACGCCCACGCCGCCGATCAGCAATCCAATCGCGCTCAGCACCAGCGTCGCCACGTAAACCATCATCATAATGCTGTGGAACTGTTCTACTTCTTGCGTCGCCGTCCGAATCGAAAAATTATCTTTCGCTCCCTGCGCTACGTGTCGCCGCCTTCTCAACACTTCCGTCGCTTGGTCCACAGACTGGTCCAGCAACCCCGGATAGGCCTGGAATCGCATATTCACTTCATCCGAGGCGGGGTACACCTTCGCAAAAGTGTTGTACGGAATCAGCACGCGCCGGTCTTCATCGCCGTTGCCGAACCCACCCTTTGGTTTCTCAACCACTCCCACCACGGTGAACGCCGATCCGTCGATAAATACATCTTTACCAACCGGGTGTCCTTCCGGAAACAGGACAGGCGCAACGTTCTCGCCAAGCATTACAACTTTTTCCCGGTGCTGGTCGTCGCCGTCCGCCAGGAATCTTCCGTCAATCGTTGCGGCGTTCGCGTACACCTGTCCGAAATTCGGCTGCACTCCACGGAAATCGATCCCGGTCACTTCTCCCGCCTTCGTTCGTACCGTATGCGATTGCTGCCAATTGGTCTGCAAAAATGCCGTAACGTTCTTGACAGCGGGACAAAGCTCCTTCAGGGCGGCCGCGTCCTCCAAAGTAAGCGGTTTCCTCTGCCTTTCTTCCAGCGGAGGTGGCCCTCCGTGCATTCCCTGATCCCACTTGGAAACGAAGGCCGTATCCGCGCCGTATTGCTTCACCATTTCCTGTACTTGGTTGTCAAAACCCGTAAGCAGCGCGGCCACCAGCATGATCACGCTCACGCCAAGCACTACGCCGAACACCGTCAATCCGCTGCGCAGCTTGTGCGTTCGCAGCGTATCCATCGCCTGTTTGAGATTTTCGCTGTGCGCCTGTGCCATCGCGTCCTACCCATCCGCTCTCAGAGCTTCTATCGGATCCAGCTTCGCCGCCCTCATCGCCGGGAAAATTCCGAAGAACAGTCCAACCAGCGTGGAAATCACCAGCGACGTAACAACCGCCGCCGTCTGCATCTCCATCGGAATCGAGGTAGTCGCCCGCCCCAGCAAAACAATTCCATACGCGCCGAACACGCCAATCAACCCTCCCACCGCCGCCAACACCGAGGACTCCGTCATGAACTGGAACAAAATGTGTTTCTTGCGCGCTCCGAGCGATCGGCGGATTCCGATTTCGCGCGTACGCTCCGTGACGCTCGCCAGCATGATGTTCATGATCACGATGCCACCCACCACCATGAACAC
>Ga0075426_10001640_pt1 | contig 15871 bp, 17 predicted proteins | sample SoiMethybrSBSTD5_FD_75304 | JGI IMG/M metagenome (GOLD analysis project Ga0075426, IMG submission 75304) | Bulk soil microbial communities from a Populus tree surrounding site in Tennessee, USA - Soil MetaG P. TD hybrid SBSTD5 | ecosystem: Environmental > Terrestrial > Soil > Tree plantation... | reverse complement strand
CGCGGCTCGTCTCCACGACGAACCTTCCCGCCGTGATGAACATGTTCCACGACGAGTCGTTCGTGTTCGCCAACGACTGGGATTTCGCCGGCCGCGTGGGAAGCGACAAGTATTTCAACGGCGAGGGCGACTTCATCCCGATCCGGCCCGGGAACCACCTGTGGGAGACGAACTTCGTGCCCGATCTCGCGGCGATCGAGCTCAAGCCCTGGAGCGAGCGCGGCGCGCGCGGCTCCAACATCATGTTCATCCTCGCCGACGGCACGATGCACGCGCACATCTCGGAGATGCCGGTGGGCACGTACAAGAAGGCGCACCGCCATCCCGCGGACTTCCACGTGATGTGCGTGACCGGCACTGGCTATTCGCTCCTCTGGTACGAGGGCGACAGCGATTGGGTGAAGGTGGACTGGAAGCACGGCACGGTGTTCGCCCCGCCGGACGCGATGTTCCACCAGCACTTCAACACGGGTGCCACGCCGGCGCGCTACCTCGCGACCGCTTACGGGTCGCTGCGTTATCCGTTCACCGAAGGCAAGCGCAACGCCCTCTTCGGCGGCGTCTCCACCAGCGTGAAGGAGGGCGGCAACCAGATCGAATACGCCGACCAGTCGCCGCGCGTCCACGAGCTTTACATGAAGGAGACGGCGAAGAACGGCGTCACGGTGCGCATGGAAGGGCTCGTCGCCTGATGTCGCGGCTCGCGCTCACGCTCGCGCTCGGCGACTACGATCACACGCGCGACCTCGCCTCGGGTGCGGTGCGCGCCGACGGCATCGACCTCACGCACTTGAAGCTCTCGATCGAGGAAACCTTCTTCCGCTTCCTCAAGTTCCGCGAGTTCCACGTCTCGGAGCTCTCGTTCGCGAAGTACGTCTCGTCGATCGCGGGCGGCGAGGCGTTCTTCGTCGGCATCCCGGTGTTTCCGTCGCGCGTGTTTCGCCTCTCTTCTTTCTACGTGCGCTCCGACGGACGCGTGCGCGACGAGCGCGATCTCGCGGGCAGCCGCATCGGCATTCCGGAGTGGGGGCAGACGGCATCGGTCTATACGCGCGGCTATCTGCAGCACGACCTCGGCGTTGGCCTCGATCGCGTTGAATGGCTGCAGGCGGGCGTGAACGAGCCGGGACGCGTCGAAAAAGTGAAGATCGACCTGCCGGCGGGCGTGCGCTACCGGACGGTCGCCGACGCGTCGCTCGACGAGATGCTGCTCGACGGCCGCATCGACCTGGCGCTCACCGCGCGCCCGCCGCGCTCCTTCGCCGCGGGCGATGCGCGCGTGCGGCGGCTGTTTCCAGATTTCCAGGCGCGCGAAGAGGCGCATTACCGCAAAACGGGGATCTTCCCGATCATGCACGTGATCGCGATCCGGGCCGACGTCTACGAAGAGAATCGCTGGGTGGCGATGAATCTCTTCAAGGCGTTCGAGGAGGCGAAGCGGCGCTCGGCCGCGCGCATGAGCGACGTCACCGCATCGCACGCGCCATTCGCCTGGATGAGCGACTTCGCGGCGCGCACGCGCTCGATCTTCGGCGACGACCCGTTTCCCTACGGCATCGAGCCGAATCGCGCGACGCTCGAGGCGTTCCTGCGCTATGCGCGCGAGCAGGGCCTGTGCGCGAAGGCGCTCACGCCCGAGGACGTTTTCGTTCCCGAGGTTCGCTCGAGCTACAAGATCTGACGCCACGCGCCGCGGTAGCCGAGCGCTTCCGCGACGTCATCGGCGCGAACCTGCGGCGATTGCGCGAGGTCGGCGATGGTGCGGGCCACCTTGCGAACGCGCTGCAGCGCGCGCGCCGAGAGCTGGTGCCGCGCGATCGCGGTGCGCAGCTCTCCTTGCCCCTTCGAGTCGAGGCGCGCATGCCTTTCGACCTCGCCCGGCGCGAGGTGCGCATTCGCTTTCCCCTGTCGCTCGAGCTGCGCGGCGTGCGCGCGGGTCACGCGCTCGCGTACCGCGGCCGACGGCTCGCCCGGCGGCGCCGACATCAGCTCCGCTTCGCCCATCGCGGGCACCTCGACCTGCAGGTCGATGCGGTCGAGGAAGGGTCCCGAGATGCGTGCGCGATAAACCCTCATCTGGTCCTCGGTGCAATGGCAGCGGCCGCCCGGATGGCCGTGATAGCCGCACTTGCATGGATTCATCGCCGCGACGAGCTGGAAGCGCGCGGGGAAATCCGCCTGGCGCGCGGCGCGCGAGATGGTGATGCGGCCGGACTCGAGCGGTTCGCGCAGCACCTCGAGCACCGAACGCGTGAACTCCGGCAGCTCGTCGAGGAAGAGGACGCCGTGGTGCGCGAGCGAGATCTCGCCCGGCCGCGGCGGCGAGCTGCCGCCGACCAGGGCGATGGCGGAGGCCGTGTGATGCGGCGCGCGAAACGGACGCAGGCCGAAGCGCTCCGGACGGAAGCCGCCATGCGCGACGCTCTGCATGGCCGCGACCTGCGTGGCCTCGTCCTCGGTCATCGGCGGCAGGATTCCCGGCAGCCGCGTGGCGAGCATCGTCTTGCCGGTCCCCGGCGGTCCGCAGAAGAGCAGCGAATGCGATCCGGCCGCGGCGATCTCGAGCGCGCGCCGCGCATGGTATTGCCCGCGAACTTCCTCGAGGTCGGCATAAGCGATCGCGGCCGGCGCCGCGGTGCCGGCGCGCGTGACTTCGGCGAGCGCCGCATGGCCGTGCAGGTGCGCACACACGTCGAGGAGCGAGCGCGCGGCGAGCACGCGCGCCCCGCTCGCGAGCGCCGCTTCGCCGGCGACGGATTCGGGGAGCACGAAGGTGCGGCCGTCGCGCCGCGCGCCGAGGCTCATCGCGAGCGCGCCGCCCACGGGCCGGAGCTCCCCCGAGAGTCCGAGCTCTCCCGCGAGCTCCAGCGTGGCGAGCGCCTTCGCCGGCACCTGGCCGGTCGCGGCGAGGATGCCGATCGCGATCGGCAGGTCGAAGCGCCCGCTTTCCTTCGGAAGGTCGGCGGGCGAGAGGTTCACCGTGACGCGCCCCGCGGGAAACTCGAAATGCCCCGTGCTCAATGCCGCGCGCACGCGCTCGCGCGACTCGCGCACCTCCTTCTCGGGAAGGCCGACGATGTGCGTCTGCGGAAGCCCGCCGCCCACGTGCACCTCGACGCGCACGAGCGGGGCGTCGAGGCCGTGCAGCGCGCGGCTGAAGACGACAGCGAGGGACATGACTCCACAATCCGCGGCGCGCCACTTCGGTTGACGAGCAATTTCGTGATAGCGGAGCCGATCGATCGACTCTAAAGTCGGCCGCATGAGAGTGCAGTTGTTCGTCGTGCTGATGCTCGCCGCGGCGACCGCGGCCGGAGGGTGGCGCGAAGCGCAGGTGGCATTCGATGCGCAGCGCTGGCAGGAAGCCGCGCGCCTTCTCGAAGAGATCGCGCGCGCGAATCCGCGCGATGTGCAGGCGGAGCTGCGGCTCGCCACGGCGCTCCTAAACCTGCGCCGCTTCGACGATGCGGCCGCGCATCTCGAGCGCGCGAAGTCGCTCGGCGCGGGCCCCGGCGCGCTCGCCTACCGGCGCGCGACGCTCTTCTCGCAGACCGGCCACCGCGACGAAGCGTTCGCCGAGCTCGACGCCGCGCTTACGGCCGGGCTCGGTCCCGCGTCGCGTCCCGCCGACGATGCGCTGCTCGCACCGCTGCACGGCGACGCGCGCTTCGCCGCGTTCCTCGAGCGCTACGAGCGCGCGGTCTTCCCGTGCCGCCGCGATGCGCGCTATCGCGCCTTCGATTTCTGGATCGGCACCTGGGACGTCCGGCCGTCCACCGTGCCCGGATCGAGCGATGCGCCCGCCTCGGAAAACGTCATCACGCTCGAGCACGGCGACTGCGTCGTGATCGAACACTGGCGCTCGCTCGCCGGCGGCACCGGCACGAGCCTCAACATCTACGATGCGTCGCGCGGCATGTGGTTTCAGACGTGGGCCGACGGCGGCGGCGGGCTCCACGAATACCGCGGCAATCCCGACGAGCGCGGCAACATGATCTTCGCCGGCGAGACTCCAGGCTCGGCGGGCCAGCCGGCGCGGCTTCCCACGCGCCTCACGTTCTTTCGCGAGGGACCCGACCGCGTGCGCCAGTTCAGCCAATCATCCGTGGACGAGGGCAAGACATGGACCACCAACTACGAGCTGATCTACACGCGACGCAAGGACTCGCGTTGACGCCACGCACCGGAACGCCATGCCGAGGGGGGCACGCCGAACTCGCGCACGAACGCCGCCGTGAAGTGGCTGTGGCTGCAGAAGCCCGCGTCGAGCGCGACCGCGCTGAGGTCGTCGTCGCTCGCGACGGCTTCGAGCGAGGCGCGAACGCGCAGCCGCAGCACATGGCGATGGAGAAGCGCGCCGGTCTCGCGGCGGAACACGCGGCAGAGATGGAACGCGCTCACGCCGAGGGCGGAGGCGATGTCGTCGAGCGTGAGCCGTTCGCGAAAGCGCGCGGCGATCAGCGCGAGCGCCGCCTCGGCAAGATCGCGCTGCGCGCGGTTGCCGCGGCTGCGCGCCTCCTGGGCCGCGCCCGCGGCGTTGCGCAGCGCGCGCTCGACGATTCCCATCGCGCGCTCTTCGGCCTCGAGCGGGTCGACGAGCCCCGCCTTGATCCGATGGAGCGTCGTGCGCTGCCGCATATAAAGGTCGGCGTCGGCGGGCCCGTTCTCGAAGCGGAACGGCCGGTCGGTGTCGTGGGGCGCGAGCGGATCGACGGCGCGCGCGATCGCCTGGGCCGTCTCGAGATCCACCGACCACCAGTCGCAAAGGTCTCCCGCGGGATGCACGGGCTCGCGCGTGTACCGCTGTCCCGCGTTGTACATCGTGAAGATGCTCGCGTCGGTCACGAAGGAACGGCTGCCCTCGTGACGGATCCGCACGCTCGTGCGCGGAAAGGCGACGAGGTAGCGGATGGTCGGGCCCGTGTCGCCGAACGTCGGCCAGGCAAGATGACAACGCCATTCGCCGACCCCGGCGCGCCTGCCGCGGAAGACGATGCGCTCCGGCCGCGACAGCGTCGAAGCCTCGCGATGCGCGTCATTCATGGCGTCTTCATGCTACTCCTCGCGCACGCTGCCGCCGCCTCGAGCGGCCCGATCGCGGTCGCGTTCGTGCTCACCGACGGCGCCAACGTCATCGACTTCGCCGGGCCGTGGGAAGTGTTCCAGGACACCGCGCGTCCCGGAACCGAGGAACCGGCATTCCGCCTCTTCACGGTCGCCGAATCGCGCCATGCGCTGCGACTGACCGGCGGCCTCACCGTCGTGCCCGACTACACGTTCGACGACGCGCCCGACGCCGCGGTGGTGGTCGTCGGCGCGCAGGGCCGTTCCGAGCCGATGCTGCGTTTTCTGCGCCGCGTCGCCGCATCGCCGCGGACCGAGGTGCTGATGTCGGTGTGCACCGGCGCGTTCAAGCTCGCCGACGCGGGAATCCTCGACGGCAAGCACGCGACGACCCACCACGACTTCTTCGACGAGTTCGAGCGCCGCCATCCGGCGGTGATCCTCGAGCGCGGCCCGCGCTTCGTGCAGGCCGCTCCGCACATCTATACCGCGGGCGGCCTTACCTCGGGCCTCGACCTCGCGCTGCACGTGGTCACGCGCTACTTCGGCGACAAGACCGCCGCGGACGTCGCGCGCTACATGGAATACCGCCGGGGCGGCTAGCGGCGCTTCGCTTCGAGCTCGGCGACGCGGCGCTCGAGCGCCGCGAGCTTTTCGCGCGCGCGCGCGAGCACCTGCGCCTGCACGTCGTATTCCTCGCGGCTCACGAGGTCGAGGCGCTCGAACGCGCCCGCGAGCAGCGCGCGGAAATTCTTCTGCAGATCTTTCGCCGGGTTGTCCTTCGCGAGCGCCGCGAGGCGCGCGCTCAGCTCGCTCAGCAGTTTCTCGTTCATCTCCAATCGCTTCCGCACCGCGCCGGTGCCGCGCCCGCGATCGGCGCACAAAAGCTGTGCGGGGCGCGCGCTCCGGAAAAAAGACCGACCGACAAACAACGATTTAGGCAGTGGCACGCTTGGTGCTAGCAGGGTGGCGCACACCAAAAACATCCCCTCACGACCAAGGATACAACCATGAGGACACTCAAGTCGGCATCCCTCATTGCCGCTCTTGCAGCCGCCGCCCTGAACGCATCCGCGCAGACCCCGCCCCCCGACAAGCCCGCCGAGCCGCCCGCGCCGGAGCCGATTTTCTCCATCGGTGGCTTCGACCTGACGGGACACCTCGACGCCGCATACACGCACCTCAACGGATTCGGCAAGTTCGTGAGTGGCGTGAACGACCGCGTGTTCGACTTCAAGCGCAGCGACGCGATCTTCCACGCGCTCGACCTGCAGCTCGCCAAGACGCCGGACAACGGATTCGGCGGGTTGGTGGATGTCACGATCGGGAAGGACGCCGACGTGATCGCCGCGTACGGAACGATCGACAAGGACAAGGGACCGGCCAACGGCGCGAACCATTACTTCGACGTGACGCAGGCGTACCTGCATTACGGCGCCGCGCCCTTCACGATCATCGCCGGCAAGTACGTGACGCTCGCCGGCGCCGAAGTGATCAAGAGCGACGGCGACACGAACTATTCGCGCTCGATCCTGTTCGGCTACGCGATTCCGTTCACGCACACGGGCGTGCGCGCGACCTGGAAGATGAGCGACAGCCTGTCGCTCATCGGCGGAGTCAACCAGGGCTGGGATGCGCTCGAGGCTCCCAAGAGCAGCAACAAGACCGTGGAGCTCGGCGCGACCTTCGCGCCTTCCAAGGAAATGTCCTTCGCGGCCGTGTACTACGGCGGCAAGGAGCTCGTCACGAACTATCCCAAGAGCACCGTGAGCGGGACACGCCACCTGATCGACGTCGTCGGCACGTTCACGGTGAGCGAGCAGCTCACGCTGGTCCTGAACTACGACTGGGGCAGCCAGGAGCAGGGAGGCCTCACTCCCGGAGCGAAGGCGACGTGGCAGGGCATCGCCGGTTACGTCAATTACTCGATCAACGACCAGTGGCGCGTCTCGTTGCGGGGCGAATACTTCGACGACAAGGACGCGTACCGGACCGGCGTCGTGCAGAAGTGGAAGGAGGCGACGCTCACCGTCGCTTACATGCCCGTGAAGGCGGTCGAGATTCGCGGCGAGGTCCGCCAGGACAAGTCTGACATCGCCGCGTTTCTCAATACCGACGGTGTCACGTTCAAGGACAACCAGCGGTCGTTCGGTCTCGAGGTGCTTTACAAGTTCTGACAAACACCCGTTCGAGGGAGACACCATGAAATTGGTAACAGCCATCATCAAGCCGTTCAAGCTCGACGAGGTGCGCGAGGCCTTGTCGGCGATCGGCGTGCAGGGCATCACCGTGACCGAGGTGAAGGGGTTCGGCCGCCAGAAGGGCCACACCGAGCTCTATCGCGGCGCCGAATACGTCGTCGATTTCCTGCCGAAGGTGAAAGTGGAGGCGGCGATCAAGGACGACCTCCTCGATCGCGTGATCGAGGCGGTCGAGAAGAGCGCCAACACCGGGAAGATCGGCGACGGGAAGATCTTCGTGTTCGACCTCGAGCAGGTCGTCCGCATCCGCACCGGCGAGACCGGCGCCGACGCGCTTTGAAAGAGGGGAAACCACAATGAAACGTCTACTCGGTCTCATCGCGGTGTGCGCGTCGCTCGCGTTCGGCGGCGTCGCGCTCGCGCAGGATAAGAAGGCGGAGCCCGCACCCGCGGCGGCTGCGCCCGCAACGACTGCTCCGGCTCCTTCGGCGCCAGCGGCTCCTCCCGCTCCCGACAAGCCCGTTCTGGTGGCCGTCGACAAGGTCAACAGCGGCGACACCGCCTGGATGCTCACCTCGATGGCGCTCGTCCTGATGATGACGGTGCCGGGGCTCGCGCTGTTCTACGGCGGCATGGTGCGCAAGAAGAACGTGCTCGCGACGCTCATGCAGAGCTTCGCGATCACGTGCCTGGTCACCGTGCTCTGGGTGATCGCCGGCTACAGCCTCGCGTTCATGCCCGGCAACGCGTACTTCGGCAGCCTCGACCGCCTGTTCCTGGACGGGATGCTCTTCCAGAAGGAAGCGGGCAAGGTGATGGTGAGCCATCTCGCGCTGACCATTCCCGAGTCGGTGTACATGGCGTTCCAGATGACGTTCGCGATCATCACGCCGGCGCTCATCGCGGGCGCCTTCGCCGACCGCATGAAGTTCTCGGCGATGCTGTGGTTCATGGGGCTGTGGTCATTGCTGATCTACTCGCCCATCGCGCACATGATGTGGGAATCGACCAGCGGCTTCTGGGCGACCAAGGGCGTGCTCGATTTCGCGGGCGGCACCGTCGTGCACATCAACGCGGGCATCGCGGCGCTGGTTTGCGCGCTCGTCCTCGGCAAGCGCATCGGCTACGGCAAGGAACCGATGGCGCCGCACAACCTCACGCTCACCGTGATCGGAGCGGCGCTCCTTTGGGTGGGCTGGTTCGGGTTCAACGCGGGCTCGGCCACCGCGGCCGACGGGCGCGCCGGCATGGCGATGGTGGTGACGCAGCTCGCCACCGCCGTCGCGGCGCTCGCGTGGATGTTCGCGGAGTGGTTCACGAAGGGCAAGCCCTCGGTCCTCGGCATCGCCTCGGGCGCCGTCGCGGGACTGGTTGCGATCACTCCCGCGTCCGGCTTCGTCGGCATCACCGGCGCCTTCGTGATCGGCATCGCCGCGGGCGTGATCTGCTACTTCGCCGCCACGACCGTCAAGCGGATGTTCGGCTACGACGATTCGCTCGACGCGTTCGGCGTGCACTGCATCGGCGGCATCGTGGGCGCCATCCTGACGGGCGTGTTCAACGTGAAGGAGATCAGCGGATCCGACGCCAACATGATGGTCCAGCTCGGCGCCGTCGGCACGACGCTCGTCGTGAGCGGCGTCGGCAGCTTCATCATCCTCAAGGTGATCGACATGGTGATCGGGCTACGCGTCACCGAGGAAGAGGAGCGCGAGGGACTCGACGTGAGCCTCCACGGCGAACGCGTGGAGTAGGACGCAGGCGTTTTACCCCAGGAGGTCCTTTGTGGATTCGGCGGGCAGGCAACTGCCCGCTTTTTTTAGCCCGCCCGCCGCGGCGCGCGCTGCTAGACTCGTCGCCTCTCGAACGATCCCGATCCCCTTGACCGAGCCCGGCGCGATCGAAGCGGCGATGGAGCGGGCGCGCGCGCTCGTGCAGGCGCGCGACCTCGACGGCGCGGCGCGCGCCTGCGCCGAGATCCTCGCGCTCGATCCGGCGCGCGCCGACGCGTGGTTCATGCGGGGGGTGATCCACGCCGAGTGCCGCGACGCGCGTCAGGCGCGAGCGCATCTCACGCGCGCTTTCGAGCTGCAGCCGTCGCAATCGCCGGCGAACCATCTCGTGTACGCCAACGTGCTGCTCGAGGCTGGCGAGTTGCGCGCGGCGGAGATCGAAGCGCGCAAGGTCTTCGCGGCATCGCCGTGGCTCGCGCCGGCGCTCGGCGCGCATGCCCATGCCACGCTCGCTCGCGTGCTCATCGCTCGCGGAAACTTCGGCGAGGCGGTCGCCATCCTGCAGGCGGGCCTCGCCCGCTTGCCCGGCGACGCGGCGCTCGCCCACCAGCTCGCCTATGCGCGCCAGCGCCTCGCCGGTGCCTGATCGCATGGCCGGGCCGCTCGGCCTCTCAGAGTGCTATACTTTTCAACCGCTTACGCTCGAAAGTTGCTCCGTTGCACAAACGCCTTGGTGAAATCCTCGTCGAGCGCGGCAAGCTCGATCCCGCAAACCTCGAACGAGCCCTGAAGCTCCAGGAAGGCGAAACGCGCGAAAAGATCGGCGTGATCCTGCAACGGCTCGGCATGGTGGCCGGCCGCGATCTCGCCGACGCGCTCGCCGAGCAGCTCGATCTGCCCGTCGCCACCGCAGCCGATTTCCCGGAGCTGCCGCTGCTGGAAGAGCGCATCTCCGCGAAATTCCTGCGCGACGCGCAGGCGGTTCCGTTGCGCGAGGACGACGAGGAAGTCGCCATCGCGATCGCCGATCCGACCGATTCGTACGTGCTTTCTGCGGTGCAGATGGCATCCGGGAAACGCGTGCGCCCCTATCTCGCCGCGCCGAACGAGATCGAAGCCGCGCTCGAGCGCCTGTACGGCGGCGGGCGCTCCTCGATGGAGCAGATCGTCGATCACATCGCCACCCGCGACGAGGAGCAGGAGTGGGGCGACGCCGAGCACCTGCGCGACCTCGCCTCCGAGGCTCCCGTGGTGCGGCTGGTCAACCTGCTGCTCACCAAGGCGTTGGAATCCCGTGCCTCGGACATCCACATCGAGCCGTTCGAGAACCGGCTCGTCGTGCGCTATCGCATCGACGGCGTGCTGCACGAGGTGGACTCGCCGCCGCGGCGCCTGTCCGCCGCGGTCATCTCGCGCGTGAAGATCATGGCGAGTCTCGACATCGCCGAGCGGCGCCTGCCGCAGGACGGGCGCATCAAGGCGCGCATCCAGGGCAAGGAGGTCGACGTCCGCGTCTCCACCGTGCCGACGATGCACGGCGAGAGCGTGGTCATGCGGATCCTCGACAAGGGAGGAGTGCCGCTCGAATTCCAGTCGCTCGGCTTCGACGGACAGGCGCTCGAGCGCTTCCTCGCCTGCCTCGACGCGGTGAACGGCATCCTGCTCGTCACCGGACCGACCGGCAGCGGCAAGACGACCACGCTCTATACCGCGCTCGACCGCCTCAACAAGCCCGACGTGAAGATCGTCACCGTCGAGGACCCGGTCGAATACCAGATGCCGGGCATCAACCAGATCCAGGTGAAGCCGCAGATCGAGCTCACGTTCGCGAACGCGCTGCGCTCGATCGTGCGCCAGGACCCGGACATCATCATGGTGGGCGAGATCCGCGACGTGGAGACGGTGCGCATCGCCATGCAGTCGGCGCTCACCGGCCACATGGTGCTCTCCACCGTGCACACGAACGACGCGCCCTCGACGGTGAGCCGCCTTCTCGACATGGGCGCCGAGGATTACCTGCTCACGTCGACCGTGAACGGCATCCTCGCCCAGCGGCTGGTGCGCACCCTGTGCGCGAAATGCCGCGAGCCGCATCCGGCGCTTCCCGAAGTGGTCGAGCAGATGGGATTGCGGCGCTTCAAGCCGCAGGGCGCGATCACGCTTTACCGGCCGGTCGGTTGCCACGAATGCGCCGGCACGGGCTACCTCGGGCGCATCTGCATCGTCGAGATGATGACCATCACCGACCCGCTGCGCTCGCTCATCATGCGGCACGCCACGGCGGGCGAGATCCGCGCGGCGGCGATCGCGGAGGGCATGGAGACGATGTTCGAGAACGGGCTGCGCAAGGCGCTCGCGGGCACCACCACGATCGAGGAAGTCCTGCGCGTCACGCGCGAGGATTGATCGGGCTTCCGCGCCGATGCCCTTCTTCCAGTACAAGGCGGTGACGCCCTCGGGCGAGGTGCAGGAGGGCGTGCTCGAGGCCTCGAGCACGCCGGCCGCGGTGTCGCGCCTGCAGTCCATGGGGCTCATCCCGATCCGCGCGGAGGAGGCGGGCGCGGCGAAGACGGGAGTCATTCAGCCGCGATCTTCTTTCTTCTCCCGCAACGCCATCACGCAGGACGATGTCACGGTCGTCACGCGCGAGCTGGCGACGCTCCTCAAGGCGGGACTCCCGCTCGACCGCAGCTTCGAGATCCTCATCAACCTCGCGGCCACGCCGCGGGTGGCCGAGCTTCTCGGCCGCATCCGCAACGACGTTCGCGGGGGCGCCGCGCTCTCCAAGGCGCTCGATGCCCAAAGGAGCGTCTTCTCGCGCTTCTACGTGAACATGATCCGCGCCGGCGAAGCGGGCGGGAGCCTTCCCACGGTGCTGCTGCGGCTCGCGGAATACCTCGAGCGCGCGAAGGCGCTGCGCAACAACATCTCCGCCTCGCTCACATATCCCGCTTTCCTCGCGGTCGTGTCGGTACTCGCGGTCGTCGTGCTGCTCGGCGTCGTCGTGCCGCGCTTCAAGCCGATCTTCGCCAATGCCGGCAAGGCCATCCCGCTCACCACGCAGATCGTTCTCGTCGCAGGCGATGCCCTTCGCAACTGGGGCTGGCTGATGCTCATCCTCCTCGCGGTCGCGGCCTACTTCCTGCAGCGGCGCCTGCAGGAGCCGGACACGCGCTACAAGCTCGACCGGTGGCTCGTGACCGGCCGCGTCGTGGGTCCGCTCTTCTCGCGCGTCGAGATGGCGCGCTTTTCGCGGACGCTGGGGACGCTCCTTGCCAACGGAGTCACGCTGGTGTCGGCGCTCAACATCGTGCGCGAGACCATGAGCAACAGCTTTCTCGCCGAGGCCATCGGCGGCGTAAGCCGCGAGCTCAAGGAGGGCCGCGGCCTGGGGCGCCCGATGATGGAGACCGGGCGCTTCCCGATGCTCGCGGTGCACATGATCCTCGTGGGCGAGGAGACCGGACGCCTCGACGACATGTTGATGCAGGTCGCGGAGACCTACGACCGCGAGGTCGACGTCGCCATCCGCAAGGCGCTCGCGTTGCTGCAGCCCGTGGTCATCGTCGGCATGGCCATGATCATCGGCTTCATCATCATCGCGATCCTGTCCGCGATGCTTTCGGTGTACGACATTCCGGTATGAAGGGAAACTGCATGAAACCGCAAATCATTGGGCCCCGGCCTGCGCCGGGGCGGCCTGCCTCCGCGAAACGGCAGGCCGGCTTCACGATCCTCGAGATCGTCATCGTCTTCATCCTGCTCGCGGGCATCATGGCGTTCGTCGGCCCCAAGATCTTCGAGAAGATGGGGCAGGCGAAATCGGCGGAGCAGCGCATCCGCACGCAGACCCTGGTGGGCAACATCGAGCTGTTCCGCCTCGAGGTCGGCAAGTATCCGTCGAGCCTGCAGGACCTGGTGCGCCAGCCGTCGGGCGTGGACAAGTGGAACGGCCCCTACGCGAAGGACGCCGACCTGAAGGATGCCTGGGGCAACGACTACCGCTACCAGATGCCGGGCACCAACAAGCCCTTCGACCTCGTTTCCCTCGGCGCCGACGGACAACCGGGCGGCGAGGGCGAGAACCGGGACGTCACGAATTGAGGCGCCGCACGCCGCGCGGTTTCACGCTGGTCGAGGTCGTGATCGCGCTCGCGATCGCGGCCATCGCCTATGCGCTCGTCGTCGGCGTGGTATTCCGGGGGCCTTCCGTGTACGACCTCAAGACCTCCGCGCGCACGCTCGCGGCGGCGCTCCGGCAGGCCCAGACGACGGCGATGGCCACGCGACGCGATACCACGCTCACGCTGGACCTCGATTCCCGCGAGTTCGCCGTCACAGGAGAAACGAGCCCGCACAAGCTCCCGGAAGGCATCGACCTCAAGCTCTACACCGCGCAGTCGGAGGTCGAGAACGACAAGCGCGGCGCGATCCGCTTCTATCCCGACGGGAGCTCGACCGGCGGGCGCATCACCGTCGCCATCGCCGAGCGCAAGTACCTCGTGGACGTCGACTGGCTCACGGGACGCGTGTCGATCCAATGACCAGGCGCTCGCGCGGTTTCACGTTGATCGAGATCGTCGTGGCCTTCACGATGCTCGCGCTGGTGTTCGCCGTCGGGCTCGAGATCTTCTCCAGTGGCATGTCGCGCGCGGTGGATCTCGATCTCGACAGCCAGGCGCTCGCGATCGCGCAGTCGAAGATCGCTGCCGCCGGCACCGAGGAAGTGCCCAAGGAAGGCGTGACGCAAGGCGAGAGCGAGGACCGGCGTTTCCATTGGTCGACGACGATCACGAAATCCGACGACGGCCAGGACCCGGCCAAGCCGTTGCAAGGTCCGTACGTCCTCTATCGCATCGACACGCGAGTCGACTGGCGCACCGACGCCGGGCGCGAGCGCAACGTGACGCTCTCGACGCTCCTGCTGGGGCCGCGGACATGAGGCGCCAGCGCGGCTTCACTCTCATCGAGATCGTCATCGCGATGGTGTTGCTCGCGGCGATGATGTCGCTTCTCTACTCCGGGCTCACCTTCGCATTGCGCAGCTGGGATGCGGCCGATGCGAACGGCCGGCGCGTCGCCGACCGCCGGCTCGCGGAGAATTTCCTGCGCCGCGAGGTGGGCGAGATCTTTCCGCTGCGGTGGAAGGATCCGGTGCGGCTGCGCTTCGCCTTCGAGGCCGACCGCGACACGCTGCGGTTCGTGTCGACGCGCGCCGCGGGCGTGACGCTCGGCGGGCTTTCGCTCGTGGGGCTGCGCGTCGAGAACGACAAGGACAACAACCGCGTGCGCGACCTCGTCATGCGTCGCGCGATGGCCGATCCCGACGTCGAGGACTTCACGCCGCTCGATCGCGCCGAGCCCACACTCCTCTACGCCGGCATCGACGGCATCGCGCTGTCGTATTTCGGCTCCGGCAACGACTTTACGGAGCCCGCGTGGTCGGACAAGTGGGAATTCACCAACCGCATGCCGCAGCTCATCAAGCTGCGCGTGCGCGACGCCGACGGCCGCTGGCTCCCGGACATCGTGATGAAGCTCGGCATGGCGGAGGAAGCGGGCTGCCTCGAGAACGCGTTTCAGCGCGGATGCCTGCCGCGCAGGCCCACGACGCCATGAGCGCGAACAATCGCAGCCGCGGCGTGGCGCTCATCCTCGTCCTGTGGGTGTCGGTGCTGCTCGCCGTCATCGCCGCGAGCTTCATCGTCGAGCGGCGCGGCGATTTCCTCATCGTCCACAATTCGCTTTCGATGGCGCGCGCGCAGGCCGCGGCCGACGCGGGCGTGCAGCGCGCGCTGCTGGACGCCTTCCGCACCGACCAGGGCGACCAGACGTGGAAACGCGACGGCACGTCGCACGATTGGAGCTTCGACGGCGTGCCGGTGCGCGTCGAGATGCGCGACGAATCTGGTAAGATCGACATCAACAGCGTATCGGATCCGTTGCTTCGCGGCTTGCTGGTCTCCGTGGGCGTGAACGAGGACGATGCGACCAAGCTCCTCGACGCGATCCTGGATTGGCGAGACGCCGATACGCTGGTCCGTCCGCACGGCGCCGAGGAACCCGAGTACCGTGCCGCGGGCCTCACGTACCGCCCCGCCAACGCACCGTTCCAGTCGATCGAGGAGCTGCAGCTCGTCCTCGGCATGCGCCCCGAAATCTACCGCCGCATCGCGCCCATGATCACCGTCTTCTCACGCCAGCCCGGAGTCAACACGACGCTCGCCACGCGCGAGGTGCTGATGGCGATTCCCGGCGTCAGCGCGGAAATCGTCGACCAGTACCTGCAGCAACGCGAGCAGGCGCGCACCGCGGGAATGCCGCTGCCGGTCTTCCCGCAGGCCGCCGCGTACAACAGTCCCGGGTCGCTGCTCACCAACGTGCGCGCCGAAGCGCGCCTCGACGACGGGACGTACTTCGCACGCGAAGCGGTGGCGCTCGTGCGGGCCACGCCGCGCCGCCCGGTGACGTTCGTCCTGTGGCGCGAATCGTTCGCGCCCCCCGAGAGCCGCGACGCGCTCGCCGCGGCCGCGGCGCCGGAGCAACGCTGATGGCCGCGCTGCAGGAATCGATCGCCGCGAAGCCGCCGCAGTGGCGCCAGAAGCTCGCCGTGTTCTGGCGCTGGTGGACGGGCGAGCTCACGCATCTGCTTCCGGAGCGTTTCGCGCAGCTCGGCGGCCGCGCGCGTCTTCCCGTGGTCGAGATGGCGGGCGACGAGCTCGTCCTCGTGGAGCCCAGGTCCGCCGTCGGGCCGCAGAGCCGCGTCCCCGTCGCCGCGCTCGACGAGGCGCAGCGCCGCAGCGCTTTGCGCTCGCTGCTGGAACGCGCCGGCGAGCAACGCGGCCGCGTGCGCGTGTGCCTGTGCCAGGGCGA
>Ga0075426_10001639_pt1 | contig 15872 bp, 12 predicted proteins | sample SoiMethybrSBSTD5_FD_75304 | JGI IMG/M metagenome (GOLD analysis project Ga0075426, IMG submission 75304) | Bulk soil microbial communities from a Populus tree surrounding site in Tennessee, USA - Soil MetaG P. TD hybrid SBSTD5 | ecosystem: Environmental > Terrestrial > Soil > Tree plantation... | reverse complement strand
CGCGGGGGCGCGCCGCTAATATCCGGCGCGCGTGCCCCCGTGGCGGAACTGGTAGACGCGCTTGACTCAAAATCAAGTTGTCGCAAGGCAGTGCCCGTTCGACTCGGGCCGGGGGCACCAATCTTTAGTTCACGGCTATCCGTCGTGTGTCAACGAATGCGCGGGGGATCTCCCTAAGTCCCGATCGTCCGAGAGATGAATCGCTTGAGCGCGACCCTGTCGGCAGCTGATACATGAAACCACCTGGTCGGATAATTCCCATCAAGCGTCTTGCTGACATGCCCGTCATCAATTTGTTTGGTCACTAGTGCCAACGCCGGATTGAAGCGACGCTTGGACCAACCTGACTTTTCATGCAAAGCGGCCACGTCAACGTCCTCTGCTCCAGCGATCACGATCGTTGCTAGTTCGACTGCATCCGCCGTGGGATCACTGCCGACAGCGATAGGGTCAAAAGTTGTAAAGAGGTCCAGAGTGGGCCGGATATGCGGCAATTGCGAGCCGCTTATGACCGTTGAAATGAATCGATCCATTTCTAACTCGGCAACAGCCTCCTGCATCACTGGCAATGAGGTTTCCGAAAAATCGGCCAGCAACGCGGTTTCTGAGATAAAGTCGTTATCCAGTCCTTCCTCGGAAGACTTAGCGATCCATTGCCCTAGCCGTTGGGCGAGAGGGCTCAAGTCAAGTTCCATTGTCTTTCCTCTTTTCAAGCCCACCTCACCGTCACGAGATGCGCCGCCCAGGGAGCCGCCATTCCCAGCGGCAGATGCTGCGATCGGCATTGGGGAGGGAGCACCGGCAAGCCAAGTGTCCAACCCATCGATCACGCGCTGGCTCAGGTCGGCGAACACGCAAACATCTTCGCCGACCAAGTGAACGGTTTCACCAAGCCGGGCATCTTCCGCATGCTCAGCAAATTTGGCATCCATGACCCCAAGGTTATGACCGATAATGTGCCGCTTCTGGATATTGAGCTTGAGGGTGACAAGCTCTTCTGGGGCCAAACATTCAAAGGGATCGACCCCAATCTCCGCAAATCGCTTCTGAGCGACTTCCACGTTCTGGAAGTCGTTTTTCACGGATTTGATAGATTGATCGTTCGATTTCTGAGGTGCGACGCCGTGCAAATAGACAGCCTTTAGCGTCGCTTCGAAGGCTGTCAGCACATCTTCATGGGCGTTGCCGAGGAGGCGGTAGGCAAGTTCCTGGCTTTCCTCTGATTGCGTCTTCGCCATTGCAACCTGTTTGCGCACGAGTTCGACTTCCCGTGCGAAATGGAGGCGCAGATTTGGTGCTCCGCAATCCGGACAGAACAATCCGATGGCATAGACGCCATAGTCACGTCCGCAGTGATCGCACACTAGGTCGCGAAGGAGATCGCTGCGCAAAAAGCGTGGCGTGGGCCGGAAGCCTTGGTTAACCTTTGCTTCGATGCGAATTAAACTGTTGCGCGACTGGCTTTGATTGAATCCGGCGAAGGCACGAGTGAGTTCTTCTTGAACATCGGCGATTGCCGCGTGCTCCACCAGTTTCAGAGCGGCCTTCAAGTCGTCAGGGTGCGTAAACGCGCTGTCCTCGGCTACTATTCCACTGTAGGGACACACGGTCTGTTTCGATCGCGGCTCAATTTTCATCCGCTGTTTCGCGTCTTCTCGAATGACAAAATTGAGCGTCGCATTGCCGAGTACAAAGTGGCGCGGATGAGCTTCTGGATTGGGCGAGTAGCGATATACCCGGCCGCTCGGAGTTTTCGGCAGGGGCACACCGAGTTGCATATTGCTGCTCGTTCCGCCGGTTCTATAGCGTCCAAGATTTCTGAAGCGCATGGTACGAACTGTTTCAAAGTGATGGGTAATTGCAACCGATTCTGCGCCAAGCGCGAATCGGATGAATTCTGACTATATCCGAAGTTGCCTACGTCCTCGGAATCACCGCTTTGGCGCTACTATAACAAATAACCTGCGTGGGCCGGGGGCACCATTCCTCCATTCCCGGCCGTCCGCAAATGCGCTAGGCTTTGCCGCCCATAAACCGCGACGCCATCGTGGTGATGCGTGCTAAAAAATTGGAGGAGGAACGCCCGTGGTCAAACTGATAATGCCGTGTGCCGTCGCCGTCGCGCTGGTATTGGGTCTCCATACAAGCGCCGATGCCGCCGTCGCGACGCCGAAGCTCGCGGCGCCGAAGGCCGCCGCGCAAAACTTCATCGCCGAAGCCGGCTGGAAATGCGACAAGCGGCACTGTTTCTGGGATCCCGCGTTCGCCGGTCCGGTTCCGGATTTCGCGGCCAATTGGGGACCGCCGGAGGCGCCCACCTGCTACTACGTGCAGCGCCGCATCTCGAAGCGCTGGGCGAAGGTTTGCCCGGAAGTTCCCCTGCAGGCGCGCTGATCGCATCGCGCAAGGCGAAGCCGGCGCGGGCGATCCCCGCGCCGGAATCTTTTTTCGGTGCTCAGAACATCTTCGTCGCCTCGGGAGTATTGCCCGGCGAATTTCTAGAACTCTAGTTCGGTCGAAGCCTTTCTTGGTGATAGCACTCCGGCGCCGGGTATAGCCGGCGACGGAGCAATGCGCGTCTTTATTCAGCTCCAACTATTTGCAGGTGCCTGGTCGAATGTATACCGCGTTGTCGTTTTCCGCGGCGCAAAGGCTCGGATATGTACGCGGGTACCCCTTCGGGCTGCGCGCACAGACGGGGTCGTACCACATCAGGCAAATTGGTCCGAAACAGGGTCCCCTATGTAAAACACGAGCGCCAGCGACTTTCGCGAAGCACGCGTTCGTATAAGTCATGCGCGTTCCGTCGGGCAACGAGCCGCAAACCGGAAGGAACATTTGATTGCAGGCCGTTGCGGCTGCGGCTGTATGTTCAGCAGCAAAGGTCAAGACGGAGATTGAGGACAGGAGAAGAAGGGAAAAGCTTAGGTGTCGACTTTTCATAACATTCCCCACTAATGATGATACTACTTTGAGGCGAACTATTAAAAGAGTCAATAGTACGTAGTGGGGTGGGCTTTCTTCATCTCCATCTCGCTGTCCTCGAAGTGAAATTCTGAAACCACTTTTTACCGTGTGGTATGTTTTTCCTGCGCAAGAACTAATCTTTTCAACTTCAGAACATCTTCGTCGCGGCGTAAAAGCCGGCGATGAAAATCGCCACGAACAACAGCATGACGAGGCCGAGCCGGCGCTCGATGAAGGCGCGCGCGCCTTCGCCCCAGAAATAGATGAGCGTGGCCAACAGATAAAAGCGCACGCCGCGGGTGATGATCGAAAGCACCGTGAACCAAAACAAATTATAGCCGGCGAAGCCCGAGGCGATGGTGATGACCTTGTAGGGGATCGGGGTGGCGCCCTTGATCAGGATGATCCAGTGGCCCCACTCGGCATAGGCCGCGCGAAACGTTTCCAGCTTGTCGCCATAGCCGTAGAGCCGGATGAGAAACTGGCCGAGCGTGTCGTAGAGCAGCGCGCCGATGGCGTAGCCAAGAAGCCCGCCGAGCACGGAGGCGACCGTGCAAATGCCGGCGTACCAAAAGGCGCGGCCGGGCTTCGCCAGGCACATCGGCACCAGCATCACGTCGGGGGGAATGGGAAAGACCGAGCTTTCGACGAACGAGATGACGGCGAGCGCCTTCGGCGCCCACGGCCGGGCCGAAAGATCGAGCACCCAGTCGTAAAGACGGCGCAGCATGGCGGGGCTGTCTATCGGCAGCACAAGCGCGAGTCAAAAACGACTTGAACGGCGCCGCCGATTTTCACCGCGCGCGGCGCGGCTTGGCGCGTTCGGTCTGCGGCGGGCGAATGCCGACCTTGCCGCCGAGGACATGGGTCTTCGGCATCTTCTCGGCGATCCCCATCAGGCGCTCGCGGCGGTCCATTTCGTCCCAAACGTCTTGCAGCGTGACGCGGGCCTCCACCCACAGCACGACCAGATTGTAGAGAAGATCGGCGCTCTCGCGGATGACGTTTTGGCGGTGACCCATGGCGGCTTCGAGCGCGACTTCGGCCGCCTCCTCGGCGACTTTTTTTGCGATCTTGCGAGGTCCCGCATGCAACAGGCGGGCGGTGCGCGAGGCGGCGGTGTCCTTGCCGCGGCTGTCGCGAACCGCGTCGTACAGCCGGACCAGCGAATCACCCATGTCTTTCAACATACTATGCGCCCCCCGCCTTGCGAATCGTGGCCAGCGGAAGCGCGCGGATAGGATTAAGGAGCCGAGCGTCGACGCGCCTTCGCGCCGGCGGGCGTGGCTCGCCACTTGCTCTTGCTGGCGGCATGGTCTTTGCTCGTTCTTCATGCGGCGGCCAGGAGCGGGCGAGGCTACGCCGCAAACGAAGCCGGGAATTTGTCATGCGTTTCGGGGTTATTGCCGCGAGGATGTTTCGCTCCAAACTTCATCTCGGCTTGCTGGTTTTTTTCGCCACCGCCTTTGCCGGCGGCGTGCAGGCGCAGACGCCCATCCGCTTTCTCCTGGACTGGAAAATCGACGGAACCTCGACGCCGTTTCTGTTCGCGATCGACAAGGGATACTTCAAGGCCGAGGGGCTCAACGTCACAATTCTCGAACCCGCCTCGTTCGACCCGGGCGAAAGCGGACAGGAAACGATCAAGCGCATCGCGTCGGGCGAGGTCGAAATGGGATTTGGCGACATCAACGCCATGATCAAGTTCCGCGACCAAAACCCGCAAATGCCGATCAAGGCGGTCTACATCGTCTATAACAAGGCCGCCTATTCGATCGTCGGCCGCAAGAGCCGCGGCGTGACCTATCCGAAGGATCTCGAGGGCAAGAAGCTCGGCGCGCCGGCGCGCGACGAGAGCTTCGCGCAATGGAAGATTTTCGCGCAGGCGAACGCCCTCGACGAGAGCAAGATCGCAATCGAGAACATCGGCATGCCCGTGCGCGAGCCGATGCTGGCGGCGGGCCAGGTCGACGCCGTCACCGGCCTGTCGTTCTCTTCCTACATCAACCTCAAGGATCGCGGGGTTCCGCCCGACGACATCGCCGTGATGCTGATGGCCGACTACGGCGTCAATCTTTACGGCAACGCGATTCTCGTCAACGCGAAGTTCGCCGACGAGAACCCGGAGGCGGTGAAAGCGTTTCTCCGCGCTTTCACGAAAGCGCTGAAGGAGTCGGTGTCGAAATCGGCGGTCGCGATCGGCTCGGTGATCAAGCGCAACGAAGTGCTGAACAAGGACCTCGAACTCGAGCGGTTTAAGATGGCGATCCGCGACAACATCGTGACGCCGGAGGTGAAGGCCAACGGCTATGGCGGGATCGACCCGCAGCGGTTCGCCAAGGCGATCGACCTGATCGCGATGGCCTATCCGTTCAAGCAAAAGCCGGATACGGCCGCCGTATTCGACGCCTCTTTTTTGCCCTCCCCGGCGCTGCGCAGGGCCAATTGAGCCGCTAAGGCGGCGACGTTGCCGCCGGCCGCAAGCCCGCTAGAGTGCGGGTCAAAGCCGGGACGAGCCCATGTCTTTCCTTCGTCTATATGCCCGCGTTTTTACCATGCTCGGCCCCGAGAAGCCGCTCGCCGCGGTGCTGGCGATCGCCAATGTCGCGCTCGCCGCCACCCAGTTCGCCGAGCCGGTGTTGTTCGGACGCGTCATCGACGCGTTGGTCGGCGCGCAAACGGCGCACCAGGCGCCGTCTTTTCAACAACTCGTGCCGCTCTTGGCGGCATGGGGCGGCTTCGGCCTCTTCAGCATCGCCGCGGGCGTGTTTTTGGCGCTGCATTCCGACCGGCTCGCGCATCGCCGGCGGCTCGGCATCGTCACGCAATATTTCGAGCACGTCCTGCATCTGCCGCTCGCCTACCACACCGGCACGCATTCCGGCCGGCTGATGAAGGTCATGCTGCAGGGCGCGGACTCGCTCTGGGGCCTGTGGCTGTCGTTCTTCCGCGATCATTTCGCGGCCTTCGTCTCGATCTTCGTGATGTTGCCGGTCGCCGTGTTCCTCAACTGGCGGCTCGGGCTCTTGCTCGTCGGGTTGATGGTCGTTTTCGCGGCCATCACCTCCTACGCGCTGCGCCAGACCGAGCAGCAGCAGCTCGGCGTCGAGCGCTTTCACACGGACCTTGCCGAGCGGACGTCGGACGCGCTCGGCAACATCGCGCTGGTGCAAAGCTTCACGCGCGTCGACGCGGAAGTGCGGGAGATCAAGGACGTTGCTGCGCGGCTGTTGGCGGCGCAAATTCCGGTGCTGACCTGGTGGGCGGTCGTTTCGGTGGCGACGCGCGCGGCGACGACGATCACGATTCTGGCGATTTTTCTCGTCGGCACCTGGCTCCACATCCGAAATCTTGTGACGATCGGCGAGATCGTCACCTTCGTGAACATCGCGACGCTGTTCGTGGGCAAGCTCGAGCTCGTGGTCGGCTTTACCAACCGCCTGGTGCTCGATGCGCCGCGGCTCGCGCAATTTTTCGAGGTGCTCGATACGACGCCGATCAAGGATCGGCCGGGCGCGATCGACCTCGGCCGCGCGACGGGCCTCGTCGAATTCGACCATGTGGCGCTCTCCTACGACGGCCGGCGCGCGGCGGTCGACGACATCAGTTTCCGGGTCGAGCCCGGGGAGACGATCGCCGTGGTGGGCGAGACGGGCGCCGGCAAGTCGACCGCGCTTTCGCTCCTGCACCGCGCCTGGGATCCGCAAAAGGGCGCCATTCGAATCGACGGGCACGACATCCGCGACGTCACGCTCGGATCGCTCCGGCGCAATGTCGGGGTCGTGTTCCAGGAGGCGTTGCTGTTCAACCGCTCGATCGAGGACAATCTGCGCGCCGGCAAGCCGGACGCGACGCAGGAGGAGATGGCCGAGGCGCTCGCCCGCGCGCAGGCGAGCGAACTCGTCGCCCGCAGCGGAGGCGTCGGCTCCAACGTCGGCGAGCGCGGACGGCAGCTATCGGGCGGCGAGCGTCAGCGCATCGCGATCGCGCGCGCGCTCTTGAAGGATCCGCCCGTCCTCATTCTCGACGAGGCGACGAGCGCGCTCGATGCCACCACCGAGCGCAAGGTGCAGCTCGCGCTCGACGAGGTGATGAAGGGCCGCACCACCTTCGTGATCGCGCACCGTTTGGCGACGGTGCGCAACGCCGACCGCATTTTCGTCTTTCACGAGGGCCGGATCGTCGAGCAGGGAAACTTCGAGGAACTGGTGCGGCTGAACGGCCGCTTCGCCACGCTCGCGCGCGCGCAATTCATGGTGGCGCCGGAGCCCGAGCGGATCGCCATCGCCCGCCCGGCGGAATAGCCTTCTTGGTCATGCCCGCACTGTTGCGGGCATCCACGCCTTATCGCGGCGTGATGTATTAAGACGTGGATGCCCGGCACCAATCTCGGGTTTACCCGAGATTGGAATTAAGATTCACAAGTCGGCTAAAGCCGACTTGTGTGGCCGGGCATGACGGAACACTTATTCGCTTCCCGCGCATGCGCTAGCGCAGCCGTTCGAGAATCGAGACGTAATTGGCGACCGCGGCGCCGCCCATGTTGAAAATGCCGGCCAGCCGCGCGTCGGCAATCTGCATGTCGCCGGCCTCGCCGCGCAATTGCATCGCGCTGATCGCGTGCATGGAGACGCCGGTGGCGCCGATCGGGTGGCCCTTGGCCTTGAGCCCGCCGGACGGATTGACCGGAAGCTTGCCGCTCTTCTCGACGATGCCCTCGTCGATGAGGCGCGCGCCCTGCCCGGGCTTGGCGAGCCCCATCGCCTCGTATTCGATGAGTTCGGCGATGGTGAAGCAGTCATGCGTCTCGACGAAGGAAAGGTCGTAGAGCGCGACGCCCGCCGCTTTCAGCGCGCGCGCCCAAGCCTCGGTGCAGCCCTCGAATTTCAAAATGTCGCGCTTCGACATCGGCAGGAAGTCCTGCGCGTGGGCGGCGGCGCGGAAGGCGATCAACGGCTTGCCGAGGCGCTCGGCGGTCTCGATGTCGGCGAGCACGATCGCGGCGGCGCCGTCGGAAACGAGCGAGCAGTCGGTGCGCTTCAACGGCCCGGCGACGCGCGGATTCTTCTCGCTCTCGGCGCGGCAGAATTCGTAGCCGAAATCCTTGCGCATCTGCGCGTAGGGATTGCCGACGCCGTTCTTGTGGTTCTTCGCGGCGATCCTGGCGAGCGCGTCGGACTTGTCGCCGTATTTCTGGAAATAAGAGCCGGCGATTTTTCCGAACACCCCGGCGAAGCCGCCCTCGATCGCGGCGTCCTCCGGCAGATAAGAGGCCTTGAGAAGGTTCTTCCCGATCTCGGCTCCCGGCGTCTTGGTCATCTGTTCGACGCCGACCACGAGCACGATGCGCGCGCTCCTGGCGGCGATCGACTTCAGCCCCTGATGAACCGCGGCTGAGCCGGTCGCGCAGGCGTTCTCGACGCGCGTCGCGGGCTTGAAACGAAACGCGGGGTCGGCCTGCAAAACCAGCGCGGCGGTGAAATCCTGGGCGCTGAAGCCGGCATTGAAATGCCCGAGCAGGATTTCATCGACATCGGCGGCCTCGATGCCGGCGTCGGCGAGCGCCTCCTTGGCGACGCGGACGATCAGGCTCTCGACGCTTTCGGCATCGAGCTTGCCAAACGGCGTGTGGGCGAGGCCCACGATACAGGCGGTCATGAGGGTTGCTCCGCGATGGTGGCTGACGGAATATATGCATTGTGCAGAGGCCCGGCGAGCCTGTTTGCCGGGAACCGGTCGGGAGGATAGACAAGGGGCTGGATTCGGGCGAGCGCCCGCCGTAATTCCGCCCTGACCCGATTGCTATCGCTGTTCGAGCCGAAGGGACGACGGGAAGCCGCCGCGTGCACAGCATTTTTGGCCGTAGATTTGTTGGTCTTGGCCTAGCCGGCCTGTTGCTCTGGGGGCTCGCGGGGCCCGCGGGGGCCGGTCCCTATCTCCTCATCGACGCCGACAGCGGCCGGGTGCTCGCCCATTCCGAAGCGGGCCAGCCCTGGTATCCGGCCTCGGTGACCAAGCTGATGACCACCTTCGTCACCTTCCGCGCCCTGCGCGAGGGGCGCGTGAAGCCCGATACGCTGCTCATGGTTTCGGAAAATGCCGTCGCGCAGGACCCCACCAAAATGGGTTTCCCCGTCGGCACGCAAGTGAGCGTCGACAACGCGATCAAGATGCTCCTGGTAAAATCGGCGAATGACATCGCGGTCGTGCTCGCCGAAGGCGTCAGCGGATCGGTGCCGGCGTTCGTCGGCGAAATGAACCGCACCGCCGCCGAGCTCGGCATGACGGCCACCCATTACAACAACCCCAACGGATTGCCCGACGAGGGCCAGGTGACGAGCGCGCGCGACATGGCGATCCTCGCCCGCGCGATTTACCGCGAGTTTCCGGAGCAGGAAATGTTGTTCCGCATTCCGGCGATCAAGTTCGGCAAGCGCGTCATCCGCAACCACAACAAATTGATCGACCATTATGTCGGCGCCGCCGGCATGAAGACCGGCTTCATCTGCGCATCGGGCTTCAACATCGTCGCCAGCGCCAAGCGCGGCAACAAGCGGCTGATCGCGGTGGTGTTCGGCGGCTATTCCGGCGCGCGGCGAAACGAGGACGTGGCGCGGCTCCTGGAAAAAGGATTTTCCCCGCTCGCCACGATCGGCGCCGTGTTCCGGCGCGAGCCCGGCGCGGTGGAGTCGATTCAAAACATCGCGGTCGCGCCGGTGAACATCCAGGCCGATATATGCGGCAAGGGCCGCAAGCACGCGCCGTCCGAATCCGACATCGAGGAAGACGCGGCGGATAACGCGGACCCCGATGCGCAAGCCAAAGGCGCGAAAGGCTGGAAGCAGCCGCTGTTGACCGATCTGCCGCCGTCGATGGAGCCGATCCCGGTGTCGGTGGTTCCCTCGCCGCAGGCGCAGGCCAAGGTGGCGGCGGACGAAGCGAGGAGCAAAGGCCGCAAAAAAAAAGGCAAGGGATCGCAAAACACCGAACAACCCGCCGAAAAGCCCGCCGCCGCGAAGGTCGTCTCGCCGCAGGGCGGGCCGTTCCTGCCGCTTTCGGCGCAGCCCGCCGCGACGCCAACCGCCGACGCCGCGACCGAGCAAGCCTCGCCCAATCAGCCGCTTGAATTCGCCCCGCTCAAATCCAGCATGGCGCAATTCGCCCCGCCGGTCGCGCGTCCGAGCGCATCGGCCGCGGCGGCCGAGCCGGCGGAACCCCTGCGCCGGGTGGTGACGGCGGCGAGCGGCGAGGCCGTGCCGCCGGCCGCGCTGAAGGAGCAAGCGACGCCGCCGGCCGCAAAGGCGGACGCGCCGCCGCACTCGGCGCAGGCGTTCGCGCCCGACAGCTCGCTCGTGTTCGTGCCCGTGCTGCGGAGCATGGCGGAGGATTCCGAGCCGCCGGTGGAGCTGCCGGCGACGGCGCCCTTGCCGCGGCCGCGGCCGAAACTTTGAACCATTGACGAGCGGCGATAAAGCGGCGCGCAAACTCGGTCCGGCAGAGCCGATTCCGCTCAGCGTGATCACCGGCTTTCTCGGCGCCGGCAAGACCACGCTGCTCAATCGCCTGCTGCGCGATCCCGGCCTTCGCGATACCGCGGTGCTGGTGAACGAGGTCGGCGAAATCGGCCTCGATCATCTGTTCTACGAAATTCTCGACGGCGAGAGCGTGCTTTTGTCCGGCGGGTGTCTCTGCTGCTCGGTGCGCGGCGATCTCGTCACCGCGCTCGAGGACGTGCTGCGCCGGCAGGATAACGGCAGGAGCACGCCGTTCCGGCGCGTGGTCATCGAGACGACGGGGCTTGCCGACCCCGCCGCCGTGATGACGCATCCCTATCTCGTGCAGCGCTATCGGCTCGACGGCGTGGTCACGCTCGTCGACGCGGTGAACGGACGGGCCACGCTCGACGAGCATCGCGAGGCGGTGAAGCAGGCGGCGATCGCCGACCGGCTGGTGCTCGCCAAGACCGATCTCGCGGGCGCCGAGGACGTCGCGGCCCTGCGCGCGCGGCTCGCGGCGCTCAACCCGGCCGCGCCCGTCCTCGATGCTGCGAAGGGGGAGGCGACGGCCGCGGCCCTCCTCGAGGCCGGCCTCTACGATCCGTCGAGCAAAATTCCCGATGTGCGGCGCTGGCTCGCCGAGGCCGCGGTCGAAGCCGCCGAGCACGCGCATCATCACCATGCCGGCGATCTCGATCACCATCATCATCATCACGACGACCGCATTCGCGTGTTCACGCTCGCGAGCGAGGCGGCGATTCCGATCGCAACGCTGGAATCGTTCCTCGATCTTTTGCGTTCGATTCACGGCGCCAAATTGCTGCGGCTGAAAGGGATCGTTCGGCTTGCCGAGGAGCCCGACGAGCCGCTCGTCCTGCACGCGGTGCAGCACGTCATGCACCCGCCGGCGCGGCTTGCGGCCTGGCCCGATCAGGACCGCCGCTCGCGGCTCGTCTGCGTGACGTGGGATCTTGATCCGGCCATCGTGCGGCGGCTGTTCGACGCTTTTCTCGGCCAGCCGCAAATCGACACGCCCGACCGCGCAGCGCTTCTCGACAATCCCCTCGCCAGCCGCCGCTGAGCGCCCCTTGCCGGATAGGCCCGGCTCGGGAATGCTAGGCGACAAGCGCCGGCGCTAAAAAACAACGGCGACGCGAGGCGGGGGATGGGGTTTATCGGCGATTTCAAGCGCGAGTTCAGGTTCTTGCGCGGCGTGCTCGCGACGCTGCGCATGACGACGCCGATCGCGAAGAATCCGGCGCGGGTATTTCCCTGGCTGTTCGAGGATCTGGCGCGCAAATACGGCCCCCGCGACGCGCTCGTCTCCGAGCGCGAACGCTTCACCTATGCCGAACTCGATGCGCGCGCCAACCGCTACGCGCGCTGGGCGCAGGGCCAAGGCCTCAACAAAGGCGACGCCGTTTGCTTGCTGATGGCGAACCGGCCGGAATACGTGGCGATCTGGCTGGGGATTACGCGCGCCGGCGGCGTGGTCGCGCTCCTCAACACCAACCTCACCGGCGCTTCGCTCGCGCATTGCATTTCGATCGTGGCGCCGAAGCACGTTATCGTCGCCGGCGAATTGCTGCCGGCGTTCAAGGGCGCGCAATCGCATCTGAGCGTGAATCCGAAGTTCTGGCTGCACGGCGGCGACGAGCCCGGCTTTGCGCGGATCGACACGGCCGTGGCCGCGATGGACGGCGGCGCCCTTGCGGCCGAGGCGCGGCCGCCGCTCCACATCGATGATCGCGCGCTGTTCATCTACACCAGCGGCACCACCGGCCTGCCCAAGGCCGCGAACATCAACCACTACCGCCTCATGCTCGCGAGCCTCGGCTTCGCCGGCGTGATGGGCACCAAGGCGAGCGACCGCATGTACGACTGCCTGCCGATGTATCACTCGAACGGCGGCATGGTCGCGATCGGCGCCACGCTTGTTGCCGGCGGGACGGTCGTGATCCGCGAAAAATTCTCCGCGCGCGAATTCTGGGACGACATCGTGCACTGGGACTGCACGATGTTCATCTATATCGGCGAGCTTTGCCGGTATCTCGTGACCGCGCCGCCGTCGCCCGCCGAGCAAAAGCATCGGGTGCGGCTGTGCTGCGGCAACGGCATGCGGCCCGACATCTGGCGGCCGTTCGCCGAGCGCTTCAAGGTGGCCGAAATCCGCGAATTCTACGCCGCGACGGAAGGAAACGTCGCGGTGTTCAATTTCGACGGCAAGCCGGGAGTGGTCGGCCGAATGCCCGCTTATCTGGCCGCGCGCTTTCCGATCGCGGTCATCAAGTTCGACGTCGAGCGCGAGGAGCCTTTTCGCAACAGCGGCGGCTTCTGCGTCCGCTGCCGGCCCGGAGAGGCGGGCGAGGTGGTCGGCGAAATCCTCAACGACCCGATGCGGCCGACCAACCGCTTCGAGGGCTACGCCGACAAAGCGGCGACCGAAAAGAAGATCCTGCGCGACGTGTTCAAGAAGGGCGACGCCTATTTCCGCACCGGCGACCTGATGCGGCAGGACGAGGACGGTTATTTCTATTTTGTCGACCGGATCGGCGACACCTTCCGCTGGAAGGGCGAGAACGTCGCGACTTCGGAGGTGGCCGAGACGATTTCCGTCTTTCCCCGGGTCAAAGAGGCGAACGTTTACGGCGTGCCGGTGACGGGGCACGAGGGCAAGATCGGCATGATGGCGATCGTGTGCGAGGGAAAGCTCGATCTCGCGGGCCTCTATGGTTATATTGCCGACTCGCTTCCCTCCTATGCGCGCCCCGCTTTCCTGCGCATCCGGGCCTCGCTCGACGTCACCGGCACGTTCAAGCAGAAGAAAATCGATCTGGTGAAGGAAGGCTTCAATCCGGAGGCGGCCAGCGACGAAGTCTATTTCGGCGATTCGTCGAAGGGCGCGTTCGTGCGGGTGGATCAGGCGCTCTACCAGCGCATCCAATCGGGCGCGATCAGGCTCTGAGCGCCGGCACTGGCTTTTTTTTGCGCGCAGGTCATAAAGAAACCATGACAAAGATCGCAACGCCGAATCAGGTGCTTTCCTTCTGGCGGAAGGCGGGGCCGAAGCGTTGGTTCAAATCCAACCCGGAATTTGACCATCGGATATTGGAAAAATTCCTCGTCACGCATCAGGCCGCCGAACTCGGCAAGCTCGCAAGCTGGGAAGAGGAGGCGGAGAGCGCGCTCGCGCTCGTCATCGTGCTCGACCAGTTTCCACGCAACATGTTTCGAGGCACCGCGCGCGCATTCTCGACCGATGCGCTCGCGCTGGCCGCGGCGAGGCGGGCAAGCGAACGCGGATTCGACCGCAAAATCAAATTGCCCGAGCGGATGTTCTTTTATCTTCCCTTCGAACACAGCGAGAACCTCGCCGATCAGGAAACCTGCCTGCAGCTTTTCGTGGCGACCAAGGACAAGGAATTGATCCGCTGGGCGAAGCTGCATCACGACACGATCCAACGCTTCGGGCGCTTTCCGCACCGGAACGAGATTCTCGCGCGGGTGTCGACGCCCGAGGAAATCGCCTTTCTCGACAATGGCGGGTTCCGGGCGTGATGCGCGGTTAACCATTCCGCCAATTCCGAACGGTTTCTTAAGCCCGATCGCCGTAAAACCGCTCTGCCGCCGGTAGCGGCCGGAGTGTTCATTGTCCATCGCGGGGTCTAGCGGGAGCGGGTCGCGCAGCCTGCGCTTCGGCGCGGGCGAATGGATCGCGCGCGCGAAGGCGCTGTTTTCCGACCAAAGCCATCACTCGATCGCGCACCGCGCCGCGGGGTCCGCGTTTCTGATGCGGGTCGCGAGCGCGGCGCTCGCCTACGTGTCGCAAATCCTGTTCGCGCGCTGGATGGGCCGCTTCGAGTTCGGTCTCTATGTCTATGTGTGGACGTGGCTGTTGTTGCTCGGCAGCTTCGTTCCGCTCGGAATTTCGAGCTCGGCGCAACGCTTCATTCCCGAATATAGCGGGCGCGGCGATCTCGATCGTTTGCGCGGGTTTTTGCTCGCAAGCCGCTTGCTGCCGATCTTCGCCGGCGTCGTGATCGCGGCGCTCGGGGCCGCCGCCGTCCATGTGCTCGGCGACCGGGTGCCGGCGTATTATCTGGCGCCGCTGGCGCTTGTCTGTTTTTGCCTGCCGGTGCACGGCGTGAGCGACGTCAACGGCGGCCTCGCCCGCTCCTTCAACTGGATCAACCTGGCGATGGCGCCGGCCTACCTCCTGCGGCCGGTGCTTCTGCTCGGCGGCATGGCGGCAGTCCATTTCGCCGGCGTTTCTCCTTCCGCCGTGATCGCGATGGGGTTCGCCGTTGCGGTCTATTGGGCGACGACGGTGGGACAATCGTTCGCGCTCGACCGCAGGCTTCGCCGCCAGATTCCCGCCGGGCCGCGCCGCTACGAACTCGCCTTTTGGCTCGCCACCGCGCTTCCCATCTTCCTGGTCGAGGGCTTCTACTTTCTTCTCGCTTACACCGACGTGCTGGTGCTCGACCTGTTCGCCGGGCCCGACGACGTCGCCGTCTATTACGCCGCGACGAAGACGCTCGCGATCGTCGCCTTCGTCTATTTCTCGGTGTCGGCGGTGACCGCGCACCGCTTCAGCGAGTATCACGTGAGCGGCGCGCGCGAGCGGCTGGAGGCGTTCATCGCCGACGCCATCCGCTGGACCTTCTGGCCGTCGCTCGCGATCACCGCCTGCTTTCTCGCTTTCGGCCAGCCGCTGCTCAACCTTTTCGGCGAAGGCTTCGATCACGGCTATCCGTGGATGTTCGTGCTCGCGATCGGGCTGATGGCGCGCGCCTCGATCGGGCCGGTCGAGCGGCTGCTCAACATGGTCGGCGAGCAGCGCCTTTGCGCCGCCATCTATGCCGGCGCCTTCGCGATCAATCTCGTCCTTTGCTTCGTGCTCATTCCGCGGATCGGGCCGCTGGGCGCCGCCATCGCCATCGCCAGCGCCATGGTCGCGGAATCGGCTCTTCTCTACCTCGTCGCCAAACGCCGGTTGGGAATCCATGCCTTCATCTGGCGCCGCCGATAGCCAAGCCCGCGCGCGTCCGTCGCCGGGGGCCCGCATCGTTGCGCCGCCCCTTGCGCCGACGGGAGGGCAGGCGGATCTCGCGCGCGCGCCGTCGCTCGCCGCCGAGTGGAAAACGCTTGCCGAGCTCGACGCGGCCGATATCGATGCCTGGCGGGACCTCGTCGCGCGCGCGCTCGAGCCGAACGTTTTCCTCGAGCCTTCTTTCGCGCTTGCGGCGGCGAAGTTTCTTCCGCGCGAACGCGATGCCGGCGCAATTCTCGTGCGCGACGGCGAGCGCTTGCTGGGCCTCGTGCCCGGGCGGGTCGAAGGCTTTGCCGCCGGAAGGCCGGTTTCGACCTTCGTCGGCTGGACGCACGCTTACGCGCCGCTTTCGACCC
>Ga0075426_10001637_pt1 | contig 15891 bp, 12 predicted proteins | sample SoiMethybrSBSTD5_FD_75304 | JGI IMG/M metagenome (GOLD analysis project Ga0075426, IMG submission 75304) | Bulk soil microbial communities from a Populus tree surrounding site in Tennessee, USA - Soil MetaG P. TD hybrid SBSTD5 | ecosystem: Environmental > Terrestrial > Soil > Tree plantation... | reverse complement strand
GTCAGATTCCACAAAAGAAATGTATCGATATTTCCGAAGAGAAGTTCGCCACGTTGTGCGCGCTCCGCCGCTCCACGAACGTTTTTCAATATCCATCGCAGTTTCAGGCCGCTGAAGTACGTGCTAAGTGGAAGACCGGTTTTTGCGCGAAAGCGGTCCTGGCCACCCTGCGCGCTGAACTGCGCGACGTCCGGGCTGACGCGCGTATCCTGCCACACGATTGCGTTCATGACCGGCTTGCCCGTCGCTTTTTCCCAGACGACGGTTGTTTCCCGCTGATTCGTAATGCCAATCGCTGCCAGATCTTCCGATTTCAATTTCTCTTTGGCCAGGGCTTCGGCCATAACTTCCCGCGTTCGTTGCCAGATCTCTTCGGGGTTGTGCTCGACCCAACCTGGCTGCGGGAAAATCTGTTCGTGCTCTTTTTGCGCGACGCTTACGATGCGCCCCGCTTTGTCGAACACGATAAAACGAGTGCTTGTTGTGCCTTGATCGATCGCCCCGAGATAATTTGTCACGTGCTCATGCCTCACTCAATCCAAGTTCCCGCAAAAATCCGCAAATCTTTTCGACGTACTTTGCAACTTGCTCCGATTTCTCCGCGTCGCTCCAGCCAAGCTCCCGACTGAGAAGTTCGCCGACGACTGGAGCTGCCAAAATCGAAGCACGCCAATCATATAGTTGTAAGCCGAGTCTCCGCGCAAGCACGTCTTCAATCGTCCACGCCGATTCCTCTCGCGCGCAATAGACGACTTCCACCCGCAGAGCAGGAAACCCGTCAATCAAGGGCAAACTCAGGTTTGCGTCGCCGCGAATTAATTCGAGCACGTGAGTTGCGTTCGCTCCGAACTTGCTCGCAAGATGCTTTGCCGTGTCTATAGCCAAACCGTGCTGCTTCGCCAGCGTATCCAGTAGTTGCGGCGTATATCCCACCGCGCCGTCGAGCGGATGCTCCTTTGTCGGGCTCTCCGTTACCGCTTGGCCCATCGTCCGTTGTACCGCGTTGACCGCGTCTTCGGCCATCAAACGGTGCGTCGTCCACTTTCCACCGAGAACACTGATGAGTCCACTCTGCTCATCAACTTCCACCTCATGATCGCGAATCAGCTCTTTCGTTGCGTGTTGGCCGGCGCCGGCAGCGACCAACGGCCGCAGCCCGGCGAATCCGCTTGCAGCTTCTTCCACGCACAGCGGCTTTGACAAATACGGGTTAAGTTGCCGCAGCATGTACTCTGCTTCGCCCCGCGTTACCATCATCTTTGTTTCCGGCGTGGCCTCGTCTTCTGTCGTTCCGACCAGCAATCTCTCTTGCCAGGGCACCGCAAAAATGACTCTTTTGTCTTCTGTTTCCGGCACAAGCAGCGCGTCTTTCCCCGGGAATAGTTCTTCAGGAAAAAGCAGGTGCGCTCCTTTGCTTGGCCGCAACCGCGGCGAAGCAGCCGGATTTGCAAGTTGCCGGAGTTTATCGGAAAACGGGCCGGTTGCGTTGACGAAGCTCCTGGCTTGAATGGTCAATCTGGTTTGACCAATCGTGTTGCGCAATTCCGCGCCATTAATTTTGCCGACGCTCGATCGCAGAAAGTTTTCAACGCGGCAGTAGTTCAACGCTTTCCCGCCCGCCGCCTGAAAAGACCGGACGAGCGCCATCCCGTAGCGCGCGTCGTCGAATTGTCCGTCGGCATATGCCACCGCGCCGTAAAGGCCGTCTGCTTTCAGTCCGGGAAGCCGCGCAAGCGTTTCCTGGCGCGACAAGACCCTGCTGGGAAAGAGGTTTTTCTTTCCGGCCAATAGGTCGTAGATTTTCAGGCCGATTCGAAAATACGTTGCCTGAAGCCACGAATAGACTGGCACGAGAAATTCAGCCACGTGGGCAAGGTGCGGCGCATTGCGCAGCATGTACGAGCGTTCGCGCAGCGCGCCCTGCACCATGCGGTATTCGGCAAGATCAAACGTCTTGACCGCTTGTTCAAGATAACGCACGCCGCCGTGCACCAGTTTTGTGGAGGCGCTGGAGGTTCCGGACGCAAAGTCACCTCCATCCACGAGCAATGTGCGGAGACCTCGCAGTTGCGCGTCGAGCGCACAGCCTGCACCCGTAGCACCGCCGCCCACCACGCACAGGTCAAACTGCACACCCTCAATATCTTCGATCGTTTTCAAGCGAGGATTCATGCCCAAGATCTTTCACGGCAGGTGTCGCACGGCTGATTGCCGGAGAAATGGTATATCTCATTTCCCTTCTACCCGCATCTAAAGAAATGAAGGCTCTGTCACTCATCGAGCCAGGAGCCAAAGATGTCCACCCAATCTTCGAGCATCACATTCGCGTTCGCTTTGGCATTCGCGTCTCTTTTACCGGCTGAGTCGGTTGCACAGCGGTCCGGCCCTGCGGGCACTGCGACAATCACTGTGACGGCGACGAGCAAAAAGGGGGCGCCGCCTACCGTTAACCAGCCAGACGTTCAGCTCGCGCAAGGAAAAGAGCGCAAACAGATTGCGCGATGGACGAAGGCGGAAAAGATTTCCCTCGCGATATTAATCGACGAGTCGCTCGACAGCGAAGTTGCATCGCAATGGGGCGAGGTGAAGCAGTTTATTGAAGGGCTGCCACCGACGACGCTTGTGGCTGTCGGTTATGCGTCCAACGGAACGGTTCGAGTGACGCAAGACTTCACCGCCGACCACGCTCTGGCGGCCAAGGCGCTGCGGATACCACTGGGTACCCCGGCTGCCTATTCGAGTCCGTATCTTTCGGTCATTGATTGGATGAAGCGTTGGCCCTCGACCGGCGATCCCCGTTCGCTGCTGCTCATTTCCTCCGGTATCGACTATTTCCGCGGCAGCTTCGGGCCGATTTATCCAGACGTGGACACTGCGATCTCGATCGCGGAGAAAGGCAACATCAATCTGTGGAGCATCTACTCGCCGGACTCCGGCCATCGCGGCAGGTCATTTTTTCTGGTGAACACAGCGCAAAACAATCTGAGCAAGCTGTGCGTCGAAAGTGGCGGCGAGTCGTACTATCTCGGAACATCCGCACCGGTTTCGTTCAAACCATATCTGGATGAGCTTCAGGTCCATCTCAACAACCAATATCTACTTTCTTTTGCCGGCGACGGCGGTCCCAAAGGTAAATTCGTCAGCATCCGTGTGCGAACTGAATTGCCGCAAGTCGAGTTTATGCATGCCAACGCTGCCTGGCTTCCGCAGGCGAAATAGTTCGTTGCGGGGCGTTTTTTTTCATCGCTCTTGTGCTGGTTCCAGCGTGCGGCTACACTACGCAGCGTCAGAACGGTTGAACAGCATTCTAGGCTGTATTCAATCGGTTTAATTGCACTTAAGGGCGGCGCATGCGACTCTTCAAACAGATTCAGCGATACCCACTTAACAAATTCTTTGTTCATTCGTGCGCGTGCTTGATTCTCGGCGTTGCGTACTGTCCCGTTTTGCTTGCGGATGCCGGCACTGTTCTTCGTGACGGTTGGAAAGTACAGTCGTCTGCAAAAATAACTGGTTCGCCTGAACAGATCTCCGCTGCCGGCTTCTCCACGGAAGGCTGGTACTCGACTTCCGCGCCTAAGACCGTGTTCGCAGTGCTCGTTGAAAACGGCGTGTACAAAGATCCGTATTTCGGCATGAACCTGCGTTCTATCCCCGGCGTCAGCTACAAAGTCGGCGGCCAGTTCGCAAATGACGAAGTTCCCGACGACAGCCCATACGCTGTGCCTTGGTGGTATCGCAAAGAATTTACAGTTCCCGCGTCGGACAAAGGCAAGCGCATCTGGCTCGCGTTTCGCGGCATCAATTACCGCGCCGATATCTGGATCAATGGCAAAAAACTCGCCGGTTCGGATAGTGTCGCCGGCGCATTCCGGCGTTATGAATTTGACGTCACTGATTTTGTTCGGGTCGGCGCGAAGAACGTAGTGGCCGTCGCCGTCACTCCGCCCCACGCTGCCGAACTCGGTATCACTTGGGTCGATTGGAACCCCACGCCACCGGATAAGGATATGGGCCTGTGGCAGGAAGTTGTTCTGTCGGCGACCGGGCCCGTCACCGTTCGCAACGCCACCGTCGAAACCAAACTCGATCTTCCCAACACAGACGTAGCCCATCTCACGGTTCGTGCCGAACTGACGAACACATCCGCATCTCCGATCGAGGGGACGCTTCGCGGAGTTCTTCACGGCGCGGGCGCCCCGATCGATTTCTCGCAGCCTGTCGAGCTTGCCGCTGCCGAAAAAAAGGAAATCGTCTTTTCACCGGAGACCACCAAAGCTCTCAATCTCACCAAGGCAAGACTTTGGTGGCCCTACCAAATGGGCGAACCTTATCTTCATCATCTCCGGCTTGAATTTGTCGGATCCAATTCCTCCGTTTCGGATGTTCAGGAAAAATTCGTCGGGCTCGTTCAAACCGATTCCGAACTCACTCCCGAGGGCTATCGGCTACTTAAAATTAACGGTAAACCAATACTGATTCGCGGTGGCGGGTGGGCGCCGGACATGATGCTTCGCGTTGACGAATCGCGCCGTGAAGCGGAATTCCGTTACGTCAGGGAGATGGGGCTCAACACCATTCGTCTCGAAGGAAAACTTGAAGACGAATCGTTCATGGACCGCGCCGATCGCGATGGCATTCTGATTATGGCCGGATGGTGCTGCTGTGACGCGTGGGAAAAATGGGGCAAGTGGAGCGAAGAGACCAAGCAAGTTTCGGTTTCGTCGCTGCGGGATCAGATGCTTCGCCTTCGCTCGCACCCAAGCCTCTTGCTGTGGTTGAACGGCAGCGACAATCCGCCGCCGCACGATCGCGAAATGGCGTATCTGGACGTCGAAAAAGAAACTCACTGGAACAAGCCGGTTATCTCGTCCGCTACGGCGAAAGACACCGACGTCACGGGAAAAACCGGCGTCAAGATGAGCGGTCCCTACGAATACGTTCCTGCGAACTACTGGACGATCGATACAAAAAACGGCGGCGCGTATGGATTCAATACGGAAACCAGCCCCGGTCCGGCCGTTCCCCCTCTCGAGGAACTAAAAACTTTCATACCCGAAGACAAGCTTTGGCCCATTAACGATTACTGGGGTTTTCACGCGGGCGGCGGCCAATTCAAGACTATCGGCATCTATTCCGCAGCTCTCGAAAAACGCTATGGCGAAGCGAAAAGTGCCGCGGACTTCGCGTGGAAATCGCAAGCCATGAGCTACGAAGGCCAGCGTGCAATGTTTGAAGCCTATGGACGCAACAAATACAAATCCACTGGCATCATTCAGTGGATGCTCAACAACGCCTGGCCTGGCCTGATCTGGCATCTTTACAGTTATGATTTGCGACCCGCCGGTGGATACTTCGGTTCGAAGAAAGCACTGGAACCGGTGCACGTGCAATTTGCCCTCGACGACCGAACGGTTACCGTCGTCAACAGCACGCAAGCCGCCCACAAGGGACTAAAGGTTGTCGCGAAGGTCTACGACTTCGCGATGAGCGAGAAATTTTCACGCGATGCGACTCTGGATGTCGACGCTGACGGCGTTGCGCGGTCGTTCGCTATTCCCGAGCCGGAAGGAATTTCCTCAACGTACTTTCTGAGCCTGCAGCTATTGTCGTCGACCGGACAATTGCTTAGCCGAAATTTCTATTGGCTCTCCACAAAGCCTGACGTTTTGAACTTTGACAAGACGGAGTGGTATTACACGCCGCAAACAGATTTTGCGGATTTTACTTCGCTGCAGACTCTACCCGCAGCGTTGGTCAAAGCCACGTGGAAAACGCTTCCGGGCAACGAACACGACAACGAATATCTGGTCACGCTGCACAACGCGGGAACAGGTCTCGCATTTCTCGTTCATTTGCGCCTGGCGAAGGGTTCCGACAAAACAGATATTCTTCCCATTTTCTGGGAGGAGAATTACATTTCGCTTTTGCCGGGTGAGCGACGCGAAGTGCGCGTCAGCGTGCGCAAGTCTGACCTGGGTTCAACTCATCCCGAACTCGCCATCGATGGCTTTAACGTCGCGCCGGAAACTGTTCGCGCTGCTCACTAAGCGATTTTTGTGCGGCAATCACTACCGCTTGTAGCGAATTTTGTCGGCTTGCTCGTACGCTTCACGCAGACCATCGAGCAACCGGCCTTTGACGCGCGGCCCATCCGTTTTCGCCAACCCCGACCACAGCGTCTTGCCCGACTTCACGTCCTGCAGCGTCACGCGCGTATAACCGTTCGGTGCCGCCTCCGGCGTTTCTGCCGGCCTTACACTTACTTTCTTCGGGTCGTAGGTCGGCTTGTCGCCGCTTGTGACGACGTGCACATAGCTGCTACCCGTCAGCACGATCGACAAGTCCGCCTTCGTAGCGGATTCAACCGGTTCGAATCGTCCCCAGCGCGAAAGCTCCAGATACGCCACGTTGGACAACTCGGGGAATCCTGATTGATTGTCAACGTAGACGGTTCGGGCTGCGAAGATCGAATTCGGTAGGTTTGCGTTCGACGCGTTGGCCGCCGCTGCGAGGATCAGGGCCAGCGCGCCCAGCGAAATCCAAAAGAGCCGTGTCAGATTCATGGCTCCTCCTCAGTTTCTCGATTCGCTGAGTCTAGGCGCGAGGATGGGGGCATGGAACTGGTCTTTCGACCCAAAAGAGTGCAGTTGGCCGCACGGTCCAGTTAGTTTATTGGGGAAAAGTTTCAGTCGTCCGAGGAAGAAAGGGAAACCGCTCTCGTCGATTCACGAATCACCAACTCCGGGCTGGTGCGTTGGTGCGAAATTGTCCAATCGCGCTTCTCCTGCGATGCCGTGATTCCTTCAAGAATGACGTTCACGGCGAGATTGCCCATTGTTTCAAGCGGCTGGCGCACCGTCGTAAGCGACGGCGAGGACATCGCTGAAAGCGCCACATCATCGAATCCCGCAACCGAGCACTGATCCGGCACCTTGATTCCCGCTTTGGTTAGCGCGCGAATTGCTCCAAGCGCCGTTAAATCGTCGAACGCCACCAGCGCAGTAAACTTTTTCCGCTTTTGCAGAAGCTCTTCGGTCAAACGGAATCCGCCGTCGAATCCCGAGCTCGGATCGAGTCCATCCGGCAACTGCGTCACCAGGGTTTGGTCGATTTCATGACCGACCGAACTCGCGAATTTCTGAATCCCTTTCCAGCGTGGCGCGGAATCGATCAGCATCTTTGGCCCGCGAATGAAGGCGATCTTTCGGTGTCCCAGTTTGTGCAAGTGTTCCAACGCCAGCCGCCCACCGGCTTCGTTGTCCACCATTACAGAACTAACGGTGTCTCCCGGCAGGTCCCATCCGATCGTCGCTACGGGGATGTTCCGCTTGTTGAAGTCCGCGAGGACGTGAATGTCCACGAATGTCCAGTTCGCCACCACGATCAGCGCTTCCACGTGACGTTCCAATAGCATTTCGAGCGCCCTCTCGAACCGGTTTTTCTGGTTGTGCGCGTCGGCGAGAATCGGCGCGTACGATGCCTGATATAGCGAATTTTCAATGCCGCGCAAAATCGGTGTGCAAAATGGGTCGGTGATATCGATAAGCATCACGCCCACGCTGTGCGTCCGCTTGCTGCGCAAAAAACGCGCCATCGCGTTCGGTCGGTAACCGAGCTTGCGCGCGGCTTCCTCTATTTTTTTCTTGGTGGCGGGTGCAATGTACTGCGCGAGAGGTGCATTGTTCAAGACGATGGAAACCGTAGCCGGCGAAAAACCGCTCGCCTGCGCGACGTCCCGCATCGTTACGGTAATTCCTTTGCTGCTCGCTCGCTTCACGCTGCCATCCCGGTGGCCAGCATCATCCGGTACTTTCGGCTCCGATTGCAATGGTGGACTCATAACGGAAGCGCCATTTCTTATTCAGCCGGCATTTCAAATGACAGCGGCTCACGGAACCAGCGTGTCTTCCAGATGCCGAATGCAACTCCTACCGCCATCCACACGCCGCCAACGATCTTGGCTTGGTTGCTCAATGTCCACCACAATATGCCGCAGACAACAAAACCGACAATCGGCGGGACAAAATTTCCAATCGTATGTCTTTTCTCGTGCACAAAATATCGCATGAACGCCGATGCATTCACGCCCATAAACGCGATCAAGGCGCCAAAATTGAGCAGCCCGATTCCTTGCTCGAACGTTAGAAAGAACGCGCCAATCAGCACGATCACGCCAATGAAAATTACGTTGTTTCGCGGAACGTGATGCTTCGGATCCACGGCTCCGAAAAACGATTTCGGCAGCGCGTTGCTTCGTCCCATTCCATAAAGAAGCCGCGCCGCGCCGATCTGCGCTCCCATGCCTGATCCGAAGTTCGCAATGAGCAAGGTAAAGCCGACAATTTTGAAAAGTGGCGCCCAGGTTTTCGCGGCTGCGTAGACGTAAGCCAAATCCTGGTTAGGGAACGGCTTCGAAGCCGGCCAAATCAATTGCGCAATATAAACTTCCGACGCCGACAAAATTCCGATGACCAGGCACGTAAGCACTGTCGCATATAAAATATTTCGTTTTGGATTTTCCGCCTCTTCGGAAAGCGTCGAAATGGCGTCGAATCCGATGTACGTCAGGACTGCCAGCGACGTGCACCCAAACAAATCTCCGGTTGTGAAGGTTGCCGGGTCGTAAAAGGGCCGCGTGAAAAACGCCGGATCACTGTGCGGCTGGCCCATGATGTAACGAATCGCGGAGACGAAGACCACCACTACCACGCAACTCATGGCCGCCGTCAGGCCCGCATTCACCCGCGCCGAAGTCTTGATGCCCTGAAGATTCAGCAACGTGAAAACCACGGCGAAGAATATCTTCCAGCCCCACACCGGAATTCCCGGCGCAAACTCATGCGCCTGCCCCGCACACCACACCGTGCAAATCAGCGGGTTCACGATGTAATCCATCACCATGCTCCAGCCGGTGACGTATCCCGCCGCGGGATGAATCTCGCGCGCAACGTAGGTGAATGCTGACCCGGCGCTCGGGTAGATCTGCGCCATGCGCCCGTAGCTCACTGCCGTCGCCATCATCGCAACCATCGCGATCAGCACTGCCGTAACCACGTGTCCGCGCCCGCGGTCGCTCAATGCGCCGAACGCCGACATCGGCGCCACCGGCTGCAGCACGATCATCCCGTACAAAATCAAATCCCACAGCGTCAAAGACCGGCGCAAACCAATTTTCGGCCCGGCGTTTTCGTTGCTCAAACGGTTCTCCTGGAGTTCCGCGTTTTATTCCAAAAAATCGGTTTATTGAATCGTTTTAAACGCGATGATTGTGCAGGAAGCACTCCCGCCTCCGCAAGCCCCATTTTCTCCGCCGCCATTCATTGCCGCCAACCCGTTTTCCACACCTGTACGTCCGTACAGCAGCGCAAATTCTATCAGGACAGTATCCTTTCTCTCACACGCCGCCTGATTCGGCGAAACTCCAGGCAGGGTTCAAGGGTCTAATTAGATAGGTGATCCGCCCCCGGCCAGAAAGACAATATGGGCGAAGCCTATTCCCAACCCGGACGCGGTGGCGCGACCCCTGCCTTCTGGCATGTGGTCGCCTTTCTATCCATTTTGCTGCTCGCCCTATGGATCCGGCCGATACCCGTTGACGCCGACGCCGCCCTTCAAGGCTACCTCCAGATTGTAACGGGCCTTCTCGCCTTCGTTTTTTCCGCCGTCGCCCTGGTTCGCTTCCAGGGTACACAGGACCGCATTTCCCTGATCCTTGGCTCGGGTTTCCTCCTGTCCGGGTCGGTCCTGGTAGCGTCCAGCCTGTTCTTTTTCGACCTCCCGACGCAGACAGGCATTAAGGTTCACTGGGCGCCTGTGGCCCTTTGGCTCGGGCGCATGATTCTGGCGCTGCTTTTGGTTGTCGCACTCCTCGTTGAGAAATTCCTGCCGCGTTCCCGCCACCCCAAAGGCGAAATCGCCGGCGCGCTGTTCACCGTGGTTCTCTTCACCTATATCATCAGCACGGCCGTGCGCAAGCTGCCGACCGAAATGTCTCCGCACCAGCTGGCTTTTATCCCGAGTCCGCAGCAGCTGCTTCCGGCCGCGATCTATCTTGTCGCCCTCATCTGGTATCGCCGGCGTCTGCGTTACAACGATTCTGCGTTTGACCGTTCCGTCTATGCCGCCAGTTGGCTCAATTTTGCCGGCCAACTCGCTGCTTCCCAGTCCGCGCGCCTTCTGGATGCGCCTTTCGTGCTTTCGCAGGGTTTGAGCATCGTCGGGTACGCCGTGGCACTTGGCGGTGCGCTCCTGGACAACGCGCGCCTCTTCGAGCAAGTGCGTCATCTTGCGGTCAGCGATCCGCTAACTGGTCTGGCCAACTACCGCCGTTTGCTGGACGTTCTTGAAAACGAGACGGAACGTACCAACCGCACGGGCCGTCCGTTCGCGCTTCTTTTGCTCGACCTTGATGGATTGAAGAAAATTAACGACAGCCACGGCCACTTGGTTGGCAGCCGCGCGATTTGCCGCGTCGCTGATACGCTGCGCGTCAATTGCCGCGCCATTGATATCGCTGCGCGCTATGGCGGCGATGAGTTTGCCCTTGTTTTGCCGGAAACGGAGCAGGATGAAGCCGAGCGCGTCGTGCAACGAATTCACACCGTCATGGCACAGGACAAAGAGCAGCCTCCGCTTTCTGCAAGCATTGGCATCTCTATCTATCGAGGCGACGGCGAACGCATCGAACGGCTTCTCTCCGAAGCCGACGAGCATCTGTATGAGGAGAAAGCGAAGCGGAATCGCAAGCTGGCTCCCGTCCCGCCACCCCGCCGCCGCGCACCTCGCGTGAGCTGACCGCGATTTGCCTTTAGTGTGTCTGTGAATTACCCGTCATGTAAGGTGCTAGCTGCTCGCTGATTTGCGCCTTGTCGCCGACCACCACGATCGTCATCTGTTCCGGCTTGATGTATTGCGCGGTCATCTTTTGCACATCGGCCGGCGTCACGGCGTTCACCTTTTGAACGTACGTCGAAAGGTACGAATCGCCCAAACCCTGCAGATTCACGTATCGGAGTTGGCCAATTAACGCTCCGCGCGAGGAGTTTTGCAGCACAAAAATTCCCGATAGGAAGCTCTGAATGCCTTTCAATTCAGCCGCGGACGGTGGTTCCTTTTGCAGCCGCTCGATTTCGCCGAAGATTTCCTTCAGCGAAGGGCCGGTGAACTTCGTGGTAACGTCCGCAACTTCCGCCCAATACGCGTCATGGTAGCGCCGCGAAATCTGGCTGGACGGTGAATACGTGTAACCCTTTTGTTCGCGGATGTTCGATGTGATGCGCGATCCGAACGACCCTCCCAGCAACGAATTCGTTACGAGCAGCGGGATATTGTCTTCGCTCGCCGCGTTCGCCACAGGCAACCCCACATATAGGGTGGATTGCGCCGCTCCGGGCCGGTCCGTTAAATCGAGCGTGTGATTCGGTTTCACTTGTGGCACATCCGGCGTTGGCGCAGCGCCCTTCGACCACGTTCCGAAGCTTGCCGTAATCGCTTTTTTCACTGCTGGCGTATTAAATCTGCCCGCCACGTAAAGATGGGTCCGCTGAGCTCCAAAGTTCCCATCGTAATATTTCTTCACATCGGCCAGCGTCATCTTCTGAATCGCATCTTCGGTTGCAAACACCGTTCCGTAAGGATGGTCGCCATAGAGCAGTTTCCGGAATCGCATCAGCGCGATATTCTGCGGCACCGATTTCTGAATCGTCAGTTGCCGCAGCATGTCGTTCTTGATCCGCGCAACTTCGCTGTCCGGGAAAAGCGGATTTCGCGCCACGTCCGCCACCAACGCAATCGCTTTCGGCCCGAATTCCGAAAGCACGTCCGTCGAGATGTCGCTCTCGTCCGCTCCAACGTTCACATCCACCGAGCCACCCATGTCCGCGCTTTCTTCGGCGACTTGTTTCGACGAACGCGTCTTTGTGCCTTCCTTCATCAAATGGCCCATCAGATCGGCGAGACCGGGCAATTCTGCCGGCTCATTCAAATTACCGGCGTTTACGACCGCACTCACCGTCACCTTTGGCAAATTGCCGTACGGCACCAGCGTCACTTTCATTCCGTTCGGCAGCGAGTACGTCTCGTGCGCCGGCACGGTAAACGGTTTCGGCGCGCTTCCCTGGGGCGGCGCCTGTTTCTGCGCGCTAGCGCAAACGCTCATCGTCAACATCGTTCCCATTGCCAGTAAAGTTTTGATGCTCATGTTTGTTTTCATCGTCCTCTCCCTTACTGGTTCGTCGCGGGGGCCGCAGCCGCTTCCGCCGGTTTCGGTTCACGAATTAGAATCGTGCGATTTTCTGGCCGCAAATATTCCTGCGCCGTTTTCTGGATCAACTCCGGTGTCACCTTTTCGAATTGCCCCACCAGCGCGTTCACCCGCGCAGGGTCATCGTCGAACAGCGCAAAACTCGCCAGCAAATCGGCCAGCCCGAATCCGGAAAACGTGCCAATGTTGTCGTACAAGTTCGACCGCAGCTTCACCAATGCGCGATCAAGCGTTGCCTTGTCTACCGGCTTCGTCCGCAATGGCTCAATCACTCCGTCGATCGCCTGCACAATGGTTTCCGGCTTCGTTGTCGGGTCGTAGCGCAAGTCCGCCATCCACAGCATCGGTCCCTTATAATTGAACATGTTGCCCAGGTAGTTGATTCCGCCCTCGACGCCTGCCGTCACCCCGCGCTTCTGCACCAACTCCTGGTAAAGCACGCTGTCATCGCCCTCGACCAGAATCTGATCGATTAGCCCCATCGCGTAATATTCCGGCGTATTGCGTTCCGGCATGTGATACGCGATCGCAATTGCAGGCCGCTTCGCCAACGCGTCGGTCTCCGCCACTCGTTTTTCTTTTTCCTGCTTCGGCTCGGTCAAATCCGGCGGTGGTGGCAGTTTCGACGCCGCAATCTTCCCGAAGTATTTCTCCACCCACTGCTTCGCTTCCGCCGGTTCGAAATCGCCGACGATGGCCAGCGCCGCGTTATTCGGTGCGTAGAAAGTTTTGAAGAAACTCTGCACGTCGGGAACCGTCGCCGCTTCGATGTCTTTCAAATCGCCGTAAAAATTGTGCGCGTTGTACCAATTCGTGTTCGCATACTGCGGCATTTGCAACCAAGGAAATGCGCCGTACGGCCGGTTGATCACGTTCACTTTCACTTCGTTCCCGACCACGCCCTGTTGATTCTTCAGATTTTCTTCCGTTACCGCCAGGCCATTCATTCGGTCTGCCTCGGCCCAAAGTGCCGTCTCCAATTTGTTCGACGGCAAAATCTCAAAATAATTCGTAAAGTCGAACCGCGTCGAGCCGTTCAGCGTCCCGCCGTTCTGCTGCACCAGCTTGATGAATTCCATCTTTCCCAAATTCTGCGAACCCTGAAACATCATGTGTTCGAACAGGTGCGCGAATCCCGTTCGATCCTTCGGCTCGATGCGAAACCCGATCCGGTAGTACACCGCCACGCAAACGGTCGGCGCCGTGTGATCCTGCGACAACACCACCCGCAGGCCGTTCGGCAACTTGTAATACTCCACGGGCACTTGGAACGCCGCAGTGTCCGCCTTGCCGCCCATCTTTGCAGCAGCCTTCTTCTCCTGCGCCGCCGCGCACAGCCCCAGCGCCGCGCTCGCCACCAGGGCAAACAGGCTCAGTGCCGCTCGTCTCCATACAAAACTCATATTTCCTCCATCGGATCGTGGTAGATAGGCCTTTTCGGGCACACCTTGCCCGTCCACCCTATAAAAGACGTAACGCCTCACCAGAAGTTTCGCATCCAATGGGAATCCTACGCTTTTCGCCCGTTTTTTTTCGGCCTAAAGTCATCTTGAGGCGATTCGACCATGCCACAAAAAATCGTTCCCCCGTTCACCGAAGAAACCGCTCTCGCCAAAGTTCAGGCTGCTGAGAATCTTTGGAACACCCGCGACCCGGAAAAAGTCGTTCTTGGTTACACGCCTGATTCGGTTTGGCGCAATCGAGCTGAATTCCTCAATGGCCGCGCGGAAATCAAGGCCTTCCTCCGGCGCAAATGGGACCGCGAACTCGATTACCGCCTCAAGAAGACGCTGTGGACTTTTAACGGAAATCGCATCGCCGTGACGTTCGAATATGAATGGCACGACGACTCCGGTCAGTGGTTTCGCTCTTACGGCAATGAGCTTTGGGAGTTCGATCCCGACGGGCTCATGCGCCGCCGCATCGCCAGTATCAACGACGCCCCCATCGCCGCCTCCGATCGCCGCATCGCCACCTAACCGCTTTCCCGATTGGTCACAGACGCCGCGATCTTGCCCGAGGCGGGCTTAACTCGCTGGTTGCGCTTCGTGTAAGCTAAATCTTGCAGGTGGGGACCCATGTCAACTGATCGGACCAAAGACTCAGCTCAAGAATACTTCGCGGAAAAACTCAGTCAAGATTTCGAAGCGCAAGAGGCCAAACTCAACCACGAAACCGCCGTCCGCCTCTGCCGCGTTGTTTGGAATCGCGTCGCGGCCGCCGTGCAGAACAAATGCAAACAGTGGAATCAAGTCACTGGCGAAGAAACGATGGTCTGCAAAGAGACGCTGATGGGCGACTTGCGCGTCCGCTGTGCCGGCCGCCCGCATCAGTTGAGCATCCATTTTGATCCCGCGAAACTCCTCATCACGCTGAAGAACACGGCTCGAGCCGAACACGAAACGGATGTCGTCCTCAATATCGAAGGCTACGCCACCGAAAGCGGCCGCGACGCTCAGGTCGTCCACAACGGCAAAGTTGCGAACGCCGACATTGTCCTTCTCGCCGAATTCCGCGTCCTCGCCGGAATGACCCGCCAATAATCTTCGGCTAGTGCATCCCTTGCTGTCTTGTTTTTGAAGTCGCCACAACGAGTTGCGCCTCAACCGGCGCCGCGCGCACGATGTATCGCAGCGGCGACTTCGGGCTCTTCCCGAACGGATAACACGTAATCAGCGTCAAGGCATCTCCCGATGTTGGCGCTAGCAATTCCGTACTTTCCGGTTTGACCACGCGAATTTCTTCCACAACATACTCTCTCGTTCGCAATTCGTGCTTTGTTTCGTCATACCACTCGAGCGAAACGCGATCGCCGTTTTGTATCTTCTCCAAAGGCCGAAACCAGCTCGTGCGGTGTCCGGCCAGCGCAATATTCCCTGCTTCCCCCGGCCGCGCACTGCTCAGGAGCCGCGCCGGACCGAATGCCAACACTCGCGCCGAAGCTCCCTCCAGCACGTATTCGTCATACCCGATCCGCGGAATCTGCAGCCGTGCCACCGGATGTGTGTCGGCCCAGGACCATGGCGCAGTTGCCTTTCCCGTTCGCGCCGTCTCGTCCCATGCCCGCCGTATCAAAATTGCCGCCAGTTCCGCTTTGGCGTGCAGATACGTCGCTCGGGCAACAAGCCCGCCGCCAAACACCAGCAGCAGAAGCGCTGCCCATCGCAGCGCCTTCACGACGCGACCCCCGCCCTGCGAGTCAGCAGCCAAAGCACCAAGCTGACGGTCACCAGTAATAGCCCCAGCGCCTCCAAAAACTCATCGGCGTTTCCTGTTGCGGGCGCGCCGAACACCGACTCCATCTTCATCCCCGCCGGCAATTCCGATGGCACTGCCACTTTCGCTGATTCGCCGCCCGGATTCGCCACGATTTCTTCCACCGCCACCAGCGACGTGAATCGCGTCACCAGGCGGTATTGAATCGCGTGCGCGATCACCTCGCTGCGGAGATTTGCCTGCGCCGTTTCGTCCGCAACCCGCCACCGATCCATTAGCTCGTCGACCTTTTGCCGCGCCCACACCGTTGTGATTCCCGCATGAAACGCCGATCCCGCCGCATCGAAAGCAAAACTAGCCTCGTACGGTTCGTCGCCCGCCCGCGCCGTCAGATGAATCACTCCTTTTTG
>Ga0075426_10001635_pt1 | contig 15906 bp, 14 predicted proteins | sample SoiMethybrSBSTD5_FD_75304 | JGI IMG/M metagenome (GOLD analysis project Ga0075426, IMG submission 75304) | Bulk soil microbial communities from a Populus tree surrounding site in Tennessee, USA - Soil MetaG P. TD hybrid SBSTD5 | ecosystem: Environmental > Terrestrial > Soil > Tree plantation... | reverse complement strand
ATCATCGAGGCGATGAGCCGCCTCCGGCATCCGGAGGTGGTGGACGCTCCGGTGATGATGGGCATCGCCGCCGGCGGCCTGCTGGTCAACCTGATCAGCCTGCGCATTCTGGCCGGCGGCAAGAGCGACAACCTGAACGTGCGGGGCGCCTGGCTGCACGTGCTCACCGACGCGTTCGGCAGCGCCCAGGCGGTCATCGCCGGCGCCCTCATCTGGGCGTTCGGCTGGAGCTGGGCCGATCCGGTGGCCTCGGTGCTCATCTCCCTGCTCATCATCTACTCGGCGTGGGACCTGTTGCGCGAGACGGTGGGCGTCCTCATGGAAGGGGCGCCCGGGCACATCGACGTCGACGAGGTGCGCGACACGCTGTGCTGCGTCCCCGGCGTGCTGGCCGTCCACGATCTCCATGTGTGGACGATCACCAGCGGCATGGAATCTCTGTCCGCCCATGTGGTCGTGGTAGACGAGGCGCTGGCCTGTGCCACGCTCGCCCAGGTCCGCACCGCGCTCCACGACCGCTTCGGCATCCACCACCTGACCATCCAGGTCGAGCCGGAGGCGTACGAGGAGCACGGGATGCACGCCTGACCCGGAGGGAAAGCGATGGCTGCGATCCACCGTCTCGTCCGTCTGCTGGTCCTCCTCGCCTTGGCCGCCATCGGTACGGCGTCTCTCGCCGCGCAGGAGAAGTCGCTCCACTGGGCCGAGGTGGCTGTGCGGGCTCATCTGGACGGCGAGGGGACGCTGCACGTGGTGGAACGGCAGACGATCGTCTTCACCGGCGACTGGAACGGCGGCTACCGGACCTTCCGCCTCGGCATCGGAAAGCGGCTCCATCTCGAGCGCCTCCTCCGCCTCGACGCCCAGACCGGCCAGGCGGTGCCGCTCGTCGAGGGGAACATCGACGAGGTCGATCACTATGCGTGGAAAGACTCGAAGACGCTCCGTTGGCGCAGCCGCCTCCCTTCCGATCCTCCCTTCCGGGACACGGCGCTGACCTACGAGATCGACTACACCCTTTCCGGCATCCTCTGGGCGAGCGGCGGCCTCTATCATCTGGATCACAACTTCGTCTTTCCAGACCGGGAAGGAGCGATCGAACGGTTCGCGCTGGAGCTCGACCTCGATCCTGTCTGGCAGCCCGTCATGGCTGTGCCGTCCCACCTGGAGGTGCACGACCTGCCGCCCGGTGTGGACGAGATCGTCCGCGCCGACCTCGCCTTTCACGGGGCTACACCGCCGGCGGGGATCCGGTCGTCTCCGTCCGCGGGCCTGCGCGGCGCGTTCTTCCTCGCCGCGCTGGTGGCGATGGCGTGGCTCTACTTCCGCTTCCGGGACCACGAAGTCTCTCTGGGGCGCTGGGCTCCGCCGCCGGTGCCGCCGAGCCCGGAGGCGGATTGGCTCGCGGCGAACGTCCTGGCGTACCTGCCGGAGGAGGTGGGCGCGCTCTGGGACCGCAAGGTCGGCCCGCCGGAAGTGGCGGCGACGCTGGCGCGCCTGGTCGGCGAAGGGAAGCTGGCGAGCGAGGTGGTGCCCGCCCGATCGCTGCTCGGTCTGATCAAAATGGCCCCCGATGTCCTGCGCCTGCGGCGGGTGGCGGCGCCTTCCGCGTTCGACGGCTATGAGAAGAAGCTCGTGGACAGCCTCTTCTTCGGCGGGCGGACCGAGGTGGACACCGACGAGATCCGCGCGCACTACAAGAGCACGGGGTTCGATCCAGCCAACGTGATCAAGAAGGACCTGGAAGCGCGCCTGGCGCACCATCCCGAGCTCAAGGGGAAGACCCCGGCGCCGTCCCGCAAGCCTTCTGTCTTCCTCTGCCTGGCCGCCGGCCTGCTGCTGCTTCTGGACGGCTTCCCGGTCTACTGGGAGAGGGCATTGCTGGTGGCGCTCTTCATACCGGCGATCTGCCTTGCTTTCTACGTGCCGGGCCTCATCGCCGCCTTCTCCTGGCGCGAGCGCACCGAGCGTCTCGACCTGGGCTCCCTGAGCTTCCTGTTGCCCGGCCTCGGCATCTACATCGTCTGCCTCGTCGCCGCCTTCTTCCCCGACCTCTTCCCACACCCCGGCGGCTTTCTCGTCCCCGGCTTCTTCGCCAGCCTGGCGCTCGCCTTGATCCCGGTGGCGGCCCTGAACAGCCTCCTCAACAACGCCCGCAGCCGGGAGACCGCGGAGACCATCCGCCGGAGACAGACCCTGGCCGCAGCGCGCCACTGGTTTCAGCGCGAGCTGTGCCGTCCGACCCCCGCTCTCCGCGATGAATGGTTCCCCTACCTCCTCGCCTTCGGCCTGAACGCCGACGTCGACCGCTGGTTCCACGCCTTCGGAGGCAAGACCGCCGCCGCCAGCAGCTTCGCCGGCTCGGCGTCTTCCTTCGGAGGGAGTAGCAGCGGCAGCAGCTGGACGGGCGGGGGAGGCGCCTTCGGCGGCGCAGGCGCCACCGGCACCTGGGCTGCCGCGGCCACCGGCCTCGCCGCGGGAGTCGCCGCTCCCACCTCCTCCGGCGGCTCGGGCGGCGGGGGCGGAGGCGGCAGCTCGGGTGGGGGTGGCGGGGGCGGGTGGTAGCTGCGACCTTGCGGTGTCCGTCCATCTGCCGTACACTCTGACCTATGGCGGGTCGTGTGCAGTCGAAGAGAGTCCCGGTGAAACCGCGCAGCGAACGGCTGGAGGCACGTATCTCCAGCGAACAGAAGGCGCTCTTCCAGCGTGCGGCCGAGCTTCAAGGTAGGACGCTCACGGACTTCGTTATCGCGAGCGTGCACGAGTCGGCGGTCAATACCATTGCAAAGCTGGAGGCGATCCGCTTGACAACGGCGGAGAGCCGCGCGTTTGCAGAAGCGCTGCTTCATCCGCGAGAGCCGATCCCGGAGCTGCAAGCGGCCGCAGAGCGGTACAGGAAGATGGTTGGGGGAGGGAGTGACCGCGAGCGAGAGCCCGCCCTATCGGATCGATCCGCTTAGCGCTCACCACGACCGGGCGGCCTTCGCCTCGGGAGTGGAGCCACTCGACCGCTATTTGAGGACGCAGGCCGGCCAGGACAGCCGGCGGCGGGTGGCATCGTGCTTCGTCCTGACGCGGGACGACGAGCCCGCCGAGATCCTCGGCTACTACACGCTCTCTGCACTGAGCATCGCTCTCACCGACCTGCCGGCCGCCATCGCAAAGCGCTTGCCTCGGTATCCGATCGTGCCAGCCACCCTCATGGGTCGGTTGGCGACCGATTCTCGGTACCGTGGGAAACGCCTCGGCGAGTTACTTCTCTTCGATGCCTGCGCGCGAGTGCTCAAGAGCGAGATCGCGACGTTCGCGCTGGTGGTGGATGCCAAGGATGCCGCCGCCGAGCGGTTCTATACACGCTACCGCTTTCTCGAGCTCTCGGGTGGCAGCCGCCGGATGTTTCTGCCGATCACGGAGGTCGCAGCTCTCTTCGCTTGAAGGCGAAGGCGCAGCCGGGACGCAAGCTATGCGATCGACGAAGGAGCCGCTGCGCTTCTCCCGGCCGGCGATCTGTCAGGTTTCCCTCGCGCGGAGGTCTGCGACCCTGACCGCCGAAGTTCGCTGCTTCGGAGATCGGCTGGCGGCCTGGGACCACATGAACCGGCCCTCCCTGGACGACCTCCTGGCGGAAGCCGGAGTCGAGGTGTGAGCCGCAGGCTGAAGGCCCTGCTCCACGACCTGCCCGTGGGAGAGCTTTCGGAAATGCCGGACGGCGGCGTCGAATATCGATTCTTCGGCTCCTATCGTGAGCTTGTTCCGCGGCCGGTCCTCAGTCAGAAATTCGAGGACGATCTCGAAAGGATTTATCGCAGCCGCAAAGGGCAGGGGCTGCCCGATTTCTTCGCCAATCTGATCCCGGAAGGACCCCTCACGAACGTCATCGCGGAGAGCGCCGGCATCGATGAGGGAGACGACTTGGCGCTCCTTGGTTTCGTGGGCCGAGATCTCCCCGGTGCGGTTTCCGTCAGAACCTTGGATGACGAGCACGTCGGCTCGCAGTTCGGGAACGCACCCGCGGCTACCCTGGAGGATGATGCCGCAAGGGCGAGAGAGGCTCTGCGCTTCTCCCTCGCGGGAGTCCAGTTGAAGTTCTCGATGCTGCGCGAGGCCGACAAGCTCACGCTTCCGGCAAAAGACAGGAGTGGCGAATGGATCGTGAAGTTCGAGTCGCCGACGTTCCCGCACCTGCCGGAGAACGAGATCTCGATGCTCGAATGGGCCCGCGCTGCGGGCTTCGACGTCCCCGAGTGTCATCTCCACTTCGTCGATGACATCGTGGGATTCCCTCGCAGGTATGCCCCGTCTGACAGCCAGGTGCTGGCGATCCGCCGTTACGATCGCGTCCCACAAGGCCGTGTGCACCAAGAGGACTTTGCACAGGCCGTCGGCTTGCCCCCGAAGAAAAAATACGACCAGGTTACGCACGACGTCATGGCATCTTTGGTTCGGAGGTTCATCGACGACGAGGCCGTAGACGAGCTTGTCCGACGCTTGATCTTCACCGTAGCGAGCGGCAACAACGATGCGCACCTGAAGAATTGGTCGCTGGTCTACCCCGATACGATTCGAGCAAGATGGTCTCCGCTATATGACCAGGTTGCGACTGTCGCATGGGAAGGTTTGGATCGCACGCTCGCTCTGAAGCTCGGAGGCGTCAAGGAGTTCAGCCGCATCGATCGATCCACGTTTGAACGCTTTGCCGAACGGGCGCAAATCGATGGGCGAAGAGTCCTGGAGCTGGTCGATGGAACGCTCGAGAGGCTGCGCACGGCTTGGCGGGAGATCGGCTCGGACCTGCCCCTGCCTAAAGCCCACGCGGAAGCACTGCTGACACACTGGCAGAATGTCCCTGTCCTCCGCACCGCCGGCTCTCTCGACTGATTGGCTGAGTCTCGGCGCCTCCTCCTATCCCGCAGCCGCCCGCATCTCTCCCAACGCCGCCAGCGCCCGCTCCCGATCGTCCCGCGTCGGCTCTCCGTCTCCATAGGCGGCCAGGACGTACAGGTCGGTCAGCGCTCGGGCGGGCTCGGCGACCGGTTTGAGGCGGGCGGGGAAGGCGCTCAGGTGCTCGTAAGGGGTGGCGCGCTCGGGTCGCGGATGGCCGGCCTGATCGAGGACGGCGAGGAGGCGGCGGTAGGCGGCGAGGACGGCGTCGCGGGGCGGCAGGGCGGCGAGGGTTCCGAGATCTGCGAAGGGATCGGCGACGGGGACGGGGCGCGGCTTCCGCTTCGGGACCAGGCCGCTCAGCCAGGCGCGGAGGCGGCCCAGGAGGTCTTTCCAGCGCGGGAGGGCCGGACGCAGGCGGAAGAGCGCGAGAAGGGCGAGAAGCGCGATGCCGAGGATGAGCGGGATGCGCAGCAGCCTGCCCAGTCCGCTCAAGGCGCCGACGAGCGCTCCGGCGGCTTCTCCGGCAGGCGCGGGTTTGTCGCTCCGGTCCGGCTGTGCGGCGGCGCGGTGGTCCATGCGAGGCTGTGCATCCCGCGTCTCGGACCTGGCGTTCGACGACTTCCGGCCGTCGCTCTGATTGTCCCCGGGGCCGGTCTCTCCCGGCCGGTCCGCCCTTCTCAGCCCACCCTGGCCGCGGAATTGGACGCCCGGGATCGCGAGCGCGCCGGCGAGGACGGCGACGGCGAGGACGGCTGCGAGCCCGACCCGGGTGGGCAGGACGCCGGGGGAGGCCCGCCCTCCCGCGCGCAGGGTGTGGCGCAGGGTGCCGGCCGCGGAGCCGGCGGCGAGGACGAGGCCGGTCGAAAAAAGGAAGACGATGACGTCGGCCAAGGCCCGCTCGGCCACCTCCGGCGCGGCGCGCAGGAGAAACGGCTCGCCGATCGCGAAGCCGAGGAGCGCCAGGGCGGCGAGCCGGGCCACGGCGGCCACCGGGTTGCCGTGGGCGTCCGGCCGTTGCCGCGCCACCTTCCACCAGGTCCCCCAGGCCGGGCCTTTCTCTTCCTGCTGCCGCTTGCGGAAGGCCTCGAAGCGGAGGCGCTCCAGGCCATAGAGGCGGTGCTCCGGCGGCCGCGGGTCGAGCTCTCCCTCCAGGCTGAGGGCGCGGGTGACGCCGGTCGCGAAACGCCAGACGGCGGCGACGATGAGGACGTTGGGGATGAAGCTGACCGCACCGGACGCCTGGACCATGAAGAGCAGCGTCGCGATGCCCAGTGCCGCGGTGTAGCACCCCTGGTTCTCGTCGTTGAAGTGGCTTCCGACCCGGCCGTAGCGGGCGATGAGCACGGTGGCGGCGGCGAAGCACAGGCCCACCTGCTTGAACGCGGCGCCGCCGCCCAGGAAGAGCGAGCGGATCTCCAGGAGATAGAAGAGGAAGGCGGTGACCATGGCGATGATCGCCGCCGGCACGACGACGTGCCGGGTGAAGAGGGTCACCGGCCCTTCGTGGTCCGCGGTCACAGCCGGGCGCTCCCCAGTCGCTCGAGGTCCGCGTCGCCGCGCACCGCCCAGACGGGCACCTCCTCGGGCAGGCCGGCCGCCGGCTCGTCGTCGCGATCCTCCTCGCGGTCTTCCTTTCCCCGGGGACGGATCCACACCACGCCGGCTTCGATCCCGGAGCGGCGGAGTCCTTCCAGGGCGGCGCCGAGAGCGGGACCGGCGTCGGGAGTGACGATCATCACCACCAGGGAGCGCGGCAGGCGGGGGATCTCCAGCGTGAGCAGCTCCGCCAGCGGGATGGACGGAGCGGGCGTGAGACGGGCCAGGGCGGCGCGCAGGCGCTCGCGCTGCCAGGCGCCTTTGCCGCGCTCCACCTCGACCGGCCGGTTGCGGGTGATCCGCCGCCGCGTCCCGCCCTCGGCCAGGGCCTCGTCGAGACGGCGGAAGGTGCCGCCGGACCAGTCGCGCGGATACCGCTCGGCGGCGTCGCCGCCGTTCGAGAGGAGGGCGACCTCCTGTCCGCCCGCGAGGACGAATTCCGCGAGCGACGCCGCGGCGGTGATCACGGCCTCGACGCGCGGATCGCCGGTCTCGCGTTCGGGAGAATCCTCCGGCAAATCCGGGTAGGCCGCGGTCCCCATCTCCACAGCGAGGAGGACGCCGGCGAGGACCGCCGGCTCGAAGATCTTCACTTGCAGCTCCCCGGAGCGTGCAGTCGCCCGCCAGTGGATGCGCCGCATGGCGTCCCCCGGGCGATAGGGGCGGACTCCCAGGAAACGCGACGGGTCTTCGAACAGGCTCCGTCGCCGGGGCACCTCGTGGATCGGCCGGTGGCCCAGCGGCCAGCCCTCGCCGAGAACGACGGTGCGCGGGTAGACGGTGATGAAGCGGACGCCGGGGTCGACCCGGAAGCGGCGCACGAGACCGAAAGGACCGCTCGCCTCGACCACCGCCGGGCCGACGCGGAAGAGGCCGCGCCGTAGGCTGTGGAGGCGGTAGGTCAGGAGCCCCTCGCCACGCGCCGGGAGGGTCTCGAAAGCGCACGTCTCTCCCTCGACGTCGATCCCCGGCTCCACCTGGTCGCGCCAGAACACCCAGGGGGCCGGCAGCCCTTTGCCGTTGCGCAGGGAAACGGACGCGTCCACGACCTCGCCGAGCTCGATCTCGGTGCGGTCCAGCCGCCGGAGGACCGCGAGCCCCGCCCGGCTCGCCGATGCCACGGCGAGCGCCGCGGCGAGGAGACCGCCTACCACCAGCGCGGCGTAGAGGAAGAAGCCGGCAGAGAAGAGGGAGAGAAGAAAGAGGATGCCGGCGGCGGCTAGGCTCCAGCGGAGGACCAGGGCGCGGCGCGCGGCCCGGACTTCTGCCTGTGGATCAGATTGGGTCATGCCTTCGGACTCACGATCGGCACCGAGACCATCCCGACCGCCTGATCCACCGCCTGCTTCACCGTCCGCCGGCCCAGCCTCCCTTCGGCGCCCAGGATCACGCGGTGATAGAGAACGGCGGGGTAGAGGCGCTTCACGTCGTCGGGGAGGACGAAGCTGCGGCCGGCCAGGGCGGCGAAGGCCTGGCAGGCGCGGTAGAGACCCTGCGTGGCGCGCGGGCCGCCGCCGAGGACGAGGTCCTTCGCGTTGCGCGTCGCCGTCACCACGTGGATGATGTAGCGCCGCACCTCGGGATGGACGTGGACCTCGCGGATGCGGTCCTGGAGCTGGGCGAGGTCGTCGAGGCTCATCACCTGCTGCACTTCGTCGAGGGGCGTGGCCCGCTCGCCGCGCACCAGCATCTGCTCCTCGGCCTCCAGGGCCGGATAGCCGACCGCCAGCCGCATCAGGAAGCGGTCGAGCTGCGCCTCGGGAAGGGCGAACGTGCCCTCGTGCTCCACCGGGTTCTGGGTGGCGATGACGAAGAACGGCCGCTTCAGGCCGTACGTGCGGTTGTCCACGCTGACCTGCCGCTCGGCCATGGATTCGAGAAGGGCGGCTTGCGCGCGCGGCGTCGCGCGGTTGATCTCGTCGGCGAGCAGGATCTGGGTGAACACCGGGCCGGGATGGAACTGGAAGTCGCCGGTCTTCTGGTTGAAGACGCTGGAGCCGGTGACGTCCCCGGGCAGCAGATCGGGCGTGCATTGCAAGCGGCGGAAGGTGCCGCCCAGGGTGCGGGCGAGCGCTTTCGCAAGCAGGGTCTTGGCCGTCCCCGGCACATCCTCGAGGAGCAGATGGCCGTCGGCCAGCAGGCAGGTGAGGACGAGCTGGAGCACCGGCCGCTTGCCGTAGATCGCCTTCTCGAGCTGCTGGATCACCTCGTCGGCGGCCTGCCGCACCTGTTGCATCCATTCCTCCGTCTTTCCGAGCTTGCGGCATTCTATGATGGCGCCGCCATGGACCCCGCGCCTCCCGCCGGCCCGAGCCCGATCCGCCTCACTGTGGCCGGCGTCCTCCTGTTCCTCTTCATCCCACTCGTCCTCTTCCTCTTTGTACGTCATCCGGCGCCGGTGTGGCTGAGCCTTGTCGCCGGCGTCGTCCTGATGATCGGCCACCGGCGCCTGGCGCGGCCGTACATGGAGCGGGTCCTGCCCTGGAAATGCGTCTGGTGCAACCGCGTTCTGCCGCGGGCGGGCGCCGACGGCACCGCACCGGGGACGGCGATTCTGGAGCTGGAAGCGGGCAAGCACGTCCTCTCCGCCCGCTGCTGCGCCGCGCACCGCGATCCGGCGGCGCGGTTCTTCGCTTTCCTCAACGCGTGGCGCTGGCCGCTCCGGCTGGGCATCTTCCTCCCGCTCCTCCTCCTGCTCCTCGCCCTCGCCGCCACCGCCGCAGGCCTGCCAGTCCGCCTGGACGCGGCGACGGCGCTCTTCCAACTGGCCATCGGGATCACGGTGAACGTTGCCGCGCTGGGCCCTCTGTTCGTCCGTCCGCCGGAGTCGGAGCGGGCGATCGCCGTCCCTTTCCCGGTCCACAACTTCTTCTTGCTGGGAGTCCGGATTCTCCTCTGGATCTTCCGCCTGGTGGGGATCTGGTGGATCTGGAAAGGCGCGACCTTCTTCCTGTTGCGGTGAAGAAGGCCACGTTGCGGTGGAGAACTTTAAGTTGCGGTGAACAAGTTTACGTTGCGGCGAAGCCCGGGACTCTGCGGTGGAGAATCTTGAGTCGCGGCGAAGAAGCTCAAGTTGCGGTGGAGAATCTTACGTTGCGGTGAACCAGGCCGAGTTGCGGTGTATCTGGGGGCTCTGCGGCAGAGAATCTTACGTTGCGGTGGAGATTCTTGAGTTGCGGTGAAGAACGGGACGTTGCGGTGAAGAAGGAAGAGTTGCGGTGGAAAATCTTCAGTCGCGGCGAAGAAACCTTCAGTTGCGGTGGAAAGTTTTGAGTTGCGGCGAACAATCTTGAGTTGCGGTGGAGAATCCTGAGTTGCGGCAGAGAGTCTTCAGTCGCGGCGGAGAAGCTTACCTTGCGGTGGATAAGCTTACGTTGCGGCAGATCTTGGGAGTCTGCGGTGGAGAAAACGATATCGCGGTCGAGCGTGCCGCACTGGCGCGTCATCCTTCTCCTCAGCCTCGTCACGGGCGTCGCATACCTCGTGCGTGCGGATGTCGCGGTGGCGCAAGAGCGCATGGTGCCTGCGGTGGGGCTCACGATGGTGGGAATGGGCGCCATCACCGCATGGGCCTTCCAGCTCTCGTACGCCCTTTTTCAAGTGCCGGCCGGCATGTTCGGCGAACGCCTCGGCGCGCGGACGGCGCTTGCGCTCGCGCTTGTCGGCTGCAGCGCCGCGTCGTTTCTCACCAGTGCCGTGCCACGCGAGGGAGCCGTCCTGGTGCTCGTGTCCACCCGTGTGCTGCTCGGCATCGCACAGGCCGGGGTCTTCCCCGTGGCCGCCATGGCGGTCATGCTCTACGTACCGGTGACAGAGCGCGTGCGCGCCACTGCCATCTACATTGCCACGGCGAGCCTCGGCGCGGCGACGGCCCCGCTCTTGATGGCACCCGTCATGGAGCAGCTCGGCTGGCGCGCGGTGTTCGTGCTCAGCGGTGTCATCGCGAGCGTCACCGCACTGGCCTGGATGACGCTGATGCCGCCGCGGCCGCCGCATCCGGAACGGCCTGCCTTCCGGACGGGGCACAGCGCACTGTCCGAGCTGCGCGTCCTCATGCGCAACATTCCTCTGCTGCGCCTCTCGATCGCCTACTTGCTGCACTCCGCCGTGTGGTTTGTGTTCGTGTTCTGGTTCTTCCGCTATCTGACGGAGGGGCGCGGCTTCACCATCCTCGCCAGCGGCCTGTGGGGCAGCCTGCCCAGTATCGCCGCCTTTGTGCTCGCGCCGCTCATCGGGATGGCGACCGATCGCCTCGGCCGTCGCCTCGGCGCCGCGCAGGCCCGACGCCGCGTCGCGATGGCGTGCCTCTTCTCCGCCGCGGGTTTCGTGACTGCGGGGGCGGTCCTCCCGAGCGCGATCTTCGCAATCCTTGCCCTGAGCCTGTCGTCCGGCTGCGTGAACGGGGCCGAGGCGCCGTTCTTCACCACCGCGACAGCCATCGGTGTTGAGAGTCCAGGCGCGGCGGCCGGCATGCTCAACCTGATGGGGAATCTTGGCGGCGTCCTCTCCATCTGGCTCGTGCCGAGGATGTCCGCCGCGTGGGGGTGGAACGGGACGCTGGTGTTCTGGTCTGGAGTATGCGTCGTGGCTGCGCTCCTTTGGTTGACCGTGGACATCGATGCGGTCTGAGGAGAGCAGGCGGCGGAAATCAAGTTCCCGAGCTCTGAATAGCGGGCAGCTTAGAAGCTGTTAGCCAGGACGCCTTCGTGTCGAGGGTGCCCCAACCTTAAAATAGCTGGCCGTCGCTTGCTCCAAGATGAGGGCAGCGACCTGCATCGGGCTCACTTGCCGCTCCCCTTCACTCAGGAGATGGGATAGCTCTTTCAGACGCTCCTCCGTTTCTGGTGCCATCGGCACTTTCGGCCTTTTGCTCCACGCCGCGTAACTTGGCCGTCCGGGTCTCTTGCCGACGCTTGGCTCCAGCCGTTCCCTCAACGTATTCGCCAGCGCCGCAATGCCAAAGGCGCCCGCCGAATAGTCGGGCACAGGGCCGCTCACGACGGTGGCGCCGAGCTTCTTCGCCAGGGTCTCGATGTTCTTCGCCATCATTCCTCCTCAACGCTCGGCACAAAGAGCACCAGCACTGTCGAAGCGCTCTTTTGGGCCTGCAGGACCTCGGGCCAGTTGGGCAGTGCTCCCTCCCTCTGCCTGGAGCGTACAACTTCTGGGGCAATAAGTCAAGGAGCGAGCTTCGGGACCTGATTGCAAAGCAGCTGCAGAGCCCCAAGCGTTCGAGCGGTCAGCTCGGAAGCTTGCACAGCCACTCCGCATCTGCGGTAAGATTGCCGTTGGGTTCCGGCAGTTCGGGTGGCACCTATTCTGGGGGGTGCACCATAGCAGCTCCGCAGCCTGGGCCCGGCACTTCCGGCAGTTCGAGTGGCACCCTATCTTTTCTGGGGGTGAATAGCACGACCGACGGCCGGCATCAGGAGGCGCCATGAGAGAGAGACAACGGGGATTGCGGATGCGCATCTCGGCGGCGTTGGCCGTCGCACTGGTGCTCGCCTCACCGGCACGCGTCCACACAAAGGCCCTCGGCAAGGGCGCGGACCCGATGCTTGCGGGATTCGAGGCGGCGCTGGATGCAGAGGGCATCGACATCGTACCCGGGCTCGCGCGTGACCTCGACTTCAAGACGGAGAATCGCCCTCGCTTGGCGAAGCTCGGCGGGTTCCCGGTACCGCAGGACGCCCACCGTCCACCGGATCCGGACGACTGGACGCGTCAGTTCGCGCGCGGTGCGTTCGACTACATCGCCGCCTACCGTCCGGCGGAAAGCGTCGCGGCGCCTGCGGCCGAGCCGTCGCGCAGCGACGAGTTTCTCGCCGAATGGTCGAAGGCATCAGAGGCCGAGAGGGTCTTCATCGCGTTCACGCGGGACGATGCCGCGACGGCACACAAGGTGGCGCAGGTTCTCCGCGCTCAAGGGCTCGTCGTGTTCACCTATCTTCGCGGCAAGGATTCGGCGCCGTGGGCGAGACCCGAGGTCGTCGGACGACTGTTCCGCGAAGCGGGTCACCATTTGGTGATCGATACGCTGAATGCCCGCCAGTCGGGCGGGGTGGTGTTCGAAGCGCTCGCCTTCGCGCGCCTCAAGGAGGTCACGAAACGCGCCGAGCCCGCCCGCAAAGGAAGCTGTAAGGACCTCCTGAGGAGTCTCGGTAGTGTCAACTGAACGTGGTCGGGACGTATTCGCATTCCTCGTAGTTGGCGTGGCGCTCGTCGCGATGACGAGTTGCGCCGGTCTTCGCGTGGCGCGCCGACCGACCGAGCCGCAACAGCAACACCCGACTATCTCACTGATCGAATACTCCGACTTTCAATGTCCCTTCGCCGCCGCCGGTCAGCCGATCATCGAGCGTGTCCTCGCTGTCTACGGCCAAGCGGTGAAGTACGAGTACCGACATCACACGATCGGCTCCCATCCGTACGCGATACCGGCGGCGCGTCGCTACGAGGCGCTCCATGACCGCGATCCGGCGGCCGCGGATCGTCTCCGCCACGCGCTTTTCAGCGATCAAGCTCGACTCAACAAGGAAGGGGAGCGCTTCCTCGACGAGGTGATCACCCAGCTCGGCTACGACCCCCAGCTGATCGCACGCGAATCGGAAACCCCCTCCATCACAGAGCGCCTGGGCGAGCAGATGGCCGAGGTCGATGCGCAGAAGCTACTCGGAACGCCCGGCTACGTCGTCGCCGGCATTACGCTGGAGGGACCGACGCCGTTCAGCAAGTTCGAGCAGGTCATCTGCGGCGAGCTCCGAAAGGCGCGCTTCGCAGCTGCCGCGAGCCACAGCGGTCCAGAGGAGCCGGATTGCTGGACGCTCGTCAAGCCGGACTGGAAACGTCTCGACGAACTCGACAACGGAGGGATCGCAGCCCATGCAGTAAGATTGCCTTCGACTCGGTAGGTGTCCTCGGTCGCACCGTGGCAGCTCCGCCAGCCTGGGCCCTGCGGTTCCCGGCAGTTCTGGTGGCACCTTTTCTGGAGGAGGCAGCCGGAGGCTCTACGCGGAGTACCCGGATAGACACCTTAACGTTTGGCGCCGGGAGTAAGGAGAAGTTGTATGGCCGATGAGGAAGATGAAACTGACGGCAGGGTTCAGAGTGCGCGTGCATTGCGAGCGCTGGCCTTCGTTATTCTTGCTGGAGCAATGGCTGTGGTGCTGTTCAGTTGCAACTCAGGATCGGTGTTTGCTGGCTTGGTAAGCGCATCTGCCGGCCTTGCTCTGGGTGGGGCTGCAATACTAAGCGGTGGCCTAATAGGATTTGTATTCGCAATCCCGAGGACTCTTCAGCAGGGCGTACCGGAGGGGGGCGCAGGTGAATCTCGAAGGGAGAGCAGCACTTGGTATCAGGCAAATACAAACTTGGAGCAGATTTCCGATTGGCTAACTAAAATCATTATAGGCGTAAGCCTAGTCGAGATAAAAGAGTTACCTGCATTGCTGCAAGGTGCGGCCGCTTACGCTAGGCCGGGGCTCGGAAATACTGAAGTAGCAGAGAGATTTGCTGCAATCATCATAGTCTACTTCTTGCTTGTAGGATTTATCTTTGCATACCTCTGGACACGTCTTTACATGGTGGGAGCTCTGCGCACTGCGGACACTGAGGGTCTTGGTAGGCGCTTCGCCAGAGTTGAGAAGAAACTGGAGGAGCTTAAAACCAGAGAGGCGCTAGATGTTCGGGCTCTTAGCTTGGCACAGCGTCAACTCGAGCCGAACGAAGAGGAGCCGCCAATTGAGCAGGCTTCCTTAGACGACGCCATCGCTAAGGCCTCCAATTCGGCTCGGGCTACCATATTCCGACAGGCGGAAAACGTGCGGCGTTCGACTTGGCGTAACCCTGCAGACAAGCCAAAGATGGAAAGGACTATACCGATCTTTCGAGCTCTTATCAACGCTGATCCGGGGTATCATCGAGACCACGCCCAGCTTGCCTACGCTCTTAAGGACCGGAGAAATCCTAGCCTTAAAGAGGCGAGCGAGGAACTTTCAAAGGCCATAGAGCTTCGCGGTGATTGGGAGGCCAACGGTTATGTCATGTATGAGCTTAATCGTGCCGCATGCATGATACTCTTAGAGAGGGAGGCAGGGCGATCCGGAAATTCGCCGCAAGACATCAAGTCTGCGATATTGGAGGATCTTAAGGTTGCCGCTCAAGCATCTGTCCTCGCCGACATCATTGCCAGAGAAGAATTTTTCAAGAGCTGGCTGAGAGAGAACGATATCAATCCGGAAAGGCTGAACCCATAGGGCGCCCGGGAGCAGGTTCCGGGAACAGGTTCCACCCGGTTTCCGGGAAGCAAGTCGAGATCTTTTCGCTACCTCCTCGGCAGATCGTTCGACGAGGCGCAGGATGCCCGGCTTGTAGGCTCCAAGCCCCGGCTCCGAGGCTCGTTGCACTGTTCTTCGGAGGGTCACAACGCGGGGCCTGGGCCGGCCTGCACCTGTCGGACGTACGGCTTCGCCGCGGCCGCATGGTCGAAGGTGTACGTTTGTGCTTGTACCTGGTAAGCGGCGGCGCGGCCGTCTATCCCGACGCCGCGAGAAGCGGCAGGGCGCGGACGAAGTGCAAACCAGGCGGGAAACTTCCCAGCGGGAAGACGGCGTTGCGGTCGCCGGCTCGCAACTTTTCAGACGCATCTCGAAAGGCGGCGAGGAAGAGGTGGTACGCCTCGTAGAGCTCGCGACGGACGCGGCGCGTAAAGGCATGGAAGAGCGGAGCGGGGGACTTCTTCGGTCGTGAAGGGCGGCCAACTGCATCGCCGACTCCACCCCTTGCGGGCCTATACACCCACTTGTATACTGGCCCCGTGCCTGATAAGATACTTGCGTGGGTTGGGGCCGCCTTCGAGGATCTGCGGTACTTTCCCCCAGAAGCTCGGAGGGCTGCCGGCTACGAACTGCGCCGAATCCAGCGCGGTTTGATGCCAACCGACTGGAAGCCCATGCCGAGTGTCGGGCCAGGTGTCAACGAGATTCGAATCCATACGCGTGTTGAACATAGGGTGATATACGTGGCGAAGTTTGAAGAGGCGGTTTACGTGCTGCACGCTTTCGAGAAGAAAAGCCGGCAGGTTCGCGATGCAGATCTCGCCCTGGCACGTGAGCGCCTTCAGCGGGTTGAAGCCCTCCGCCGCGAGGAAAGGAAAAGTAAATGACAGTCGGAGTTCGACGCTCAAGCGGGAATGTATTCAGCGATCTCGGGTTTGATGAGCATGAGGCGGAGAACCTCAAGATTCGGGCCGATCTAATGATTGAGCTGACCAGTCTGATTGAAGCCCAGGGGTTCACACAATCCGCCGCCGCCGAGCTTCTCGGAGTGACTCAGCCGAGGGTCAGCGATCTCATGCGAGGGAAGATCGACCGCTTTAGTGTCGACAGTTTGATTGAGATGCTCGGCCATGCAGGCGCTTGCGTGTCC
>Ga0075426_10001634_pt1 | contig 15916 bp, 12 predicted proteins | sample SoiMethybrSBSTD5_FD_75304 | JGI IMG/M metagenome (GOLD analysis project Ga0075426, IMG submission 75304) | Bulk soil microbial communities from a Populus tree surrounding site in Tennessee, USA - Soil MetaG P. TD hybrid SBSTD5 | ecosystem: Environmental > Terrestrial > Soil > Tree plantation... | reverse complement strand
AACGGCGCGAGCGCGATCGCGTCCGAGCCGAGATACATCTCGCCGTCGCCGTGCCCGATCGCGAGCGGCGAGCCGCGGCGGGCGCCGATCAGGAGGTCGTCCTCACCCGCAAACAGGAAGGCCAGCGCGAACGCGCCCTTGAGGCGCGGCAGCGCGGCCGCCACCGCCTCCATCGGAGTGCGGCCCTTGGCGAGCTCGCTCGTCACCAGATGGGCCACCACCTCGCTGTCGGTCTCGGTGGTGAACTCGGCCCCGGCGGCGCTGAGCTCTTTGCGCAGCTCGGCAAAATTTTCGATGATGCCGTTGTGGACGACCGCCACCTTGTCGGTCGCATGCGGATGGGCATTGACCTCGTTCGGGCGGCCGTGGGTCGCCCAACGGGTATGGCCGATGCCGATCGTTCCGGCGAGCGGTTCACGGTTGAGCCGCTGCTCGAGATTCTTCAGCTTTCCCTCGGCACGGCGCCGCGCGAGGCGCCCGTCCTCGAGCGTCGCCACACCCGCGGAGTCATAGCCGCGGTATTCGAGGCGCTTGAGCGCATCGACCATCAGGGCGGCGACCGGTTCGCGTCCCACTATGCCGACGATGCCGCACATGTGTCGAAGCTAGCCCCCTCGCAGGCCCAGGCCTTGGCGCAACGCTTTAAGCCGGCTCATCAATTCCCTGAAATCACGAACTCTTTCACCGCATTGCGGTTCGTGACACAGGACACCGGCAGGGCTCATCCGGCGTCCTTTGTGCCTCCTGACTTGGACTTTCGCAAGCGCGACACCCAACCTTCCTTAACGACTTGCCGGCCGCGCCCGACCGCCAGCGCGTCGGCCGGCACATTGGTGGTGATCACCGAGCCGGAGCCCACATAGGCGCGGTCGCCGACCGCGACCGGCGCGACCAGCGCCGAATTCGAGCCGATGAAGGCCCCTTCGCCGATCTCGGTCCGATGCTTGTGGGTGCCGTCGTAATTGCAGGTGATGGTGCCGGCGCCGATGTTCGCGCCCGCGCCCACCGTGGTGTCGCCGAGATAGGTGAGATGGTTGGCGCGCACGCCCGCCCCAATCTTGGCCTCCTTGACCTCGACGAAGTTGCCGATCCGCGCGTCGGGGCCGATGTCCGCGCCCGGCCGCAGCCGCGCATAGGGGCCGACCGTCGCGCCTCTCCTGATCTGTGCTCCCTCGAGATGGGAGAACGAGCGAATCACCGCGCCCTCCTCCACCACCACGCCGGGACCGAACACCACATAGGGCTCGATCACGACGTCGCGTGCGAGCCGCGTGTCGGCCGCAAGGTGCACCGTCTCGGGCGCCACCATGGTGACGCCCGCCTCGAGCGCGGCGGTGCGCAGGCGGCGCTGCAGAACGCTTTCCGCTTCCGCGAGCTGGGCTTGGCTGTTGATCCCGCGCACCTCATCCTCCTCGGTTTCGATCGCGACTGCCTCGAGCCCCATCGCCCGGGCGATCGCGACCGCATCGGTCAGGTAGAATTCGCGTTTGGCATTCGCGTCGCCGATCCGATCCAGGATCGCGAGCGCGACGTCGCCGCGCAGCGCCATCAGCCCGGCATTGCACAGCCCGATCGCACGCTCGGCCTCGCTCGCGTCCTTCTCTTCGCGGATCGCCAGGAGCTGCTCGCCCTGCATGATCAGCCGGCCATAGCCGGTTGGGTCGGCCGGGCGAAACCCGAGCACCGCGACCGCCGCGCCGCACGCGAGCGGCGCACGCAGGCGCGCGAGCGTGTCCGGACGGATCAACGGCGTGTCGGCGAACACGACCAGGAGGTCGTCGGCGCCCACCCCGATCGCCTTGCGTGCGGCGAGCACCGCGTGCGCCGTGCCACGCCGCTCGGCCTGGACGAAGATCGCGGCCTGGGGCAATGCGGCCGCGACGCTCGCCGCGACCCGGTCCTGCCCCGGGCCGATTACGACCGCCACGGCGCCGGCGCTTTGCCGGACGGTGTCCAGCACATGCGCAAGGAGCGAGCGTCCGCCGATCGCGTGCAGCACCTTTGGCCGCGAGGAGCGCATGCGCGTTCCTTCGCCGGCTGCAAGTACGATGGTAAGGCAGGATCGTGCGCCCATGCTTGCGTTCATCGATGCGCCGCTCTTGCCGCTTCGTAACGCATGATCTGTTCCGGAAATCGGGCTGCGCTGCCCGGGGCCATGCTCTGTTCCGGCGCCGCTCTCATTTTCGCTCTCGACCAATTCGCGCGGTCGTCATAACCTGCGGGGAGGGAATGGGAAAGGCGGGCGTCGAGACCGCGGGGGACGTGGCACGCACATTCAACTCTGTTAGCCTGCGCTCGCTCGCGGTCGATTCGGCTGCGCAGCGCTCCCGACAGCGGTGCCGCCATGGTTCGCCAGACGACTGCCTATCCGGATGAGGATGAGGATCACCTCGATATGCGTCCACTGGTGCGATTGACGGTGTGGGGCGCCTGCGCGTTGATCGCGACGGGTGCCGCGGTGCTGGCGGGCCGCTCCGAGATCGGGGCGGCGCGCGCCGGCGCGGCGCTGGCGGCATTCCGCATCTCGCCGATGGAATTCCTGTCCCAACCGAACGAGGCCACCGCCCGGACGAACGAGGCGAAGCAGCTTTCCGAGGCCGTGGAAAGTCTGACCGCCGACCGCGACCGGCTGGCGGACCGGGTCGCGACCCTTGAGCGCAATCTCAGTGACCTCACCGGCTCGATCGCGCGGGACCGCTCCGCGCCCGCGACCGCCAGCAATCCGCCCGCGACCGCCGACAGCGACAAGCCTGACATCGCGGCATCGGCCGCGCCGGCTGCAGCGCCACCCGCTCCGCCTTCCGCCAGCATTGCGCCTGCCGCCACGCCCGACAGCGCGATCGCAAGCGAGCAGACGCGGCCCGCCGAGCCGCCGGCGCCCACGCTCGGGACCCTCATCACCGCCCCGGCGCGGCCTGGACGGCTCGGGTCGATCGAGTCGTATACGTCGGCGGCTTCGGCCTCGCGCCCCGCGGCCCGCATCGCCGCGGCGCCGTCCTCTCCTGATGCGACCGCGAGCGTGCCGCCTCCGCCCAAGGGGACGGCGGTGGACCTCGCCATGGCGACGAACATCAATGCGCTGCGAGCCCGCTGGGGGGCCCTCAAGACCGCACAGCCCACCCTTCTCGGCGGATTGAAGCCGCTGGTCGCCACGCGCACCAACCCCGCGCGGCCCGGCGTCACGGAATTCCACCTCGTGGCCGGGCCTGTCTCCGATCACGACTCGGCCGCCCGCCTGTGCGCCGCGCTCGCCTCGGCGCAGATCAGCTGCCGGCCCACCCCTTACAGCGGGCAGAGCATGGAGCTTCGATAATTGCTATCGTCATTCCGGGTTCGCGTGCTATCGCGCGCGCGCCGCGGAATGACGAGTGACAGACATGCGATGAAACGCCGTTTCCTCCCCACGGCCCGCCAGACCAACTGGCTGTTGTGCGTCGGCTTCCTCTCCGTCGGTTATGCGCTGTGGCTGCGCTACCGCGCCATCGAGTTCGCCGAGGTTTCGCTCGCCTGCCAGGCCGGGCTCGACACATGGCTGTGCGCCACGTTCCGCACCGTGATCGTTCTCTATAACCATTGGGTCTTCGGGGCCGTCGCGCTCGGGGCCGCCCTGATCAACCTGCTGCGGCCGTCGGTTTTCGTGGTCGCGATCGGCCTGGCGGCAGCCGGTTTCGGCATCGTGATGCACAATCTCGGCTTGTCGGCGCTCGCCGGTGCGCTGCTGATCCTCAGCCTGGCACGACCCGCTGCCGAGCCAGAGTGAGCGCGAGCATCGCCAGACCGGCGCAGAACAGAACCGCCTGCCAGTTGGCGACCGACTCGTTGACCACGATGTAGATCGCGGCGCCCGCCAGCACACAGGCGGCGACCCGTTCGGCGGCGGGCCACACGCCCTTCTCCGGCGCAATGCCGAGCGCCAGCGCCACGTAGGGAACGGCGGCCGCCAGCAGCGGGGCGAACGGGAAATCGACGTAGCGCGGATCGAACACCAGCATCAGCGCAACCTGGAGCGCGAGCACGCTGACCGCCACCAGTCCGGCGCCGGCAACGAGGCCGAGCAGCGCGCGCGGACGCTCGTCGGCCCGGCCGAGCATCTCGGCGAAGGCGGGCGCCCGCAGGCCGGCGGCGAGGCTCGCCGCGACCGCAGGCGGCGCGACCGCCGCCACCGTGGCCCACGCGATCCCCTCGATCCACCCGCCTAGCCCCAAGCTTTCGACCGGCACCTGGGCGATCGCCCAACCGATCAGCACGCCGGAGACGGCCGCGATCACGGCGACCGCGACCCAGCGCCGGGCCGGCACCAAGCCACGCGACCGTCCCGCGACAGCCGCAGCCGCGAAGACCAGGATCGCGAACATGGCGCCGCCGCCCGCCTGCCAGCGCCACAGCGGATGATCGGAGACCGGCGCGCCCCAGACGAATTTCGGCGCCCGCGCGAAGGCATCGAACAGGCCCCAATGTCCGCCGACCGTTCCTTCCAACCGGCGCTTCCACGGCTGGTCGAAGGCCTCGATGACATTGACCCGGTAGTTGGCGCGGCGGGCATTGGCCATCACCTCGGTCAGAAAGCGCGCCTGGTTCGAGGGCGACGGCAACGCGCCTTCGCGCATGCGCCCGGCGCTCGGCCATCCGACCTCGCCGATCATCACCTCCTTGCCGGGAAACCGCGCCGCCATCTGGCTGCGGATCGCCTCGACGTGAGCCGGCGCCTCCTCGACCGGGATCGGAAAATCCTCCCAGTAGGGCAGGAGGTGAATGGTCACAAAGTCGACCGAGGACGCCACCTCGGGAAATCGATTCCAGAACTCCCACACGTCCGCATAGGTCACCGGACACGGCACCGCCGCCTTCACCTCGCGGATCATCGCCGCAAGCTCGGTCGGGGACCGCTCGCCCCGCAGCAGCACCTCGTTGCCGACCACGACCGCGATCACCGTATCGGGATAGCGCCGCGCGAGGCCGATCGCGGTCTCGATCTGCGCCTGTGTGCGCGGGCGCAGGGCGCTGACCCAGGCTCCGAGCATCACCTTCATGCCGAGCCGCTGCGCAATGGCCGGAATCTGATCTTCCCCGTGTTCGATCGAATAGGTGCGAATGCAGTTGGTGAGTTGCTTGAGCCCGCTCAGATCCTGCTCGATCTGCCGCGCGTCGACATGAGTGCGGTCATCGAGCGGATTCTGGTCCGCCCGATATGGCGCATATGAGACACATTGCAGCTTGCCGTCGGCCGACGCCGCCGCGCCGGCCGGCATGGCGACCGGCTGTCCCAACCACCACCACGCCGCAACCACCGCGGCCACCGACGCGGCCAGCAGACTTAAGGGGAGCCGCATTACCGTTAACCGCTCCCGGTCGGAGAAAGGGTGGCACCTAAAGGCCGGCGGTTAAGGTTGCCGACGCCGCGCAGGCGGAAAACTGTCATTTCATTCATCGCCGCATCATCGTCCGGGTCGATATGTACCATCTCGCCCCGCGATTTTAAGCACGCTTTCGGCAGGCGCTGGACAACCCCCACACCTTCATTGCATGTCAGCGAAAAGCGTGGCCGGCCGCATTGCCGACCTATTCGGATGATCCAAAGAAAGCCTTCGGGCGGCATCAATCCAACACCCAGTAAGCAGCGTCATGCCAGTGTCAAGTTTGCGTAGCGTCGTCATTCTCGCCGGTGTGGCGGCGGTGGTCGGGTTCAGCCCGCCGCTGTTTGCCCAGCCGGCCGAGCAAAAAGCCGATCAGCAAAAGGCCGGCGAAACCAAGAAAACCGAGAGCGCCCGCCAGGCGGACGCGATCGCCGAGGCGGCGCGCACGCTGACCGGACCGGCCGCCAATCCAGAATGCACGTGGCTCGGTGAACGGGTGGTCAACCTGCTGTCGCGGGACGACCTCGACACCGCCTTTCGCCACCTCGACCTGTATGACCGCTTCGGCTGTCCGGGCGCCCATGTCCAGTCGAGCTTCCGCTGCCTGATCCGCGGCGGCATCCCGGACCCCAAGGCCGCCGACACGCTCGACGCGCGCGTCCACACCTGCTGGATCAATCCCAATTCGGGACCGGCGGCGGCTGCGGCGACACCGCCGCAGTCACCTCCGGCGACCGCAGGAACCGGACCCCGCTGAGGACGTTTGATCCACGGGCGAATTTCTGCGGAATAGTTCGATCAGGCAGCGTCACTGCCATTGATTTGACATGCGGGCAAAATACATGATGCGTCGCCTCTCCCGGGAGATGTTGTTGTTCGACGACAGGTCCCGGTCGGGCCTAGGGGACAGGCTCGGGTCCGCGCTCTTCCGCCCCATACGGTATTGAGTCCGATGCGCTCCGTCGCAACCGTAGTCGCGCTCGCAGCGTGCCTGCATGCCGGTGTATGGGCCTATTTCAACACCACGGGCAGCGCCCCCAACGTCGGCAAGCCGCTCGCCAGCGTCTCGTACGCGCCCTTCGAAGGCATCCGCCACTCCGATGACGCCCCGACGCCGGCGCAGATCCGCGCCGACCTGAAGGCGATCGCGCCCTACACCGACACGATCCGCACCTACCGCTCAACTCGCGGCATGGAGCTCGTGCCGGCGATCGCGGCGGAGTTCGGCTTGAAGGTGACGCTCGGCGTCTGGCTCGACACCAACCTCGATCGCGACGGCAACTACGACCTCGTGCGCGATTCCGACGACCCGACCAAGCTCCTGTCCCGCAACGAGGCGGAGATCAAATCAGCGGTCAAGCTCGCCCACACCTACAACAACATCAACGCGGTCGTGGTCGGCAACGAGACGACGCTGCGGCGCTCGATGTTCTCGGCGGCCCAGGCCGACGAGGCCGAGAAGGCCTACGAGACCCGCGAGGCGGACGGCCGGCATAAGTATTCGGACTTCCAATCGGCCCTCGCCGAGGTCCAGGGCACCTGGAACGAGGCGGTGCGCAAAGAGGCGGCGAAACGCGAAAAGGCGGCGCCGCCCGACCTCAGCTACGAGAAGATCGTCGAGGGTATCAAAGCGGAATGGAACGTCAGCGAGCTGATGAAGACGATCCAGCGTGTCAAGCGGCAGGTGTCCGTGCCGGTCACCACCGGCGAGACCTGGGACATCTGGCGTGACCACCCGAAGCTTGCTTCGTCTGTCGATTTCATCGCCGCGCACATCCTGCCGTATTGGGATCACGTGCCCTACGCGCAGGCGGTCGACCACACACTGGACGTCTTCTACAAGCTCAGGCAGGCGCACCCCGGCAAGCGCATCGTCATCGCCGAGTTCGGCTGGCCGAGCGCCGGCTACAACTACGGCGCGGCCGAACCCGGCCGGCTCGAGCAGGCGACCGTGCTGCGCCAGTTCGTGAACCGCGCCGACGCGCTCGGCATCGACTACAACGTCATCGAGGCCTTCGATCAGCCGTGGAAGACGGCCGAGGGCAGCGTCGGCCGCTACTGGGGCATGCTCGACGCCTCGCGGCAGGCGAAGTTCGCCTGGACGGGTCCGATCGACAATGCTGACCACTGGAAGATCGCCGCGCTCGCGGTGGCCGTCGGCTTCCTGATCTCGCTGCCGATCCTGGCGCTCGCGGTCGCAACGCTGCGCCAGGCCGTGCTGATGGCGTTCGCCTCGCACGTGGTCGGCGCCTGGGCCGCCACCGTCGTGGACTACTGGAACGGCCACTACTTCGTGCTCGGCGCCGGCATCGCATTGCTGATCGGCCTAGTGCTCCTGGTGCCACTGGTTCTGATCGCGCTCGCCCGCATCCAGGAGATCGCGACCGTGCTGTTCGGCCACGCGCCGCTCCGCCTGCTCGTGCCAGCCGCTGCACCGGCTGCGGGCGCCCATGCCCCCAAGGTCTCGATCCATGTCCCGGCTCACATAGAGCCGCCCGACATGCTCAAGCAGACGCTCGATGCGGTCGCCCGCCTCGATTATCCGAACTTCGAATGCGTGGTGGTGATCAACAACACGCCCGCCCCGGCGTTCTGGCAGCCGGTCGAGGAGCATTGCCGCGCGCTGGGCGACCGCTTCAAGTTCATCAATGTGGACAAGCTCGCCGGCTACAAGGCGGGTGCGCTGCGGCTCGCACTCGCGCAGACGGCGCCCGATGCCGAGATCATCGGCGTGATCGACGCCGACTACGCGGTCGAGCCGGACTGGCTCAAGGACATGGTGCCGGCCTTCGCCGATCCCAAGGTCGGACTGATCCAGGCGCCGCAGGACCATCGCGACGAGAACACGCCGCTGCACTGGGCGATGAACGGCGAATATGCCGGCTTCTTCGACATCGGCATGGTCCAGCGCAACGAGGAGAATGCGATCATCGTGCACGGCACCATGTGCCTGATCCGGCGCGCCGCGCTGGATGCGGCCGGCGGCTGGTCGAGCGACACGATCTGCGAGGACACCGATCTCGGCCTGTCCATCATCGAGCAGGGCTGGGCGACCTTGTACACGCGTCGCCGCTACGGCCGCGGCCTCCTGCCCGACACCTTCGAGGCCTACAAGAAGCAGCGTCATCGCTGGGCCTATGGCGGCCTGCAGATCGTCCGCAAGCACTGGCGCCGCTTCCTACCCGGAATGAGCAGACTCACCCCCGAGCAGAAGCGTGAGTTTGCCATCGGCTGGCTCAACTGGCTCGGCGCCGAGAGCATCGGGGTCGCGGTCGCGCTGATCAATCTGGTCTGGGTACCGGTCGTCGCCTTCGCCGGCGTCGCCATCCCGGACAAGGTGCTCACCCTGCCGATCATGGCCGCCTTCGCGGTGTCGGTCGCCCACTTCCTTACGCTCTATCGCCGCCGCGTCGCGATCCCGCCCGGCCAGATGGCGGCCGCCATGATCGCCGCGATGGCGATGCAATGGACGGTCGCTCGCGCCGTCGCCTGCGGCCTGGTGACCGAGCATCTGCCGTTCGTGCGCACCGCCAAGGGCGGCAGCGCGCGCAAGGCGCGCGTCAGCTTCCCGGCCTTCTACGAGGCGGTGCTCGGGCTGCTGCTGATCGCCGGCGCGATCATGGTCTTCGCGACCAATTTCGAGCAGGTGCGCGAGGTGAACCTGTTCGGCTACGTGTTGATCGTCGAGAGCCTGCCGTTCCTCGCCGCGGCGTTGCTCGCCGCGCTCGAGGAGACTCGGCTCAACGACTTCGTGTTCTGGAAGCAGGCCGAGGCGCGACTGCGCGCACCGCTCGCCGAACTCTTGCCGCGCCGCGCGGTGCGGGCCGTGATCAGCCAGCCGGCTTCCCAGCCCGACAACCGCATCGAGACGGCGCAATAGCGCAAGTCGTCATCGCCTGACGTCATCATTCCGGGGCGCGCCACCGATTTCGGGTCTACCCGTAATCGGCATTCCTAAAGCCCAAATCGGCTTCAGCCGATTTGGGTGGCGCGAACCCGGACTCCAAAAAACCGCAGCACGTCTCGTTGATGGATTCCGGGCCCGCCGCTGCGCGGCGTCCCGGAATGACGTGCCTATCCGGGCAGCGCCGTCTCGACGAGCCGCGCCCAGTAGGACGTGCCGTACGGAATGGCTTCGTCGTTGAAATTGTAGGCCGGGTGGTGCAGCCCGGCGGTATTCCCGTTGCCGACGAAGATGAAGGCGCCGGGCCGCGCCTGCAGCATGAAGGAGAAATCCTCCGCGCCCATCACGGGCGGCACCGCGGTATCGACCTTGTCCTGGCCCACGATCTCGCCCGCGACCCTGGCCGCGAACGCCGCCTGCCCCTCGTGGTTCTCGAGCACCGGATAGCCGCGCCGATACGTGAGCTTGGCGGTCGCGCCGTGCAGCGCCGCCGTGCCCTCGACCACCTCGTGCAGGCGTTTCTCCAAAAGGTCCCGCACGTCGGGCGCCAGCGCCCGCGCGGTGCCGCGCAGGGTCGCGGTCTGCGGAATGACGTTGTCGGTATTGCCGGCGTGGAACATGCAGATCGAGACCACCGCCGATTTGAGCGGATCGATGTTGCGCGCCACGATCGACTGCACCGCGTTGATGATCTGCGCGCCGACCAGCACGGTGTCGACCGAAAGATGCGGCCGCGCCGCATGCCCGCCCTTGCCTTCGATCTCGATCGTGAGGCTGTCGGCGGACGCCATCAGCGGTCCCGGCCGGATCGCGAACTGGCCGACCGGCATGCCGGGAAAGTTGTGCATGCCGTACACCTCCTCGATCCCGAAGCGGTCCATCATCCCGTCCTTGACCATTGCGTTCCCGCCACCGCCACCCTCCTCGGCCGGCTGGAAGATGACGACCGCGGTGCCGGCGAAATTGCGCGTTTCCGCCAGGTATTTCGCCGCCCCGAGCAGCATGGCGGTATGGCCGTCGTGGCCGCACGCATGCATCTTGCCCGGCACCGTCGACTTGTACGGGACGTCGGTCGCCTCCTCGATTGGCAGCGCATCCATGTCGGCGCGCAGTCCGATCACCTTGCGGCCCCCGCCCGAGCCCTGCTTGCCGCCGCGGATCACGCCGACCACGCCCGTGCGCCCGATCCCGGTCACCACCTCGTCGCAGCCGAAACTCTTGAGCTTTTCGGCCACCGTCGCCGCCGTGCGGTGCACGTCGTACTGCAGCTCCGGATGGGCGTGCAGATCCTGTCGCCATGCCGCAATCTCGGCTTGCAGATCCGACAGGCGATTGACGATGGGCATGGCGGGGTCTCCGGCCTCTTTAGCGTCCGACAGATGTAGCAGAACGAGGCGGCTCCTTCACCCTCCCCTGCAAGGGAGGGTCGGCGAGCATCGAGCGCAGCGAGATGCGCGCCGGGGTGGGCTCGCTGCATCTCGGCGGGTAGATGCACCCACCCAGACCGCGTTCGCTTCGCTCGCACGGTCGACCCTCCCCCTGCAGGGGAGGGTCAGCGCAGGCTACTTCGGGCTCATCCGCAGCGAGGCGGGATGACCGGGCAGCTTGAACCGCGTGCCCGTGTCGGTGATGCTGGTGCCGTCGACGCGATAGATCGACAGATCCTGGTCGAGGTAATTGCCGACCAGTAGCCAGCGGCCGTCCGGCGTGAACGCGGCGCCTTCCGGCAGCCCGCCGGCCTCCACATCGCCCACATGGCTCACCTTCTTGCCGTCGATGCGCAGCACCGCGAGATGGCCGTTGCGATGATAGTAATACGCTGACTTGTTGTTGGAGCCGGCGAGGATCACCGCGACCGCCACATCGCCCTTCGGACTCACCGCCAGGCCTTCCGGCCCGTCGCCGACGACGACGCGATCGATCGCCCGCGGTGGCTGCGCCGCGAGATCGATCACGCTCGTCGTATCCACGCTGCCGTCGGACGCTCCGGCATTGCCGTTGTCGGCGCTGAGCGCGATCGTCCCGGGCGGCACCACCGCCACATTGTAAGGATAGAGCCCCATCGGCAGGTCAAGCTTGTTGTAGGTGACCTTGTCGCCCGCGACCTCGAGCAGCGCGACCTTGTGGGCGGTGAATTTCGCCGCGAGCGCGCGCTTGCCGTCGGGCGTGAACACCACGTGCGAGACTTCGTCGCCCATCGGCACCGTGTCGATCAGCTTGACGTCGGTGCCGTTGACGGACAGCACCGAGATCGATTTGTCGGCACGGTTGGCGACCAGCGCGAGGTTGCCGGACGGGCTGAAGCTGAGACCCGAGGGCTGGCGGCCCGCCTTGACGGTCGCGGCGAGCTTGGGCGGGTTCGCCTTGAGGTCGATGACGTGGATCTTGTCGTCAGGGCTCATCTTGAGCGTCTCGCCGTCCTTGGCGACGTCGATCGAATCGGCCACCAGCGCGACCGTGCCGCTCGGGTCGATGTCGAGGTTGACCGGCGGCCCGACGACCGAGTTCTTCAACGGCAGATTGGCGACGATCTTCGGCTTGGCCGGATCGGCGAGGTCGAGGATCACCACCGAGTCCTTGCCCGCAGGCGACACCACCGGCTTGCCGTTGTCGTCCCACAGGAGCTTCTCGTCATTACCGACGATCAGGAATGGTGCGGCCGCGGCGACGTTCAGTCCAAGCGCAACAAGGGCGGCGCCGGCGAGCGGCGCGAGAACCGGATGACGCATAAAAACCTCCCGGGTTGTCAGGTCTTAGGCTTGCCTGTTCGCGCAAGTCTCGCGCGGCGCGTGGGGGCCTGCAAGAGCACAGGTTGTGGGGCTTCCGAGCGCGCCGTTCCCGTCGCCGGGCCGCCTATTGACCCGATCAAGGCCGCCCCGTACACACCGGCCGCGGGGAGCGCGTAGCTCAGCTGGTAGAGCACCTGACTTTTAATCAGGTGGTCCTGGGTTCGAGTCCCAGCGCGCTCACCACTGAAATTGGATCATTTGCATTCTCGGCGTCAGGGCCGGCGACACCTAGCCAGCCGGCAGCCCCCTCTTGGAACGAATGCAATCGCGCAAACGGCCCTTGTTCGGATTCGCGAAGCCCCTGCTGTGCCCCCTGTCCGACGGAGGGATCATCGGGATCTCAGCGCGGCAAGCCATTCGCGCTTGCTCAATCGTCATCCAGGCTGCCGCGAGCGGCGTTGGGATTGCGACGAGCACGAAGCCAATTCCGAGCATTGCTGCAGTCACAAGGGATGCACGCATGTCGGCTCTCCCGGGTTGAGACACACGGAAGAGTAGCACACGCGACCCCGGTCGGGACGACATGAAGCCTCAACCTCGTGAACCTGGTTGATCGCTCGTGGCCCGGCTGCCGCGCCGCCCCGCATAGGCTTTGGTGAACTCCGCGCCGACGAGGAAGATCTGCGCGGAATAATAGACCCACAGCAACAGCACGATCAGCGCGCCGGCGGCGCCGTAGGTCGAGCCGACGGCGCTGCTGCCGATGTACCAGCCGATGAGCGACTTCCCGGCGGTGAACAGGACTGCCGTCGCGACCGCGCCGACGAGAACGTCACCCCACGCGATGGGCGTGTCCGGCAGAATTTTGTAGATGGCGCCGAACAGCGCCGACAGGAGCGCGATGGAGATGACGGTGTTCATCGCCGACGCGATCAGCTTTCCGAACGGGAGAAAGCCGTTGAGATAATCGCCGAGTGCGGTAATCGCCGCACTCACGGCGAGCGACACGATCAGCAGAAATCCCAGACTGGCGACGAGCCCCAGGCTCACGGCGCGTGCTTTGATCAAGCGGGACACGGTCGTGCCCTCCGGCTTGGCTTTCCAGATCGCATTCAACGCCGACTGCATTTCGCTGAACACGCCTGACGCGGTGACGATTACCGCAATGATTCCGAGAATGGTGGCGAGCGTGCCGGAGGACGTGTTGGCGGAATTCGCGACTGCACTTTGCAGCACATCCGCGGTCTGCTGTCCCATCAGGCCGCCCATCTGCGCCGTGATCGCCCCCTGGGCCGCCGCGCGGCCGAACACGAGCCCGGCGATCGCAACCACGATCAGCAGGATCGGTGCAATCGACGTCACGGTATAGAACGCAATGGCGGCGCCCCGGCTCAGGGCCTCATCCTCGATGAAGGAGAGCACGGTCGTTTGCAGCAGCTTCCACATGGACGCCTCAGCCACCCCGGACTAGGACCGCCGATCGCCTTTGCGTGGTTTGATCGTTCGCGCGGCACCGCTGTCTCCTTTGTGGAGTCAGCATGCGGACAACCTGATTGTGCGAGCGCCGGTTCCGGTGACTCGCTCGCGGCGTGCCCGCTCCGGGCGCGGCGGCCGCGTCCATCTCGTGGCCAGTCGAAGGGTCCGCGGCGAGTTCCATCGCGCCGGCATTTCGCGGACCCACCCCTTAATTTCAGATCGCTGTCAATGTCCGAGCCCTATTATCAACAAGATTTTTTGAGGTGCTCGGGGACGCCCGATCGTCATTGCGGGTGCGTGTGAGTGCGTTGGGGGTGGGCCATGGCACCGCGGCGGAATGGAGCGCAAGTCAAAGCGCAGCAACTCTTGCAAGACACCAGGCCAGTTTTGGGAGGTCATCAGAGCTTGCTCGATCTTCTGCAATCCCTCGTCGGGGTTTCTCTGCCCAAAGGGGTCACGGGTTACCTCGAAAGTGCGCGCGTTTTCGAACGCCTGGCCGCGGGGGAACACAACCCGGACATCCGGAAGAAATTGATCGAGCAGGCGGAGACCTATTACAGGTCCGTTCTGAAGCGCGTGAGGGCGGAGTAGCTCGGCTCCGCGGACCAGCCAGCTCCGGTGGCCTCGGTCGCGACACGCCAGCCTCCCGTCCGGGCTCGAGCCCGTTCTTGGGCTCATCCCGGCCCGCAGAGTTCGTCCCAACGGCATCATCGATGCGCTGCTGAAACGCCGCCTTCAGAACCCGAACGCATACACCGCGCCGTCCGCCGCCACATACAGCCGATCCTCCGTCGCGATCAGCGTCTGGAAATGGCGCAAGCCCGAGAGCGGCGGGCCGGTGAACAGAGGCTCGCCCGTGTCGCCGCGGAAGCCATGCAGGCGATTGTCGCCCTCCGCGCCCAACATCCACACGATCGGATTGGAATGTCCGTCCGTCGTGGTCACGATCGGCGCGCCGGCGCCGCGCACCGCGCCGCACCAGGCCGTGCTCACGCCGGGCTGCGGCCGCGTGCCGATCTTGAGGACGAGAAGGCCCGCTCCCCGCCGCACCGCCGGGCATTGCGCGCCGGTCGCATGCATCGCGACCAGCATGCCGTCCTGCCCCGGATAGGCGGCAGGCGCGGTGATGATCGCGCTTTCCGCGACCGTCGCGTGCGCGATACTGCCGTCGATCCCCCCGAGATTGTTGCGGTCGAGCAGATAGGCTTTGCGGTCCTTACCGAGCGCCAAGAGCAGCGGCTTCGTGCCGCCGTCGGCAGGCACGTCGAGCGGCAACGGATTGGTGCCGCCGAGATCGGCATCCCGCCGGTCGAGCGCCTGCCAATCGGACGGCGCAAAGAGATCGCGCTTGTCGCCGGAACGGCGCAGATCCGCTCCCAGCCTCACCACGGCCTCGCCGTCCGCGAAGCTCGAGGCGCCAAAAGTGTTGCCCGTTGCGGCGAACAGGGATCGTCCGTCGCTCGCGACCCCGCCCGGCGCCCAGATCCCGCCGCCGCGCGCACGCGTCGCCCAGCTCACGACGTCGGTTGGATCGGACAGGCCGATGCCGACAACAATCCCATGGTAGTCACCGCAGTCGCCGAAGTGGCCGCCGAACGGAACGAACACTCTGCCGGCCAGGATGGCGAGCGCGCCGCGCTGGTTCTGCGCGGCCGCCACGAACGGCTGGTGGCGGCGTGCAAGCGCTTCGCCGACATCGACCGGCCAGCCGGGCAGTACCGCGCCATCCTTGAGCGAGAGGGCGAACACGAGATGGCGCGGACCCGAGCGGGTCTCGACGGCGGCATTGAGATAGACCGCCTGCTTGGATTCCTCGATCACCGGCGTTCCCGTCACACCGAGCGGATTGATGTTGCCACAGGGCAAGGAGGAGCGTGGCACCGGCCCGCCGAGCCGCCGCGTCCAGAGCTCGGCGCCGGTATTGGCATCGAGCGCTTGCACCACGTTGTCCTCGGTTGCGACCACCAAGCGGCGCGGGTCCCCGCCACGCCAGAAGAGGGGCTGCGCATAAACATGGCCGGATATCTTGGCGCGAAATTTCTCATCCGGACGCAACGCGCCGGCGCGCTCCCAGGTCAGCGCCGGCACAACGTAGTGCCCGCTGCGGTTCATCGCGCCGTGATACGTCAGCACGTCGGCGGCAGCCGAAGCGTGATGTGCGAGAAACCATGCGCAGGCGACAGCCAGCGCGACCGGGTATCGGCGTCGGGTCATTCTGGGCTCGCGTGATCGCCCCGAAGACATCAACCGGCGCCAATTGCCTTCGGTTCCCAGCGACAGCTTGCGCCAAAGGCTCAATGCGCGGCCGCTCCGGCGCCAAGAATCATGTCGAGCGTCGCCTCGATACCGCGCGGCGCGATCCCGAACGTTTCGAAACCGGGACGATCCGGCGAGGCGACATTGTCGATCATCATCAGCTCGACCTGATTGCGTGTGATGGGCGGACTGGGGAG
>Ga0075426_10001633_pt1 | contig 15924 bp, 9 predicted proteins | sample SoiMethybrSBSTD5_FD_75304 | JGI IMG/M metagenome (GOLD analysis project Ga0075426, IMG submission 75304) | Bulk soil microbial communities from a Populus tree surrounding site in Tennessee, USA - Soil MetaG P. TD hybrid SBSTD5 | ecosystem: Environmental > Terrestrial > Soil > Tree plantation... | reverse complement strand
AGTACCGCGCGATCGCGCTCGCGGCAGCGTGCGGTGGCCGCACGGACGCGCGCCACAAATCGGGCGGCCGCCATATCGTTAGGCACGGCGGCCAGCCGGCGCGCGTTTGCGGAGTCGCCCGTCGTGACGGAGCGGCTCTCGATTTGCGCGCGCGCGGGTTTGGCGATTCGGCCCTGCATCGGGAACGTCGACGGCTTCGTGCCATTCGCCTCCCTGCCTAACGGGCACATGAAGCCCCATCCGGGATCCGTACCACCGGCCGAGCGTCACCATGTCGGCGATGGTGTTGAGGTCGCGTCCTTCGAAGTCGACGGCGCGCGCGCCTTGCGGCCGCAGCATCTCGTCGTACAGCAGCACGGTATTCAAGAGGCTGTTGCGAAGGCGGAACACGAGGACGACGCTGTCTCGGCCTGGCGGAACGAGAATGCTCAGGTCGATCCAGTCATCGAAGTCCGTCGCGGTGACGCCGGCAACCGTTTTCGGATCGGACCGAAAGACTAACGAATCGTTCTCAGCCAATACGCTGGTCACGTCGTGGCCGGCACGGTCGACGGCTCGCGCCACCGGAACGATTGCGCCAACCGCAAGCGGGCGCTCCTCGGCATCCGGCAGAACGAATTCGTCCTGCGCGTGCGTTACGCCCAGGAGCTCGAGCTGATTGATGTAGTGCGTTTCGAGCGCTTCGTTGCGCACGTCGAGAGACAAGGTGCCGGCGCGATCGGGCTGCGCGCGCAGGCGGTGGACATCACGCCGCTCGATGAGCGGCGAGATGCTGTACGAAAATCCCTCGGCTTCGAGCGCCGGCACACCGGCGCTGTCCGAGTAAATCGTTGGGCACGACCCGAAGAGCGCCTTGAACAGCGCCACCGTTCCCAGCACCGTACCCCCAACGGCAAGGGTCGTCATGATTGCTGTCTCCGTGCCGCTGACGTAATTAGTGAAGCTCTCCATCGCCGCGACGCTATCGAGCGGGATGGCGGCGATGTCGCTGCCGTTGGACACCAGGGAATCCGTTAGGCCGTAGCGGCGGCCCGCACCGTGGACGGTGTCGCCGTCGATGCGAATCCCGTGTGCGAACACGACGGTCTCACCGTCCTGCAGGTGAACCTTGACTGCGCTCAGCACCGTGGTGCCGCTCGTGTGCGCGACGGGAGCGACTTTCACGCCGCGGAAGATGCACGCCGTCGCCGCAGCGATGATTGCGGTCGCGAGCAAGGCACGGCGAACGATGAACAGCGGGATGCGCATGGGCCCTCCTGATATGCGCCGTTGGGCGAGTACGGTGTGAAAGTCGCGGTCCCCGCGAGGCCGCTCCATACGTCGAATGACGTAGGACGCAGCCATCGGTAGCGGTGTGGGCGCGAGCGCTGCGGCGTGCCAAGAGATCGACCAGCGGCTCCGTTTCGCCTTCGCGTCGCGTATGGGGCTTGACCGCGCGTCCCAGCGGGCACATGTATCAGCGTTCTCCGGCACTCTCGGCGCACCGACGCGCCGACGCTGGTCGAGGTTGACATTGTCATCGCTCGAGCACCTGCCGTCTGTGTGGCCCCTCGTTGGGCGAGAGGCCGAGTTAGAACTCATCCAGCGTACGTTGGACCACGCGGCAGCGGGATCGGGCAACGCCCTCCTGCTGCGTGGCGAATCGGGCGTCGGAAAAACGCGCCTCGCGCAGCTTGCCATGCGCCACGCTGCCGCCGACGGCTGGACCGTCGCGAGCGGAAGCGCCTACCCGGTCGAAACCGGCGTGCCGTACGCGCTGTTCGCAGATGCGATGGTGCCGGTGTTGAGAGATCTCGCCTCGAGCACGGTCACGCTGCTGTCCCGGGGAGCGACGTCGCACCTCGCCCACGTATTCCCGGCGCTCGTTGGGCTGGAAGCGTCCGACGATCGACAGGCCAGCTCTCCCGAGTTCAAGGGACGCGTCCTGTGGACGGTTGCCCAACTGCTCACGGGACTGAGCGCGCGGGCGCCACTGCTGCTCGTGCTGGAGAATCTCCAGTGGGCCGATCCGTCGTCGCTCGAGCTGGTGCATTTCATTGCGCGCCAGGTACGCCAGGCTCGGTTCGCGATCGTCGCCACCGTGAACGACACGGAGGCAGAGTCACAGGGTTCGCTGAACACAACGATGCGCTCGTTGGTCGACATGGGCCTCGCGGCCAGCCGGCACGTGGCGCCGCTCGAGCGCAGCGAGGTCGAGGAACTGCTGCGTCACGTGTTCGGCGATGGCGCCGTGCCGAAGGATGCGATGGCGCTGCTCTTCGGGTGGACGCGCGGCAATCCGTTCTTTTTGGAGCAGACCATCAAATCGCTCGTCGCGACCGGGCGCCTAACGCACCGCGACGGCGCGTGGGTCGGCTGGGATCTCGAGGGATTGAAGCTTCCGCGCAGCATCCGCGACGCACTCGAAATCCGGTTGGGGCTCGTGGGTCCGGACGCGCGCAGGGTGGCCGACTGCGCCGCCGTGATCGGAACTCGCCTCACGGCAGACATCCTGTGCGCCGCAACGGGAATGGACAGCGGCTCGCTGCTCGCTGCGCTCGACGAGCTGTGTCGGCGCAACGTCCTCTCGGGACAGCTGTTCGGAGAACGCGTCGAGTACGACTTCACGCATCCCATGGTGCGTGCGACGTTGTACGAGGCCTTGGGTATCGGCCGGCGTTCCATCTTGCACGCGCAGGTCGCCGAAGCGTTGGAGAACACGTGGGGTGCGCATGCCGCCGAGCACGCGGGCGAGCTGGCATTTCATTCGGTGCACGCGAGCGTCGGCACGCTCACGCCGAAGGCGGTCCACTATCTGATTCTCGCGGGCGAATCGGCGCTCGAGAAGCACGCTGACCGTGAGGCGGCGCGGTATCTCGGCGCGGCGCTCGAACATTGCGATCGTCGTGCGCCGTTGGAGTCGAATGCGCCGGTTCCGGTCATCGATCTCGTGGCGGGACTCGCGCTCGCGAATCAACGCATCGGCAATCACGATGCTGCCCAAGCGCTCTGGGAGCGCGCGCGCGCTGGCGCCGCGGCGGCGGCCGATCTTGGGCTCGTCGCAAAGATCGAGCGGCGTCGCGGCCTCGCCTGCTATTGGCAGGGCAAACCAGCGGACGGGCTGCGCCACAGCGAGGAGGGATTGAGCGCCGCAATCGCGGCCGGCGACCACGGGCTGATCGCCGAACTCCGGATCGTGCTCGGTGCCTGTCTGGTGGAGCTTGGTCGACCCGCCGATGCGCGCGCCGCTTTGCTCGCCGCGCTGGCGGACGCGGAGGACATCGGCGACGTCGGGCTCCAGGCCCGTGTGCATCGTGCTCTGTTGTTGACGTCGGTGGTTACCTGCTCCGCCCCGGAAGCACGCGACCACGCGGCGCACACGCTGGAGCTCGCCCAACGATCGGGACAACCCGACATCGCCTGGACGGCGCATTGGGCGCTCGCGGTGCTCGCAGGCCTAACCGGAAACGTGCCCGAGCTCGAGACGCGGCTGCGTGAAGCCGAGCGCATCGCGGAGGAGCTGCGGTCGCCGGCCTTGCGGCTGTCGACTTCCGAAGTGGCCATCGAATATCTCGCGGGGCGCGGTGATTGGGCCGCCGCGCTTTTGCGCGCCGAGCAGAGCATTTCGCTCGCGCGCACGCTTCGCAGCGACACCATTCTCGCACGCCTGCTGGTGTGGACGGCGGTGATTTACGGCGGCCGCGGCGATCTCGCGCGCGCCAAGCGGTATCTCGACGAAGCGGCAGACGTCTCGGGAGTCAATCGCCGCGACGGCGGACGCGACGTGAACAGCGCGCTGCGTGTGCAGATGGGCCTGGCCATGTATCACAATGCGTTAGGCGATTACGACGAGGCGATTCGCATCAGTCGCGCCGGGCTTGCTCTCGCCGAGCAATCGGGCCAAGCGATCTGGGCGATCTATCGCCTGTGGCCTGCCCTCATCGAGGCGCATCTCTGGAAGCGAGAGTTCGATGAGGCGGAGAGTCTGAGCCGACAGCTGCGCGAGGCGTCGAAACTCATCGGGCACCGCCTCGGTCTCGTGTGGGCCGAGGTCGGTGAGTCGGTCGCGCGAATGCTTCGCGGCACGACGCCGACGCTGCTCGAGCGCGTCGTTCGGGCGGCCGACGCGATGGAGCGTGTGCCGTTCGTGTTCGATGCCGCGCGTCTGCAGCGCGAGATCGCGCGGCGACACGTCGAACTGGGCGATCGTGACGCAGCGGTGCGCATCCTCGAGCATGCGTGCGCGACGTTCGAGACGCTGGGCGCGGCGATCGAGCTCGCCGGCGCCCGCGAACAACTGCGCGCGCTCGGCGTGCGCTCCCGCTTGCAGCGCAGTGCCACGCAAGCTGTGCGTGCGGGACGGGGCGCGCTCACCGAACGGATGATCGAGGTGGCACGCGTCGCCGCCACCGGCAAGACCAACAAAGAGATCGGGCGGTTGCTCGGCATATCCGATCGCACCGTGAGCACCACGCTGTCGGAGGCGTACAAGCGCCTCAAGCTCACGAACCGCGGGCAGCTCGCCGAGTGGGTGCGCCGTGGCAATTTGCTGGATCGGAGGCGGCGCTCGGCGGCCGTGCCGAAGCCGGCGAGAAAACGGCCCACCGGCTCAAGACCCCACAAACGATAGGCCTAACGGAAACTCAGGCCGACGTACATCGCGAAGCCTATCGCACCCATCACCAGGACGGTGCGGTGAGGTATCGTTGCGGCCAACATCAAACTCCACACGACGAGCGGTCCGACGACGGCCGCACAAGCCAAGCGCACCAGGGCATTGTGGTCCGGCCTCAGCGTGGCGCTTGGGCTACGCGCGCTGCCTTACCGCTCGCGTGCACTGAGTCGCCGAGTGCGAAGACGGCGGCCACCAGGGCATCGGGACGCTCCTCGTGCACATTCACGCCCGAGCCGAACACACTGTCGGCGCGGAAGTCCGTGAGCCGCGAGGCAAGAACTGCGACCTCGTCGGAGCCGATGCCCCCATGGCGGTTCGAGGCGCCGATCAGCAGCCGCACTGGCTGCGCGATACGCGACAAATTGTCGCGCAGCGGTTCGGCAACCCGCGCACGTTGCATGGCCTGCATGACCCGGATCGACGCGCCGAGATCGGCGACGATCGGCTGGGCGTAGGCGTCGGCGACCTCCTTCGTTACCCACGACGGATCCGCCGATGCCTCCGCGAGCGCATGGCGGACTTTGCTTTTCACGATGCCGCTCGCTCCGAAAAATCGGAGAAGCGGCGCGAGCTTCATCGCGGCCGACACGCCTTCGGTGTAGGAGCGGTCGACGGGTCCTCCGTCGAGGAGCAGCACGGCGACGACGCGCTCGGGGCGGCGATATGCCAGGCGCAGGGCAACGGCCGCACCAAAGTTCGTTCCGACGACGATCGCCGGGTCCACGCCGAGCGAGTCGAGGGCGACTCCCACGCGATCGGCCTGTGCATCCAGCGAGTAGTCGCCGCCGTCGGGATGCGAGGAGGTCCCGACGCCTAACGGCTCGATCACGTACGTCGGGTGGCCCGCGGCGGCGAGCAGCGGCAGCATGCGGCGGTATCCGAATGACGCGCCGATGATACCGGGCAGGAGGATGACGGGGCGACCGGCCTGCACGGCCGTCGACTCCGGCGCCGGCAGCGCGGGGGTGACGGTGAGCGTTTCCTGCGGCGTCACGGGAATGTGGCGCTGGGCGAACCCGGAGTCCGCGGCCACGGCGAGTAGGAGTATGGTCATCATGGTGTGATCCCAGTCGGAGACGGAGAGCAGATGGCGGGGCCGACGACGGAAGCAGCGGCCGGCGCGGGAATGGAGGTGCGATCTCGCGCGAACACCAGCCGCCGGCCCAGGATCACGCCCAACACGATGGTGGGAAGATCCTGCGCCAGGTGGATGAGCATGCCCACGCCTAACGCCGCGTCCATCGGCGCGCCTGACGAGTGAGCGGCGGTGGCGTAGGCGAGCTCGAAGACGCCGATGTTGCCCGGCGTCATGCGGGCGGCGAGCCCGACGTTCACGGCGAGCAGCGCGACGAGACTTCCTGCGATGCCCAACGGCAGGTGCGCCGCCCGGGCCACGAGATGGTACGACACGAGCTGGCACGTCCAATCCAGCAGCGTGAGCGGCACGGCCACCGCAAGGCGTCGCGGCGTGATGATGCGGCGCGCGATCCTTTCGATGCGGCGCACGTGGATGCGCCACACACGCTGGAACCGGCGCACCCTGCTTCCCGCGCGGCGGGCAACCGCGGTACGCTTCCGACTTCGGGACGTCCGCGCCAGCCACACCGCCGCGGCGATGAGCGCCGCCGCGACGAGCGCCGCCGGCGCCGCCGCGACGCGCAGCGGCGTCACGACTAACGCGACGCACAGCACCGCAATGAATCCGGCGGTGTTCAACAGCCGCTCGAGCGCGACCGTCGTCAGCACGGCATACGTGCGCCATCCGGTCGCGCGCGTCATGATCATCACGCGGCCCGCCTCGCCGACGCTCCCCATGAACAGGCCGTTGAGCGTCGCGCCGACCAGCGTCGCGCGCGCCACGATCCGGTACCGGGCGGCTCCAAGCGCGCGCAGGCAGACAAACCACGCGCCCGCCTTGGAGAGGAGCGACACCAGGTGAAATGCCGTCGCAAGGCCGAGGATGAGAAGCGAGGCATGCCGAACCACGGCGAGCGTGCTGCTCCAATTCACATGACGGACGTACCCGGCGCCGGCCAGACCGAGCAGCAGGACCGCGGCAACAATCGACAGCGGGCGGCGGTATCGCGCGAGGGTTGATCTCATGTCATCATCCCCTCGTGGAAACGCTGCCGTTGCGCCGCGCTCTGGTTACCGGAGCAACCGGGATGCTCGGCTCGTACCTCGTACAGTGCCTGGCGACTGCCGGCTGCGGCGTGCGCGCTCTGGTACGCGACGAGATGCGTGCGGCGTGGTTGCGTCCGTTGGGCGCCGAGCTGGTTGAGGGCGACATCGCGAACGCGCAGGTGCTGCATGAGGCAGCAGCCGGATGCAATGCCGTGTTCCATGCCGCGGCAGCGATCGGCCCGGAGGCAGATTGGGACACGTTCCGCGCCGCCAACGTCGATGGCACTCAGCACGTCATCGACGCGTGTGCCGCGAACGGCGCGCGATTGCTCTACGTCAGCAGCACGGCGGTGTACGGAGATTCGCGCTACGAGCGCGCGCCACTCGATGAGGCGGCGGCGCTGCCCACTCTGCCGCAGCACGATGCGTACGGCCGATCGAAGCAGGAAGCCGAACGCGTCGTGATGCGCGCCCACGCCGACGGTGTCGTGCGGGCGGCGATCGTTAGGCCGCCGCCGATGTACGGCGACCGGGACCGGCAGTTCGTTCCGCGGGTCGCGGTCGTGTTGACGCGCGGCTTTTTCCCATTGATCGGCGGCGGGATGACCAGGCTTCCTCTGGTGCACGCCCGCAACGTCGCCGAGGGCGCGATACTGGCGGCCACGCATCCACGAGCCGATGGACGGACCTACAACCTCACGTGCGACTACCCGCTCACAGTCGCGAATCTGGTGCGGTTCGCGGCCCGCGGGCTCGAGCGGCGCGTGTTCGCGCCGTCGATTCCGATCGGAGCCGGGCGCGTGCTCTTCGGCGCGCTCGAGGTGGCGCTGGTCGCTATGGGGCGACGCGATTTGTCCCGCCACGCCGGCGGCACGCTCGATCTGCTGACGAAGAACAATCCGTTCGTAGAGGAGCGCGCGCGGCGAGAGCTGGACTGGCAGCCGACGGTCACGCCCGATGTCGGCGTCGCCGACGCGTTTCGGTGGTGGAAGGGGCATCATCGGAGCACGAATGCGACGACGTAGTCGCCGAGTCGCGTGCGCATCAGGTGGTGGCCGCCGGCGGCGATGACGACGTACTGTCGTCCGCCAGGGCGTGCGCGATACGTCATCGGCGATGCCTGCGCCGAGGCGGGCAGCGCGGCGGCCCACAGCTGGCGGCCGGACTCCACGTCGTAGGCGCGCAGGTCGTGGTCCATCGCGGCGGCGATGAAGACCACGCCGCCGGCCGTGACCAACGGCCCGCCTAACGACGGTGATCCCCACGCGGCCGGCGCCGGGACGTGCGCGTAATCGCTCATGGTGCCGATCGGCACCTGCCATCGAATGCGTCCGACACCCGGGTCGATCGCTACCAGCGTTCCCCACGGTGGCGGACTGCACGGCAAGCCCAGCGGCGATCGGAGCAGCTCGCGGCGACTCCCGTAAGGCGCCCCGATGTCCGTCGCGACGTCGGCGTCCTGTTCGCTGCCGCGTTGGGCATCGGCTGCCGCAGGCGGCAGGAGCGTCACGACCGTCGCGACCCGGATGGTGTTCATCACCACGAGGCCGTGGAGCGAATCGACGGCGACGCCGCCCCAGTTCACACCGCCCAGGAACCCGGGATTCACCACCGAGCCGCGCACACTCGGCGGCGTGAAGATGCCCTGCGAACGGAGCGAGCGAATGCGTTCGGCGCACGCACGACGGTCGATCGGCGTCAGGCCCCATGCGTCATCGGGTCGCAGGCCCTGCGGACTGACCGGCGGCGGGAAGATCGGGAACGGCTGCGTGGGCGACGCGCGCTCGCCGGGTACGTCGCTCGCCGGCACCGGCCGCTCCTCGACGGGGAACAGCGGCGTTCCCGTTAGGCGGTCGAGGATGAAGACCATGCCGGTCTTCGAGGCCTCCACCACGGCGGGAACGGCGACGCCGTTGCGCATGACAGTGGTGAGGGCCGGCTGCGCCGCGACATCGTAGTCCCACAGATCGTGGTGGACCAGCTGAAAAGCCCAGATCTCCTCGCCGGTCGACGCGCGCAGCGCCACGATCGAGTTGGCATCGCGGTCGTCGCCTGGACGCTGACCGCCAAAGTGGTCGGGACTCGCGCTGCCGGTCGGAATGAACACCAGATCGTGCGCGGGGTCGACAGTGAAGAGTCCCCACGCGTTCGCGGCGCCCGACCGAAAATCATCGGTGCCGGCCGGATGGCTGCGATAACGCGCGAGCGGCTCCCAGGCCCAACGCAAACTTCCGTCGCGGACGTCAAACGCGCGTACGACGCCGCTCGGCGCATCGATCCTCACGTTGTCGAAGATCGATGATCCCACGATCACCACATCGCCGACGACAACCGGCGGCGACGTGACATGATATTCGTGCGCGTACGCCTCGCCTCCGCGCACGCCGGCGTGCAAGTCGACGGAGCCCCCAGTGCCGAAATCGGCGCACGGGTGTCCCGTGTCGCCGTCGAGCGCGATCAGACGGGCGTCGAACGTGCCGAGAAAAATGCGCGTACGGCACGGCGCTCGTTGGGCGAGCGTCGAATCGATCCAGGCCGCGACGCCGCGCACGGTGACCTCGTCGTGGGCCAGGGACGCGCGATCGAGATGCGCGTCGAATGCCCAACGCTCGATGCCGCGTTCGGGGTCGAGCGCCACCACGCGTGCCGATGGGGTGGCGAGATACAGGAGGCCGTTGACGAAGAGCGGCGTCGACTCGAATGCCGTCGATGGGCCGCTGCCTTCCTTCACCCCATCGGACACATCACCGGTGCGGTAAATCCACGCCACTCGGAGCGACTCGACGTTGGCGCGCGTGATGTCGGCGAGCCTGGAATAGTGATCGCCGGCCTCACCGCCTTCGATCGGCCAGGCCACGGGTGTTTGGAGCGGATCGCTGCGCGGCTCGCGGGGGCGGAGCCGGGCGGGATCGCCGCTGATGATGTGCGTGGGAACGGCGAGTCGCGGCATGGACTCGTTCAGCCACGTCGTGAACGCCATGAGCGCACAGACGAGCGCCATCGAGGCGGTGAGACGAACCCAGTAGGGCATCCATCGGATCATGAGCCGTTGCATGGCGTGTCTCCGCATCGCGTTAGGCGGGAAAAGCGTGACGCGATGGAGCATGCCAGCCGGCGTCGATCCGGGAGCTACGTCAGACCATGGGACCGGACGGGAAGGGTGTCGTAGATGCGGCGCGGCCCCGGCGTATCTCTGTTAGTCGGATGACGTAGATGACGACCGATGTCGGGGCGGGTGTGCACGGCGGCGGGCCGTGTCACTGCGCGGGTGGTGTGCCCCGCGCGTCGCAGCCTTCGATCGAACGGTGTCGAGCGGCGGACGCGCAAAGCGTCCGCCCGGCGCGTCAGTCGCCGCGCATCGCGATGAGCGGGCTCACGCGGGCGGCGCGGCGAGCAGGCAGGTAGCTGGCCGCGAGCGCCACCGCCGCCAGCAGCAGTGCCACGAGGACGAACGACGCCGGGTCCGCCGGTCCGATGCCGAAGAGCCACGACCGGATGAGCCGCGCACCGAACAGCGCGCCGATAGTCCCGATGGCGATGCCGGCGGCCGCGAGCGCGACGCCTTCGCCCAACACCAGGCGCAGCACCGCGCCGGGTTGGGCGCCGAGTGCCACGCGCAGCCCGAGCTCCTGGCGCCGCTGCGTGACCGAGTACGACACGACGCCGTACAGGCCTAACGCAGCCAGGAGCAGCGCCGCGCCGGAGAACACGCCCATGAGCGTGCCGTTGAGCTTGGGCTGTGCAACCGACTGGTCGACGATCGACTGCAGCGTCTGCACGTTGTAGATGGGCAGGCCCGGATCGATCCCGTGCACGGCTTCGCGCACGATGGGCGTCAGCGACGCCGCATCGCCGCGGCCGCGGACCACGAGCGTCATCGTGTGCAGCAGGCGCACCGAGCGCCGCATCGACACGTACACCACCGGCGCCGGCGGCGACGCCAGGCTCGTTTGTGCCGCGTCGTTCACCTCGCCCACAATCTGGTAGCCCGTCGGTTGCGTGTTGAACGCGATCTGCTGGTCGATCGCGCTCGCATTCGGCCAGAACGTGCGCGCGGCCGTCCGGCTGAGCACGATGGTCGCAGCCGCTTCGTCCCACGCGACGTCGTGGCCGCCGATCATGCGCATCCCCATGGCGCGGAAGAATCCCGGCGTCACGAAGCGGATGGTGCTCATGAGTGGATCGTTAGGCGGCCGCGGCGGCTGGCCCACGAGGCGAATCGAGGTGAACACGCCGCCGCCTACCAGGGGCGGGGTATCGGTGGCGCCCGCGGCAACGATGTCCGGCCGCGCCGACAGGTCGTTGAGCAGCGACCGATAAAACGCGATGCCCGTCGAATCGGGGTAGCCCGCTCCGAGCGTGATCTGCGCGGTGATCGCGTGCTCGGGCCGGAAGCCGGGATCCACCCGCATCATGCGCGCGAGACTCTGTGCGACGAGGACGGCGCACACCGCCAGCACGACCGTGAGCGACAACTCGCCCACCACGAGGAGCCGCCGCGTGCGGTGCGCACGGCCGTCCCCGGTGTTGCCGCGGCCGCCGTCGCGCAGCGACCTGCCTAACGACGGCAGGCTCGCCCGCACGGCCGGCCACAACCCGAACAACACCGCGGAACACAGGCTGAGCGCCAGGGCGAACGCGATGACGGACACGTCGAGCCCGAAGCCGCCCGTGCGCGGGATCACGCCGGCCGGGATCGCTCCGCGCAGCAGCCGCAGCGCCATCCCGGCCAACGCGACTCCGATCGCCGCACCGGCGAACGCGAGCAGCACGCTTTCCACCACCAGCTGTGCCACCAGCCGACCGCGCGACGCGCCCAACGCTTGGCGCACCGCGATCTCGCGGCCGCGCGCCGCGCCGCGCACGAGCAAGAGATTCGCCACGTTGGCGCAGGCGATGAGCAGCACGAGCATCGCCGCGCCCAACAGGACGAGCAACGGCCCGCGCGTGCCTAACGAAAGATCCTCGCTCAAGGGGAACACGCTCGCCGTCCAGCCCCCGATCTCGGGATGCTCGTGCGCAACCTGCACCTCCGCCGCGTCGAGGTCGGCGCGCGCCGCGTAAAGTGTGACCCCCGGCTTCAGCCGCGCGATCGCACCGAACAGGTGCTGCGCATGGCGCTCGACGGCGGGGTACGACGTGAACTCGACCACCGTCACCACGTCGAGCGGCGCACCCAGGAACGCCGGGCCCAACAACTCCGCGTCGCGTGGCAGCACGCCGACGACCGTCCGCAATCGCCCATTGATCGAGAGCTGCGCCCCGAGCGCGGATCGCTTCCCGCCGAAGTACCGCTGGTAGAACCCATAGCTGACGAGCACCGCGTTGCTCGTTTCGCCGCGCGCATCGTCCGACCCGAACGAGCGGCCGAGCATTGGGTGGACGCCTAACACGTCGAGGAAATTCGGCGTCACGGCGAGCGACGTGGCGCTTTCCGGACCGTCGCGGCCGGCTATGCTCGTGAGCCCACCGGCATAGAGCGCCATGTCGCTGAACGAATGCGTGCGGGCCTGCCAATCGCGAAAGTCGGGCATGGAGACCCCGAAGCGCGGCACGCTCTTGTCCGGGTTCGTATCCCACAGCGAGACGATGCGCGCCCCGTCGGCGAAAGGCAGCGGCCGAAGCAGCACGGCATCCACGACGCTGAAGATCGCGGTGTTCGCCCCGATGCCGAGCGCAATGGTGAGCACGACGATGGTCGTGAACAGCGGCGACGAGCGAGCCGACCGCCACGCCAGTCGCGCGTCTTGTGCGAGAAACTCCGACCACCGACTCAGCGGCTGCTGCCGCCGCCTCTGCGTGGATTGCATGCGTACTCCTGTGCGCCCGAGCACAACGTGGCGCGCGGCACGGCGATGTCAATCCGGTTTGACGGGACTCTTGCGTGAGTCGGGCATCTCGACGCCGAGACGGCGCAGGTCGCGCTCCGCGTCGCGCACCCACGACGCGTTGGCGCGGGGGTTTGCGGGACTCGGATGCAAGACGCATCCGGTGACCAGTCCCTCGGGAACCACGTGCCGCACACGCGATTCGGCGAATCGGCCCAATCCCGCGACGACGCGCGGTGACAACGCGTCGATGCAGCGCGCGAGCGCGCGATCGCACGCCGCATAGAGCGCCACCTGCTCGGCGGCGCGGAGCTTGTCGGGCGTTCGGTTGCGCCCACTCGCTTCCATGAATACGAGGGGGCAGTAGTTCCACACGAAGAATCGCGCGAAAAACCGCTCGGGCGTACCGAAGCGGTCGCGGGCCCAGCCCCAGAGCCTGCGCCCGCTCACCTCGCTGCGCGTGCACGCAAAGCCCTGGATGGGTCGCCGCGGGTGCACGCGAGCCGGCTGCCTAACGGGACCCGCGATGCCGAGCCAGTCGCGGACCATCGTGACTTCGCCGAACGGGACGCCCGTCTGCGCCATGCCGAAAGGACCAGGATTCATACCCACGAGCAGCACCTCGCGCGGCGACTTCGAGCCATAGCGACGCAGATATTCGGCGTGCGGCGCCCAGGCGTAGTCGAGCGGGCGGTAGACATAGGCCACCGGCAACCCGAACTCGAGGTGAGCGGTGTCCCGCCGAAGATCGCGCGCGATGGAAACGAGACTGGCCATCTGACATTTAGAAAGAGTGGCGCTTGTCGCCGCCGCCCTCATTGCCTACCTGTTCGAGTGCGGCCGGCAGCGATTGGCCGGAATCTGCGTTCGTGGACTCGCTCGTGGGAGATCCGTAGTGCTGCGTGGGAAAGTGCTGTTCGCGTACATCGTCGTTTGCATTCTGTGGGGCTCCACCTACATAGCAATTCGGATCGGGGATCGCACGCTGCCGCCGTTGCTCTTCGCGGGCGTGCGATTTCTGGTTGCCGGTGTGATCCTCTTTCTCGGGGCGCGCGCCGCTGGACAACGGCTGCCGGCGCGGCCGCGCGACTGGCGCGATCTGGCGATCGTCGGGCTGCTGCTGCTCTCGGGCAATACGTGCGTCGTCGTCGCCGAGCGCTTCACGCCGGCCGGAGTGGCGAGCGTGTTCGTGGTGATGGCCGTGGTGTGGACGGCGGTGTTCGAGACGCTCGCCGCGGGGCACGCCGGGGGCCTGTCCCGACGCATCGTGGCGGGGCTTCTGTTAGGCCTCCTCGGCACGATCGTCCTCGTGGGATTCACGCCGTCGGACCTCGCCAGCGCCGACTGGCGGGGACCGGCCATCCTAACGTTAGGCACGCTCTTGTGGGCGGCCGGCGCCGTGTACTACAGCCGCAGCCACCCGCAGGTCGGCACGTACCTCGGCGCCGCGGTCGAGATGGTTGCCGCTGGCACCGTGATCACGCTGCTCGGCCTCGCGGTCGGCGAGGGCCCGCAGTTCCATTTCACCGCGTCCGGCGCCGGCGCGCTCGCGTACCTGATCGTGTTCGGTTCGCTGTTGGGCTACAGTGCGTACAATTACGCACTCGCGCACGCGTCGGCGACCGTGGTCGGGACCTACACCTACGTCAACCCCGCGGTCGCGGTGTTCCTCGGATGGATGCTCCTCCACGAACAGATCGACGCGCGCGTCATCGCCGGCATGGGCATCGTGCTCGCGGCCGTGATCCTGACGCAGGTCTCGTGGCGCCCGGCGCACGTGCGTGCGCCCGCGGCAGACGACTGACTCGCGGCAGACGACTGACTAATGAACCACGTCCGAGGTTAGGGTAGCATCTGATTCTGGTATTACGCATGAAGAAACGGACACAGCACGGTCACTCCGGACAAAGCACGGACCGCTCGGCTGCCGTGCAGGCATCGTGCTGGCGCGAGGTCGCTTCCGTCGCGTCTTAAACGACCGTCACTTTGTTTCCCGCAGGAGGCGCTAGCCGGCGTACGCTCGAGTCGAGCCATGACCGGTCCACACCACCGTGTCCACCGTCTCCGCTCTTGTCCGCCCTTCTCACTCGTAGCGCAGCGCCTCGACGGGATCGATGCGCGACGCGCGACGCGCGGGGATGTAGCCCGAGGCCAGGGCGACGAGCGCAAGGAGAACCCCGGCGATCACCATCACCGCCTGGTCGTGGCCGCGGACCTCGAACAATAGCGACTGCGCGGCGCTGCCTAACGCGAACGCCGCCCCCATGCCGATGATGCCGCCGACCAGGGTCATGAGTGCTACCTGGCGCAGGACCATCAGCTGGACGCGGCCGCCGTCGGCGCCGAGCGCCATCCGCACACCGATCTCGCGCGTCCGTTGGGCAACGGAGTACGCGAGCACCCCGTACAACCCGACCGCGGCAAGCAACGTCGCCAATAGCGCGAAGGCTGCCGACAGCGTGCTGATGAGCCGATCGAGGAACACGTTGTCCTTCACCTGCTGCGTCATCGTCTTGAGCTCTTCCACCGGCAAATTGGGGTCGATCGACTTGACGACCTTCGGAATCTCGCCGATCAATTGCTCGGTGTTGCGGGACGTGCGAACGTAATAATACGCGTAGCCCAAGGCGGTGTCCTGCGCCGTCGGCACGAAGAAAACGGCAGGCACCGCCGCCTTCACGTCCCGGTAGGCGACGTCCGGAATCAGTCCGACGATTTCCATGTCGAGCGAATCACTCTCCACGGACATTCGCTTGCCCACCGCGTCGTTGCCCAATCCAAACTTTCTCGCAAAGGCCTGATTGACGATCGCGACCTTCGGCGATCCCGCTTCATCCGACGGCGTGAACTCGCGGCCGCTCAGCAGTTTGACGCCGAACGTCTTGAAGTATCCGGGCCCAATCTCGTTGAGCCGCGAATTGACGTCGGTGTCGGGCCCTTTCTTGAAGCCTTCCACCGACACGTTGTCGCCCCAACTACTGTTGGCCAGCAGCGGGATCATGGCCTCGGTCACGTTCGTCACGCCGGGCAGTGCAACCAGTCGCTCGTGCAGGCGCGCCAGAAGCTGGCGTGCGTGCGCGTGATCGTAGCCGTTCAGCTCCGGCTCGACCAGGAATGTGGCCATGTTGTCGGCGCTGAGGCCGAGATTCACCTGCGTCACGTTGCGCAGGCTCTTCACGAACAGCCCGGCGGATATCAGAAGCGCCATCGACAGCGCGATCTGCGCGGTGACTAACGACGACCGGAAGCGCGCCGCCGACCGCGCACCCGAGTGCTTGCCGGTGCCGGCGCGGATCGTCGACGCGAGATCGGACCGCG
>Ga0075426_10001629_pt1 | contig 15935 bp, 14 predicted proteins | sample SoiMethybrSBSTD5_FD_75304 | JGI IMG/M metagenome (GOLD analysis project Ga0075426, IMG submission 75304) | Bulk soil microbial communities from a Populus tree surrounding site in Tennessee, USA - Soil MetaG P. TD hybrid SBSTD5 | ecosystem: Environmental > Terrestrial > Soil > Tree plantation... | reverse complement strand
CTCGCGCGCTCGAGCCGTTCCTGCGGCCGGAAATCCTCTCGGCCGATCTCTCCTCGCTGGTGCTCGACCTCGCGCAATGGGGCGTCGCCGATCCCGATCAGCTGACCTTCCTCGACCCGCCGCCGCGACCGGCGCTCGCCGAGGCGAAGGCGCTCTTGCGCGAGCTCGGCGCGATCGATGCTGACGGCCGCATCACCGATGAGGGCAAGGCGCTCAACCGCCTGCCGTTGCCGCCGCGGCTTGCCCGCATGGTGGTGGATGCGGCGCGCCAAGGCGCCGGACGGCGCGCGGCCGAGATCGCGGCCATCGTCACGGAACGGGGGCTCGGCGGCAATGATATCGATCTCGGCCATCGGCTGGAGACACTGCGGCGCGAGCGCTCGCGCCGGGCCGAGGACGCCCGCGCCATGGCGCGGCGATGGGCGGACCTTGCCGGTGCGGACGATTCCGAGGCGGCGACCGCGCCATCCGCCGGGGCGATCCTCGCCCTCGCCTATCCGGACCGCATTGCCAAGAACCGGGGTGGCGGGAGCGGCGCCTTCCTGCTCGCCAACGGTCGCGGCGCCAACGTCGATCCCGCCTCGCCGCTCGCCCGCGAGCCCTATCTCGCGGTCGCCGAGATCATCGGCAGTGCCGCGCAAGGCCGGATCGTGCTCGCGGCGCCGATCACGCTGGCCGAGATCGAGGCCGACTTCGCGAGCCGGATCGAGCCCAAGGAGGAGATCGCGTTCGACGAGCGCTCATCAAGCCTGCGCGGGCGGCGCCTGCGCCGTCTCGGCGCGCTTGCCCTCGCCGAGCAGCCCGTCCCGGTGCCGGCCGACGAGGCGGCCGCGCGAGCGCTCGCAGCAGGCATTGCGAAAATCGGGCTCGATCGCCTGCCGTGGACCAAGCCGCTGACGCAATGGCGCGACCGCGTGCTGTTTCTGCGCCGGGCGGAAGGCGAGGAATGGCCCGATCTGTCCGATGCCGGGCTCGCTGCCTGCATCGACCCGTGGCTCGTACCGGCCCTGATGGGCAAGACGGCGGTCGCGCAGCTCGGCGCGGACGAGCTCGGTACCGCGCTCTCGACCTTGCTGCCGCACGCGCTGCGACGTCGGCTCGAGCGCGAGGCGCCGACCCATTTCGAGGCGCCGTCGGGCTCACGGGTGGCGATCGATTATGCCGCCGAGGAAGGCCCCAAGCTTGCGATCCGGGTGCAGGAGCTGTTCGGTCTGGGGCGGCATCCGACGGTCGCCGGCGGACGCGTGCCGCTGGTGATCGAGCTCCTCTCGCCGGCCCATCGGCCGGTGCAGGTCACTCGCGATCTGCCCGGGTTCTGGCGCGGGAGCTACGCGGCCGTGCGCAGCGAGATGCGCGGCCGTTATCCGCGTCATCCCTGGCCGGACGATCCGCTCTCGGCGCCGCCAACCCGGCGCGCCAAGCCGCGCGGGCAATAGCGGGGGCGGCACATATCCTTGCGAAGCCGTTACCGTTCGCCGGAAGTGAGAGGTATTATGATGCGATTTGTTTACGGGTTGTTGCTATCCTCGCAATCGATTTTTCATGCGCGAAGAGAGCAAACAATCGGCGGCGCTCATCCGGGCGCAGATCGGCGCGGCGCCGGTCGATGTCGGCCTGGTGGTCAGCGGCAATCTCGCCGCCATCGCCGAGCACATCACTGCGCCCGCCTCCTTCCGCTATGCGGATCTGCCCGGCTTCCCGCGCCCCCGCGTCGGCGGCGATGACGCTGAATGCGTCATCGGAACGCTCGGCAGCGCGCGCATCGCCCTGTTCAAAGGCCGCGCCTACTATCACGAGGCGGGCGACGCTAACGCGATGCGGGTCCCGCTCGAGACGCTCAAGCTGCTCGGCGCCGGCGCCGTGGTGCTCACCGGGGCGGCCGGCTCGGTCCGGCGCGAGCTCGCGCCGGGCGGGCTGACCGCCATTCGCGATCACATCAATCTCACCGGCATCAACCCGCTGGTGGGCATCGACGCGCCCGACCGTGCCGTCGACCTCACGGCCGCCTACGACCCGCATTTCCGCGAGCGCTTCGTGAAGGCGGCGAGCGAGGGCGGGCGCAAGAGCCACGAAGCGACCCTGATGTGGTTCCCGGGGCCGAGCTTCGAGACGCCGGCGGAAATCCAGGCTGCGCGCAGCCTGGGCGCCGACCTGGTCGGCATGTCGATCGTACCCGACACGCTGATCGCCCGGCATATCGGCCTGCGCGTGCTGGCGCTTGCGACGGTGACGAATTATGCGGCCGGGCTGAGCGCCGAGATGCCGAGCCGCGAGCATGCCATGCGGGTATCGACCGCGGCCGCCGCGACGCTGATCCGCGTGCTGGTCAAGCTGTTCGAGCTGTGGGTGCTCGATGCCCGTGCGCGCTGAAGCGCGGCAAAGGCCGAGACGGTTCTGATCGCGACAATCTTAAGGATCGGCGTAGCCGATCGTTGACGATCCAAGCGAAAAGCAGCGGCGATCCGACCGGCGTTATGACCGGGTCAGCACTTGTCTGGTGGACTGCGCGGCGAAGCCCGCGGAGTCCTGAGCCATGCGCAGCGTGATCGTCTTCGCCGTTCTCACGCTCGTCACCGCGACCCTTGTGCCGCGCTATCTCGATCTGTCTCGGCCGGGCGTCGCTGCCAGTGTCGCCGTCACTCCGGCCGCTCCGGTCGCGGACGGCGCTGCCTATCGCAGCCTGACCATCACACGCGGGGACAACGGCCACTTCAGCGTCGCCGGCGAGGTGGACGGGCGCCGCATGGACTTCCTGGTCGATACGGGCGCCTCGGTCGTCGTCCTGCGCGAGCGCGACGCGGCCCGCCTCGGCATCCATCCGGCGGCGCGCGAGTACACCGTCGATGTCGCGACCGCCAACGGCAACGTGCACGCCGCGCCGGTGGAGCTCAACCGGGTTGAAGTCGGGCCACTCACGGTGCGCAACGTGCGCGCCCTCATCCTGCCTGATGAAGCGCTCTCCCAGAACCTGCTCGGCATGTCGTTCCTTTCCAAGGTGCACTGGGAACACCGCAACGGCAGGCTCGTGCTCGAGCAGTGACCGCGCAGGATCGCGCGCACACAATCCAATCCACACGCACGCGATGACGCGGCGGCGCCTGCGCTAGGGCGCCGCGCGCACGCATTCGTGATCGGCGGTTCAGTCGCGGTTCATCGCGCGAGTCATAAATCGATTCACATCGGGGACGTGATCCTGCTTCGAACACGAAGGGACGGACCATGTCACGCATGTCATCAATTGCCCTCGCGGCCGCACTGGCCCTGGGCAGCATCTCGATCGCGACCGACGCCTCGGCGCGTGGAGGCATGGGGGGTGGCGGCGGCCACTTTGGCGGAGGCGGCGGCCACTTTGGTGGAGGCGGCGGCCACTTTGGTGGCGGAGCGCCGATGGGAGGCGCTCACTTTGGCGGAGGGGCGCCGATGGGAGGCGGCCACTTCATGGGAGGCGGCCGCTTCATGGGCGGTATGGGCGGCGGCCACTTCATGGGCGGTCCCCGCTTCGGCGGGGGCAGCCACTTCGTCGGTGGCAACCGCTTCGTCGGCGGCGGACGCTTCGCTCGCTTTGATGGCGGACGCTTTGCTCGCTTCGATGGCGGACGCTTCGCTCGCTTCGATGGCAGACGCTTCGCTCACGACGGGTTCTTCCGTCGCCAGGCCTTCTTCCATCGCGGGGCCTTCTTCCGTCGCCAGGCGTTCTTCCATCACCGGCGCTTCTTCCGCCGCAACTTCTTTGCGTTCGGCGTCTTTCCGTACGCCTACGCCTCGTACGACGACTACGGATGCTGGCAATGGCGCCGGGTCTGGCGGCCGTATGGCTGGCGTTGGCGGCAAGTCAACGTCTGCTACGGCCCATATGCGGCGGCCTACTGAGATCGGCTTCCGATCTCGCGTCGCGGTGCACGACCGCCTGCCGGGCTCCGGCAGGCGGAACTTTTGTCGGCAGCATTGATTGTCGCAACACGGCCGCGTGCGACCGCAGCGGCGGCCGGCTTTTCCCCGCCTCGCGTTTGGGCTATCTGCTCGCGCGATGTCCCAGCCGAGACCCGCGATGTTCCCAATCCCCAAGCCCGAACTCTCGCCCAACACGTACGCCTACGAATCCGAGCCGATGGTGAAGCCGACCGGCTTCCGCGAGTATGACGCGCGCTGGCTGTTCGGCAAAGAGATCAACCTCATGGGCGTGCAGGCGCTCGGCATGGGGCTCGGCACGCTGATCCGCCAGCTCGGGGCACGACCCGAGATCGTTACCGGCCATGATTTCCGCAGCTATTCGGCCGGCATCAAATATGCCCTCGTGTCCGGCCTGCTCGCATCCGGCTGCAAGGTGCACGACATCGGGCTCGCGGTGACGCCGATGGCGTATTTCGCCCAGTTCGAGCTCGACGTGCCCTGCGTCGCCATGGTGACGGCCTCGCACAACGACAACGGCTGGACCGGAGTGAAGATGGGCGCGAACCGGCCGCTCACCTTCGGGCCGGACGAGATGACCAAGCTCAAGGAGATCGTGCTTGGCGCCCAGTTCGACCTGCGGGGCGGCGGGTCCTATCAGTTCGTGCCGAATTTTCCCGACCGCTACATCCTGGACCTGACGAACCGGCCGAAGCTCAAGCGGAGGCTCAGGGTGGTGTGCGCCTGCGGCAACGGCACCGCCGGCGCGTTCGCGCCGCGGGTGCTCGAAGCGATCGGCTGCGAGGTGATCCCGCTCGACTGCGAGCTCGACCACACGTTCCCGAACTACAATCCGAACACCGAGGACCTGAAGATGCTGCACGCCATGCGCGACGAGGTGTTGCGCACCAAGGCGGACGTGGCGCTCGGCTTCGATGGCGACGGCGACCGCTGCGGCGTGGTCGACGACGAGGGCGAGGAGATCTTCGCCGACAAGGTCGGGGTAATGCTCGCGCGCGACATGTCGGCGCTGCACAAGGGCGCGACCTTCGTGGCGGACGTCAAGTCGACCGGCCTGTTCATGACCGATCCGGTGCTGCAGAAGAACGGGGCGAAGGCGGACTACTGGAAGACCGGCCATTCGTACATGAAGCGCCGCGTCAACGAGATCGGGGCGCTCGCAGGTTTCGAGAAGTCCGGCCACTTCTTCTTCAACAAGCCGATCGGCCGCGGCTACGACGACGGGCTGATCTTCGCGCTCGCCGTCTGCGACATGCTCGAGCGCAATCCGGGACGGAAGATGTCCGACCTGAAGAAGGCGCTGCCCAAGACCTGGTCCTCGCCGACCATGGCGCCGCATTGCGCCGACGAGGTCAAATACCGGATCGTCGACGAGGTGGTGCAGCACTTCCAGGCCGCGCAACAGAAGGGCGAAACAGTCACGGGCCAGCCGATCCGCGATCTCGTCACGGTCAACGGCGTTCGGGTCACGGTCGCGGACGGGACATGGGGGCTGGTGCGCGCCTCCTCCAACAAGCCGGAGCTTGTCGTGGTGGTCGAGAGCCCGGTATCCGAGGCCCGCATGCGCGACATGTTCAAGGCGCTCGACAGCGTGCTGCGCACGCACCCCGAGGTGGGCGAGTACAACCAGACGATCTGACCAACCACCCTGCTCAGTATCGCGGTGCCCGGAATCGGCCGCGGCGCGGAAACGCCATCTCGGCAGCGCCATTAAACGACGGGTTCGGGATGCATCTGGAACCGCACTGGGCACGCGAGCTGTAGTAGCAGGATGTTGCCCCGCTCGACGTATCGAGCGCGCAATAGGGATACGATTGCGGGCTTTGCGCCAGACTCTCGATCGAGGCACCCGCCCCGAGGCTTGCGACGACGGTCGCGACGACGACAGCGGTTCGCATGGTCAATGCTCCTGTGTCCCCCAGCCCACACCAGACGACAACGATGAGCGACCGCGGACTCACACCTCCTCATAGACATCGACTTCGACGGCGCCTGGCAACATGCTGCGCCAGGCCTGGATGAAGCCCTGCAGCCGCGGGTCGCTGGCCAATCGCTGGCGGTTGATCTCGATCGCCTCGTCGGTTTCGTAGTCGATCACCTGGATGAAGCGGGCCGGGTCATCCACGTTCTGCAGCAGCCGGACCCGCATCGTACCGAAGAATTGATAGAACGGCTTGGCCGATTTGATGAGTGCGCTGAGCTGCGCCGGGTCGGCTGCCGGCATGGTGAACCGGAGGTGCAGGGTCCTGACAACCTTATCGCCCGCCGCCATCGCGTCCTCCACGGCCCTTTCCGATATGCCTGCCCTCCCCTACCTTAACGCCCTCGGAGCTCAAATGACACGAAAAGAGGACTTACTGTGATTGATCTTTACACCTGGACCACCCCCAACGGCCGCAAGGCATCGATCATGCTCGAGGAGGTCGGCATTCCTTATGAGACGCATGCCGTGGATATCGGCAAGGACGAGCAGTTCGAGCCTGAATTTCTCAAGATCAGCCCGAACAATCGCATCCCGGCGATCGTCGACCGCGACAACGGCTTCAGCCTGATGGAATCGGGCGCAATCCTGCTTTATCTCGCCGAGAAGACCGGCAAGCTCCTGCCGACCGACAAGCTCAAGCGCTTCCGCGTGACCGAATGGCTGATGTGGCAGATGGGCGGCATCGGACCGATGCTGGGTCAGGTGCACCACTTCGTGAAGTACAACAAGGGCAAGGCGCCGTACGCGGAGGAGCGCTATCTCAAGGAAGCGCATCGGCTCTATGGCGTGCTCGATCGCCGGCTCAAGGATCACGAATATCTGGCGGATGATTATTCAGTCGCCGATATCGCGACGTGGCCGTGGATCTCGCGTTACGACTGGCAGACCATCGATCTCAATCAGTACCCGAATGTGAAGCGCTGGTACGTCGCGATCGCCAACCGGCCGGCGGTGCAGAAGGGATATCACGTGCCGAAGAAGGTGCAGGAAATCCCGATGCCGTGAGGCGTTGGGCGCTCTCGATCATGGGCGCCATGGCCCGCGAAAGCGGGCCATCCAGTCATCACAGACGTTTGGTGGTTACTGGATCGCCCGCTTGCGCGGGCGATGACGGCCCAAGTTGTCAGGCCGCCTCGCGCTCCATAGCGACTTCCATCTTCAGGCTCCCGACATCGCGATAGATCGAGGCGGCCGCGAGCACCCGCCCGCCCTGCTTGTAGCGGAGCAGGCAGTCCTTCGCGGCGACGTCGCCGTCGATCGCGATCTCGTCCCACGCCTCGGCGTGCCCGACATAATTGATCGGCACGTCATAGTGCTGGCTCCAGAAGAACGGCACGGCATCGAACGGCTGGCCCTGGCCCAGCATGTTGAGCGCTGCGGTCTGGCCCTGGCGTTCGGCCACCACCCAGTGCTCGACGCGAATGTTCTTTCCGCTGTGCGGGTCCGGCCAGCGGGCGATGTCACCCGCGGCGAACACGCCGGGCGCGCTCGTCTGCAGGTAGGCATCGACGGTCACGCCTCGATCGAGCGTGAGCCCGGTCGCTTCCGCAAGCTGCATGCGCGGGCGCACGCCGACGCCGACGACCACCAGGTCCGCCGCGAGCCTCTCGCCATTGTCGAGAGCCACATGGCCGCGTTCGATCGCGCCGGGCTTGCGCCCGAGGTGGAAGATCACGCCGTGCTCTTCGTGGAGCGCGCGGACGAAGTCGCCGAGCTGCGGTCCGAGCACGCGCTCCATCGGCCGCGTCTCCGGCGCCACGACATGCACCTCAATCTCGCGGGCGCGCAGCGAGGCCGCGACCTCGAGACCGATGAAGCTTGCTCCGATTACCACTGCGCGACGCGCGGTTTCGCTCGCCGCGATGATGGCGCGGGAATCGGCAAGCGTGCGCAGCGTATGGACGTGGGGAAGATCCGCTCCGGGCAACGGCAGGCGGACCGGCTCCGCGCCCGTCGCGAGCAACAGCCGGTCGTAGCCCAGGCGGTTGCCGTCGGCGAGCGCGACCTCGCGCGCTCGCGGATTGATCCCCTGCACCTTCGTCCGCAGACGCAGATCGATGCCGTTGTCCGCGTAAAAGCTCTCCGGCCGCAGCGGAATCCAGTCCTCCGGCGCATTGCCGGCAAGATAATCCTTTGACAGGTTCGGCCGATCGACGGGCGGCGCAGCGTCGTCGCTCAGCATCGTCAGGCCGCCCTGGTAGCCGCGGCGGCGCAACATCTCGGCGGCCGCAAAGCCCGCCGCGCCCCCGCCGATGATGACGATCCGGGCGGGCGCATCGCGGCCGGCGGCAACGCCCGCATCACGCGGCGCGGGCGCCTCCTTCTTCCCGGTCACCACGATCTTGCCGTCGCGCCGCGCGACCGACCAGCACGCGACGGGACTCAATGCAGGCGCGTGCATCGCTTCGCCGCTGCGCAGGCTGAAGCAGGCATGGTGCCATGGGCAACGCACGGTATCGTCCACCATCAAGCCCTCGGCGAGCGGGCCGCCATAGTGAGTGCAGCTCGCCCCGATGGCGAAGATCTCCTCGCCGCGTCGGGCGATCAGCACGGCGTCATCGCCGACATGGCCCGCCAGCATGTGGCCATCCGGCAGGTCGCCGACCGGGATGCCCTGCGCGAGGTCGGGGCCACCAGGCTTTCCTTGTTCCGAACCCATTGCGGTCCTCCCGCAGTTCCCGCCGGCGAAACCGGCGCGTTAACTCTCTGCATACCACGCATGATTAGATGCGGCAGGGGAGAGAAGGTTCCGACAGGAACCTTTTGCGCCTGGCGGCATCCAATGACGGTCCCGAAAGTTCATCGGGGTCATTGGAGACAAGGCATGATCAAGCTAGCGCAGCTCGAGAGCGGCGTTTCCGGCCAATCGCCGTCTGCCGTTTCCGTCCACTCCCGGCCGCGCCCGTCGCGCGCCGAGGTGGAAGCGGCCGTGAGCACGCTCATTCGCTGGGCGGGCGATGATCCCGAGCGCGAGGGGCTCGCCGAGACGCCTGCCCGGGTCGCGCGCGCCTACCAGGAATGGTTCGCGGGCTACGGCGAGGATCCCGAGGAACTGTTGCAGCGCACGTTCACCGAGGTGGCCGGGTATGATGAGATGGTGCTGATGCGCGACATCGGCTTCGTCTCCCATTGCGAGCACCACATGGCGCCGATCATCGGCCGTGCCCATATCGCCTATCTGCCGCATCAGCGCGTGGTCGGCATCTCCAAGCTGGCGCGGGTCGTAGAAGTCTTCGCCAGGCGCCTGCAGATCCAGGAGCGCATCACGGCGGAGATCGCCAATACCCTCGAGCGCGTCCTGCGGCCACAGGGCGTTGCGGTGGTGATCGAGGGGACGCATGGCTGCATGACGAGCCGCGGCGTCCGTCAGAGCGAGGCCACCATGGTGACGAGCCGTATGCTGGGCGTGTTTCGCGACAATCCGGCGACCCGACAGGAGTTCCTCGCCGCCATCGATTTGCGCGCGGCCGGCCGCTCGGCGATACGCCACGTGTAGCGGCGCCACAACGAAAGGAGGAGGCCATGCAGCACAGTAAACGCGAGCTCAATGTTGACGCCCTGGACGAGACCGAGCTCGTGCAGCTCGCCCGCCAGGGCGAGGCCGCCGCCTTCCGCGCCATCATGCAGCGGAGCAATCGACGGCTTTACCGTATCGCCCGCGCGGTGATGAACGACGACAGCGAAGCGGAGGATGTCGTGCAGGAGAGCTATGTTCGCGGCCTGACGGCGCTCGCCAGTTTCCGTGGCGACTCGAGTCTCACGACCTGGCTCTCGCGCATCGTCCTCAACGAAGCGATGGGCCGGCTGCGACGCCGCCGTCCGACCGTCGATGTGGACGCGCTCGAGGACCGGCAGGCACGGCAGGGCGATATCATTCCGTTTCCGCTGACCTCGAGAGAGCCCGATCCCGAGCGGGCCATCGCACAGCGCCAGATCAAAGCGCTGCTGGAGAGCGCGATCGACGAACTGCCGGACTCGTTTCGCACGGTTCTGATGGCGCGCGCAGTCGAGGGCATGAGCATCGAGGAGACCGCCGAGCTGTTCGACCTCAAGCCGGAGACCGTCAAGACCCGGCTGCATCGCGCCCGACAGCTCCTGCGCGATGCGCTGGAGAAGCAGATCGGGCCGGTCCTCACCGATGCCTTCCCGTTCGACGGCCGGCGCTGCGAGCGCATGACGCAGGCCGTGCTGGCGCGGCTCGTACCAGCTCGACCCACCTCATCCTGAGGAGCCCGCCTTCGCCAAGGCTTCGGCGGGGCGTCTCGACTTGTCCGCCGTTGCCCGCAGGGTGAAGGCGGAAGGATGAGGTGGCCGATGTGGCGAGGCTTGCGCCCGCGGCCCATGTGTTCGAGACGCGCCGTTAGACGGCGCTCCTCACCATGAGGAGAGGGTTTTGCTAGCGCCTATCGCAGATGCGGCATCACCTCGGACGCGAACATCTCCATATTGCGTTTCGTGAGCTCGTCTGAGAGCGTGCCGAACTGCAGCATGGTGACCAGGTTATTGGCGCCGGTGGCGTCGCGCAGCCGCTCGATCTGCTCGCACACGGTCTTCGGGCTGCCCACGATGGCGGTGCCATTCTCGACGAGCTCCTCCATGGTGTGGCGGGCCCGGGTTCCGAGCGCCTTGCGCATCTTCATCGTGTTCTTCATCGATTGAAGCGACATGTAGCCGGGCGGCAGCAGCATCTCCCACGGAACGGCGAGAAAATCGTTGAACAAGGACTCGATGCCGGCCTTCGCCTCGGCCCGCGCGCGCTCGTCGGTATCGGCGACGTAGAGCGGCAGCGCCCAGCCGAGCTGGTCCGGGCTCGCCTCGTAGCCGTACTGCCGGGCCTGCTCGCGATACATGTTGAGATAGCGCGCCACGAGGTCGCGGCCCGAGAAGGTGACCAGGAACGGATATTTCCGCTCGGGCGCCGCCGCCCATTTGATGGTCTCCGACGACCCCATCGACGGAATCCAGATCGGCGGATGCGGCTGCTGATAGGGCCGCGGCCACAGGTTCACATAGCGCAGATTGTAGTGCGTGCTCTCGAATGCGAACGGCCCGGGCCTGGTCCATGCAGCCACGATCAGGTCATGCGCTTCCTGATAGCGCTCGTGCGAGAAGAACGGGTTGATCCCGCTGGCGTGATACTCGTTGCCGATGCCGCGCACGAAGCCCGTGATCAGCCGTCCACGCGACAGATTGTCGAGCATCGCGAACTCTTCGGCGATATAGACCGGGTTGCTCACCAGGGGCAGCGCGCGACCCAGGATGGCGATCTTGGCCTTCGTGGTGCGCGCGATCAGGGCGCTCGCGATCAGGTTCGGGGCCGGCATCAGCCCGTAGGCGGTCTGATGGTGCTCATTGACCGCGATGACGTCGAAGCCGAGCTCCTCGGCATAAACCAGCTGGTCGATGTAGGACTGGTACTCGTCGGCGCCTTTCTTGGGATCGTAGAGCGCGTTCGGCAGCACCACCCAGGCGCCGCGATGCTTGTGGCGCTCCGCCATGTCGAGCGGACGATAGGGCATCAGGTGGAAGAAGGTGAATCTCATTTCTGTCCCCCGATGAAGCCCAGGACCTTCTGTGCCGCAAGCTCGGGCTTTTCGATCTGCGGACGATGGCCGCATTCGGGAATGATCTCGATGCGGACGTCGGGGATCCGGTCCGCCCAGGCCTTCGCGTAGGCGCTGGGAAAGAGCTTGTCGTCACGGCCCCACAGAATCAGCGTGGGAATCCGGATCCGGTGCAGCCATCCTTCGAGCGCCGGATTGAACCAGCGCGGCTCCCAGCCGAGCTTGGCCGCCATGTAGCGGTTGGCCAGGTCTATGTCGGCCTCGTCATCGGTTGGAACGCGAGCCAGCTCCTTCTCGGCCAGGGCCTGGTCATAGAACAGATTGCGTGCATATTCCTCGCGCGACCAGATGAAGTTGTCGCCGCAGATCATCCCTTTCACCCGGACGCCGGCCGGCGCGATCAGCGTCAGGCTTTTGAGCCGAGAGGCGTTGCGAACCACGATCTCGGCCGCAATCCATCCGCCGAGCGAATGACCCACAAGGTGAACGGGCGGCCCGCCCAAAGCGTCGAGGAAATCGAGGTAGTACATCGCGAGATCGCCGACATTCCGCAATGCCGGCGGATTGTCGGAGACGCCGAAACCCGGATGCTCGGGCACCAAGACGTCGTGCCCTTGCGCGAGGCGATCGAAGAACGCGCCCCATGCCGGCCAGCCGCCCGCGCCATGCAGAAAGAGGAGTGGCGCGCCGCCGCCGCCGCGGCGCAGGCGCACGCCCGTGTCACGGGTGCTGTATCGCAGCTCTTGTACCGCCATCGGCGACGCTCCCTCCCAGGCCTCCCGTTTTATCCTCGGGGGCAGGCCAAGCGAAGCACAGGCGCTGCACACGACGCAATGCGGCGCGACGCTCACAGTCGCCCGGCGCCATCACGCTCCTGCATTCTGCCGCTGGAAACCGGCACGGCCTTTCGGTCATACTACGGCCGCTGCACCAGGTGTGACATGGCGACGGTGTTGACCCGGCTTCTCGCGGCACTGCGTGGCCTCGGCGTTCCGCCCGCGCTTGCGGGGCATGAGCGCCTATTGTCCCAGCCGCAGGTCCGCCGGGTGAGCACGCCCGCCGCCCGCCTCGCGGACGCCGGGCCGCGGAGCCGGATCGATCGCGCGGTCCGCATGTCCGATTTCCGCGTCCGCCGGATGCGACAGATCGCGGCCTTCTATGCCGACAGTTCGCACGAGGTCGCGCTGACGATCGGCGATTGCGCCTTTCTTCCCGATGAGCGATTCCAAACGGCAGCCGTGACCGTCGTGGAGAGCGCCGGCGAGACCTCGTCGAGTCTCGCAGCCGCCGAGAGTGCGCTGCGCAGCGCGACGATCCAGCGGCGGCTCGGCGACCTGAGCGACCGGGAGCGCGCAACGTTGCGCGCCGCCGACCTGTTGTGCGAGGTGGGAGAGTTCGAGCTCCTCGCCGCGCTGCGCATTCGCCTGCCGATCGTGTGGAACGAGGGGCGCTGCCAGATCACCGCGCCCGGCTACGACAGCGCGACGCGGCGGAATTTTCTCAAGCTCGGGCTCGAGACCCTGCTCGGCGACTCCGGCGCCGCAACGCCCGACGGCTTCGAGCGGCTGCGACGTGCGTGGCGCAATGCGCTGTCGCTCGATGCGATGCTGAGCAAGGAGGAGCATCAGGCGCTCGAGGCCTTCCAGTTCATCGAGCGCTCGTGGCGCAGCCCGCCCGATCCCGACCCCGGCGCCTCGCGGGCCGCTCTCTCACTTGGGGTGTTTTCCGGGACCGACCGCGACCTCCTCTACGATTACCCGCACGGGCTGATCACGCTCGCGCCAGAGCAGTCACCCCGGCGCCATGCCCAGATCGCCTACAATCTCGCCCGGCTCGAGGCCGGCGCCGTGGTGATCGACATCGACGGCAAGGCGTTTCACGAGACCGCGCGCTGGCGCCAGCGCGAGGTGGGCTCCATTCTCGCGTTCGCGCCGGCGCTCGCGGAACATTCGATGCACTACAATCCGCTCGATGGTGTCGGTCGCGATCCGCAGACCGCATGGAGCGAATCGCGTCTGCTCGCCGATCTCCTGACCGGCCGGCGCGGGCCGGACGAAGAGGCGCGCAATCTGCTCGCCCCGGCGATCTATGACGTGGCGCTCGGGGAACGGAAGGAACGCCGCCAGATGCACCGGGTGATCGCCCGCATCGCCTGCTCGGGCCGGCAACTGGAGAGCTGGATCGACACGCTGGCGCGCTCGCCGCACCCGGAGCTTGCGCGGCACAGCGCCGTGTTGCGCGACATGCCGGAGGCGACGCTGGCAGCGCTCGCGGCACGCGTGCTGCGCGAGCTCGAGGTCTGGCAATCCGCCCCGATCGCGGACCTGATCGATCGTTCCGACTGGAGCCCCACCGACCTGCGCCGCCGCGGCACGCTCTATCTCTGCATCGAGCGCCGCGATCTCGATCGCTACGCGCCGGTGTTGCGCACCATCATCGGGCAGACGATCGCGGCGTTGGGCCGCGACACTGCGATCTCGCCGGGTTCGACCGTCACCCTCCTGCTCGACGGCCTCGCCCATCTCGGCCCGATGGTGACGATCGCACGCGCGGTCGATATCGGCCCGGAGGCCGGCGTGCGTCCCTGGATGTTCTTTGGCAGCAGCGCCGAGATGCAGGCGATCTATCCGGGTGCCGACGGCATGATCGCGAACTGCGCGGCACATTGCTACATCGAGCCCGGCGCCGAGACCGCGCCGGAGCTGGCGCAGCGACTCGGCTTGGTGAAGAGCCTGTTCGGCACCGAGGAGAGGCCGATGGTCGCCGCCGACCTCGCCGGACCGGAGTTTGCTCACGCGGTCGTCGCCATCGTGCGCGGCCATCCGCCCGCCAAGCTTACCCTGCCCGACAACGGGATGGCGGGACCGCACGCGCGGTGATAACGATGCACGCCGAGCGGCGGCATGCACTAGCATCGCCGGCCGGAAACAGGGGAGAGGATCGCCCATGATCGTTCGTCCGAGCTTGCTCGGGCTCGCCACGGCGCTCGCGCTCGTCGGCGCAGCCGCCGCGCAGCAACCCGCGCCCAATCCGGGCCGCGATGCCGTGATGAGCAAGTGCTTCCAGTGCCACACCGATGCGATGTTCCGCGACCAGCGGCAGGACCGCCGCGCCTGGGAGGCGACGATCTACCGAATGATCGGACGCGGAGGCCTCTATACGGCGGACGAGATCAAGCTGATGGCGGATTATCTCGCCACCGATTTCGGACCGGACTCGCGGCCGGCCGCGCCGGCCGGCAGCAAATAGCAACGGGGCATATCGATGCGCGATCTCGTCGCCCGCTATCTCAATCACGCACTGTCGCGCCGCGGCTTCGTGCGCGGCCTCACCCAGGCCGGGCTGACCGCCACCGCCGCACAGTCGGTGCTGAGCTCGGTCTCCTCGGTCGCCCGCGCGCAGAGCCCGGTCCCGGCGCCGCCGAGCGCACCGGCGACGGCCGCGAAGACCGTCCCGGCGGCAGCGGCCAACACCGGCAACGCGGCCATCAAGCCGTTCCAGGGGCCCGGCGGAGCCGCCTTTGCGGAGCAGCTCATCGCGTCCGGGGTGAAGTACGTGTTCGGCAACTCGGCCAGTGAAGACGCCCAGTTCTACGAGGCGCTGGTCGACCGGCCGCAGCTCAAATACATCCTCACGCCGCACGAGGGACCGGGAGCCGCGATGGCGGCGGGCTACGTCAAGGCGTCGGGCGAGCCGGCAATCGTGATGCAGGCCGCCGTGGTCGGAATGGCCAACGCCATGGGCCAGATCTTCAATGCGTTCAAGGAGCAGACGCCGCTGGTCGTCTACTCCTATCGCACCGACCAGTCGCGCCGCGCCGGACGCGATGGCTTCGAGGAAGTGCCCAATCAGGAGCAGATCGTTCAGCCGATCACCAAGTACACCTGGCTCGCGCGCCGGCCCGACATGATTCCCGAGACCGTCCGCCGCGCCTTCAAGGCCGCATGGACGCCGCCGCACGGTCCCGCCTACATCTCCTGGCACTCCGACTACAACGACGAGCGGGTGCGCACCGAGATCATCGCTCAGGACCAGTTCGATCCGCGCATGCGCGTGCGCCCCGATCCGGACGAGATCGAACGCGCGGCGAAGCTGCTGGTCGAGGCGAAAACACCGCTGCTGATCGTCGGCGACGAGGTGTCGAAGGCGAAGGCCGTCGGCAAGGCGGTGAAGCTCGCCGAGATGCTCGGCATGCCGGTGACGCAGGTGCGCCAGCTCTACGCCAACTTCCCGGAAACGCATCCGCTATGGGTCGGCAACGTGCCGGCCGGCACGCTGCGCTCGCAGCCGTACCCCAAGAATCCCGACGTCATCATCAATGTCGGCAACAAGTTCCAGCACAACAGCCCGGCGCCGATCGTGCCGCGCGGCCCGACATTCATCGACATGCGCATCGACGCCGCCAGCATGGGCAATGTCATGCTCACGGCGGTGCCGCTGGTCGCCGACGTCGGGCTCGGCCTCGACGACCTGATCGC
>Ga0075426_10001623_pt1 | contig 15971 bp, 13 predicted proteins | sample SoiMethybrSBSTD5_FD_75304 | JGI IMG/M metagenome (GOLD analysis project Ga0075426, IMG submission 75304) | Bulk soil microbial communities from a Populus tree surrounding site in Tennessee, USA - Soil MetaG P. TD hybrid SBSTD5 | ecosystem: Environmental > Terrestrial > Soil > Tree plantation... | reverse complement strand
GTCTCCAATTTCAAAGTTGGTGACGGCGCTACGGTACAGCCTCACGGCGAGAAAAAACCTCCCGCGGTGCAAACCCCGCGCAAGGTGATGGCTGCGAGCGCCGGGCATTGAGCTGGCGCAACGGTCAGAGAGGTAGTCTCTGCTTTTGAAACGCTTAGCGCTCGGTTTTTCAAAAAAGGGCGCTCTAGCGGGGGATTGATCTACTCACGTTTTTTTTGATTTCCTCCGAAACTCCGCCGGCGTGGGCGGGTTTGGTCTCACAGCACGACAACAGGCCCGCCGGCCGCCGACCCGAGCACGCCCCAAGCAGCGCGGCCGGTACGGGCTGTTTCTACCGCACCAGCGAACTGGCGTGTTCTGCCACGCCGCTGATATCCTTCTCCATTCTGTAAGCACCCGAACAGTTTCGGCGCTCAGGAACGGAGGAGGACTGTTCATGTCGTTCAGCCTTGAAGGCCGCGCTGCGGTAGTCTTCGGAGTTGCCAATAAGCGCAGCATCGCCTGGTCAATCGCACAAGGATTGCATAGAGCCGGAGCCAAGCTGGCAATCACTTATCAGAACGAGCGCCTGGAACAGGAGGCAAAAGACCTGATTCTGTCGCTGCCCGGCGCGGAGGCGTTTATGTGCGACGTTTCCAAGGACGAAGAAATTGACCGCCTCTTTTCGCAGTTGAAAGAACGCTACGGCAAACTGCACGCTCTGGTGCACAGCGTTGCTTTCGCCCCCGCTGAAGACATGAAAGGCGAGTTTGTGAACACTACGCGCGAGGGCTTCCGCATTGCCCACGATGTCAGCGTGTACTCACTGATTGCCGTCGCGCGGGCGGCTGCTCCGCTCATGACTGATGAAGCCGGCGGCAGCATCCTGACCATGACCTACTACGGTGCGGAAAAAGTCGTGCCGCACTACAACGTCATGGGAGTTGCCAAGGCGGCGCTAGAGTGCACGGTGCGGTATCTGGCCAACGATCTTGGCCCGAAGAAAATCCGGGTGAATGCGATTTCCGCGGGCCCGATCAAAACCCTGGCTGCACGCGGCGTTGCCGGTTTGGGAGAGATGTTGAAATCTCACGCCGAACGTGCACCGTTAAAACGCAATGTGGATGTGAACGAAGTGGGCGCGACGGGAGTCTTTCTGGCCTCGGATGCGAGTTCGGGGATTACCGGCGAAGTGATTTACGTGGACTGCGGATACAACATCATGGGGTTCTGAACTGAGACGTTTCTCGGTTTCCCTTCGTATTTTCCGTGGTTAATGGTTTTGTTTTTAAACCACCAAGGGCACGAAAGTGCACGAAGGAAAAACAGGGAGGGTTAGGCTTTGATGGAAATCATTCGCTTAGTTTCGGAAACGCGCTTAAGTTCAATCTCCACATCCCTGTCCCGCGCGAATCGGGCAAACTTCTCCCCCCATTCGATCAGCAGGACACTGCTCTCGCCCATCAGGTCGTCGAGTCCGAGCGTCTCCAGTTCACGCGGAGTATCTACGCGGTACAGGTCAATGTGATAGAGGGTCGCCGACGGGCCACGGTATTCGTGGATCAGCGTAAAAGTGGGGCTGGTGACATCATCTTCCGACGCCGCTTGAAAACCTTCGGCGATTCCCTTCACCAGCGTGGTCTTCCCTGCTCCGAGATCACCGCGCAGCACAACAACTTTCGGCGGCGCGAGCATCGAGGCAAGCTCCCGCCCCAGCGCAATCGTCTCTTCAGCAGATTTTGTAGTGAATTCGCGCTGCATCCGGCTGAGTCAGGGACAGTATAGCCGGACAGCGGTTAGAACCTTCGGGGCGCCCAGTCGGTGGACCTAAGTCCTTGAAAGCTGTGGTCGCTTGCGGTTTCGATTATGGTATGCAGCATTTTGTGATCATCATCACCCAGAGCGACAAAGCGAAACGGCTGAAACACGCTACCGGGCGATGACCGCACTGGATTCAGCATTTCCGCCATGCCGTTTACGTTTCCAGATTGCGTTTGAAAGGCCAGTTCGACAAAGTCACCTTCATCGAAAGCCCGGGTAAGTTGCAGAAGGCCTCCGGTAACGGAGACGACCTGGAGCCTGGCTTTGGCGCGATTGCCGTCGCTGGATTTGATCAGGGCTGGCGTGGTTGCAAGTTGAACGCGAGTCGCACGATGGCTGGGGTTGCACTGGGGATAGTGGGTCATGCCGAAGATCACTATGGCATTGACCGAGGCGCTCAGCGAGATTACCGAAGCCCAATGTACGAGTTCACAGTCCGAGTCGGCCTTCGAGTTTTACCCGTTTTTCTGCCGCTTTCGCCCGAAGTTGCCGGAAAGCTTCGGGTAGAGCATTGATGAGATCGGTGGCCGCTAGAGAATGTTCGCCGACGCGCGCACAGGCAATATCGCCGGCAAGGCCATGCAGAAAAACGGCCGCCAGCACAGATTCAAATGCGCGATTCGGGTTCTGAGCCAGGATTCCAGCGATTATTCCGGTGAGGATATCTCCGGTGCCCCCGGTGGCCATACCGGGATTTCCTGTTGGATTCACCCAGGCCTGGCCATCGGGTGAAGCGACAATGGTGCGATCGCCCTTCAGCACCAGAATGACCTGGTGCTGCTGTGCGAATTTGCGGGCTATGTTCACGCGGTCGCGTTGGATGTCTTTGGTACTCAGTCCGGTCAGCCGCGCCATCTCGCCGGGATGTGGCGTGAGGACGAGGGTCGGACTTTTCTCTGCGCCCTTGGCGGTCCGTTTGCGTCCTTTGCGGTTAAAATCTTCAGCCCTGCCTTCAAAAGCATTCAGGCCATCGGCGTCCAGCACCACCGGAACATCGGACTCGGACACAACCGTTCGCGCTACCTCCGCCGTCTCTTCATTCCTGGAAATTCCCGGCCCGATTGCCAGCACAGTTTTCTTTTCGGCGAGCTGTTGCAGCAACTCCAGAGCGTCAACCGAGATTGTTCCGTCTCCGGTCTCCTCCAGTGGCTCGGTCATCAGTTCAGGATGAAATGACGCCACGGTCGGCAAGATCGAGCGCGCGGTTGCAACCGTCACCAGGCCCACGCCCGCTCGCAGCGCGGAGAAGCCCGCCATGGCCGCTGCTCCGGCTTTTCCCAGCGACCCGCCAATTACGAGCACGTGCCCGTACATGCCTTTGTTTGAATCTCGCGGCCGTGGGCCGACCAGCGTGGCAATGTCATTAGGGGTGATCAGGTTAAGGTCCAGCGAGGAATGAATGGCTTCGTCGGGAGAACCGATGGGAGCAATTACGGTCGGACCGGAAGTAAGATTTCCAAAAATATGTGCAGGACGCGGGGCAGTGAAAGTGACGATCGCATCCGCGCGCGCCACTGAACCAGTTTGTTCGCCCATCACGTCGGAATCGGCGCCGGAGGGGATGTCGACTGCGATCACCGGCGTGATGGTGGCATTAATTTTCGCGATCGCCTGGGCATACATTCCGCTCACGGGAGGGCGAAAGCCCGAGCCGAGAATGGCGTCCACTAATAAATCGCAATTAAAGACGGACTCTACGCCGACTTTCTCCCACCCTTTGAAAATCGCAAAGGGAGGGACAGCCGAGGATCGAGAACGTGTGCTTGCCGCACTCTTTTTGCGCTTGTTCGGAAGGGGTGTGGGCTTTAACGGTAATGCCAGCTTCTTGTAGTTCTCTGCGGCATCTCCGCGCAATTCTGCGGGATTGGCAAGCAGCAAAACCATGACTTGCTTGCCTGCTTCATGCAGCTTGCGCGCAACCACGAATCCGTCGCCGCCATTGTTGCCCTTGCCGCAGATCACGCCAAAACTCTTGGCGGACGGGTATTGCAGCAGAGCGAACTCTGCGACCGCCGCGCCAGCGTTTTCCATCAGCGTTAGGGAAGGCACGCCGAAGCGCTCGCTGGTGACGCGATCGATCTCACGCATGTCGGCAGTGGTGACGATTTTCATTCAAATTCAGGTTTCAATGTTTCAAAGGTTTCAAGGTTTCGTCGGCAGACATACTCTGAAACTTTGAAACCTTAAAACCTATTTCGACAAATAAGGCTGCGCTCACTCCCGAGTGCTCTAACTCAGCGCCGCGGTCTGTTCCAATTGCCGCAACTGCGCCGGCTGACCCATGGCGATCAGGCAATCGCCGGGCTGGATAACGTCATCTGGAGAGGGATTAAAGTGCATGCCCTGGCCGCGCTTGATGGCAAGAATGATGACCCCGCGCTCCTGACGCAGTCGAGAACTGCCCACAGTCTTGCCCGCGAACTCCGAGGCGGAACCAACCACGATTTCGCCAATTTCAAGATCCATGCCGAGATGAGTAGTAGCAGAATCGAGAAAACTGACGACGTGCGGCCGCAGGAACGATTGCGCAATGCGCTGGCCGGCGAAATGATATGGGGAAACTACCGCGTCCGCGCCTGCTTTCAACAAGTGCTTCTCAGATTCTTCTTCGCTGGCGCGAGCAATTATCTTGAGCTGCGGATTCAGGCCACGCGCGGTCAGGACGATGTAAAGGTTGGTAGCGTCGGTGGTGGTGGCTGCCACCAGACCGCGAGCACGCTCAATGTGGACCTGGCGGAGCGTCTGCTCCTGGGTGGCGTCCCCGACCAGCATCAGCCAGTCGTGGGCGAAGCGAGCAGCCTTGGCTTCATTCTGCTCCAGGATCACGAAAGGAGCAGGCTTGCGCGCCAGTTCACGGGCCGCACTGCGGCCGACGCGCCCAGCTCCGCAGATGATGTAGTGATCTTTGAGACGATCGATATCGCGCTCCATCCGCCGCCGCCCGAAGAAGCTTCTGAGCGAGAATTCTAGCAGGGCCTGGGTCAGCGACCCGATGCCGAGAAATACGAGCGACACGCCGGCCAGAATCAGAACGACGTTGAACACTCGTCCGGCATGGGACAGAGGATGCACCTCCTGGTAGCCGATGGTGGTGAACGAAGTCACCACCATGTAGAAACCGTCGAACCACGACCATCCTTCGAGGTAGTGGAAACCGGCCATGCCGATGAAGGCCAGGATGGCGAGTGCGATGGAAATCCGCTTGAGGTTGCGGAAAATTCTCATGGGAGATGGTCAGCGCTCGTCCATCAGCTTACGCCTGAATAGATTCAGAGCGGAACAATAGATTCTGAACTGGACGCCATGAGCGGCGAGCTCCGAGCTGTGAGCGTCGAGCCCCCAGCAAACCACTGTCACGCTCGTTCCAGCATCCGGCAAGGTGCGTTCGCTCGACGCGCGTTCTCTCGAAGCTCGATGCTCGTGGCTGAGGGCGTGTCTTAGTCTGCCATGGTGGGCTGGGGTTTCGGCTGAGTCGCACCGGCAAGATTCAGCGCCTGCACTTTGCTATGGTGGCGGCTGTAGGTGAAATAAATTACCAATCCGATCGCCAGCCAGATAAAAAGTCGCGCCCAATTCACCCAGCCAAGTTTGTACATCATGAAGCCGTTGACGATAACGCCAAGTACAGGCACTACCGGAACCCATGGCGTGCGGAAGGGGCGAGGTTGGCTGGGGTTAGTTCTACGAAGGACTAGTACCGCGAGCGAAACAATCACGAAGGCAAGTAACGTTCCGATATTCACCATCTTGCCGATGTCATCGATTGGAGTCAGGCTTCCTACAACCGCGGCCAGCAATCCCACCAGGATTGTGTTCTTCCAGGGAGTGCGGAACCTTGGGTGCACATCGGCGAAGAACTTCTTCGGAAGCAGCCCGTCGTTTGCCATTGCATAAAGCACGCGAGTTTGCCCCAGCAACATAACCAGCATCACGCTTGTCAAACCCGCCAGCGCACCTACAGTAATGATGTGCGAAGCTGTCGATAATCCACGATCCAGGAATGCCCGGGCGATGGGCGCTTCAATGTTGATGTCTCGCCAGGGAACCATGCCAGTCAGAACCGCGGCCACCAGTATGTACAAGACGGTGCACACGAGAAGCGAAGTAATGATTCCGATAGGCAGGTCCCGCTGCGGGTTCTTGGCTTCCTGGGCGGTGGTCGAAACTGCGTCAAATCCGATATAAGCAAAAAAGATGTAAGCAGCTCCGGCCCCGATTCCCGAGAAGCCGTGCGGAGCAAAGCTCGACCAATCTGAGCCCCAATTACCTCGGTTCACGTAAGCAAATCCCAGGCCTATTACGAACAGAACCACCGAAACTTTGATCATTACGATGGTGGAGTTGAATCGGGCACTCTCCTTGATCCCAATCGCGAGGACGGTGGTGATAATCATCGCGATAATGAACGCCGGTATGTTTATCCCAATCTCGTGGCCGAAAACTATCGGCGCGCCCAGCAGATCGTGGGCCCGCTGAAGCAACTCGGGCGATTGCGCGGTCATGATCTCCGATACCCTCGCCAGAAATGCCTGAGTTCCGGGAACCAACGAAGAGTCTGAAGCAGCTGCCATTTGCCTGGCGATGATCGTTTCCGCCTGGCGTAAACCCGTCCAATGGTCGTAGGCCAGCCAGAGCGGCATCCTCAGATGAAAAATATTGAGCAGTTCGATGAAGTGGTTCGACCAGCCTGAAGACACGGTGCTCGCGCCCATCGCGTATTCCAGTGTCAAGTCCCACCCGATGATCCAGGCAAAGATTTCGCCCAACGTGGCGTAAGCGTATGTGTATGCGCTTCCCGCCAGCGGAATCATGGCTGCGAACTCCGCATAACATAGCCCCGCGAACGCGCAACCTAATCCAGACAGGACAAAAGACAGCATCAATCCGGGCCCTGCATAGTGCGCGCCTAGCCCGGAGAACACAAAGATGCCCGCGCCGATAATCGCACCCACACCCAACGCGCTTAATTGGAAGGCGCCGAGCGTGCGCTTTAGGCTGTGCTCACCTGTTTCTTCCGCCTCCGCGCACAGCAGACTTAACGGTTTCTTGGCCAGCAGATTTGCCATGTTCTCCTTAGGCGACGGGCGCTTGCTGTCGCGCCGGTCGCGAACGCCAGATGTAGTAAACCGGGATGCCCAGCAGCACGATGATCAGTCCCGGCCAGGTATATTGCGGCTTGTAGAGTAACAGCACCGCGTCGATAAAAACTGCCATCACGATATAAATCGCCGGCAGCACCGGATACCCGAAAGCTTTGTAGGGCCGCTCGGCATTGGGCTGCTTATATCGCAATACGAACAATCCTGCAATCGTCAAAATATAAAAGACCAGCACGGCGAAGACTACATAATCGAGCAACTGCCCGTAGCTGCCGGAGACACACAGAATGCAGATCCAGACCATCTGCACCATGAGCGAAACGGCCGGCGTCTTATATTTGGGATGCAGTTTCCCAGCCTCGCGAAAGAACAATCCATCCTTGGCCATCGCGTAATAAACGCGCGCGCCTGACAGGATCAGACCGTTATTACAGCCGAAACTGGAAACCATGATGGCGGCGGCCATAAGGTATCCGCCAAGTGCGCCGAACATTTGGGTCAGGGCCGCAGTGGCCACGCGATCTTCGGTGGCGTGCTGAATGCCGCGGCCAAGGATTGTAGTGGCGTTGGCGCTGCCCTCCAGCGGAAGCACATTCAAATAAATGAAATTGCAGCCAATGTAGAGGGCGAGCACCACTCCGGCGCCCAGGGCCAGCGAGAGCGGCAGATTGCGCTTGGGATTCTTAACTTCACCGGCGGTGAAAGTTACGTTGTTCCAGGCGTCGGCCGAAAAGAGCGATCCAACCTGCGCGACGGCGAGAATAGTGAGCGTGCTGACAAGTACTACCGGTCCCCCTACGCCGACCTGCACCGGATGCAGGCTATGAACGTTATGCCAGAAGTTCGAGCCGAAGTTCGCAACCAGGGCAGCGGCGTTGCGTCCCTTCAGTAGACCGAAGATCACCAGGCCTAGAAGGGCTGAGACTTTTGCAAAAGTGAAGACGTCCTGAATGATCGCACCGGTCCTAATTCCGAAGATATTTATTACCGAGAGCACAACCACCAGGAGAACGGCCATCAAGTTTTGGGTGTTGAGGCCGACATCCATATTTCCCAAAACCAGCGACTGAATGCCGAAGGGGTGAATGGCAGGGACTTTTACAAAATGAATGATCCAGTGGGTGGACGAAATGCTGGGGAAGAAAACGCCGAGAAATCGTCCGAAAGCCACGCCCACTGCGGCAATCGTGCCAGTCTGGATTACCAGAAACAAAGTCCAGCCGTAGAGGAATCCCCACAGAGGGCCCAGCGCCTCGCGCAGATAAACATACTGTCCGCCGGCGTGCGGCATCATCGCAGCAAGCTCGCCGTAGCTCAGCGCCGCGATCATGGTCATGAAAGCGGTCACGACCCATGCACCGATCAGCAGCGCGGGCGAATCCACTTCACGCGCGATTTCTGCGGACACCAGAAAAATGCCGGAGCCGATCATTGAACCCATCACCAGCATGGTCGCGCTGGTCAGGCCGAGGCCTTTGATGAATTCGGAATCTTGGCTACGCGCGCCTTTGGTTACGACCGGCACCGGTTTTGCTTCAACACTCAAATACGTTCCTTAAGCTCTGTCATTCCGAGCGCAGCAGGATCATTCGGAACGAACGATCCTCAAGTCGAGGAACCTGCTGTTTCTTCCGACCGAGCATCAAGTCTGCTGAAATATACAGATTTCAGCTTCGACAAATCCTCACACATCACCATGGCGGGGACGCTGTCCCCGCCACCCCGGACGAGGGCGTCCGGGGCTACACGATCAGAGCTAAATGACTTTACCCCAGAATGCGCAAAAATTCCTCTGCTGATTTGCGAGGATCCCGTATCAGATCGGATATCACCGCCACCGAGTCAGCCCCGGCGTCGATGACCGAACGACAGTTTTGCCGCGTGATCCCGCCAATCGCGACCAGGGGTTTTCTGGTGCGAGCCCGCGCCTGCCGGACTCCTTCAAGCCCTACGACGGGGTCAGGATTGGCTTTGCTGGACGTGCCAAACACCGGCCCAATCGCAATGTAATCAGCCGAGGTCTGGTCGGCCTCGATTAGCTGCGCCCGATTGTGAGTGGAAACCCCCAAGCCCCGCTCGGGACCGATGATACTCCGTACCATCTCTGGCGGGAGATCGTCCTGGCCAACATGCACGCCGTCAAATCCGACAGCCAGGCAGAGGTCCGCGCGGTCATTGAAGACCAGCCTGGCCCTGGTCCCGACAACGGTCTTGAGCACACTTGCCTGCTCCAGCAGAAGCCGCGCGTCTCCTGACTTGTGGCGATACTGAAGCAGCTTCACTTCCGCATCGACCAGCGCTTGGGCGGTCGCTGCCAGTTCGTCCGTGCCCTGAAATCTCGAACCATCCAGTACCGCATAAAGCAAAGTGCTTCGGTCAAACCAACCCACCTGTCTCTCCTGGTCTTGAGTCGCTCGGTTGAATATAACCAACGAATATACCCAAGCCGGAGAGTCAGTGCCGGAGTAGAGCTTCGACCGCTACCCGTCAGTTTAGGTCCGAGAGAACCGCAGTGGTAAAGCCGCCAGCCGGGTCGTCAAGGCCTACCACGGTTCGAACCTGGCCGGAACTAAAGGAGATGGGATTGCTATTGATGACGGCGGAGTTTTGTCCCGTGAAAGTGAAAATTACCTGATAGCTTCCCGCAGCCAAGGTTTGATAGCTGGAAGCAGATTGATAGTTAAGCCCTGAAATTGTGGGGGAGACATTTGAAATGACAGTCCCACTGGGGACGATATAGACATCCGCGGTCCCCAGGGTGCTCGAAGCGTTGATGACCCGGATGGCGATGCTTCCAGATGATGGCGCTGTCTTGTTGTCGGTGAAAACGCTCGCCCCGGATGTGGTAGCCAGAACTGTGCTGTTGGTGCCGGATCCGAAAGTGGCGTTTTGAGTGATCAGTGAAGTGGCACTGCCCGCAAGATTGATCTGCAGGTTTCTGGATCCGGAGCTGACCGACACATAACCGGAAGCTGTTCCATAGCCCACCGCACTTGCAAGCACCTTGCTGTCTACCAACATATCGAGACTTGGATTTCCGACGCTGGCGTTCATTAATCGGGCATGCATTGAACTCGAACCGCATCCCGAGCTTAGAAGAATTGTGCTCAATGAAAACAATCCAACAGCAAGTGAGGCAAATTTCCTCATTCGAATCACGAGCTCTCCTTAAAATGTGATGGAATTTTCTGCTCTAGGCGGGACTGATGCGGAGCACCGGATCGAAAGTTGCTGAACGTAAGTAAAGAGTGGTCAAGCTAGAGTAAAAGCTTGTAATCGAAATTGGGTAAGGCGACTGGAGTTACGTGATTTTTTCCTGATGGATCTTTGCCAGGAAGCGCTCAATGAATCCGGTGTCGGTGTGTCCGGCGCGAAACTCAGGATCGTGCAGAATCTTGCGGTGCAATGGAATGGTGGTGTGAATGCCTTCGACAATAAACATTTCCAGGGCGCGCGACATACGTGAGACCGCCTCATCGCGGTCTTTGCCGCGGACGACGAGCTTCGCAATCAGAGAGTCGTAATAGGGGGGAATGACTCCTTCGGTGAAAGCTGCTGTGTCAATGCGGACGCCCGTTCCGCCAGGGGGATTAAACGTTGTAATCCTGCCTGCCGAAGGGGTGAACTTTTCCGGATGTTCGGCATTGATGCGGCACTCGATGGCATGACCGCGATGCACAATCGGCCCGTGCAGTACAGTTTCCAGACTTTCTCCGGCGGCGATCAAAATCTGGCTCTTCACCAGATCTACATCCGTGACCATCTCGGTGACGGGGTGTTCGACCTGAATGCGCGTATTCATTTCGATGAAGTAGAGCCGGCGGTCTTTGTCCATTAAGAATTCGATGGTGCCGGCGTTCATGTATCCGATATCGGAAAGTGTCTTGCAAAGGATTCCGCCGATCTCTTCGCGCACTTCAGCTGTTACCTGGGTTGACGGCGACTCCTCGAGGAGCTTCTGATGCCGCCGCTGAATGCTGCACTCGCGTTCGCCGAGGCTCGCAACCGTGCCGTATTGGTCGGCAAGTACCTGGAATTCAATATGGCGCGGATGCTCGACGTACTTCTCCATATAAAGATCGCCGTTGCCGAATGCCGCCGCGGCTTCACTCTGTGCCGCCATGAACAGCGAAGGCAGTTCTTCTTCAGCGCGGACGATACGCATGCCGCGGCCGCCGCCCCCGGCCGATGCCTTGATGATCACCGGAAAACCTATGCTGCGAGCCCACTCCAGCGCCTCGCCTTCGCCAGTCAGCACGCCCTCCGAGCCGGGAAGGATGGGCACGCCGGATCTCTTCATGGCCGCCCGGGCTTTTTCCTTCTCGCCCATCAGGCGAATGACTTCGGGGGAAGGGCCGATGAACTTGATGTTGCAGGTTTCGCAGACTTCGGCAAAGTTTGCGTTTTCGGAAAGCAGGCCGTAGCCAGGATGGATCGCGTCCACGTTGGCTATTTCGGCCGCGCTGATTACAGCCGGAATATTCAGATAACTTTGCGCAAGCTGCGGTGGGCCGATGCATATGGCTTCGTCAGCAAATCGAACCGGGAGCGAATTGCGGTCGGCCTCGCTGTAAATGGCGACCGCCTTGATGCCCAACTCCTTGCAGGCGCAGATCACCCGCAGAGCAATTTCACCGCGATTAGCTACGAGGATTTTCTTGAACATGAATTGAATATCAGCGACAGCCGCGGTTCGCGTGTTTCAGAAATCTGGGGCACAGCTTCACTTCGCGGCGGCTGATAAAGGCCGGTATATCAGTCCGATCACAAGGCCCACTACGGTCCATTGCACAAAAGTGCCGAGCCCCTGCTTCAGCGCCAGCTTACTCCCGATATTGAGAATGACGTAATTGGTGCCGACAAAAACGCACGCCACAAAAACTCCTATCAGCAGGCCCAGCCTGGTCCCCTCCAGCACGCCGTTTCTGCCGGAGCAGAGCCGGGCGTAAATGATGGCGACCACAAAAACGCCGATGAAAGAAAAGACCATTCCCAGCGGCATGTAGCGCATGACCGTGTCGGAGGAGCGGTACACCGCGGAATAGGGCGTGAAGTCTCCGCGAAACAACCACCCCTCGGTAAAGAATCCGATCATGTAATAAACCAGCGTGGCTACAAGGGCCGCGACTGCTGCTCTTCGGTAGTTGACCGCGCCGTTGTCCACCGCATCCTCGCTTGAGCCTCACTCAATCGCAGAGCGGTACAGAGCCGCTCGCGCAAGGCTCATTTGGGTCTAATAACAAACAGATCCTGGCCATATTCGATCGGCTGCCCGTTCTTGACAAGGCACTTCACGATCTCACCCGCGACATCGGCTTCAATCTCATTCATCAGCTTCATCGCTTCAACGATGCAGAGCACCTGGCCGGCTTCGACCGAATCTCCTGGCTTGACGAAAGGAGGCGATCCCGGCGAGGGCGATTCGTAATATGTTCCCACGATAGGCGAATGCACCGTGTGCAGACCTGCTTCGGGCTTCGGCGGCTCGGGGACAGGCGGAGCGGCGGGAACGGCAGGGACTGGGGCGGGCGATGCTGGCGCGGGGTGGACTGCAATGATCCGTTCAGTTGGCGCCTGGGCGCTCTCCGGGGTGCCGCGCTTAATGCGCAGTTTTACGTCACCGCGCTCCAGTTCGAACTCGGTGATTTCCTCTTCTTTCAGGAACTGCACAAGTTCCTTGATCTCTTTCAGATTCATGGTTAATGGCAGTCCAGTTTTGGATGCTACAACGCAAGAAGTGCGCGGTTTCGCCAGCCGCGCACAGGAATCCGATTAAATGGTTACCAACTGTTTGGAGCAGGGTGTCAAGACTTCACATCCTGTCTCCGTGACCACGACCGTGTCTTCGATGCGGACGCCGTATCGGCCGGGCAGGTACACGCCAGGCTCAATTGTAATCACCATACCAGGCCGCAGCGGCTCGTCCTGACCGGCTGCGACTCTGGGCGCTTCATGGATTTCAAGACCCAGTCCATGGCCTGTCGAATGCGTAAAAAACTTCCCTAAGCTGCTGTTTTTTAACGCCTTACGGGCCGCACGATCCACTTCGCCAACCGCTACTCCGGGCTTCACGCGCTCAAGTGCCGCTTGCTGCGCTTCTCTGACGGCCTCATAGACCCGCGTAGCCTCTGCCTGCGCGCGACTCACATGCACGGTGCGCGTCATGTCAGAACAGTAGCCCGCGAGTATAACACCGAAGTCGAACATGACGAATCCCCGGGGTGGAACCGGCGCTCCCGATGCTCGCCCATGCGGCAGTGCCGAGCGTGGGCCGGCGGCGACAATGGTTGGAAACGCCATCTGATCCACGTTGGCCCTACGGGCTTCGAACTCTAAGGCGCCGGCAAGCTCCGATTCACGAACTCCCGCACGAACAACTTTCACCACGCGCTTAAACAGGTCCACTCCAAGATGGCAGGCAGCCCGGATTTTTGCGACTTCGTCGATGTCCTTTACCATGCGCAATTGCTCGATCAGTGGCGGAGCCTCAACCAGCTTCGCATCCCGCGGCAGTGACTTGGCCAAGACGTTTCGTTCGGCGATCGTCAGGTGCAGCCCGTCGATCCCGATTCGACGCAGCGAGGCTTGGCGGCCCAGCCACTCGGTCGCGGCGGCGAGCGCAGACTTCCCCTTACGGATACGTATGGTTGCCGCTAGGACTTCCTGGTGTGCCTGTTCGGTGTAACGTCCGTCCGTGAAGAAAATGGAGTTGCGCCCGGTCAGGACAAGCGCTCCCGCACTGCCGCTGAAGCCGCACAGATAGCGGATATTGGGAAGGTGCGTAACCACAAGAGCGTCCAACCGTTTCTCGACCAGGGCGGTTCGAGCACGCTGCAGCCGCGCCTTATAGTCCATGCCGAAGAGTTTATCTCAGCAAACCAGCTGTAGGGCTGCAGGAATAACAGCGAGAAAGACAATCCGCCGGCCTGAAGTTTCAGGCCGGCGGCTGCTTACTGCTAACTTAGGTTTCGATCTATGTTTGAACGATCCGTGGCGTAATGAAGAAGATCAGCTCCTGGTTGGTGGTGCTGACTGCCTGACGACGAAACAAGTTGCCCAACCACGGAATGCTTCCCAGCAGCGGAATCTGCTGAATCGTGATTGAGTTATTGGTCTGAATAACACCACCGATGACTACTGTGCCACCGTCGGTGACCAATACCTGGGTGGTCGCCTGCTGCGTGATCAGTGTCGGGTTACCCAAAACCTGGTGGCCGAAGTCAGGCGTGGTGTTTTCAACGTCGACGTTCAGGAAGATGGTGTTTTCGACCGTGATTTGCGGCGTCACAGTCAAGCGCAGGAACGCATCCACGTAACTCGTCGTGGGCGGTCCATTTAACTGCGATTCCGTCACCACCGGCACGCGCACGCCTTGCTTCACGATTGCCTGAATGTTGTTCTGGGTCACCACTCGCGGACGGGAAAGTATCTTCAGCAGCCCGCGAGATTCCGCCATCGTAAGTAGTGCGTCAAGACGGAAGGCGCCACTCGAGACCTGGTACGCAAATCCACTGGTCGGCCCAATTGCGGGCATATTCGAGAACAGCGGAATCTGGTTCAAGGTGGTGCCGGTGGGGGCCGAACTACCGACGATGCCATACAGCGGCGGAGGGCCACCGAAGACTCCGAGCGGCGATGTGCCAACACCAGGTGCGCCACCAAGAGTGCTTGCATGAGTACCGTATCCGAAGCCCAGCTGGGTGCCGATATCGCGAGCAAAGCTGCGGGTTGCGGCGACCACTCGAGCTTCGATTTCTACTTCCTGGGTCTTGCGGTCCAGTTGTGTGAGCAAGCGGTCAATCGGAGGAATAACTGAAGGAATGTCGTTAATGATAATCGCGTTGGTGCGATCATCAGCTTCTACGTCGCCGCGCTGGCTCAGGAATTTCTTGAGCACCTGCACAACATCCTTCGAGTGCGCATAGCTGAGGAAACGCGTGACCGTTACCTTGTCGACAGCGAGAGCTTCAGCTTCCTGCTGTGCGCGGCGGGCCTCGGCCTCTTTCCGCATGGTGTCAACTGAGGCGATGCGGAGGACGTTGCCATCGAGCTGGCGAGTCAGCGTGTTGTTTTTCAGAACGATGTCCAGAGCCTGGTCCCACGGCACGTCATCGAGGACGATGGTGAGAGAGCCTTTCACGTCTGGATCCAGAACCACGTTGAGGCCGCTGATTTCGTGAATCAAGCGGAAGAAGTCTTTCAGGTCCACATCTTTCAAATTGACCGAAATGGGTTCACCGGTATACTTCGGCCCTGATGTTGCCTGTTGCGGATGGGTCTTCTGTTCAGCAGCCATGTTCACTGCTGGTTCGGCGGACGAACTCGCAGCCGGCGCAGCCGAAGACGAAGCAGTGGACGCTTGTGCCTGCATGGCGGCGTTGGGCGAAGGAAGCAGATTGCCTTCCGGACGCTCAACGAACTTGGAAGCAGCATCAACCGCGCGGGCCGGATTGTCGGCCTTCTTAGGACTATACGAAGGCTCGACCATAACGAAGTCCTGCGCGTTTGTCTTGGCCACGGCCTTCAGCTCGGGCTGAGGCGCCAATGTCGCGGTGGTCACGGGGGCAGCTGGCTTCGTAACTGCGGGAGCTGGGCTGGCCGCAACCGAAGCGGATTGGATCTTCAGCGTCAGCTTGTCGCCAGGTCCGGGAACCAGCTCATACTTGCAGAGCCGATCCATATCCACGACGACTCGTGTCGTGGAGCTCGCGTCCCGTCCCACACGCACCCCGGTCACGCCGGTTTTTCCAACCGCAATACGGTTGACCGACGTTGCCAGGACGGTATTGGGGAGATCAACGACGAGCCGCGCCGGAGACGACAAAGTCTCCACTTTGGGCGTGACCGCGCCGCGGGTGGTCATCTCGATTTCCACGCCGGTTGCGACTCGCGCCACGCTCACTTTTTCAAGAGCAGCACGCGACGCTTCCGCGCCCGGAGTTTGCGCTTGTGCCATCAGGACGACAGCCAACAGCGCCGTTATGGTTCCCAGCATTTGCTTTCGCATTTCCCGTCTCCCCGCCTCTGGTCTGCTTAGACCGCGAATTCCTTCTGTATTTACCGGCATGACTA
>Ga0075426_10001620_pt1 | contig 15978 bp, 13 predicted proteins | sample SoiMethybrSBSTD5_FD_75304 | JGI IMG/M metagenome (GOLD analysis project Ga0075426, IMG submission 75304) | Bulk soil microbial communities from a Populus tree surrounding site in Tennessee, USA - Soil MetaG P. TD hybrid SBSTD5 | ecosystem: Environmental > Terrestrial > Soil > Tree plantation... | reverse complement strand
AGCTTGTTCTTGGCGGCCGCGTATTCGGCAACCGAGGTCTTGCACGCGGAGATCGCGGCAAGCACTTCCGACATCTTCGAGCGGTTCAGGTAGTCCTGGTACGCGGGAATGGCAACCGCGGCCAGGATGCCGATGATCGCAACCACGATCATCAGTTCGATCAGGGTGAAGCCTTGCTCCAATTTCCTCATACAAAACCCTCCCGGGATAGTTGTGTGGCATGCCCACTGACGCAAGCAACGGACCACCCCCGCGTTACCTATGTAATTGCCGGTTTTTGCTCAATCTTTCATCAAGTTGGGTAAGGAAGCGCGGAGGCCGTCGCCGCCTCGGCGAAAAAGGCAACCGCCGGATGACGCGCTGGGGGGCAGCTAGTGCCACCTTTTGTCACATTTCCGTTACGTTCCGGTTACGATTCCGGGCCGCGCGGAACGCTGCAGCTGGGGCTTGACGGCGGCGCGGGCCATGGGCAGCGGCAATGCGAGCCGCGCCTCGAGGCCGCCGCCATCGCGCGGGCGCAGCTCCAGCGCGCCGCCATGCAGCCGCGCGATGCGATCGCTGATCGCCAGGCCGAGGCCTGCGCCGGAGACGCCGCCGCGCGAATCGTCCTTGCGCGCGAACGGGCGCTTCATCGCCTCGACCTGGTCCGGCGCAATGCCGGGTCCGCGGTCGAGCACCGAGAGCACGAGCCGGGCGCCTTCGTCGGCGGTTCGCACCACGATGTCGCCGCCGCCGTGCCGCCACGCATTGAGCAGCAGGTTCTTCAGCAGCCGCTGCATCGCGAGCGGGCGCATCTCGACCAAGGGCACGGGCGCGAGCTCCAGGCGAATCGATGCGCCGAGGCCCGCGACGCGGTCGGCGCATTCGCGCGCGAGCTCCGAGAGGTCGACCGCGCTCGCCGGCTCGCCCACCTCGCTGCGCGCGTAGTCGATGAAACTGTCGAGGATCGCATTCATGTCGTCGAGATCGGCGAGGATGTCGCGCCGCGTCCCCTCCTCGAGCTGCCCCTTCACCATGGAGAGCTCGAGGCGCACGTGCGACAGCGGCGAGCGCAGGTCGTGCGAGACGCCCGCGAGGAAGGTCGCGCGCTCGCGCTCGATCTCCTCGAGCCGCTCGAGCATCCGGTTCACGGCGCGCGCGACGGCGACGATCTCTTCGGGACCGGCCTCCGCCACGCGCGGCGGCGAATCGACCACGCCGATCGCATCGGCCGCGCGCGCGACCGCCGCGAGCGGCCGGTTGAGCCGCCAGATGATGAAGAACGACGCGAGCAGCGCGATGGCGAGCACCGCGCCGGCACCGAGCAGCAACGCGGACGGCGGCAATGCTTCGATGTGGCCGCGCGGGATGCCGATCCAGTATTCCTCTTGCGGCGGCACCTTCAGCCTCACCCACAGCAGCGACAGCGGCGCGAACTCGTCCTCGGGGCGGATATAGACGTCCGTTTCGGGACCGAACGCCGCGCGGATGCGCTCGCGGAACAGGTTGAGCGGCTGGCGGTCGGGGGCGACGACGAGCCCCTCCGGAAGATTGGTCCGCGATGCGTGGATCACGCGCACGCCTTCGCTATTGGCGATGCGCTTGATGAACTGCTCCTCGACGTCGTCGGACATCGTCTCGAGCGCGGCGCTGAGCGTGCGCAGGTGACCGACGAAATTCGCCACGCGCCGCTCGAGCGACGGCCGGCCGACATAGACCTCGGCGAGCCCGACCATCGTGAGCGACGTCAGCACGAGCGCCACCGTGACGACACCGAAGGTGCGCCACAGGATGGAGCGCGGCGAATTCATTTGGAGCGCGCGCTGCCGGGCACGAGCGCGTACCCGAATCCCCAGACGGTCTTGATGAGTCGCGGCTTCTGCGAATCGTCGCCGAGGAGCTTGCGCAGCCTCGAGACCTGCACGTCGATCGAGCGGTCCTGCTCCTCGTGCTCGCGCCCGCGGCCGAGCTCGGCAAGCTTCTCGCGCGACAGCGGCTGGCCGAGGTTCTCGGCAAAGGCCTTGAGCAGCGAGAATTCGCCGTTGGTGAGCGGGATGAGCTCGTGGCCCCTGGTGAGCGCGCGATTCTCGAGGTTCAGCCGGAACGGGCCGAACCGCACGATCGACCCCTCGCCCGCCACGTTGCCTTGCGCGAGCGGCGAGCGCCGCCGCAGCACCGCGTGGATGCGCGCGACCAGCTCCTCGGGGTTGAAGGGCTTCGCGATGTAGTCGTCGGCGCCGGCGCGCAGACCCACGACGCGATCGACGTCGTCGCCCTTGGCGCTCAGCATGATCACCGACATCGCCTCGCCGGCGTCGCGCAGCCGCCTGCAGACGGAGAATCCGTTCTCGCCCGGCAGCATGACGTCGAGGAGCAGCAGGTCGTAGCGCGTGCGCTTGAGCTGGCGCTCCATCTCGCCGGCGTCCAGGACGGCGTCGACGTCGAATCCCTCTGAGCCGAGGAAGCGCAGGAGGAGCTTGCGCAGCCTCGGATCGTCGTCGACGACGAGGATGCGCTGGCGTGCCAAGGTCTGCATCACGCCATTGTAAGGGCGGCGAAAGAAAAACGGGCCGCGCGAAATGCGTGGTGCCCGGGGCCGGATTCGAACCGGCACGGCCTTGCGGCCAGGGGATTTTCTTGCCACTTCGGCTTTCGCCGCCCCTTGCGGGTTCGTGGTCTGGAGCACGCCTTCACCTTGGCCTTTCGGCTTTAGGTGCCCGCCGTCTGCTCTCTACACCTTCCCTCGTTTGGAGATTCGCTTTGCAGCAAGCTATCTCCATTTAGAGATTCGCTTTGCAGCAAGCTATCCCCATTCAAGGGCTTGGCTCGGCGTCGGCTCGAAATGCTTCAGGGCGTTCGCCGAGTTTGACGGGTGACATCGCGCGAATTTCTTCGCGCGCGCTCAAATCGTTCTAAGTCCCCTGTGTCTACCAATTTCACCACCCGGGCTCAAGCTTGATGCTAGCTGAAAGTCACCACCTGCCTCACCGCCTTGCCTTCGCGTAACAAGTCGAAGCCGCGGTTGATGTCGTCGAGGTCGAGGCGGCCGGTCATGAGCTTGTTCACCGGCAGCTTGCCGCGGCGATAGAGCTCGATGTAGCGCGGCAGGTCGCGTTGCGGGACGCAGGTGCCGATGTAGCTGCCCTTGATGGTGCGCTCCTCGGCCACGAGATGCGTCGCGGGCATGGGCCATGTCGCCGTGGGAGGCGGAAGGCCCGCGGTCACGGTGGTACCGCCGCGCCGCGTGATGCGATACGCGGTCTCGAAAGCCTTCACCGAGCCCGCCATCTCGATCGCGTAGTCGACGCCGCCTTTCGTCGCCTCCCTCACCTGGTCGACGACGTCCGCGGCGCCCGAATTGAACGCGTGCGTGGCGCCGAGGCTCTTCGCCAGCGCGAGCTTGTCGTCGGCGAGATCCACCGCGACCACCTGGCGCGCGCCCGCCGCCACAGCGCCCAGGATCGACGCGAGCCCCACGCCCCCGAGCCCGACGACGGCGACGGAGGTGCCCGCCTTGACCTGCGCGGTGTTCACGACGGCGCCCACGCCGGTGAGCACGGCGCAGCCGAAAAGCGCCGCCTCCTCGAGCGCGAGCTCGGGATCGACCTTGATCGCGGAACGGCGCGAGACGACCGAATACTCGGCGAACGCCGAGCAGCCCATGTGGTGATGGATCGGCTTGCCGTCGCGGAAGAGCCGCCGCTCGCCCGAGAGCAGCGTGCCCTGCGTGTTGGAGGCGGCGCCTTTCTCGCACAACGCCGGGCGCCCCTCGGCGCACGGTCCGCAATGGCCGCAGCTCGGGATGAAGACGAGCACGACGTGATCGCCGCGCTTCAAGTCGTCCACGCCCGCCCCGACTTCCTCGACGATGCCGGCGGCCTCGTGCCCGAGCGCCATCGGCGTGGGCCGAGGACGATCGCCGTTGATGACGGAGAGATCCGAGTGACAAAGGCCGGCGGCGCCCATCTTCACGAGAATCTCGCCGGCGCCCGGAGACCGCAGCTCGAGAGTGGCGATCTCGAGCGGCTTCGACTCGGCGTACGGAGTCGACGCTCCCATGGTGTTGAGGACGGCGGCGCGGATTTTCATTTCGGTGCCATTATCGGCGTTTCCGCCGCCGCCCGAAAGGAAACGCCATGTCCGATCACGTGTACAAGTCGCTCGAGCTCACCGGATCGTCGGCGAAATCGTCCGACGACGCGATCCGCAACGCCATCGCGAAGGCGTCGAAGACGATGCGCAACATGCACTGGTTCCAGGTGACCGATACGCGCGGCCACATCGACGGCGGCAAGGTCGCGCACTGGCAGGTGACTCTGAAGATCGGGTTTACGCTCGAGGATTGAATCGGCCGCGCCGGCGAGGTCAACAAGAAAAGGGATTCGGCAAGGCCCTACCGATGCTGATGTCGTTCCGATCGGCGCCGTGCGCGAGCAGCAGGTCGATGGTTCCCCGATAGTCCCGCCCCCGATTCGCCATCGCGCACTTTCCCGAATAGTTCTCCGCGCGCATCGCCGCGTGCACCAGTGGCGTCATCCCGCGGACGTCCTTCGCGCTCACCTGCGCACCCCTGAGCAGAAGCAGGCGGACGACGTCGCGCTGACCATTCGCGGCGGCGTGCATGAGTGCAGTCATTCCTCTCACGGCGGGGTCCTGCTGCGGCGACCCACCGACGAAGTCGATGTTCGCGCCGTTGTCCAACAACGCCTGCACGATCTCCCGCTCGCCCTTCGATGCGGCCATGGTGAGCGCCGTATAGCCGGTGAGGTAGTCGGCTTCGTCCACTGCGGCGCCCTTCTTCGCGAGCACGCCGATCATGGCGACGTCGCCAACGCCGGCTGCATACAAGAGCAGCTGATCGGGCCTGAAGCTGCAAGCGCCCTGGAAATCCAGCTTCGCGCCTGCCTGCAGCAGGTATTCGGCAATTTCGACATTCTTGCTGTGCACCGCCGCCATCAGCGGCGTGTCACCGCACGCGTTGCGCTGATCGACTTTCGCGCCCGCCGCGACCAGAGCCTTCACCGTCTCGGGGTCGTGGTGTCCGGCCGCATAGACCAGGCTTTGAGGAGGCGGCTCGAGGGCCTCGCGATGTCGGGAGCCCTGCTCGAGGGCCTCGCGTTGTCGGGAGTCCTGCTCGAGGACGTCCCGATGAAAATAAGACGACAAAGCGACGTTCCACACCAGCACAAAAGTGACGAACAGCCCCACCTTTCCGACGCGCCACGTCTGTCCGCGCCTGTGGAGCTCGAACATCGCCAGCAACGCGAGGACTCCGATCACCCAGGCTGGAATGAACTTGAACGAGATGTCGATGAGCCATTCCCCTGAGAAATTGCGAAGCCCGAACACGTGCCCCGCGATCGCATCGCCCAGGCCGAACAGCAGCATTCCCGGAATTCCGAGAAGGATGAAGTTGAGGGGAATGAGCGCGAGCGCGCAGGCAGCCAGTAAGAGGGCGGGTGGGAAGCGGCTCTTGCTAGGCATGGCGGCGAGCATGCGCGCCAGCCCGAGTTCGAGCAACCGCGCGTCTCGATCCGTGAAACGCTACTGCCGCAGCGAAAAGCCCGCGATCCGTTTGTACTGATCCGAAAGCGCGCGCAGCTCGTCCTGGCTGATCACGTCGTCGATGTGGGCGAAGGGCTTGCCGCCGGTGAGCTCGTCCACTTTCATGATGATGTAGTCCGGCGGGTGCTCGCGGTTGGTGCGCACGATCTTCGCCGTCGCCTCGAGCCGCGCCTTCTCGTACGCCTGCAGCGCCGCGCGCGCGTCGCCGCCCTTCGCGAGCTCGTCGGCGAGCGTGCGCGCATCGATCAGCGCCTGCGCCGCGCCCTGCGAGCCGCGCGGATACATCGGATGCGCCGCGTCTCCCATGAAGGTCACGCGTCCGAACGTCCATCGCGCGACCGGATCCTTGTCCACCATCGGATACTCGAAGATGGTGTCGGCGCCGCGGATCAGCTCGGGCACGTCCAGCCAGTCGAAACGCCAGCGCTCGTAGACCGGCAGGAAGTCCTCGGCGCGGCCGGGCTTGTTCCAGTCGTTCATCGGCTCTCCCGGCATGCGGATCTCGGTGGTCCAGTTGATGAGCTGGTTGCCCGTGCCGTCGATGTGGTCGACGATCGGATAGATCACGATCTTGCCGGTCTCGATGGTGCCGATGCGGATGTAGCTGCGCCCCGTGAGGATCGGTTTCCTGCGCGTGACGCCGCGCCAGGTGTTGATGCCCGTGAACGCGACGCGCTCATCGGGATAGAACTGGCGCCGCACCGTGGAGTTCACGCCGTCGCAGGCGATGGCGATGTCCGCGCGAGCCGGCGGCGCGTCGCGAAAGCGCGCTGTCACGCCGGCCTCGTCCTGTTCCACGCCGAGGCACTGCCGGTCCATCACGACGCGATCCGCGCCAAGCCTTTCGATGGCCGCGTCGAGCAGCACGCGGTGGAGCTTCCCGCGATGGATGCCGAGCTCGGGATATTCGTAGCCGGCGTAGCGGCCGCGCGGCTCGCCGTAGATGCGCTGGCCGTGGCGGTTGAAGAAGACGCTCTCCTGGTTCTCGATCGCGACCGCGCGCAGCTTCTCCTGCAGGCCGATCGCCGTGAGCTCGCGCATCCCATGCGGCAGCAGCGTGATGCCGACGCCGAGCTCGCGCACCTGCTTCGCCGCCTCGTAGACGCGGCACGCGATGCCGCGCTGCTGCAGCGCGAGCGCGAGCGCGAGACCGGCGATGCCTCCGCCGACGACGGCGATTTCCACCTATTCCGCCTTGATGCCGGCGGCCTTCACGATCTCCGACCAACGGTCGAAATCGCTTGCCATCAGCGCGCGCAGCTCCGCCGGCGTGCTGGTGCGCTCCTCCATGCCCTGTTTCGCGAGCGCGTCGCGCACCTCCGGCATCGCCAGCGCTTTCTGCACGTCGGCGTCGATCCTGCCGACGATCGCCGCGGACGTATGCGCCGGCGCCCAGAGCGAATACCACATGTCGGTGTTGGCGTTGCGAATCCCCAGCTCGTTGAGCGTCGGCACTTCGGGCGCAAGCGGATGGCGTTTGTCGCCTCCGGCGGCGAGGGCGACGAGCTTGCCCGCCCTCACGTGCGCGATGGCCACGTGCACGGGCAGGAACATGATCGGCACCTCGCCGCCGAGGAGCTGCGTCACCGCCGGCCCGCTCGCCGAGAACGGAATGTGCACGAGGTCGATGCCGGCGCGCGCCTTGAAGAGCTCCATCGCCATGTGGTGCGGCGTGCCGATGCCGGGCGATGCGTAGACAAGCTTGCCCGGCTTCGCCTTGGCGAGCGCGATGAGCTCCTGCACCGTGGTGACGCCGAGCTTCGGATGCGCGACCAGGAGCAGCGTCCCGTTCGCCGTCAGGCCGATCGGCTCCAGGTCCGTGAACGGGTCGTACTGCATGTTCTTGTAAAGCGTCTTGTTGATCACGAGCATGTTCCCGGCCATCACCAGCGTGTAGCCGTCGGGCGCCGCCTTCGCGACCAGGGAGGCGCCGAGGTTGCCCGAGGCGCCGGGCTTGTTCTCGATCACGACGGGCTGTCCCCACATGTCGGAGAGCTTGACCCCGAGCGTTCGCGCCAGGATGTCCGGGCCGGTGGCCGGCGAGAACGGCACCACGATCTTCACGGGCTGCGTCGGCCACGCCTGCGCGTGGGCGACGGCGGCGGCGAAACAGGCCGTGGCGGCGAGCGCGACGGCGGTGATCATCCTGCGCATCATCGGATCTCCACTCTGGTCAGATGGTCCATGCCAGCCACGCGGCCGTGATGGCGAGCGTGGCGAGCGTCACCGGCACGCCGGTCGCGGCATGCCGTTTCCAGTCGATGAAAATACCACGGCGGCGCGCGCAATCGACCACGATGATGTTCGCGATCGAGCCGACGATGAGGAGGTTGCCGGCGAGCGTGCTCACGAGCGCGAGCAGCGTGCCGGACCATGCCTGGTCGGCGGCCGGAAGCAGGAGCATCACGGCCGGCACGTTGGAGACCATGTTCGAGAGCGCGAACGTCGCCGCGAACATGGGGGCCGGCTCGCGCAGCGCAAACCCGGAATCCGCCAGCTGCCGCAGCGCATCGGCGCTGAGCCCCGTGCGCGCGAACGCGTGGTTCACGACGAAGAGCCCGATGAAGAGGATGAGGAGCTCCCAGTCGACGAGCCCCAGCATCTTGTTCGAATGCAGGCGGCGGCTCGTCATGAGCACGCCCGCGCCGATGAGCGCCGCCACTTCGCGCGGCCACGACGTGAACAGGAACACGGCGACGAGGATCGCCGCGACGGCGATTCCTTTCGCGGTCTGCCAGCGATCGAGCGCCGTCTCGTCGGTGCGGCGCTCCGTCTCCGGCACCGCAGCCATCGCGCCGGATTGCCAGGCGCCGCGCTGCCGCCAGGCGATCCACGCCCACGCCGCAGCCAATCCCAGCGCGACGGGCACGATCGCGGAAGCGAGGTAGCCGGCGAACGACATGCGCAGCACCTCGCCGATGAGCATGTTCTGCGGATTGCCGATCAGCGTCGCGGCCGAGCCGATGTTCGCCGCGCAGGCGAGCCCGAGAAGAAACGGCACGGGATCGAGCCCGCGCCGCACGCACGCGGCGCAAAGCACGGGCGCCACCGCGAGGCAGACGACGTCGTTGCTGAAGACCGCGGAGAGCGCCGCGACCGCCGCCATCATGGCGGCGAGCAGCCGCGGCGGCGCGAGCGGCAGCGACGCGATGCGCAGCGTCACCCTCGCGTAGAAGCCGCCGAGGCGCATCTGCGCGGAGATCACCATGAAGGAGAAGAGCAGCAGCAGCGTCGGCAGGTGGATCGAGAGCGCGGCCTGCTCCGGCGTGAGCGCGCCGAATCCGACGACGGCGATCGCGCCGAGGAGCGCCACGCCGGTGCGATCGAGCTGCAGGAAAGGAAGCCCGCCGAGGATCATCCCCGCGTACACGACGAAGAAGATCGCGGCGACGGCGGCGGTCATGGGCACGCCAGTCTACCCGCGTTGTACTTTGGGGCCGGCCGCGCACGCGCCGGGAAGTGAAGAAAATTCACCTCGCCGGAAGTCGGCGGGAATATTCAGCAGATTTCGAGGGACATTATTCCGTGGTCGCCGGGAGGCGTCCTCTCCTACTGTGGAGGCCGGAGATTTCGCTCCGCCGCAATCAGGAGAACGCCATGAAAAGCACCATCCGTCCCGACGAACGCCGCGCGATCGCCGTCGTCACCGTCCTCACGCTGCTGAGCTTCGGCATGCTCGGCGTGATCATTCCCGCGCCGCACGCGGCCGACCGCTCCGCGGGGGGACCGACCCCGTACAGCGCCATGCACGCCGCGATTCCGGATTCCGCCGTGCAGGAGCTGCCGCCCCAGTTCTAGGGTTCGCGTTCGGCGTCCATGCTCGGACCGCGCGCAGCATGCCCGCGAGACCGTCGGCGCTGCGCGGCGTGATGGCGATGCGGGCACGGCGTCCCATGCCGGCGAGGACCGCCTCGGCGGCGCGGAATCCCGAACGGGAAATTGCGGTATTCGCTGTGAACGAGGTGCGGGCCGATGTCGATCACGTCGCCCGTGGCCTGGTCGGTCACGCTGTGCGCGCGGCCGCCGAGCCGGGCGCTGCGCTCGAGGACGAGCGGCTTCACGCCCTTTTTCGCGAGGGCGACCGCGCAGGCGAGCCCCGCCAGCCCACCGCCTACGACCAGCGTGTCGGCGTCGTATACCATTGAATGTCTAGACCTGGAGAACCGCATGATCCGATCTGACCAATTCACGCGCGCGTTGGTTTGCGTCCTCAGCCTTGGCCTCTTCGGCTCATGGGCGATGGCCGACTCGGCCTCGTCCGGCGCACCGCCCGCCGCCAAGGCCGCGCCCGCGCCCTCGTTCCTGCTCTCCGCCGACGTTCCCGCGGTTGCGCTGACCCTCGATCCCATCGATCCCACGCTCGTGGACGCGACCAAGCGCGACAACGCGCGCCGCATGGACAAGCGCCTGAAGATCGGCCTGGGCCGCGAGGTCGCGCCGGAATTGCAGTCCTCGAGCGAGACGCTGCTGTGGACGCCGGTACCGGACGGCCTCGCCGCGCGCCTCGAGGTGACTTCCCCGGGAGCGACGGCGCTGCGTGTCGCGCTCGCTTCCGCGCGCATCGCGCCCGGCATGGAGCTGCGCTTCGCGGGCAGCGCGCGCCCCGACGTGGTCTACGGCCCCTTCGCGGCGCGCGACGTCGACCGTTCGCTGCCCTCGTACTGGAGCCCGGTGCTCGAAGGCGACACCGCGATCGTCGAGATCTTCGTTTCCGGGAACGCCTCGATCGTCGATCGCGCGCCGACGCTCACGGAGGTCTCGCACCTGTTCGTGAGCCCGGCGGATCCGAAGGCCGACAGTCTCGCGAAGATCGGCGAGTCGGGTTTCTGCGAGGTGAATCTCATCTGCCGTTCGGCGGCCGATACCGCGCTCGCGAACACCGGCCGCTCGGTCGCGCGCATGGTGTTCCAGGAAACCGCCGGCGGCGGCTCGTTCCTGTGCACGGGCACGCTGCTCAGGCCTCTCGACAACTCGTTCACGCCCTACTTCTACACGGCGGCGCACTGCATCAGCACGCAAGCCTCCGCGAGCACGCTCACGACGCACTGGTTCTACGACAGCACGAGCTGCAGCACGAACGTGCTGAGCTCGAGCTACACGCAGCTCCCCGGCGGCGCCACCCTGCTTTTCGCCGATACCACCAACGATCCCTCGTTCATGCGGCTCAACGGGACGCCGCCCAACGGCGCGATCTGGAACGGCTGGGACTCGGCCACGGTGAGCGGTTCGCAGGCGTTCGTCGCGGTCCACCATCCTTTGGGCGACGTCAAGAAGGTAAGCCTGGGCTCGTTCGGTGGCTTCAACGGCGGCGACAACTCGCCCTTCAGCGGCAACACGTTCATCATCAGCAACTGGAATTCGGTCTCCACCGGCGTGACCGAGCCCGGCAGCAGCGGCTCGGGCATCTTCACCGCGTTCGGCAGCCCCACGTCGGAATATCGGCTGCGTGGCGGACTGCAGGGCGGCCCCTCGACCTGTTCCGCGAGCGGCAGCTCGCTCCAGGACTACTACTCGCGCTTCGACCTCGCCTATCCGTCCATCACGCAATACCTGGGGACGTCTTCCGGCGGCACGGCCAACTACACCGCCCTCTACTGGAACCCGAACGAATCCGGCTGGGGCATCAACCTCAACCACCAGGGCGACACGATCTTCGCCACACTCTTCGACTACGCCGCCAACGGCCAGGGCACGAGCAATCCGCCGCTGTGGCTCGTCGCGACGATGACGAAGCAGAGCAGCAATCCCGATGTCTACTCGGGAGCCCTGCTGCAGACGACGGGGCCGGCTTTCAACGCGAGTCCCTTCACGGCGATCGACGCCTCGAACGTCACCACCGTCGGGGTGATGGCTGTCGCGCTCTCGGGCAACGACGGCGGCCTGTCGTACAACATCGGCAGCGTCAACGTCACCAAGTCGATCACCAAGCAGCAGGTCGGACCGGCGATCGCGACCTGCGTCGGCACGACCGGCGATCGCAGCAGCCTCGCCAATTACCAGGACCTGTGGTGGGCCGGCTCGAACGAATCCGGCTGGGGCGTGAACATCACGCACGACGGCAACACGATCTTCGCGACGCTCTTCACGTATTCCAGCTCGGGCCAGGGTACGCACAATCCCGGCATGTGGTATGTGACGACGGCGGTGCGCCAGTCCGACGGCTCGTACCTGGGCAGCCTGCTCAGCACCACGGGACCGGCGTTCAACGCGAATCCGTTCACGCCGATCACCGGCGCCAACGTGACGACGGTGGGACAGATGCGGTTCACGTTCCTGAATGGCACGACCGGGACCATGACCTACAACGTCGGTGGCGCGACCGTCACGAAGACGATCACGCGCCAGGTGTTCGGCTCGCCGACGCCGGCGTGCACGAGCTGACGATCCAGCGGGGTGGACCCAGCGGCTTCTAGGCCGCGCTCATTGCGCCTTTATGTCGGCGGACTTGATGAGCGCGGCGTTCTCCTCGAATTCCTTGCGGATCATCGCGTCGAATTCCTGCTGCGACATCGTGAGCGGGTCGGCGCCGAGCTTGAGGAACTGCTCGCGGATCTCCGGCAGGTTGACCGCCGCGGTGAACTCGCGGTGCAGGCGCTGCACGACGTCGGGCGGCGTCTTCGCCGAAACCAGCGCGCCGACCCAGAAGTTGTAGTCCGAATTCGGATAGCCCGCCTCGACGGTCGTCGGCACGTCGGGCAGCAGCGCGCTGCGCTTCGGCGAGCCCATCCCGAGCCCCACGAGCTTGCCCGCCTTCACGTAGGCTGCGACCTGGAACGTGAGCGCGAAATACATGTCGGCGCGGCCGCCCAGCACCTCGGTGAGCGCGTCGGGCGCGCCTTTCATCGGAACATGCAGCACCTTGATGCCGGCGGAGATGAGGAAGCGCTCGAGGTTCATGTGCGTCGAGCTGCCGATGCCGGCCGACGTCGCGATGAGCTTCCCGGGATTCGCTTTCGCGTAAGCCACGAGCTCGGCGAGCGTCTTGAAAGTTCCCGGGCGCACGACCAGCGTCGTCGGCACCACGGCAAGCGCCGCGACCGGCGTCAGCTCGTCGGTGCGAAGCATGTTCGGCGTCAACAACGGCGCGGTCGTGTATGCGGACGTGTAGATGCTGATCACGTGGCCGTCGGGCTCCGCGCGCGCGACCTGCTGCGCCGCGATGAGGCCCCCCGCTCCCAGCTTGTTCTCGACGATCACCGGCTGGCCGAGGCTCGCCATGAGCTTGTCGGCGAGGATGCGCGCGATCGTGTCCGAAGCGCTCCCGGGCGACACGCCCGAGACGAGACGGATCGGCTTGCTTGGAAAGCCTTGCCCGGCCGCGACACACGCGATCGCAAGGCCGGCGAGAAACGCGGCGACTCTTCGCATCGATGTTCCCTCCGTTCGTTTATTGTCTCGGCAAGCCGAGTTGCTGCGCCATCCAGTCGGCGCTGCGGCTCCGATAGCGGTATGGCCGATTATTCGCGATATGGTTGCCGTCGTCGATCACGAGGAGCTCGACCGGCCCCTTCGCGTCGGCGGCGATGCGCTGCGCGTCCTGCCACGGAATGAGCCGATCCTGCTTGCCGGCGACGAGGAAGAGCGGGCATTCGATCCTCTTCGCCGCATCCTCGAGCGTGAGCGTGCCGGCGTGCCGGCGCGCCTCGTCCATGCTGCGCAGGTGGCTGCGCACGCGGAAGGCTTCACGCGTGAGGTCCGGCAGCGCATCGAAGATCGCGCCCCAGTCGTACGGGCCCGCGAGCCCGATGCATGCGCGAATGCGCTTCTCGTACGCGGCCGCGCGCGGGCCGTAGTAGCCGCCGAGGCTCACGCCCCACATGCCGATGCGCGCGGCGTCGAGATCGGCGCGCGCCTCGATCCAGTCGATGATCGCCGTCGCCGCGACTTCGTAATCGCCGCGAATCGGGAAACGGTATTCCGCTTCGCCCTGGCCGGGGCCATCCACGATCAGTGTCGCCATGCCCCGGGCGAGGAACGGCAGCTCGTAGGCTTCGAGCTCCTCTTTCGCGGAATCGAGCCCGGGAATCATGATGAGCACCGGAGCCCGCGCGCCCGCCCCGGCGGGCTTGCGCAGGATCGCGGCGAGATGCCCGCCTTCGAACGCGATCTCGACGCGCTCGCCGGGCGGCCGCAGGTGCGGCAGGGCCGTGCGCCGGCAATCGACCGCCTTCATGTGCGCGGCGCGCATCTGCGCCGTGTCGTGGACGAAGAGGAATTTCGCGAAGTGGTAGTAGACGCCCGCGCGGCTCAGGTGCTCGCCCGCGGTGAGCTTGTACCCGGCGGCGAGCGCGTCGCGGCCGAGCTGCTCGTGCACCGCGGCGCGCGCCGACCACGCGGCGCACCAGTCTTCCCAGCGCTCGATCGCGCCGGTGACTTCGTGGAAATCCGCCAGCAGGACGCCGTTGGCGATGAAGCGCGGCGCCCAATGGGAGATGGCGGTCTCTACCCTCGGATCGCGTGCCCTCGTCGCCGTCGCCATCCGCGCAGCATACGCTTCACGGCTTGTCGGGCGAATCCGCGGGCGCGGCGCCCTTGCGGTCCCCCTTGAGCTCCTGGCGATAGCGCTTCGCTTCGTCGCGCCGCAGTCCCTTGATCTCCTCGACCGCGGACTTCTTCTCCTCCTGGAATTCCTGGCGCTTCTCTCTCGTCTCCTGCACCTGCTCGCGCAACGCCCTGCGCCTTTCTTTCATCGCCTCGCGCTCCGCCCTGGGATTGGCGTGCCCGTCGCGCACCGCTTGCTTCGCGTCTTTCGCCGCCGCCTTGGTCTCTTCGATCATTTGCCTGGTTTTTCCGGCGGACTCCTTCAGCGCAGCGCGCTTCTCGACCACCGCCTTGCGCCGCTCGTCGCGCCGCTGGTCGATCTGCCGCTGGATCTCGGCATGCTTCGCGTTGATCTCCGCCTCGTGCGGCCCGGGGCGGAAGAAGCGCGGCACCGAGGCGAGAAGCCGCGGGCGCTGGCGCGCGCGCAGCGGCTGGAAGCCGGCCTGGTCCTTCGTGACCGTCACCTCGCCGTCGCTCGTCTTGATGAATGTCTCGCCGGCATACACGCGGTCGTAGGTGCCTGGCTCGCCTTCGCTCGACCCTTCCGGAACGATGCGCACCTCGTGATCGGTGCCGCGGATGCCGATGGTGATGCTGGGCGTGCGGAGCAGCGCGTTGCGCGCCTGGTACTTGCCGATCCAGCCCGAGATGGCGCGCATGCCGCCGGAAAGCAGCTTCAGCACCGAGGTGTCGTCCGCGCCGCCGTCGGCGCGGAACTTCTCGACCTGGAAGCTGCTGTTCTGGCGCAGCACGAGGTAGCTCGTGTCCTCCATTTTCATGTGCACCTCGGCGTCCTTGCCCGTCGTCACCGTGTCGCCCTCGTTGACGATGTCGCCGACCTTCGCCGCGCGCGGCGCCTGGCCGCGCGTCGCCACGCGAACGTCGCCGTCGAGGATGACGATGGAGCCCGCCGGATTGGAGGGCGCGCCGGCCGCGAACGCAGCGGGGATGAGCAATATGGCGAGCAACCCCAGGGCCCAACCGGGTGTCCGAGCGTTCATGGCCGCGCATCGTCCTTGAAATGAGAAAATCGTTGCACGGTAACGCAGGAAGTTGTCGCCAACCTGAATGAGGCTCCTCACCTACATGCGCAGCTCCGTTGGCGCGCCCCGCATCGGCGTGCGCCTGGACGGGCGCGTGCTCGATCTCAAGGCCGCCGCGGCGGTGGCGGGCCTGCGCATGCCCGTGACGATGAAAGAGCTGCTCGCCGCGGGCCCGGCGGGCCTTGCCGCCGCGCGCTCGCTCGCCGGAATCGCGGAGGGCGATCCCGGGCTTTTCCGGCACGCCTTCGCCGACGAGAGCGCGATCCGCTACCTGCCGCCGGTCCCCGACCTCGACAAATTCCTCTGCGTCGGCAAGAACTATCGCGCGCATCTCGAGGAGCTGAAGAAGCACGACCTCATCAAGGAGATGCCCGGGGAGGTCACGGGCTTCGTGAAGATCCACGCGTGCCTCACCGGCCATCGCGAGAAAGTCGTGAAGCCCGACGCGGTCGAGCGCCTCGATTACGAGCCCGAGCTCGTCTTCGTCATCGGCAAGCGCGCGCTCGGCGTGAAGAAGAGCGACGACTGGCGGCCGTTCGTCGCCGGCATCACGGTGCTGAACGACCTCACCGACCGCGACATGCAGAAGCGCGAGGTCGCTTCCGGCTCGCGCTTCTGGACGTCGAAGAACGCGCCGGGCTTCGGCCCCGTCGGTCCCGAGATCGTCACGCTCGACGAGATCGCCGATGCCTACGACCTGTGGATGACCTGCCGCGTGAACGGCGAGCTTCGCATGCGCGTGAACACCGGCGAGCAGATCTGGCGCATGAACGACATCCTCGCGCACTTCTCGCGCACGATCCCGCTCGAACCCGGCGACATGTTCGCGACCGGCGCGCCGGGCGGTGTG
>Ga0075426_10001618_pt1 | contig 15985 bp, 16 predicted proteins | sample SoiMethybrSBSTD5_FD_75304 | JGI IMG/M metagenome (GOLD analysis project Ga0075426, IMG submission 75304) | Bulk soil microbial communities from a Populus tree surrounding site in Tennessee, USA - Soil MetaG P. TD hybrid SBSTD5 | ecosystem: Environmental > Terrestrial > Soil > Tree plantation... | reverse complement strand
TAGGGTCGTTGCGCGTTAGGCACCACCAGGGGCAAACATGAACCGACGGGAGTTTTCGCGCGCCGCCGCGAAGGCCGCCATGGCAGCCGCCGCGTTTCCCGCTGCTGCCCGACTGGCGGGCGCCGCAACCCTCAGCGTGGCGGAAGATGAACAGGCGCCGCCGCCCCGGCTTTCGGTGATGCTGTGGACCGTGTTCAGGAACATGCCTTTCGAACAGCGCCTGGAGAAGGTGGCCGAAGCCGGTTACCGCGCGGTCGAACTGGTGGATGAATTCAAAGCTTGGCAAGCCGCGGATTTCACCCGCGCCGCCGCCCGCCGGCGCTCGCTCGGCATTGCCTTTGACGCTACTGCTGGACTCTCCACCGGAATCGCCGATCCCGCCGAGCGCGGCAAATTCCTGGAAGAAGTGGGCAAACTGCTGCCCATTCTGCAGAAGCTGGAGTGCCGCCGTCTGATCGTGCTCTCCGGCAACTTGGTGCCCGGGCTGAGGAGGGAAGCGCAGCATGAGAGTTGCGTGGAAGGACTGCAGCGCGCCGCCGACCTGGCCGCGCCTCACGGCGTCACCTTGCTCCTGGAGAACATTGATCCCGAGGAGAACCCCAAGTACTACCTGACTTCTTCGCGCGAAGGTTTTGCCATTGTGCGCGAGCTCAACCGGCCCAACGTGCAATTTCTCTACGACCTTTACCACGAGCAGATCGCGGAGGGAAATCTGCTCGAAACCCTGGAAAAGAATTTTGCCCAGCTGGGACTGGTGCACGTGGCCGATGTGCCCGGGAGGCACCAGCCAGGGACGGGCGAAATCAACTTTGACAACATCCTCCGCAAGCTGGCCCAACTCCATTACGGGGGCTACATCGCCATGGAGTTTCTTCCGCAGGGAGATGGGGTAGCGGCGCTGGCTGCCGCCCGCCGTCTGGCGATTAGGTCGTGGCACGAGCCATTCCCGGGCCTCGCCCGAAGCAAAACGTAAAGATGCGAAAGGCCGGGTATTTGACTTTGCCGGCTTCGCCGGAGTATCTTGCGCCCACAGCTTACCGAGGTCTCCCGGCTCGGATCGGCAAGCCGCGCTCGCATCGGCCTCTCAGAGATAAGGGCTCTCGGTTCGCCACCGATTCATGAAACGACGCGACGCACTCAAGCTGATCGCCGGCGCGGCCGCCCTTCCCGCTCTCTATTCCCAGGACCTGTTCGCTCTGGGCCGCCAAATCCATCAACAACTCGGTTCGGCCACCGCTCCGAAGACTCTGAACCCTCACCAGAACGCCACGATTTCCGCCATTGCGGAAATGATTATCCCGGCCACGGACACGCCTGGCGCCAAAGCAGCGCGGGTGCCTGAATTCATTGACCTCATCCTGACCGAATGGTGCACCGGAGACGACTGCGGCCAGTTTATCAACGGCCTGGCGGAGACCGACGCCCGCAGCCGCAAAATCTTCGGCAAGGATTTTGTGGGCTGCGATCCCCAGCAGCAAACAGAACTGCTCACCGCCCTGGATGAAGAGCTCACGCAATTGCGCGAGGCCAATGTGCGCGGCCGTCCCCACGCCAGCGCCGCGCGCCGCGAGGTTGAAACGCCGGTGGAACGCAATTTCTTTTACGTGATGAAGCGCCTCACGCTGATCGGCTACTACACCTCGGAGGTTGGCTGGACCAAGGAATTGGGCCGGCCTCCGGTCCATATGGGGCCCTACCAGGGCTGCGTTCCTCTCGCCGATGCTCCAGGAAAGACGAATGCCAGCTAACACCTACGATGCCATCGTGATCGGCTCCGGCATGACCGGCGGCTGGGCAGCCAAGGAACTGGGACAAAAAGGGCTCAACACACTGGTGCTGGAAGCCGGGCGTTCCATTGATCCGGCCAAGGACTACTGCGAGCACGTGCCCACCTGGGGAGTGAAGTTTCGCGGGTTGCGCGACCGCCGCAAGGAACTCAAGACCCAGCCCATTCAGCGCACCTGCTATGCCTGCGATGAATGGGCCGCGAAGTTTTTCGTCAACGACCTGGAAAATCCCTACACCACGCCTGCGGACAAGCCGTTCAGCTTTATTCGCGGGCGGCACGTGGGTGGGCGCTCCATCATGTGGGGAAGGCAGACCTATCGCTGGAGCGATCTGGACTTTGAGGCCAATGCCCGCGAAGGCATTGGCGTGGACTGGCCCATCCGCTACGCCGATATCGCTCCCTGGTACGACTACGTTGAGGAGTTTGCCGGCATCAGCGGACAGGCGGAGAACTTGCCGCAGCTGCCCGACGGCCGTTTCCTTCCCCCGATGGCGATGAACTGCGCCGAGGTGGTGGTGAAGGATGCCATCGCCACAACCTGGCCTGGCGAGCGCCTGATGACCATCGGCCGCTGCGCCATCCTCACTCGTCCCCATAACGGGCGCATGGCCTGCCATTATTGCGGCGAGTGCCATCGCGGCTGCATATCGCGCGCCTACTTCAGCAGCCTGAATGCCACCTTGCCTGTGGCGCTGGCGACGGGCAAGGTGACCCTGCGGCCCTACAGCATCGTTCACGGCCTGAACTATGACGGTCAGACAGGCCGGGTGACGGGCGTGCGCGTGATTGACGCGCAAACCCGCCAAGCGCTGGAGTACCGCGCCAAAGTCATTTTCCTCTGCGCTTCCACTCTCGAGTCGGCGCGCATTCTGCTGAACTCCCCCACCTCACAATTCCCTAATGGCTTGGCCAATTCCAGCGGCGAACTTGGCCACAACCTCATGGACCATGCCATGGGCAGCGGCGCTTCGGGGATGATTCCGGGCTACGAGGGCAAGATTGACGTTGGCGAGCGGCCCAACGGCATCTACGTACCCCGCTTCCGAAATGTGAAGACCAAATCGCCCTTCCTGCGCGGCTATGGCTACCAGGGAGGCGCAGGGCGCTCAGATTGGGAACGTGGCGAGAATCTCGCTGGTTTCGGCGTGGAGTTCAAGCGTTCCTTGAAGAAGCCCGGACCTTGGCATTTCGACATGGGCAGCTTCTGCGAATGCCTGCCCGATCATAACAATTACGTTGAACTGGATCGCTCGCACACCGACGCCTGGGGTGTTCCGATTTTAAAGATCAACTGCGCCTATGGGCCGAATGAGAAAGCGCTGCTGCAGGACGCCGCCATCGCCGCCGCGGAAATGCTGGCCGCCGCCGGAGCGCGCGACATTCAGACCTTCGTGGAAGACAACGCCCCCGGGCTGGCCATTCACGAGATGGGCACGGCCCGCATGGGGCGCGATCCCAAAACTTCGGTCCTCAATGCCTACAACCAGGCGCACGACGTCAAGAACCTGTTCATTACCGATGGGGCCTGCATGGCTTCATCGTCCTGCGTCAATCCTTCCATCACTTACATGGCGCTCACTGCGCGCGCCTGCCACTATGCCGTCGAGCAGATGAAACGAGGAGAAATCTAGCCATGATGAACCGCCGGGAATTTATGGGAGCAGTTTCCGCCACGGTGTTGCTGAGCCGCTTCGCCGCGTTTGCCGCCGATGAGCACAAGCTCGGTAGTATTGGCCTGCAGCTCTACACGGTTCGTGACCAGATGGCCAAGGATTTCGACGGCACCATCGCCAAGGTGGCCGCCACCGGCTACAAGGAAGCGGAGTTTGCCGGTTATTTCAACCGCACGCCGCAGCAGGTGAAGGCGGTGCTGGAGCGCAATCACATGGTCGCGCCCTCGGCCCACATCCCCATCGAGGACCTTCGCGCCAAGCTGCCGCAGGTGATCGAGGCTGCCCACGTCATAGGCCACGAATACATCGTCAATCCCTGGATCAACCAGGAAGACCGGGGTTCGCTCGACGATTGGAAGAAGATTGCCGCCTTCTTCAACGAGACCGGGCGCAAGGTTAAGGATGCCGGGCTGCAGTTCGCCCACCATAACCATGATTTCGAGTTCAAGCCGACTGGCGGACAAGTGCCTTACGATCTGCTGCTGAAGGAAACCGATCCCAACCTGGTCAAAATGGAAATGGACCTGTACTGGATTACCGCCGCTGGCCAGGACCCGCTCAAGTACTTCAATGAATATCCCGGCCGTTATCCCATGTTGCATGTGAAGGACCGGCCCACCAAGCTGGCCCACCCTATCTATGTCACAGAGGACGCGAAGTTCGCACCCGTAGGCCGGGGCGTGGTTGACTTCAAGCGCGTATTCGCCCATGCAGACAAGGGCGGGGTGAGGCACTACTACGTGGAGCAGGACTACACTGAGGGCTCGCCCTTTGAGGCCATCAAGATCAGTTACGAAGACCTGCGCAAGATGCGGTTCTAGATTGCGCTCAGGAGAGGCATACGAAACGCAGAGAATTTCTCACCCGAGTGGGCCAGGGCGTGGTCGCGGCGGCGGTCTCCAGCGGATCCGGCGACCTGCTTTTTGCGGAACAAAATAAAGGCGCGAGATCGGCCTCGCCCAAGCTGCGGCGAGTTTGTATTTCCAGTTGGAGTTTTCATAACTATTTCCCCTCCACCCGCGAGAAAGAATTCAAACTTCCCGGCGAAATGCTCAAACTGGTGGACTTTCCCGAGATGGTGGCCGACCGCTATCACGTGCACACCATGGAGTTCGTTGCGCCGCACTTTGAATCCACAAGCCCCAGCTATATCAATGAGCTCAAGTCGCGCCTGGCCAAAGCGCACTCGCGCGTGGTCAACATCCCCGTGGACATCGAGGAGTTCTCGGCCGGCGGCGGCCTCTCCGATCAGAACGACGCTATTCGCAACAAGGCCATTGAGGGCGGAAGGAAGTGGGTTGACGTGGGCCACGAGTTGGGCTGCCAATCCGTGCGTTGCGATCCCGGCAAGATGAATCCTCAGAATCTCACGCCCACAGCCGACTCCTACAAGAACATTGGCGCCTACGGCCAGCAGAAGGGAATTAAGGTCATCATCGAGAACCATGACGAGATCGGTTCCACCCATCCGGAAGTGCTGGTCAATTTATTCAAGCAGGTGGGCGGCCGGCGCGTGGGCGCTCTGCCCGACTTCGGCAATTTTTCCGACGAAGCCACGCGTGAACGCGGCCTGACCCTGCTGTTTCCCTGGGCCTTCGATGTGTGCCACGCCAAGGGCTACGAGTTCGACAGTGCCGGCAAAGAGACCAAGTTCAACTTTCCCAAATGCATGGACATTTCCAAGAAGGCCAATTTCCGCGGCGTCTATTCCATCGAGTTCGAGGGCCCCAACACCTACGATCCCTATGACGGGGTGCAGAAGGTAGTCAACGAGCTGGTGATGTATCTGTAGGAGCCCAGGCTGGAGGATTGGGACGCTGCTACAGGGTAGGTACAGTTGCTCGGCAATGAGCCGCGGAGCGGCGCGAGAATGTAGCCCCGGGCGTAAGCCCGTGGGAAAGATTGAAAACGAGACCGAGCCCCAGTGGGGCGAAAGCTCAAGACATCTGTTTTGCAAACCCACGGCTTCTGCCGTGACAAATCGAAGTTGTAGCACGGGCTGCTAGCCCCCGACATTCGCCTCAGGTCACTTCATGCTCCAGGTAATTCGCTCACCCAAGGTTTACGACGTCTGCATTATCGGTTCTGGCGCCGCCGGCGGCACCGCCGCCAAAATTCTTACCGAGGGCGGCCTCAATGTGGTCCTGCTGGAAGCCGGCCCACCGGTGGTCCCCGCCCGCGATTTCAAAGAGCACATGTGGCCTTACGACCTGCCCCACCGCGGCGAGGGCGTAGGCGGCAAACATCGCGACGGGATTGAATCAGTAAACGACGAGTTCCTTGCTCCCAATGGCTTCTGGAACATTGAAGGCGAGCCCTACACCAGCGCTCCCGGTTCCACATTCTATTGGTTCCGCTCGCGCATTGTGGGCGGGCGCACCAACCACTGGGGCCGAATCGCCCTGCGCTTTGCTCCCGTGGACTTCAAAGCCCGCTCCCACGACGGCATGGGGGACGACTGGCCCATCACTTATGAAGATGTGGCTCCCTACTATGACAAGGTGGAGTCCTACATCGGCGTATTCGGCACCAAGGAGAACATTCCCAGCGCGCCTGATGGCGTCTTCCTGCCGCCTCCGAAGCCGCGCTGCACGGAAGTGTTCATCAAGCGGGCCTGCGACAAGATTGGCGTAACCTGCGTTCCCTCGCGCCTGGCCATTATCACCCAGCCGCACAACGGGCGTGCTGGCTGCCACTACTGCGGCCAGTGTGGCCGCGGCTGCATTCCCGCCTCCAACTTCAGTTCCAGCCAGGTGATGATTCCGCCGGCGCAGAAAACCGGCCGTCTCACCATGATCACTGAAGCCATGGCTCGCGAACTGATCGTGGGAAAATCGGGCAAGGTGGAGGCGGTTTCCTACGTTGATAAAAAGACGCGCACCGAGCAGCAGGTGCGCGCCCGCGCCGTGGTGCTGGGCGCCAGTGCCTGCGAATCCGCCCGCCTGCTGCTCAACTCTCGCTCTTCGCTATTTCCGGATGGCCTGGCCAACGGCTCCGGCGTGGTCGGCCGTTACCTGACCGACAGCGTGGGCAGCAACGGCGCCGGCTACTTCCCGCAATTGGCCAAGATTCCGCCGCACAACCACGATGGCGTAGGCGGAATGCACTTGTATATGCCGTGGTGGAAGTACGACCGTAAAAACGAGTTTCTGCGCGGCTACCACATTGAGTTCGGCGGCGGCCGCTTTATGCCGTCGGTTGGGGAGTTCGACGACGTTTGCGAGCAGTTCGAGGGCTATGGCGCCAGCCTGAAGAAGAAGTGCCGCGACAGCTACGGGACTACCATCGGCTTCGCCGGCCGCGGCGAGATGATTCCCAATCCCGACTGCTACTGCGAAATTGATCCCAACCAGGTGGACGAGTGGGGCATACCCGTGCTGCGCTTCCACTGGAAGTGGGGCGACAACGAACTAGCCATGGCGGAGGACATGCAGAACACCTTCCGGCAAATCGTGGAGGCCGCCGGCGGAACCTATCTGGAATCGCGCCTTCCGGAGAGCCACATTTCTAACGGCGGCGAGATCATCCACGAACTGGGGGTGGTGCGCATGGGCTCAGACCCGCGCAAGTCGGCGCTCAACGGCTATTGTCAGGCGCACGAGGTCAAAAATCTTTTCGTCACCGATGCCGCCTCCTTCGTGAGCAATGCCGACAAGAACCCAACGCTGACCATCATGGCGCTGTGCTGGCGCGCCTCCGAGTACTTGCTCAACGAGGCCAAGAAGGGAAACATCTGATGTCCGATTCCATCACTCGACGCGACATCCTGAAGACCCTGGGCGTGGGCGTAGTCGCCGGTTCCGTGCTCAAGGTGATCCCGGCGCAGGCGGCAGAATACGCGCACCGCATGGTGCAGCAGGAAAAGGCCGCTTCCGGCGCTTACCACCCCAAATTCTTCCCAGCGCACCAGTACGCCACCTTGCGCAACCTCTGCCAGAACATCATCCCGCCCGACGACCACTCCGGCGGCGCCATCGAGGCGGGCGCGCCCGAGTTCATTGACCTGCTCACCAGCGAGAATACCGATTACCAACTCACGCTGGGTGGCGGCCTGATGTGGCTGGATTCCACCTGCGCCGACCGCTACGGCAAGGCTTACCTCGACTGCGCTCCGGCGCAGCAGAAGGAAATCCTCGACCTGATTGCCTACAGCGCCAACGGGGTGAAGGACCCTCGCTTGAGCCCGGGCACAAACTTTTTTGCCCTGCTGCGCAAAATGACCTGCGACGGCTTTTTCACCAGCGAAATCGGCATCAAGGACCTGCAGTACATTGGCAATACTTTTCGCCGCGATTTTCCCGGCTGTCCACCCCCGCCGGAATCATAGTGATAGAGACGTTGCGGGTAACGTCTCCTAAACAAAGCTTTGGGAGCTGACCCATGAGTGACAACTCGAACTGGCGTTCCAATCGCCGCGAATTTCTCACTGCTACAGGCGGTCTGGTGGCGGCCACCCTGGCTGCGGCGGAACCGCTCTCCGCACTGGCGGCTACTCCGGGAAGCGGTCCGGCTTCTGCTCCCCAGCCCAGCCCCGGGCAGGGCTCTAGTGCTAATACGCCTCGCAAGCTGCTGATCGGCGTCTTCGATCCCGTTTACAACACGCTCAGCCTCGACCAGATGCTGGAGAAAATCAGCGCCCTGCGCCTGGAGGCGGTGGAGATCGGCACCGGCGGCTATCCCGGCGCCACCCACTGCCCAGTGCAGGAACTACTGGCCGATCCCGCCAAGGCGCGCGCCTGGAAGAAGAGGTTCGAAGACCGCAACATCCACGTGGCCGCCTTCAGTTGCCACGGCAACCCGGTTCACCCGGACGCCAAAATCGCCGCCCGTGACGCGCAGATATTCCGTAACACCGTGCTGCTCGCCGAGCGCTTGGAAGTGCCCGTGATTGTGGGTTTCTCCGGCTGTCCCGGCGGCAGCCCCACGGACACCATGCCGAACTGGGCCACCTACCGCTGGCCTCCCGAATACGCGCAGATTCTCGACTGGCAGTGGAAGGAAAGAATCATCCCCTACTGGAAAGAGGCTGCCAAATTCTCCCGCGAGCACAACGTGCACAAGCTGGCTTTCGAAATGCACCCTGGCTTTTGCGTTTACAACCCGAAAACTCTTATGCGCCTGCGCGAAGCGGTGGGCGAGGAGATCGGGGCCAACTGCGACCTCAGCCATTTGTTCTGGCAAGAGTGCGACCCGGTGGAGGTCATTCATTTTCTGGGGAAGCAGGGCGCCATTTACCACGCCCACATGAAAGACACGGTCCTGTTCAAAGACAATATTGAGAAGTATGGGGTGCTGAATTTTGCTTTTGAGCCCAAGGAAATCGCCAGCGCCTCCGCCATCTTCCGCGCTGTCGGTTACGGTCACGGTGCTTCGTTATGGAAGGACGTGATGCGCGCCTATATGGACGTGGGCTATGACGGCATTCTCAGCATCGAGAACGAGGATCCCATCCTGCCCGGCGAAGTGGGCGTGGAGCGTGCTGCTTATGTGCTGAAGAATGTGCGTGAGGAATTGCTAAATTCCAACTCTGGGACGGCTTGAAGCCGCGCAAAAAAGTAACTGTTGTATTTTGCAACGGCTGCCCTGGTGCATCGTTCTATTGATGTCAAGCGCACCTGCATCCCTTTCGTTACCTCGGTGCGGGATTTTTCCCACTATTTTGTGACATCTGTCACTGCTTCGGCGTGAATCCCCCGATAAAGTACCTGCAATCATTAAGGCTGCGCACAAAATCATAGTGCATTTGGGGAACCGTGATGGATATTCAACGCAAGACGATCCTGATTGTGGATGACGATGAGCAGGTGCTGATCGAACTGGAGCGTCTGCTGGAAGACCAGGGCTACAACACCACTACCGCCTGGAGCGGCCGTCAGGCACTGGAGTTTCTGCGGTCTACATCCTTCGATTTTGTCCTGCTGGATGGAGATCTTCCTGACCTGACCCGCGATGAACTGATGCGGCAGGCGCAGCCGTGTTCCAAGGCGTACTGGATCGTGCTGCAGCCGCAAACCCGTTTCCACCCGGAATCAGTTTCTGCCAATTCCGTCTGCAAGTGGGAGCACGGTGCCATTCTCTCCAAACTCCGCGAATGCCTTTCCGGGCGCGAGCACATCACCGCCGGAAAGCGTACCGGGAATGTGGCCTGACTCTTCGGGCTGACAACAGATGAGGACCGCAGAAGCGAAGACGAGTGCCGCCTGATCTTCTCCTGCCAGTTTCCCGCAACCCAGTCAGATCAGGAACTCACGTCGTTGAGGAACGACGAGAGATCACCCTTGTCTTCCTGACGGGAGGTGGAAGGAATCACCGTGACATTGCCGCCGCCGGCGCCGGCGCCCGCTGCCGCCGCTTGCTCCGCGCCCAGCATCGGCGCAACCACGCGCAGTGCCTCGATTTCCACGCGCAGTTGCTGCATGCGCGCTTCCTTCTGCTTCAGCACTTCTTCCAGGTTTCTCATGGTTATCCCCGCTTGCTAATGGAAGTGCAAGGCGACAGGCCTAAGCGGCCGCTGTCATCAGGAGAGTAAACATCACCCCCGCCCTCAGCCAGATAACCAAAGGCATTGGCCCTGCGACCCTCTGGTGCTCGCCGCCGCAACCCATTGCAGGACCTGAGTTTGAATGTTTGTCCGCTTCCTTCTACCATACGCCCGCGACTGTGCCGCGGCATTCTTTGCGTGCTCTCTGAGACCCGAGGATGGACCACGGACAGCCGCCGCAAGGCATCCAGGAATCCCTTTGATCTCGCCCAATTACCATTCTGCCGCGTTCAGCCTGGCCACCATCTTGTGCTGGGGAAGCGCCGACTTCCTCGGCGGCCTGGCCGCCAAAACCGCCGACTCTTTTCTAGTAACCGCCCTGGCCCATGCCAGCGGATTTGCCGTGATGGCCTCCCTGGCGCTGCTGGCTCATGCGCCTTTTCCCGCCACCGGCCCCATGCTCTGGGCTTTGTCGGCAGGCGCCTGCGGGGGAGTGGCCCTCGCCATCTTTTATCGCGCGCTGGCCTCGGGCCACATGGGTCTGAATGCGCCAGTGGCGGCTCTGCTGGCGGCCGCCATCCCGGTGGCCTTCGCCTTTAGCGTGGAAGGTATCCCTCATCCGGTTCAGATTGCAGGCTTTGTGCTTGCGGGCATGGGAATCTGGTTCATCTCCAAACCGGACCACGTCACCGGCCGGCCCCGAGGGCTGGGCCTGGCCCTATTAGCGGGATTCGGTTTTGCCGGTTTCTTCCTGTGCATCAACCAGACCGGCAACAGTTCCGCGCTGTGGGGCGCGGCTCTCTCCCGCTGTCTCGCCTTTTTGCTGGTTTCAGCCATCCTGGTGACCAAGTGGTCGCGGGGCGCCGTGGTCAAGCGCTTTGCCTGGCTAGGACTGGTGGCAGGGGTTCTGGACGTGAGCGGAACGGCCTTTTTTATCCGTGCCGATCAGACGGGGCGGTTGGATGTTTCGGTTGTGCTGTGCTCGCTGTATCCCATGATCACCGTTCTGCTTGCCATGTGTTTTCTGAAGGAACGCTTCACGCGGCTGAAGCTGGCGGGAATCGCGGCGGCCCTGGCGGCCGTGCCGCTGATTGTGCTGAGATAGGGCAGGTTAAGCAAAGCAACTACCAACTAATATTGTCCAAAATTCCTTTTCCTCGCTGCTTCCACGCGGCTAAGCCCGCCCAGGAAATCACCATAGAGGTAGTACGAGACGTGACTACTACCCGCCGGAACCAAATCGCGAACGCGGTTGCCGTACTTCTGCCGCAGAAGGCGGGCGAGCAATTCGAAACGGTGATAATCCTCCCGCCGGGCGGGCTCCCGGTAAATCACGATGCTGCCATGCCGGATCACCCAATGGCGCACCTCTTCGCAGCCGCTATTACCAGTTTCCATATCCCAGGCGAGGGTGAACTCGGGGTCAGAGATTTCCGGCAGCCGCTCCAGAATTGCTTCGGCTTCTTTTTGGCGTTGCTCGCGCCAGGCGCGAGGGGTGGGGAGTTTGCTCTTTGCGCTCATAGTTCGACAGTTTCCATTGTAATAAGTGTGCTTGGGAGGAGGCGAATGTGAGGACTCCCTGGAACGGCGGTAAGGCTTGTGAACAGTGCAGGGGTGCTTCGACTTTGCAGGCTCGATTCGCTTGCGAATCTAGCCTGCTTCGCTCAGCATGACAGCCCTTCCGAGTCAAGCCAGTTTCACTCAGCGTAACAGGAGTTAACGCGCGCTTGCGGCAGAGCGCAGCAGTTCGGCGGAAGGTTGCAAACCACTCCTGACTGCCGGCTCCTGCGTCCCGCTCTACTCGGTTGCGATTTTCCAGCCCTTGTCGGTGCGCATCAGGTTTACCGAGGCGCGTGATGGAGCGGCATGGTAGAAATCGGCGCCGTATTTGTCAATCAGGGTAGCCCGGTCCCAGGTATTAAAGCTCTTCACCCCCGCGCCGGCCGCATCAAAATCGTCGCCTAGTTCGTTAGGCACCCACTTCCAGGTGTACTGCACCACGGCGTCGTTCACCCCGCTCATGGTCACGCTGGAGATCTCGACCAGTTGCCGGTCGGCCAGGGGGATGGCATACGAGGTGGTCCCGTCGGTATTCTTCCACTTCTTGAAACCTGAAATGGAAGTTGCCAGTCGCTGGCCCAGCGGGGTTAGCGTAACCATGGTTCCGCCACCGGTTGTCTTGGCGGTCTTCACAAGTCCTGCCTTCTCCAGCAGCCGGTAATGTGGATCACGGGGCTTTTCGTCCACACTGGGCATCACCAGCCCGGCATGGAAATGGGTGATCGCGGGGCCTTGGGCCTTCAGGATGCTTTCCACCACGCCACCTGCTTCTTTGGCTGACAGCGGCTGGCGGGCGCGAACTTCCAACACCACGTAAGCCACCACTCCCAGCACCGCCGCCATCAGGGATAAGAGCAGGAGGAGCGGCAGAATGGTCGATTGCTTTTCCATCTTCACTTCGGCTTCGAAGATTTCTGACATGGCGCTTCTCCCTGACCGCTCACCACGGTCATCTCCAGCATCAGTTTCTCCTTTCTCTTCCTCCCGGGCAGTGATGTAGGTCACATCAGGGCATGGCGCTCATCTTGTAGCATTTTGGCGGGCACACTTCGCCGGCATCTCAGTGCCTGCCGCCACGACACCCTGTGCCCGGCCCTGTACAATGGCCCACGGACACCGACAACGCTGGGCCAGAGTTTCTCCGTGGCTGAGACGCGGCTTTTCCCGGCTCGTCCGCGGGCGAAACAACCTATGACTTAGATATTTGTTCCAACTTCACACGAAGCGCAGTTCAGGAGTGCTGCGGACCCGGAGAAGCTCCGGACAAGGCTCAAGGATGAACACACAAGAAACGTTGCTGCCCCGGCAGCGCTCCGGGACGCTTTCCCGTCAGCTTCTCCTGTTTGCCAGAAACTTCGTTCGTTATCCCAAGCTGCTGGGTTCAGTGATCCCCAGCTCCCGGTTCCTGGTCAAACACGTGCTTTCCCTGGTGGACTGGGAGCGGGCGCGCGTGGTGGTGGAGTACGGCCCCGGGGTGGGCACCATCACGCAGGAGATTCTGAAGCGCATCCGTCCCGACGCCACTCTGGTGGCCATCGAACTGAATCCCTGCTTCGTGGAATTTCTGCAAAACGAAATTGATGATCCCCGCCTGCGCGTGGTTTACGGCTCGGCTACGGATGTCCGCCGCATCCTGGACGACCTGAATCTTCCCCAGGCCGACTACGTCATTTCCGGTATCCCGTTCACCTTACTGCCCGACCGAGTCCGCCGCGTGGTGACGCGCGAGACCCATCAGGTCCTGCACCCCGAGGGCGCGTTTGTCGTGTACCAGTTCACCCGCACTGTGTTGCGCTATGTAGAGCCCACCTTCGCCAGCGTGCAGCAGGATTTCAACCTCTTTAACATCCTGCCCGCGCGCATCTTCTACTGCACTCCGTAAAGGCGGCCGGCAATTCCAGAGCGCACAATTTTGATACCATTTGTTGCGGATAAGGCTTTGCCTGGCAACTGACCACTGCCCACCTTTGCATGATCCACGAAATCATCCCCGTCGGCCCGCTGCAGTGCAATTGCTCCGTTATTGGCGACGAGGGCACGCGCGAGGCCATGGTCATTGATCCCGGCGACGACGTTAACAATGTCCTCGAACTGGTGCGTAAGCACGCGCTGACCGTGAAGCAGATCGTGGTGACCCATGCCCACATTGATCACGTGGGTGGAGCCATGAAGCTGCGCCAGATGACCGGCGCGCCCATCCTGCTCAATCAGAACGATTACGCTCTGCTCAAAATGCTGGACGTGCAAGCGGCGTGGGTGGGCATGGCTTCGCCCGGCAAGGTGGACATTGACCAGGCCCTAGCCGAAGGCGACAAGCTTCGCGCCGGCAGCCTGGAGGCCACCGTCCTGCATACCCCGGGGCATACCGAGGGCAGCGTCTGCCTCTTTTTTCCCGCCCAGCAGAAGCTGATTGCCGGAGACACGCTGTTTGCCGGCAGCATTGGGCGCACTGATTTGCCCGGTGGCTCCTTCGACAAAATCATCCGCTCGCTGCACCAGCGCGTCCTGGTGTTGCCCGACGAAACCATCGTGGTCCCCGGGCATGGCCCGCTGACCACCATCGGCGAGGAGCGTGAAAGCAATCCCTTCCTGACCGGCTGAGGTGCGGGACGGCTATAAAATTTCAGAAATGTACTGCAGCAGGCGCGTTACTCCCTCCTGGAACCGCAGCGTCGGCGTGATCAGGCTGAGCACCAAGTTTCCTTCTCCGGGAAAATCGTAGAAGTGTCCGGGATGCACCAACACACGCCGCTGCTCCAGCAACTCCAGGGCCAGTTCTTCGTCTGAACGCGTTATCGGAATGCGCAATACCCCGTACCATCCGCCCTCGACCTCCAGCCGCTGGCATGCTTTCTGATTCGCGAGTTGTGCGTCCAGTTCGGCGAGATTGGCGGAAATGCGCTCCACGATTTGGCCGCGCATGGCGTGCCTCTGCTGCAACAGCCGTGGCGTTGCCAGTTGCAGCGGCGCGCTCAGGGAAAGATACGTGTCGGCAATCATCTCCAGCCGCTCGCCGGCGCGGGCGGCCAGTTCCTCCGGCCCGCTGGTAACGATCCAGGCTACTTTCATTTGCGGCAATGCCGCGATCTTCGATAGTCCGCTGAGCGTGAAGGTGAGCGCACCCTGGTTGTGGACAAAGCTGGCCCGTGGGAGGCCGCCATGCGCGAAATCCAGAAAAACCTCATCCGCCACCAGCGCCAGCCCCCGCTCGCGACATAGCTGGTTCAGTGCCTCCGCCTCGCTGGGCTTTACATAGGAGCCGGTGGGGTTATTGGGGTGGACCACCATGATCGCACGCGTACGCTCGGTGAGCACTGCCGCCAGCGCATGCACATCAACATGCCAGCCGTGGTCATAGAACAGCGGGTAGGAAATCAGCTTGACGTCCTGTACGTCGGCCAGCAGCTCGAAGAGCGGGTAGCTGGGGGAGGGAACCAGGACCTCGTCCCCAGGATCGCACAGCAAGCGGAACACGAAGGAGTAGCCCTCACTGGTACTGGTGGTGAGCACGATGCGCTCCGGGTCAACCCGCGTGCCGTGGGCGGCGCCGCGTTCCACGTAGTAGGCAGCCACGGCTTCGCGCGCGCTGGCCAAGCCTTTGGGATCAGGGTCGTAGCGCAACGACTCCGGGTGCGAGAGCGCCGCCAGAATGCGGGCGCCTTCGTAGCGAAAGTCGCAACGCGTGGGATTGGACTCGGTGAGATCGAGAATTTCCGCTCCCGCGGCTCGCAGGTGCCGCAGCTTTTGCGTCAGCCGGTTGGGCGCCAGCTTCCACTCTGTGCGTCTCGCAAACACCGCATCATTGTACCGAGTACCGTGCTGACTCCTGACTGCCGACTCGTAATATCGACCTCCCGCTATTTGACCCACGCTTCGCCAGCACATAAAATCAAATCGGCGTGCATGGCTGCGCACTTGGTGTGTCCCGCACGGCAGCCAGCCTGCTGCCCCCTCGTTCAACGGCAGGACAGCTGACTCTGGATCAGCATATCGGGGTTCGAATCCCTGGGGGGCAGCCAAGTAGTTTCAACCACTTCCAGGTTTTCCTGTTTTTCCTGTCCCTCTTGTTGGTGCGTCCCTGGTGCGTCCTGGTGAGGCGCGGTTTTGGCGTCCAGGCGGTCCACCCAGGCAATGTCCGCGCCCGGAATCAAGTGCCCGTAGGTATCAACGGTGATCTGAATAGAGCTGTGGCCCGCTGACGCAATCGCGGGTGTCCGCTGCGGACGAGTAGATCCTCGTATCGGAAATGCGATCGCCTATATAGCGACACCCCTACTCAAGGCGTGTGAAACCGCGGAACTCGAGCAGCGCGTGCTGAAGGTGGAGAAGGAGTTCAAGGAGCGGCAGTGATGGCCGACATCAACAAAGACCGGCAGCACACCGCCGCGCTGAAGCCGAGCCAACGACCGCAAGGCCGTTCCTCGACTGACCTGCTGTTTCACGCACTGCTCGGGTGCCTTCCGGAAGAGGCGGATCTCACCA
>Ga0075426_10001614_pt1 | contig 16017 bp, 13 predicted proteins | sample SoiMethybrSBSTD5_FD_75304 | JGI IMG/M metagenome (GOLD analysis project Ga0075426, IMG submission 75304) | Bulk soil microbial communities from a Populus tree surrounding site in Tennessee, USA - Soil MetaG P. TD hybrid SBSTD5 | ecosystem: Environmental > Terrestrial > Soil > Tree plantation... | reverse complement strand
TGCGGTCACCGCCACGAGATCTTCAGTCACGGCGGCGCGCAGGCGGCAGCTCAGAGGTTCGGGGTTCCGTTTCTCGGTGCGATCCCGCTCGAGGAAGGCATCCGGGAGGACGCGGACACCGGAGTGCCGGTCGTCATCTCGCGGCCCGAGTCCGCCGGCGCGAAGGCGTTCGTCGAGATCGCTTCGCAGGTCGCGGCGCGCACGTCGATCCAGTCGTTTCGCCAGCTCCCCGTCATCAACGTGCATTAGCAGGCCGACGGAAATGGGCGCCGCAGATCCATCGATCCGGCTTCCGGAGGACTGCTAGCCTGCAAGACCCGGATCCGTTTCCAAGCAACGTCGACGTCGACCGCGAGCGGCAGGTGATGGAGATCACGTGGGAAGACGGAACGCAAACCCGGTACTCCGGCGAGCAGCTGCGATGGGCGTGTCCGTGCGCGGAGTGTCGCGGTGAGGCCGGGATGCAGGGTCGTCTTGCTCGCGTGACACAGCTCAGCGACGCGGAGCTGCGCATCAGCGACGTCAAGCTCGTCGGACAGTACGCGCTGCAGATAGCGTTCGAGAGCGGTCACGCCACCGGCATCTACACGTTTTCTCTGCTGAAGCGCTTGGTGCAATAATTCGCGCGGCCAGTTGTCGATATCCACGCCCCTGCCCGAACTGGAGCCAGCGTCTCCCGCACCGCCAGTACTGAGGAGACCACTGCGCCGCCGCAAAGGTTCCGGCCGCCGCGGTCTGCTCGCAGCGGGCATGGCGCTGCTGGTCGTGCTGGTCGGCGTCGGAGCCTTTCTCGCTTACCAGAACACGCTGCCGACCACCGTTGCCACCAACATCAAGGACGGGCAGAAAGACGTCCCCACCGACGGGAGCTTTCTTTTCAAGTTCTCGAGGTCGATCTCCATCGATGCGCTGAAGTCGGGCATGACCATCGCGCCCCTGACCGACGGAGGCATCAGCGCGGTCTCCGGGCAGACCGATTACGCGTGGACGCCTACCCGGCCGCTGCTCGAGCTGACCACTTACACCGTCACGCTGAAAACGATCAGCGACACATCCCACCACGTGGTGCACGGTGGTCTGTGGACCTTCACCACGAGGATCGTCCCGAGAGTCGTCTCGATCACGGGAGCGGACGGCAAGCCGTTGAAGGACGGAATGGAGATGGATCCTGGCGCCACGATGAAGCTGGCGTTCAACGACGCCATGGAGCCGGTCACCATCAAGATGACCGTCAACAACCAGGTGACCGCTCTCAAATGGGCCGCGGATGCCAGGAGCGCCACGTTCTCGCTTGCCGGCCTGGGGTCGGGACCTGTCACGGTTCAGATCGCGCCGGGCGGGCGAGACCAGACCGGTCACATGGTCCCCGGCGCGTTCACGCTGAAGACGGGCATCTACTGGCACGACCGCGAGCACACGGTCTCGCTGCGCTATCCGGCGCTCATCCAGATTCCCAACGACGAGCTCGCGCGCGACCAGAACGGCCTGCAGGCGGCGGACGTCGTCTACGAGTACCTCGCCGAAGGCGGGATCACCCGCCTCACGGCGATCTACCAGAACGCGCCAGACCTGATCGGACCCATGCGCTCGGCACGCTTCATCTCGTTGAAGCTGGGCCGCCACTACCGAGGCCTCCTGTTCCAGTCCGGCGAATCGCAGGCGACCCGCGCTCGCGCCGCGCAGGACCCGACGCCGCAGTTCTTCGACAGCGCCGGCTTTCAGTACCGGACCGCGGCGCGCTACGCGCCCGACAACCTGATGATCAACGGCGACAGGGTGCTCGCCGCCGAGGAGCTTTACGGCATCGACGGTTACACCTTTCCCAAGGCTCGGCCGAACCTGAGCGGCGGCACGAATGTGAACGCGCTCACGGTCGACGAGCATTACTCAACCTATACGTACGACCCGGCGACCGGCACGTACGGCAAGACGGAGGAAGGACATCCGTATCGCGACGCCAGCCTCCAGCAGCCGCTGCGCATCGAGATGGTGATCGTGCTGCACACGCGCGAGCAGCTGCTCGACGTCGGCGACGGCCACGGCGCGCACATCCACGACTTCGACCTCGACACGAATGGCCGGATCGACGTGTTCTACAAGGGGCAGCAGTACTCGGGCACGTGGGCGTCAAACGACAGCCACGGGCCGCTCGTGTTCACGCTCGACAACGGTCAGGCGGTGACGCTGCCACCGGGCCTGGTCTGGATCGACGTCACGAGCTAAACAGCCCTCAGGTCGCGGCTCCGTGGGCGAACAGGGCGGCCTGGACGCGATTTCTGACCTCGAGCTTGCGCAGCACCTGCTGCACGTGCTTGTTGACGGTGTTGGTGGAGACGTACAACCGCTCCGCGATCTGGCGGTTGGTGAATCCGAGCTGGATGTGACGAAGGACCTCACGCTCCCGGGTGGACAGGAGTTCCATCGGCGCTCTCCTTGGAAAAGATTGCGATTGGCCTCGGTCCTGGGGAACGACCTTGGGGGATTCTTCTGGTCTCTGGGTGAGGCCAATCGCTGGTTAGAGGCTAAGAGAGCGCGGGGACGGCGGCCATCGGCAAAATCGCCGAGATCGCTACCTAATCTCGCTACCTAATCCCGCACCAGGCCCCGCGCCGCGGCCCACGCCGCGATCTGCGCCCGCGAGCGGAAGTCGAGCTTGTTGCGGATGTGCTCGACGTGGGCGTCGACGGTCCGGGTGGACAGGAACAGCTTCTTTGCGATCTCGCGGTTCCGCATCCCGCTGCCCACCATCGCCGCGACCTCGAGCTCCCGACGGGTCAGGGCCGAAGGCGCGGCGGCCGCACCTTGCCCGACCTCCACTTCAGGCGCCTCTCCGCCATGCCCGCCGGAGTCGAGCCACTCGAGCGCCTGTTCCAGCGCCGCATCGAGCGTGAGCGCGGCACCTTCCTTGGACGCAGCGGAGACCACGCTCGACCCGACCGCCTCTCTCGCCGGGCCAAGCGCCGTCTCGACCAGGAGGTCCCAAAGCGGGGCCGACGGCGCGCCTGCCGCTCTTCGAATCGAGGCCGCCGCCGCCGCCAGCTTGATCGCTTGCCCGGGCTCGGAGATCGCGGTGGCGAACCGGGCGCAGCTCTCGAGGACGAGCGCGACGTCTACCTTCTCGCGCAGACGCTGCGAGATCTCGAGACTCTCCCGCAGGTTCGCTCGCGCCCGCTCGACGTCGCCCATGTCGAGCGCGAGCGTCGCCAGGCAGGCCAGCAGGAACGCCGCGACTTTTTCGTCCCCGAGCTCGCGATGCAGCGCCAGGCTCGTTTCGCCATGCCTCTTCGCCGCCTCCAGGTCTCGCATGAAGTAGGCGATGAGCGCCATGACGAGCAACGCGCCGGCGGTGCCGGCGCGGTCCTGGATGTCATCGGCGATCTGCAGCGCTTCCTCCACCAGCGGTCGAGCGCGCTCGCCGTCACCCTGGACCACGAAGATCAGGGCGAGGTTGCGCAGGGATCGGGCCTTCACCGGAGGCGCCGAGACGGCGCCGGCGATGCGCACGCTCTCCTCGAAGTACGTGGTGGCGGCGCTGAAATCACCTTGCCGCTGCGCCAGCCACCCGGCTGCGCCAAGCGCATCGGCCCGGATGGCGGACTCCTCCGGCCACGCCGCAAGCGCCTTGGCGAGCGAATCCCGCCCTTCGGTCAGGTGGCCGCGCTCGTCCCAGAATCCGAGCAACGCCGTCGCCAGTCGCAGGTTCAGGTCCGAGGAGATCGACTGGCTCGACGCCAGGGCCGCCCTCAGGTTGTCGTGCTCGCGCTCCAGCAGGTCCATGCGGCCCAGGTGCTCGGGGCTGTTCTGCAGGTCGCGCGCCTGCTCGGCAAGGCGGAGGAAATACTCCGCGTGCCGGCGCAAGTAGGCATCCGCCTCGCCCGCTTCCTCCAGTCGCTCCAACGAGTACTGCTGGAGCGTGGCCAGGACGCGCATCGGGCTCTCCTGGTTCCCCACCTCGACCGGCATTACCAGTGACTTTTCGAGCAGCTGCGACATCAGGTCGATGACGTCGACCCGCTCGACGACGTCTCCGGCGCAGATCTCTTCGACCTCCGCCACGGTGAAGCCACCCGAGAAGACCGCAAGCCGGCGAAAGAGAGTCCGCTCCTTGGCATCGAGCAGCTGGTAGCTCCACTCGACGGCGGCACGCATCGTCTGGTGGCGAGGGACCGTGCGCGGACCGCCGGCGAGGATCCCCAGACGGTCGTCGAGCCGCGCCAGGAGCTCATCGACTGTCATGACCCTCGCCCGCGCCGCGGCAAGCTCGATCGCCAGCGGAATGCCATCGAGGCGCTTGCATATCTGCGCGATGGCTGCGGACCTCGACGCGTCGACCTCGTTGAGCGGCCGGTTCGGCCACGCGCGGTCGATGAACAGACGCGCGGCTTCGCTCTGCGGGGGTCCCACGGAAAGTGGATCCAGCCGCCAGACAAGCTCGTTCGCGGCGCCGGTCGCCTGCCTGCTGGTGGCGAGGATCTTCACGTCGGGACATCGACCCACGATCGCGTCGGAGACGACCGCGCACTGCTCGACCAGGTGCTCGCAGTTGTCGAGGATGAGGAGGCACTCGAGCGACTGCAGGTGCAGGCACAGCGTCTCGAGCAGGTCGGTGCCCGCGACCTCCCGCAGCGCCAGCGTGTTTGCGATCTCCTGCGCCACCAGAGCAGGGTCCGCGACGGCGTCCAGCCCGACGAACCACACCCCGTCCGCGAAGCCTTCCTGCAATCCCGCGGCGAGGTGCAGCGCTGTGCGCGTCTTGCCCATGCCACCCGGTCCGGTGACGGTCACCATGCGGTGGCCGGCCAGCGCGTCCCCGAGGGCTCGCAGCTGCGCCTCGCGGCCGAGAAAGCTCGTGAGCTCGGCGGGAAGATTCGTCCTCCTGCTGTCGAGCGACCGCAGTGGTGGAAAGTGTGACTCGAGCTCCGGATGGACGAGCTGGTAGACGCGCTCCGGTCGCGACAGGCCCTTCAGCCGGTGCACGCCAAGGTCGATGAGTGACATCGAGCTCGACAGCGTGTCGACGATGAGGTCGCGCGTCGGCGCGGACAGGATCGTCTGGCCACCGTGCGCGATGGCGACCAGTCGCGCGCACCGATACAGGGCCGGGCCGAAGTAGTGGCCGTCGCGCAGCTCGGCTTCGCCGGTGTGGATGGCGATGCGAACCCGAGGTCTTACCGCCGGCGGCCAGTCCGCGCGCTGCAGCTCTTGCTGCGCCGCCAGCGCGCAAGCGACCGCCTGGCTCGGTCGTGAGAACACGCACATCACGCTGTCTCCCTCGCGCCCGAGCTCCACGACCCGGCCCTCGTGCTGGGCGGCGCAGCGGTCGAAGATCTCGTCATGGATCTGCAGCGCGCGCTGCATCGCCGTCGGGTGCAGGTCCCACGACTCGGTCGATCGCTCGATGTCCGTGAGCAGGAACGTGAGCGTGCCCGTGGGCTCGCGGATGAGGACGGCCTGGGAACTTTGCCTCGCCGTCATGGTCGAAATTATGGTTCGCCCTCGACCCGTGCGCGTAGCGCGCGCGCGCTCATCCATATCTCACCAGGCCAGGCGACACCGCGCCGGACCTCTGCGCGGCCGGCTGCGTGGTAGGACGCGATGACCAGGCCGGCCAGGCTCTGGATCAGCCTCCAACGTAAATTGCGCGGGAGGGGACGGACCTCGAAACCAAACCGCGCCGCCATGGTCGCAAGGACGGTGACGCCTCGCACCGCGGCCACGGACCCGACGCGGCCGGAACCGACGTCTCTCGCAAGGTTGTCGAGGTCGGCATCGAGGCGGGGAGCGAGCGCCCACAGGTTGCCGTTTGACTCCTCGAGGGCCAGCTCGACCCGACGGTTGTCGAGGTGGAGGTGCAGGATCCTGGCCCCGTGCGGCACCGGCGTGCCATCGGCGAGCACGGTTGATGGGCCGCGAAAAGGTGAGATCCCGTACTGGAGGATCGAACCCTCGCGCACCGTCCGCACCCGCCACATCCGCATCAGGAGCGGCTCGCCGGCCCGCCAGAGCCGCAGCATGCTGACGCCGCCACCCCAGCCGGCTGCGCGGAGCACCGCCCTTGTCAACCTGGGCAGCGGCACTCGGTCCTGCGTCAAGCGGAGCATTTAGTATGGCGGTCAATCTGGGAAGCGCTGAGGCGGGCGTGATGCGGGTCGGCGCGGAACATGCGAACAGCGGGTTGTTCCGGAACGGCGATGGGCTCCGCGTCGCCTGGCTCGGGCACAAGTCGCAAACCATCGGCGACGGCCTGCGCACCTACTCGCGGATCGTCACCACCGCTCTCGAGGAACGTGGCATCGAGGTCGTCTTCATCCATCACGAGCGGGCCCTCGAGGACGGACGGTCGTCGTTCTCACTGCGCGGCACGCCGTTGTTTCAAAGGCGCGTCGTCGTCTCCGGCACGCGTTCGGGCAGCACCCTGGAAGGAATCCTGCGCGACCATGCGGTCGACGTCGTCCACCTGTCGGCACCGTTTTCGACGCTTGATTTCGCGCTGCCGCGGATCTGCCATAGATTGGGCGTTCCGGTGGTGGTGACGTTTCACGTCCCTTTCACCGCAGCCCGATCGATGTGGGGATCGCTCGCCTCAGCCGTGACCCGTCTCTATGCACACGCCCTGGCGGAGTGCGACCGGGTCATCGTGAGCGGCGCGGCGCAGCGGCGTCTCCTCGTGCGGCTGGGCGTGCCGGAGCACGTGCTCAGCGTCCTGCCCAACGGAGTCGACCTGGACAAATACTCGCCAGGACCGTCCGACGCGCGCGCGGCGCTCGGCGCCGAACGGCTTTTCACCTTCGTCGGCCGAGTCGATCCGGAAAAGCGTGTCGACACCCTGGTGAGGGCATTCCTCGAGGTGTCGCCCCCGCCGTCGACGCACCTGGTCGTGGTCGGAGACGGGTTCGATCTACCGCGCCTGAGGGCTCGCTACCGAGACCCACGCGTCGTCTTCACCGGCGCGCTTCTCGATGAGCGCCGGCGGATCGACATTCTGCGTGCGTCGGATGCTTTCTTCCTGCCTTCCGACGTAGAAGCGCAGTCGCTCGCTCTGCTGGAAGCGATGGCTTGCGGAATCGCGGTTGCCGCGACACGCGTCGGCAACCACGCCGAGATGCTGGAAGGCATCGGCACGTTGCTCGATCCCCGTCACCTGCTGCACGAGCTGCGAACCGCCATCGCGAGCTTCGTGCGCTCGAGGGACCTCTGCCTGGCGATGGGTACGCGCGCACGCTTGCGCGCAATCCAGCGGTACGGCCTCGGCGCTCACATCAACGGCGTGCTCGCCCTGTACGCGGCGCTGGCCGGATGCGGACCGATCAACCCGCAATGAAGCTTTTCGCCGCCGAGTTCCGTTAAAAGGTCTATGGAAACGGACGCAGCTCGACCCGCTGACCAGGAGGCGCTGACCACGTCAGAGCCTGCGTCACGCCGCCCCCTCAGGCGCTGGTCGGCGGCTGCCTACGGCGCCTTCTTCGTGCTGTTCGCACTGCCGTTCGCGACGCTTTACGCCGCCTGCACGCATCAGCGAATCGAGACCATCAGCGGCTACCAGACGCTGGCCGACCACACCTATTCCGTTCCCGTCGCGAACGGCGCGACGAACCAGATCACCGTCTCCACCGACGGCTTCGCGTGGGTCGCGGTCGCGCTCGTCGTTGCAGGCCTCGCGTTGAGCCTGATCGGGCTGCGCACGCTCTGGCTTTCGATCGCCTCGGTCGCGGGCATCGTGGCCCTGTTTCTCGCGGTCGTCGCCGCCGGTGGTTCGAGGGCCGCCTCGAAGGCCGAGATCGGATTCTGGCTTTCGGCCGCGGCGATCGCAATCGCGCCGGCGGCCGAGGTGCGGCCGTGGCGGCGCGCCGCTATCGTGGCCGCGGCCACCGCGCTCTCCGCCGGCGCCCTGGTCCTCGGGCTGGTCGGGCTCATTGCCCTGACCGCCCAGCGAGGACGCTGACTCTCTAGGCCGGGGCTCCCGCCCGCCGGCGTGCCAGGGTCATCGCGCCGCGCGCGAAGACCAGGAGCCACACCGCGACCAGCGCGGGCAAGATCAGCAAGATGAGCCACCAGGTCCAGCTCCAGCCCACGCCGGCGGAGCTCAGGTGCCTCGCTTGAACGTTCTGCACGGGCAGCGTAAGCGCCGGTGGGATGGCGACGGCGGGCGGCGTGTCCGACTGGCTCGTGGACGAGCCCACGCCGGCTGAGGTACCCGTCGGCGGAGCAGTGGTGACCGGCGGCGGATTGGTCACCGGGGGCGGATTGGTGACCGGCGGCGGGTTGGTCGCCGGCGGTGGATTGGTCGCCGGCGCCGGCTGGTTGTTGTGGTGCTTCACCCAGCCGTAGTGATGACCGTTGTTGTCCGGATTGGCGTGCTCTGCGTCCGCGAATGCGGTGACGCTCGAGAGCAGAACCATCGTCAACGACGTGGCTAAAGCGAGTGCGGCGGCGGTTGGTGAGACGCGTTTCATTTTTCTGAATCCCTCCTCTCGGTTCGCCAAAAGCTACCGGGAGGCGCTCCAAAAGCCGATGGGACATTCGTCCCTTCGGGACTAGGCTCGGGCGGCGTCCTTCAGGGTGCTGATGTACGCCGATGCCGCGACAGCCGCCGTCGTCCCGTCGCCCACCGCCGTCGCGATCTGCTTCGTCAGCTGCGCGCGCACGTCCCCGACGGCCCAGATTCCTTCCACCGACGTCTGCATGTTCCGGTCGGTGAGCAGGTAGCCGGCCGCGTCGTGGTCGACGTGGACCTTCAGCAGCGAGGAGTTAGGGACGAAGCCGACGAAGATGAACACCCCGCCGACCCGCAGCTCCTTCAGCTCCCCGTGCTGCTCGTAGAGGACCATCTGCACCTTCTGGTCGCCGGCGATCTCCTTCACGTGGGCGTCGAAGACGAACTCGATCTTGGGGTTGGCCTTCGCCCGGTCGACAAGGATCGGCTGGGCGCGAAGCTCGCTCCGCCGGTGGAGGATGTAGACCTTCGACGCGTAGCGGGTGAGGAACTCGCCCTCCTCGACGGCGGCGTCGCCGCCTCCGATCACGGCCAGCTCCTGGCCCTTGAAGAACGCGCCGTCGCACACCGCGCAGTAGCTCACGCCGCGGCCCCAGAACTCCTTCTCGCCCGGGACCTGCAGGTAGCGCGGCAGCCCGCCGGCGGCCATGATCAGCGCCGGGGCGCGCAGCTCCTCACCGGACTCCATGTGGACGACCTTCGTGCTTCCCTCGACGTCGATCTCGTGGACCGGCTCGAAGTCGCGGACCTCGACGCCGAACTTCCGGGCGTGGTCGCCCATCTTGACGGCCAGGTCGGAGCCGAGGATCGACTCGAAGCCCGGGTAGTCCTCCACGAGCTCGGTGTTGAGCAGCTGGCCTCCGAGGGGACCCCGGTCCAGGACGACCGTCCGGAGGTTCATCCGGGCCGTGTAGAGGGCAGCCGCCAGCCCGGCCGGGCCGCCGCCGACGATGATGACGTCGTAATCGCTCACTGCACTAAGGAGTATTCCCGGGGCGACAGGTTGTATTCCGGGCGGCGGCTCACCCGTGCTGGTAGCGGACCCCGTAGCCACCGCGCGGGGCGTGGCAGGAGATGTTGTCGAAGGGGCAGCCGATCGAGCACGCGCCGCACTCGATGCAGTTGCCGAAGCTGACCAGGTTCTTCTTCTGCTCCTCGTTCCACTCGTAGACACCGGCCGGGCAGAAGTGCGTGCAGTACTTGCCCGTGCACTTCGACAGGCAGACGTTCTGGTCGACGATCTCGATGTGCGGCTTGCCGGTGTCCTCGTTGTACTTGACCGTGAAGAGCTTGTCGGTGAGCTTCTCCATCAGCTCGCCCCGAACCGCTCCCAGATCCGGCACATCATGCGGACAGTGTTGACGTAGTCGTCGACCCGGATGTTCTCGTTCGGCGCGTGGATCCTGGCGTCGGGTCGCCCAACGCCGACCGGCAGCACCGTCGGGGTCTCCAGGTCGGCGACCACCGCGTGCATCGGGCCGGTGGCCGGCATGAACGGCCACAGGACAGGCTCGCCGTGCATGTCGCGGACGCACTCGATGACGGTCCGAGCGATCGCCGAGCTGGGGTCGGACCGCGCGGGCTTCTCGCCCTCCGAGGACACGATCTCGACCCTGTCGAAACCGTGGCTGTCCAGGTGCTTGCGCAGGAGCTGGATCACGTCGCTCGGGTCCTGGTCCGGGATCAGCCGGAAGTCGAGCTTGGCGGTGGCCTCGGCGGGAAGCACGGTCTTGGAGCCTGGGCCCTGGTACCCGGTCGTGATGCCGGCGATGTTGCAGGTGGGCAGGAACAGCATCTGCTCGACGACCTGGTCCGGCTTGGGGTCGCGGACCAGCTTCTCGAATCCGACCAGCTGGCGCCGTTTCTCGACCTCGGCGTCGATGCTCGCCATCATGCGTCGGTCCGCGTCGGTCGGCTTGACCACCTTCTCGTAGAAGCCCTCGATCTTGATGTTCATGTCCTGGTCGCGCAGGCTCGCGAGCGCGCCGACCAGGTACATCGCGGCCGACGGATAGATGGACGCGAAGCCCGAGTGCTGGTCGAAGTCCAGCAGCTTGACCCGCAGCGTGACGTAGACCAGGCCGCGGCATCCGAACTGCAGGTTGGGTCGCCCGGCGTCGTCGAACGACATCGCCGACTCCCAGAGGCAGCCGTCAGCGCGCAGCTTGGCCGCGTGCTCCTGCGCGATCTTCTCGAAGCTCTTGGAGCCGATCTCCTCCTCGCCTTCGATCAGGAACCGCAGGGTGACCGGCACCTCGCCCAGCTCCTGCAGCGTTTCCAGAGCGTGGAGGCGCGCCATCACGTCAGCCTTGTCGTCCGCCACGCCGCGGGCGAAGATCTTGCCGTCACGCTCCGCCGGCTCGAACGGAGGCGTGGTCCAGAGCTCGATCGGATCGACCGGCTGCACGTCGTAGTGCTGGTAGAGCAGCAGCTTGCGACGACCTGCGCCGGGCACCTCGGCGTAGAGCGCGGGCATGCCGCCGGCCTCGAGGGTCTCCACCCTGTCTGTGAACTTCGCCAGCCGGTCCGCCAGCCAGTCCCGGGCGGGCTGGATCGCATCGCGCCCGTGGTTGGAGATGCTCGGGAAGGAGCACAGCTCCTTCAAGTCTTGAACGAAGCGGCGCGAGTGCTTCTCGACGTACGCGTCGACAGCGCTAGTTGAGATCACAGCCTCATCGTAACCTTGTGCCGGTGACGGAAGCTCACGCGGAATTTCACTTCTCGCCGCGGCCCAACCGCGCGGCGGAGATCGACTGGCACCCCTGGTCGGAGGCGGCATTCGAGGAGGCCAGGCAGACGCACCGGCCCATCCTTTTGTCCATCTCCGCGGTGTGGTGCCACTGGTGCCATGTCATGGACGAGACGACCTACTCACACCCGAGCGTCATCGAGCTGATCAACCGCGACTACGTCCCGGTGCGCGTGGACAACGACGTCCGCCCGGACATCAACCAGCGTTACAACATGGGCGGTTGGCCGACGACGGCGTTCCTCACCGCGTCGGGCGACATCCTCACCGGCGGCACCTACCTGCCTCCCGACCAGATGGCGAGCGCCCTCCTGCGCATCGCCGATTACTACAAGGCGAACCAGGCGGAGATCGCAAGCCGCGTTCTCGACGCCCGCAAGCGCGCGGCGTCGGGCGTGGCCCGCAGCGCAGGCCGGCTGGAACCCGGCCTCGTCGATGAGGTCCTCAACGCAGTCAGGTCCGCGTACGACCCCGAGTACGGCGGCTTCGGGACCGCGCCGAAGTTTCCGCAGACGGACGCGATCCTTCTGCTGCTCGAGCAGTCGGTGCTGCGTTCGGACGACGAGCTGCGGAGCATTGCCGTGCACACGCTGGAGCGCATGTCAGGCGGCGGGACCTATGACCACGTCGAGGGCGGATTCTTTCGCTACTCGACGACGCAGGACTGGAGCGTCCCCCATTTCGAGAAGATGCTGGAGGACCACGCCGGCCTGGTCCTGGGGCTGTCGCTGGCCGGCATGACGGACACGCTCGACAAGACGGCGGGATACCTCGACCGTGTCCTGCGCGACCCGAAGACCGGGCTCTACGCGGGAAGCCAGGACGCCGACGAGCACTACTACTCGATGGACCTTGAAGAGCGCGAATCGAGCACACCACCCTACGTCGACCGCCGCATCTACACCGCGTGGAACGCCGCACTGGCGATCAGCTACCTGGACGCCGGCCGTCCTGCGGAGCAGCTTCTCGACTCCCTGTTCAAGCGCGCCTATCGCAAGGGCGAAGGCATGACCCACTCCGAGGGAGTCGGCGGTCAGCTCGGCGATCAGGCCTGGTCATTGTGGGCGGCGCTGCGCGCGCACCAGCACGGGCTCGGAGAAAGATGGATGGCCATCGCGGCCGACCTGGCCCAGCATCTCGAAGAGAGGTACGGCGACTCTCAGCTCGGTGGCTACTTCGACCACGCGGGCGGCGATGAGCTCGGCCGCCTCGGCGAGCGAATCAAACCGCTGGCCGAGAACTCGGTCGCGGCGATCGCGCTGCTCGAGCTCGACGTCCTGACCGGTGATCCGCATGCGCCGTACCGCGAGCGTGCCCGTCGCGCGCTCGAATCGGTGGCAGCGCTTCCCCGCTCTTACGGCCTGATGGCGGCGCTGTTCGCCCGCGCGCTGGACAGGCTTTCGCACGCGGTCAAGGTGACGACGAAGAACGCGGAGCTGGCCCGCGCCGCGCGAGCTGCGCATCCGTACGCGGTCATCGACCCCAAGGGCGACCAGCGCGCCATCGTGTGTGTCGGAACCATATGCTTGGCGCCGGTGTCCACCGCCGACGCTGTAAGCGAAGCGATCAAAGAAGCGTCCCAGACGCGTGCCTGAGAGCCGATCCCACTTCTCGCGCCGCGTCGACCGCGCGCTAGACGATCCCAGCCTCCAGAAGGCACTGGTCGGCGCCATGACCGGTCTGCGCAGCCGCCGCAACAAGGCATTCGAAAACTTCGACTTCACGAAAGGCCGCGAGGAGCTGAAGCGGAGGCGCAAGGCCAACCTCGACCGCCTGCCCGAGCTGCTCGAGCAGTTCACGGAACGACTCGCCGCCGTCGGCGGAGCGGTCCATCTCGCCACAGACGCTGCCGAGGCGCGCGAGATCATCGGCCAGCTTTGCTGGAATGCCGGCAGCGGCCTGGCGCCGGGGACGCGGATGGTGGTGACCAAGAGCAAGTCGATGGCCACCGAGGAGATCGGGCTGAACGGCTACCTCGAAGGCCTGGGGATGGAGGTCGTCGAGACAGACCTCGGGGAGCGGATGGTGCAGCTCACGCACACGCATCCGTCCCACCTCATCGCTCCCGCCATCCACCTGACGAAGGAGGACGCGGCGGCGGTGTTCGGCACCGAACCGACTGTCGAAGCGATCCAGCTCCACGCACGAGAGTCGTTGCGGGAAAAGTTCATCGAGGCCACCGTCGGCATCTCCGGCGCCAACATGGCCATCGCCGAGACCGGCACGATCGTCCTGGTCACCAACGAAGGCAACGCCGACCTGACGACGACGCTTCCGCCGGTCCACATCGCGCTGTTCGGAATCGACAAGCTCGTGGCGACCCTCGACGACGCGGTGGCGGTGCTGCGCATGCTCCCGCGCAGTGGCACCGGCCAGGTGATCACCAGCTACGTCAACTGGATCACAGGTCCGTCGCGGTCGGCCGACATCGAACAGTCACTGACGATCGGAGTCCATGGGCCACGCGAGCTCCACTGCGTGATCGTCGACAACGGCCGTGAAAAGATGCTGGACGATCCGTTGTTTCGCGATGCGCTGACGTGCATCCGCTGCGGCGCCTGCTCCAACGCGTGTCCTCCGTTCATGGCCGTCGGCGGGCACCAGTTCGGCGGCCACATCTACAACGGACCGATCGGCCTCGTCCTCACACCGTTCCACCACGGCGTGCAAGACGCCGACCTCGCCAACACCCTCTGCGCGCAGTGCAACGCCTGCCAGGAGATCTGCCCTGTGGACATCCCGCTCCCACGGCTCATCCTCGAGCACCGCCGATCGGGCAGGAAGTCGCTGCGGAAAAGGGCCGTGCTCGGGATGTGGGAGCGCCCGCAGCTCGCCGACCGCCTCATGCGCACCGCGGCGCCCTTCAGCGCGTTCGTTCCCGGGACGCCGCGTCTGGCGCGGACCCCCTACCGCGATCGCGTCCGTCCCAGCACCGTCGACGGTGAGCCGTTGACCATCTTCGCGTCGTGCCTGGCGGACCGCGCCTGGCCGGATTCAGCCGTCGCGCTCGAGCGGATCGCGACCTCGGCGGGATTCCAGGTTGGATTTCCCAAGGATCAATGGTGCTGCGGCCTCATCGCCGCCAACGCCGGCGACTTCGAAGGTGCCCACAAATTGACGACATCCCTCGCGCAAAGCCTTCAGGATTCCAAGGGTCCGATCGTGACGCCGTCCGCCTCGTGCTTCGGCGCGATCACGATCGACTCGCCGGACTGGGGTCCGGTGCCCAACCGAAGCCTGCACGGGCGGATGCGCGACTCGACGCGATTCGTCCTCGAGCTGCTCGCGGCGAACCCGGAGCTGGTCGATCAGGACCGCATGAGCTTGAAGATCGCCTACCACGACTCCTGCCAGTCGCTCCGCCAGCTCGGCCTCAAAGACGAGCCGCGCCGCGTGCTGGAGCTCGCGGGCTACGAGGTGGTCGACATTCCCGACATCGCCAACTGCTGCGGCTTTGGGGGCAGCTTCAGCCTCGAGTGGCCTCGCGTCGCGGAGAGGCTCGCGGACTGGAAGCTCGACGCGATAGCCAAGACGGGATGCACGGTCGTCGCCACCGACAACCCAGGATGCCTGATGCACATCGCCGCCGCGGCCCGGAAGCGCGGAATGGATCTTCGCGTGGCTCACGTGCTGGAGCTCGTCGCCGAGCACCTGGCCTGATCCCGGGCGCGGTTGTCTACGCTTAGCAGGCCGTGAAGATCACCCCGCCGGCAGAACTCCTGGCGGGCGCGGAGCGTTAGTAGAGAAGTGGGACTGCTGGAGACGATCCACTCCCCTGCCGACCTGAAAGCGCTCGATCAGGCGCGCCTGGCCGAGCTGGCGACCGAGGTGCGCGCTTTTCTGGTCGAGCAGACCTCGCGCACCGGAGGCCACCTGTCGCCAAACCTGGGAGTCGTCGAGCTGACCTTTGCGCTGCACCGCGTGTTCGACAGCCCGAAGGACGCGATCGTCTGGGACACCGGCCACCAGGCGTACGTCCACAAGCTGGTGACCGGACGGGCCGCGGCTTTCGCGGAGCTGCGCCAGGCCGGAGGCATGTCCGGTTATCCGTCACGCGGTGAATCCGAGCACGACCTGGTCGAGAACAGCCACGCGTCGACGTCGCTTAGCTACGCGCTCGGTATCGCGGAGGCGAGGCTGCGCAAGCGGGTCGGCGGATTCGTCGTGGCGGTCATCGGCGACGGCGCGCTCACCGGCGGGATGGCCTACGAGGCCCTCAACCAGATCGCCCACCTCCAGCCGCCGAACCTGATCATCGTGATCAACGACAACGGCCGGTCTTATGCACCCACCGTCGGCGGCCTGGCACGGCACCTCTCCCAGCTCCGGGTCGATCCTCGGTACGAGCGCATCAAGGACGAGATCTCGCGCTTGCTGCGCGACCTGCCGCTGGTCGGTTACTCGGCGGACCAGGCTGCGTATCGCGTCAAGGAAGGTCTCAAGCAGCTGCTGCAGCCGTCCACCATGTTCGAATCGCTCGGCATCAAGTACGCGGGTCTCGTCGACGGCCACGACGAGGCCGCGCTCGAAGAGGTCTTGAATCGCTCCAAGAAGCTGCGCGAGCCGGTCGTCGTGCACGTGGTGACTGAAAAAGGTCACGGCTACGGCCCAGCGGTCGAGGACGAGGTGGACAAGCTGCACGGCGTCAGCGCGTTCGATCCACTGACCGGCCGGCCTCGCTCCACCGAGATGACCTACACCGACATCTTCGGCGAAGCCCTGATGACCTCGGCGGCGAGGCGGCCCGAGGTCTGCGCGATCACCGCCGCCATGG